>FSXZ01001412.1_pt1 | contig 10937 bp, 8 predicted proteins | sample 1638121 | NCBI WGS metagenome assembly FSXZ01 (sample SAMEA3914788, study PRJEB12502) | metagenome | biome: forest; material: soil | place: Canada | collected 2011-07-03 | depth 0.1 m
CGAGATCATCGGCCCGGCGGGCAGGGCCAGGCACAGGTTCCCGCCGACCGTCGCCGCGTTCCACACCTTGAACGAGCCCAGCAGCGCGGCGCAGCACTGCCCGATCAGCGGGCTGGCGCGCCAGCGCGGGGCCCGGAACCGGGCCAGCTCGGCCAGCGTGCAGGTGGCCGCGATCTCCAGGCCGCGGTCGTCGGCGGTCAGCGCCGGCCAGCCGAAGGCGCTCAGGTCCAGGAGGCGCTGCAGGGCCGGCTGTGGCTCGGAGAACAGCCAGGTGCCGCCGCCCAGCCAGGCGTCACCGTCGCGCCAGGTGGCTGACCGGGCGTCCGCGACCTCGGTGATGCCGGGCAGGTCCACCGGTCAGGCTCCCGCCCGGGCGCGCTCCGCGATCCGGGCGCTGGCCCGGGCCGACGCGGCCGCCAGCGCGCCCGCGTCCGCGGTGACCAGCTGCCCCGCGGTAACGACCGGCTGGCCGCCGACGAACAGGCGCTCCAGCGCGGGCGCGCCGAGCACCAGGGCGGCCACCGGGTCGGCGATGCCCGCGCCAGCCAGGTCGCTGACCTGCCAGAGCGCGATGTCAGCCAGCTTGCCCGGCTCCAGCGAGCCGATCTCGCCGGCCCGGCCGAGGCAGCGCGCCCCGCCCATGGTGGCCAGCTCCAGGGCCTGGCGCACGGTCAGCGAGAGCGGCCCGTTCCGCAGCCGCGCGGCCAGCAGGGCCTGATGGGGCTCGTCGATCATCGCCCCGGACTCGTTGGAGGCCGAGCCGTCCACCCCGAGACCGACCGGCGCGCCCGCCGCCAGCAGGTCGCGCACCCGCGCGATGCCCGAGCCCAGGCGGCCGTTGGAGGTCGGGCAGTGCGCCACACCGGTGCCGCTGGCGGCCAGCCGCTGGACCGCCTCGTCCGACAGGTGCACGCAGTGGGCCAGCCACACATCCGGGCCGAGCCAGCCGAGGTCCTCGACGTACTGGGCCGGGGTCCGGCCGTAGGTCTGCAGGCAGAACTGCTCCTCGTCGAGCGTCTCGGCCAGGTGGGTATGCATCCGCACGCCCGCCCGCCGGGCCAGCTCGGCGCTGTCGCGCATCAGGTCGGCCGTCACCGAGAACGGCGAGCAGGGCGCCACCGCGATCCGGGTCATCGACCCGAACGACGGGTCATGCCAGCGGTCGATGGCGTCCTGGGTGGCGGCCAGGATGTCGTCGTGCTCCTCGACCACGCTGTCGGGCGGCAGGCCCCCGGCCGACTGCCCGAGGTTCATCGAGCCCCGGCCCGGATGGAAGCGCAGGCCGATCTCCCGGGCCGCGACGATCTCGGCCGCCAGCAGGTCCCCGCGCCCGGCCGGGAACACGTAGTGGTGATCCGTGCTGGTGCTGCACCCGGTCAGCGCCATCCAGCCCAGGTTGGCCGCCGCGGCCGCGTGCACCAGCTCGGCGTCAAGCCCGGCCCACACCGGGTAGAGCGCCGTCAGCCAGCCGAACAGGCTGTCGTCCGTGGCGTAGCCGCGGGTGATCCACTGGTAGAGGTGGTGATGGGAGTTGACCAGGCCGGGCGTGGCCAGCAGGCCGGCGCCGTCCACCCGGTCCGCGTCCGCGTAGCGGTCCGGGAGCGGGCCCGCCCCGACCGCCTCGATCCGGTCCCCCGAGATCACCACGTAGCCGCCGGGATGCTCCGTCCCCGTCGCATCCACCGTCGCCACGTGGCACCCGTCGATGGCCAGCACCTGGCGCACCTCCCTCGGCTCGCGAAGATCCCAGTGTGGCCGCGCGTTATTACGGCCGGATTTCTCCTGCCCGGGCTCCTGCCATCATGCCCCGAAGGCCCGGCCCCGACCCCGCGACCCGCCTGGCGCCCGGCCTCAGTCCCCGGCCCGCCGCTCCGGCCTGGCCCGCCGGGATGCGCTCGCCGCGCGATTAAGGCCGCCGGAGCTCGGGAACGTTACGCCGGGGGAAGAATCGCCTGCGCCGGGCCGCCCGCGGGCCAGAGCCGCCCGCGGGCGGGAGCCGGCTGAGGGCGGCCGACACGGGCGGGGGCGCCGATCAGCATGGCCGCAGCAGCCAGTACCACCACAGCCAGCCGGAGGCCGCGGCGGCGGACGACGCCGCGGTGGAAGCTGGCCGACCTCACCCTGGACGACCGGATCGCCCGGGGCAAGGCGGCGCGGGGCGGCGCGCCCCGGTCCGCGCACGGCCGGTGGGAGCCGCCGGCCGGCCGGCCCGATCCGGTCAGCCTCCTGCAGGAGCAGGCCGCCAGCCGGGTCCCCGAGCTGGTCCCGATCCGGTACGGCCGGATGCTGGTCTCGCCGGGCACCTTCTACCGCGGCGGTGCCCTGATCATGGCGTCGGACCTGGCCCCCGGTCCGCAGTCCGGCATCACGGTCCAGCTCTGCGGGGACGCTCATTTGTCCAACTTCGGGGTCTTCGGGTCACCCGAGCGGCAGCTCATCTTCGACATCAACGACTTCGACGAGACCCTGCCCGGCCCGTGGGAGTGGGACGTGAAGCGGCTGGCGGCCAGCTTCGAGGTGGCCGGCCGCGACCTCGGGTTCGCCGCCGCCGACCGGCGCGCCATCGTGCTGGCCGCGGCCCGGTCCTACCGGGAGGAGCTGCGCCAGGCCGCCGGGATGCGGACCCTCGACGCGTGGTACGCGCACCTGAACGTGGACGCCATCACCCGCCAGATCGACGCCGCGGTGCGCGAGCAGCGGCTGGGCAAGAAGGAGGCGAAGGAGGCGCGGCGCGACCTGGCCAAGGCCCGGACCCGGGACAGCGTCCGGGTGCTGGCCCGGCGGGCCGGGAAGGTGGACGGCGAACTGCGCATCGTCCGGGACGCGCCGCTGATCACCCCGCTGGAGGACCTGATCCTGGCCCCGCAGGCGCGGGCCGCGGCCGAGCAGGCCGTGCGCCGCCTGATCGGCACCTACCGGCGGACCCTGGCCCACGATCACCACCCGATCGAGGAGTTCCACTACGTGCACATGGCCCGCAAGGTGGTCGGCGTGGGCAGCGTCGGGACGCGGTGCTGGATTTTCCTGATGACCGGCCGGGACAACGATGATCCCCTGTTCCTGCAGGCCAAGGAGGCGCAGCCGTCGGTCCTGGAGCGCTTCGCCGGCCCCAGCCGGCTCCACCAGCACGGCGAGCGGGTGGTCGTCGGCCAGCGCCTGATGCAGGCGGCCAGCGACATCTTCCTGGGCTGGCTCAGGGTCACCGACCTCGACGGCCAGCCGCGGGACTACTACGTGCGGCAGTTCCACGACTGGAAGGGATCGGCTGAGGTCGCCACCCTCAAGGTGCCCGGGGCGACGCTGTACGCCCGGATGTGCGGGGCCACGCTGGCCCGGGCCCACGCCCGCTGGGGCGACCGGATCGCGATGGCCGCCTACCTCGGCCCCGGCGAGGTGTTCGACCGGGCCATGGCCGACTTCTCGGCCGCCTACGCCGACCAGAACGAGCGCGATTACGAGGCCCTGGCCGCGGCCGTGAAGTCGGGCCGGGTGCCCGCCGAGACCGGCCTGTAGCGCTCAGCTCCCCCGGTAGGTCGAGTAAGCGTACGGGCTGAGCAGCAGCGGCACGTGGTAGTGCGCGGCCTGGTCAGTGATCCGGAACACGATCACGACCACCGGATAGAACGTCGGGACGCCCAGGTACGCCTCCGTCTCGAAGGTGAGCTGGTACACGCCGGCGGGCCGGTCCCCGCCCGGGAAGCGGCCGATCCGCCCGTCGGCGTCGGTCTCCGCCCGGGCCAGCTCGGTCCAGGCCGCCCCGTCGTGGCCGGCCAGCCCGACCCGCAGCCCGGCCGCCGGCCGTCCGGACACCGCGTCGAGCACGTGCGTGGAGACGCTCACTGTCATGGCCTCCTCAGCCATCGCCGGTCAGCTCAGTACCCGGTCAGCCCGGTGCCTCGGTCAGCGCGGTGCCCGGTCAGCGCAGCACCCGCGCCAGGCGCAGCGCCACGATGCCGCGCAGCTCGTCCCGGACCACCTCGCGCTCGGCGGCCGGGTCGTGCCCGAGCCGCTCGCGCAGGGCGGCCAGCATGTCGGCCGCCGACCGGCCGCTGGCCCGGATCAGGAACACGTACCCGAACCGCTCCTCGTACTCCGCGTTGGCCGCGGCCAGCTCGTCCCGCTCCACCGCGCCCGCAGTGGCCGCCGACCGCTGCTCCTGGGCCGACCAGGCGGCCTCGCGCCCGGCGGCGGCCAGCGAGCCGCCGATCCGGGGGTGCGCGGCCAGGGCCTCGGAGATGTCGTCCCACGTCAGGACGCTGATGGCGGCGTCGGACGCGGCGATCAGGGCATCCTGCCGGCGGTACGGGCGCCCAGCCACGAGCAGGTCCGCCCACCGGCGGCTGGCGCAGCACGGCGCCAGCACGGCGGCCGCCGGGCCCGCGTCGAGAGCGTCGAAGGCCGGGACGGCCAGGACGTCGCGCTGCTCGGGCATGGCCCCCACGATAGGGGCGGCGGCCCGGTTCCGGCGGCCCGGCACCGGGGATGCCACCATGACGTGGACGGCCGGCCGGCCGGGCGGCGGGCGACGGGCGGAGGCGCCGGTGCAGGAGGAACGACCCGCGGCGTCCGGGACGGCGCCGCTGCGGCTGCGGGCGCGGCGGATCATCACCCCAGCGGGTGAGCGGCCCGGAATGGTCGTCGTCCGCGATGGCGTGATCACCGGCATCGAGGCGCTCACCGAGACGGGCGGCCCGGCCGGGCCGGGCGAGATCGCGGTGCCGGACGACTGCGTGCTGCTGCCCGGGCTGGTGGACAGCCACGTGCACGTGAACGAGCCGGGCCGGACGCAGTGGGAGGGGTTCGCCACCGCCACCGCGGCCGCGGCCGCGGGCGGCATCACCACCATTGCCGACATGCCGCTGAACAGCATCCCGCCCACGGTCGACGTGGCCAGCCTGGCCGCCAAGCGGGCCGCGGCGCGCGGCCAGCTGTCCGCCGACGTCGCGTTCTGGGGCGGCGCCGTCCCGGGCAACGCCCGTCACCTGCGCGCCCTGCACGACGCCGGGGTGACCGGGTTCAAGTGCTTCCTGCTCGAATCGGGGGTGCCCGAGTTCCCGCCGCTGGACCCGGACGGCCTGCTGACGGCCATGACCGAGATCGCCGGGTTCGGCGGCCTGCTCATCGCGCACGCCGAGGATCCCGCCGTCATCGCCGCCGCCCCGCCCGCGCACGGCCCGGCGTACCAGGGCTTTCTCGCCTCCCGGCCACCCGGCGCCGAGGTAGCGGCCGTCACCGGCCTGCTCGCCGCCACCCGGCGGACCGGCTGCCGGACGCACATCGTGCACCTGTCGGCCGCGGCCGCGCTGCCGGCGATCGCGCAGGCCCGCCAGGAGGGCCTGCCCCTCACCGTCGAGACCTGCCCGCACTACCTGGCCCTGACCGCCGAGGAGGTGCCGGACGGCGCGACGCAGTTCAAGTGCTGCCCGCCGGTCCGCGGCGCGGCGAACCGGGAGGAGCTGTGGCAGGCCCTGGAGGGCGGGCTGATCGACTGCGTGGTCTCCGACCACTCGCCGTGCCCGGTGGCCGACAAGCGGCTGGACACCGGGGACTTCGGGGCGGCCTGGGGCGGGATCGCCTCGCTCCAGCTCAGCCTGCCGGTCACCTGGACGGCCGCGGCGGCCCGGGGGCGCTCGCTGGCCGAGGTCGCGGGCTGGATGACGGCCGCGCCCGCGCGCCTGACCGGCCTGCGCGACCGCGGCGAGATCCGGCCGGGCGCCCGGGCCGACTTCTGCGTGCTCGCCCCCGATGACGAGTTCACCGTCGACCCGGCTGCGCTCCGGCAGCGCCACCCGCTGACCCCGTACGCGGGGATGACACTGCGCGGCGTGGTCCGCCAGACCTGGCTGCGCGGCGAGCTGGCCCGGCCCGGCGCCGGGCGGCTGGCCGAGCCATCCGGGCGGGAGAAACATGACTGAGGACGGCGGGGACATGACAGCTCAGGAACTGGCGGCTGGGGACCACGCGGCTGAGAAGTTCCTGGCCTGGCCCGACCTCGCCGCCCGGGCGCTCGGCGGCAGCGTGATGCACGCCAGTGACGAGTTCTTCGGCCCGGCTCACAGCCTCATCGAGCACGGGCCCGCCGATCACGACCCGGCGGCGTTCGGGCCGCGCGGCAAGGTCTACGACGGCTGGGAGACGCGCCGCCGCCGGGCGCCGGGGACCGACTTCGCGATCATCCGCCTGGCCGCGCCCGCGGTCGTGCACGGCGTGGTCATCGACACGGCTCACTTCCGCGGCAACTACCCGCCGTCCGCATCGGTCGAGGGGACGATGCTGGACGGCTACCCCGACGCGGCGGAGGTGCTGGCCGCGCCGTGGTCCAGCCTGGTCGACAAGACCAGCCTGGCGGGCAACACCGCGAGCCCGCGCGCCGTGACCGCGCCGGCCCAGCTCGTGTCCCACGTCCGGCTGACCATCGACCCGGACGGCGGGGTGGCCCGGTTCCGGGTGCACGCCGAGGTCGTCCCCGACCCGCGGCGGCTCGGCGGCCGGGTCGACCTGGCCGCGACGCTGGCCGGCGGGCGGGTCGCCGCCTGCAGCAACATGTTCTTCTCGGCGCCCGCCAACGCGCTGGCCCCCGGCCGGTCGGTGGTCATGTCGGACGGCTGGGAGACGGCCCGGCGCCGCGATGACGGCCACGACTGGCTGGCCGTGGCCCTGGCCGCGCCCGGCCTCCTGCACGACGTGGTCATCGACACCTCGCGCTTTGTCGGCAACGCGCCGGGCTGGGCCGCGCTGGCCGACGACGAGACCGGCCACGAGCTGCTGGGCCGGACCCGGCTGCTGCCCGACACCGAGCACCGGTTCCGGCTCGCCGCGCCCGGGCCAGTACGCCGGGTGCGGCTGGACATCTTCCCCGACGGCGGGATCTCCCGGCTGCGGCTGCACGGCGAGGTCGCGCCGGGCGCGCGGGAGCCGCTGGCGGCCCGCTGGCTCAGCCTGCTGCCCGCCGGGCTGGCCCGCCAGGTCGATCCGGCCGAGTTTTTCAGCTAACCGGGCCGCGACAACCGGCTCGCGGCCGGGCGTCCCGGAGGCCGGCCCGGGTTAACGCCCGCGGAGTACTGGCCCGGCCCGGGCATGACATTGCCCCCCGGATAATGCCGCCCTGCGATTAAGGTATGCACACGCGAGAGGCGGCACCGCGGCCGGCAGGCGGCGGCGAAATCCGGGGGCAGTGAATGTGATGACCGGAACAGGTCCCGCCCGGTGAGCGGGCGCCATGGCCGGAAAGACCCGTCCCGGCTGCCGAACCCGGCCGTGGCGCTGGCGGCCGCGTTCCTCCTCGCCGTCGTCGTCAGCATCGTGGTCCTGAAGCTGGCGCACCACCCGGCCGGCCCCGCCCGCCCGGCCGCCGACGGCAGCCGGGCCCCGAGCGAGGCCGCCGCCGGGCCGTCCTCGGCGCCCGCCGCCTCCGGCACCGCCGCCGCGACGCCGGCCGCGGTGGCCAGCCCGTTCGACGCGGCCACCGCCGCCTTCCTGGGCGGCCGGTCCGGCACGGTCCTCGCGGCCGTCTACGACCTGCGGACCAGCCAGACCTGGACCGTCGGCACGGGGACACCGCAGGATGAGGCGAGCGTGGTCAAGCTCGACATCCTGGAGACGCTCCTGGCCCAGCGGTCCAAGACGGGCGCGACCCTGTCGGCGTCCGATTCCAGCCTGGCCCAGAACATGATCGAGGAGAGCGACAACGACGCCGCCACGGACCTGTGGGACGCGGTCGGCGGCGGCACCGGGATCGGGTCGTTCAACGCGGCGGCCGGGCTCACCCGGACCACGCCGTCGAGCTGCGTGCAGTGCGCCAACTTTCCCTGGCCCGGCTGGGGGCTGACCACGACCGTCCCGGCCGACCAGCTGGCCCTGCTGCGCGAGATCGTGCAGCCCAGCCAGCTGCTGACCCCGGCCCAGCAGGACTATGCCCTGGGCCTGATGGAGAACGTGACACCGTCCCAGAAGTGGGGGGTGTCGGGCGGCGTCCCGGCCACCGTGACCGTCGCCCTCAAGAACGGCTGGCTCCCGCTGAATGCCGCGCAGACGGACTGGCAGGTCAACAGCGTGGGCTGGGTATCGGGCCAGGGCCGGGATTACCTGGTGGCCGTCCTCACCACCGGCGATGCCACCGAGCAGTACGGCATCGACACGATCAGCGGGCTGTCGGCCCTGCTCTGGCAGCACCTCCGGCCGTAGCGGCTCCGGCCGCGCGCCGATCCGGGGCGCCTCACAGCTGATCCTGGGCGTAAGTCGGCAGGCCGTACTGCCGGGCGATCGGGTTCCAGCTCCCGACGAAGGCCGTCTTGTCCTGGGTGGCCTGGTTGTCCGGAACGGTCGCGGCGCTGAGGTTGGGGTCGCTGCCGTTCGGGGTGCAGCCCGTGCTCTCGTCCCCGGCCCACGCGGCAAAGTCCTGGTCAGCCTTGATCGACGCGGTCCACGCCTGGGTCAGCGAGCTGATCATCGGCGCGGGCAGGGCCGCCGCGTCGGGCATGCTGCTCAGCTGGGTCAGCAGGGCCTGGCGCGAGGTCACCGCCTGCTGGAAGGTGCCCTGGTCCTGGGACAGCGTCGGGCCGCAGCTGGCGACGTCGTTGTAGGCGTTGTTGATGGCGCCGCGGTCGGAGACGCTCTGGGACAGCAGCTTGGCCAGGTTCTGCGCGCCCTGCTGCTGGGCGGAGGCCGTCCCGGAACTCGCCGGCGACGAGCCGCTCCCGGAGGCCGGCGAGGACCCCGGGCCGGCCGGCGGCGACGAGGCGGCCGGCCCGGCTCCGGTGTGGCCCGAGCTGTGCGCCTTAGCGATGAGCAGCCCGGCGGCGATCCCGCCCGCCACGACGATGACGGCCAGGAGGCCGAGGATGATCCGGCCGCGGTGCGAGCCCCGGCCCGCCGGGGCCCGGTGGCCCGTCGGGTAATCCGGCGGCGGGTAGCCGCCCTGGTCGTAACTGGCCGGGTCGTAACTGGCCGGGTCGTAACTGGCCGGGTCGTAACTGGCCGGGTCGTAACTGGCCGGGTCGTAGCCCGCCGGGGGGCGGCCAGCCGGCCGGTAGCCCGCCGGGTCGCTGGCCGCGTTCTGGTCCCGCAGCGCCTGGTCGTCCGCGGGCGGGCGCTGCGGCCAGCGGGGCACGGCGGGCGCGCCCGCTGCGGTGACGGTGTCGTCCAGCGACGCCGGCCGCGGCGTGAGGCCGCCGCCGGGCAGGTGCAGCGTCGACGGCTCCGGCGTATCCGGCCCCGGCGCGCCGCCGCCCGCGTAGGCGCCCCGGATCTCATCCTGGGCCGTGACCCCGGGCGGCCCGGACGGCCCGGGCAGGCGGTCGCGGATACCCGCCGACGGGACGGTCGGGAACGGCAGCGCCGGGGTGTCATTACCCTCCACGCTTTGTCCGCAGGTACGGCAGAAACGCGTTCCCGCCCGCAGCTCCGTGCCGCAATTCGCGCACAGCAGCGAATTAGCCTGACCCCCCATTGCCGTCTCCGGTCTCGCGCAGGTTATTAGCCGGGGAAAGCGAGTCTAGCTGTGCGTGCGGGAGTCCGGTAAGGGCTGCGTTTCCTATAGGACGGCTTAACGGCGGCCGCGGGAAATGGGTATTACCGCGGGGCCGCCGCTCAGCGCAGGGCCGCGGCCACGATGGCCCGGGCCTCGTCCTGGATCTCGGCCAGGTGCCCGGGACCCCGGAAGGACTCGGCGTAGAGCTTGTAGACGTCCTCGGTGCCCGACGGGCGGGCCGCGAACCAGCCCGACGCGGTTTCCACCTTCAGGCCGCCGATCGGGGCGCCGTTGCCGGGCGCCGTGGTCAGCTTGGCGGTGATCTTCTCGCCCGCCAGCTCATCGACGGTGACCTGGTCCGGGGACAGCCGGGCCAGGGCGGCCTTCTGCTCCCGGCTGGCCGCGGTGTCGACGCGGGCGTAGGCGGGCGCGCCGTAGCGCTCGGTCAGGCCGTCGTAGACGTGGGACGGCGAGTGCCCGGTCACCGCGGTGATCTCCGCGGCGAGCAGGGCCAGGATCAGGCCGTCCTTGTCGGTCGTCCATACCGACCCGTCGCGCTGCAGGAACGAGGCGCCGGCGCTCTCCTCGCCGCCGAAGCCGACCGACCCGTCCAGCAGCCCCGGCACGAACCACTTGAACCCGACCGGGACCTCCAGCAGCGGGCGGTGCAGCCCGGCGGTGACCCGGTCGATCATCGAGGAGCTGACCAGCGTCTTGCCCACCGCCGCGCCGTCCGGCCAGCCCGCGCGGCGGGAGAAGAGGTACTCGATGGCGACAGCCAGGTAGTGGTTGGGGTTCATCAGGCCGCCGTCGGGCGTGACGATGCCGTGCCGGTCCGCGTCGGTGTCATTGCCGGTGGCCACGCTGAACTCATGCTGGCGGGCGATCAGGCTGGCCATCGCGTACGGCGACGAGCAGTCCATCCGGATCTTGCCGTCCCAGTCCAGGGTCATGAACCGGAAGGTGGGGTCCACGGCGGTGTTGACCACGGTGAGGTCGAGGCCGTAGCGGTCGGCGATCTCGCCCCAGTAGCCGACGCTGGCCCCGCCGAGCGGGTCGGCGCCGACCCGCACCCCGGCCGACGCGATGGCGTCGAGGTCAATGACCTGGCCCAGCGCGCCGACATAGGCGCCGAGGAAGTCGAACCGGCCGGTGGTGTCCGCGGCCAGGGCGCGGGCGTACGGAATCCGGCGGACGCCGTCCAGGCCGGCCTCCAGCAGGGCGTTGGCCCGGTCCTGGATCTGACCGGTGATCTCGGTCCCGGCCGGGCCGCCGTCGGGCGGGTTGTACTTGAAGCCGCCGTCGGGGGGCGGGTTGTGCGACGGCGTGACCACGATGCCGTCGGCCCGCGCGCCGCCGGCCGCGTTGTGCGCCAGGATGGCCCGCGACACGGCCGGCGTCGGGGTGTAGCCGTCCCGCGCGTCGAGCAGCACCGTGACGCCGTTGGCCGCGAGCACCTCCAGGGCGC
>FSXZ01003090.1_pt1 | contig 10920 bp, 9 predicted proteins | sample 1638121 | NCBI WGS metagenome assembly FSXZ01 (sample SAMEA3914788, study PRJEB12502) | metagenome | biome: forest; material: soil | place: Canada | collected 2011-07-03 | depth 0.1 m
CCCCTCGCCCTCGCCGCTCCCGCCGTCGATGCTCGTCGGCTTCGGGTCCGGCACCGCGTCGGGGTTCTTGCCGACGCCGCCGAACTCGTCGCCGTACTGGGAGTCGGTCTCGCCCATGGCGTGCGCGCCGCGCAGCGAGGCCTCCGCGGTGACGTCGTGGAAGTCCCCCGCCTTGCCGGATATGTCGTCGGCGGCCTTGCCGAAGGTGTCCTTGAGCGCGATCGCCGCATCCCGCGGCCCCTGGCCGCCCATCAGAACTCGATCGCGTCGGCTTGGGAGTGGAACGTCGCCGCGTGCGAGCGCATCGTCTGCGCATGCTGTTGCAGGGTGCTCACATGCTGCTGGAGCGCCTCGGTGTCCAGCTGGATGCTGCCCGAGCCCGAGCTCAGCGGATCCACCCCGCCCGGCGCGTTCGACCAGTCCAGACCCTGCAACATCGCCTCCACCTTCGCCACCAGCGGCTGGGAGGCCGCCCCGATGACCTTGCCGACCACGTAGTTCTGCAGGTCCTGGATCAGGGAATTGCCGAGCGCCTCGCCGATCTCCTCGAGCCCGGGCAGCGCGGCCAGGGAGGCCCCGAACGTCTCCGGCGCCGCCGCGATCGCGGTCGCGTACCCGACCGCGAGCTCCACCATCTGCACCAGGGCCTCGCCCTTCTGCGCCACCACGTACACCGCCCACGCGTCGAGCGCGTCCGCGAGGACCGAGCAGGCCGCCGTGACCTCCTTGACGTGGGTGTCCGACAGGTGCGCCCAGCCCGAGGACATCGCCTGCGTGGATGCACCCTGATAAGCCTGCGCGATGTTCGACACCGCCGTCGTCGCGTCCTCGTGCGTCTGCTCCACCGCCTGCCCGAACTCCCGGGTTATCTGCGCGAACTGATGCAGCGAGTCCTCGTTCAGATAGGGCCATTCGATCCCGATGACGTTCAGGAACGTCACCACCGGCATGGGCAGATCGTCGATCGCCACGCACACCCCCTGGCCGTATCCGAAGACTGACGCTTCGCTTCTCGACGAGCGAGCACGCACTCACCCTAGCGAGCGAGCGCACGGCCACGTAAGGGTGAACGGCGGCGGATCTCGGGGCGCGACCGACGCATCCGCATACGCTCGGCTCGCAGATCGCGCCGCCCTGCGACTTCCGCGAGCTCAGCGAGCATCACAGTGCACTGGCTCAGTTCGCGATCGCCGACAGCGAGTACCTCAACGTCCTGGGACCCGATTTCACGCGGTGGAGCGGCTCGGCCCGGACAATCCTCTGGCGCAGGGGACGGGCACGTGCCGCGCCAACACGCCGGCCGCGACCGGCGGGAACGGTGGCGGCTATTCTTCGCCCATGACAGACATCGACTTCATGCTCGTCGAGGTGCCCGGCGATCTCGGTGCCGAGTTGCTCGACGCGGGCTTTGAAGAGGGACTGCAGTTCAAGGGTGCCGGTCACGATGCCGGCACCGTCGTGGCCGTGCTGGCCACCGGAATCTCGCTCGCGGCGAACGTCACCATCGTCGTCGTGGCGCGCGAGGAGATCGCCGAGTTCGCGGACCTGCTTCGGGACTGGTTCCGGCGGGGCGCGCGGCACGAGGTGGGAACGCGGCTCGAGCTCGATCTTTCGGTCAAGACCGGAACGGAGGAGAGAAGGGTACACGTGCACATCTCCTCCGACGCGGACACGGTGAACCTCGACACCGCCGAGGTGAGCGCCCTCATGACGTCGATATTGTCCGCCGATTCGGGTGAGGGGGGCCGTGAGGAAGTCAGCCCGACGTAAGCTCACCGCCCGAGTTCAGCGATTGCTTCTCGCCGACCAGGAGTGCAAGCGGACGGAGGAGGTGGAACTCGGCAAGCGCATTCGCCACGAGGCCAACGCACTCATGACGGAACTGCTGCCGCGCACCCTGAAACAGGACCTTGACGCAGCGACGTGGCTGATCAGAGTGTCGGACGTCGCCGTGCGGTACAACGCGGCCTTCGGGAACCGGTTCATGGCAATCGGCGCGGGCAGCTGGGCCCAGCTCGGCGCGGCCACCCTGACCAGGGCCATAGCCGAAGGACGGCTGCCGCACGCCGAGGCCGCGTATGCGGGAGTGCTCGGGATGGTACGGGGAATGCCCGAGATGACGGCCCGCCACGCGCACCAGGCGGGCGCGCCCCTGGCCGCCCTGCCGGCGATCGAGACGCTGACCGGCATCCTGTCCGAGCGCCTGATGGGCGACATCTCCCGTTCCGCCGTCGTCCGTAAGGCTCTCGCCGGAGCGCCGGTGGAAGCGCAGTTGCACGGCTCCATGCCGCGCGGCACCGCGCCCTGGTTGGCCGACGGCGCTCCGGCGCGCGACTCGGCGGACTTCAACAGGGAGATGGAGGCGCGGCTGCTGGCCGCGCTGGCCACCCCCGACTTGCCCGATCCGCTCGACCAGTTCTTCATGACCGGCCCCATGGAGCAACCCGTGCGTGCCGCACGCCTGACCGGGCGGGTCGTGGTGTATGTCACCGCCGCGCGTTCTCCGTTCCACGACGGCGTCGCCATCAGGGTGAACCCCGACAACTCCACCAGCCCTCTCGTCGAGAGCGTGTGGCTGCCCGGGCTCGACAACTCGACCGTCAACGCACACATCCAGCAGGTGAGAGCCGCCTTCGACGCCGCGGTCGAGCAGCAGCGCCTCAAGCCGATCACCGGAGGGGTCCAGGAGCTGCTCGACTGGACCGGACAGGCCGTGTGGGGGCCGCTGTTGGAGAAGTGGCCGGACCTGGCGGAGCGGCCCGTGGCCCTGATTCCGGTCAGCGCCGTCGGCCTGCTCCCGCTGTTCACCGCGACCGTCCACGGCCGCCCGGCGTGCAGCCTGCTGGACGTGACCCTCGCGCCCACGGCCGCGCTGCTGCATTTCGCCGCGCTTCCGGCCGATGCCGCGGTGCACGGCGCGTTGGTCGCCGTCGACGACGAGAACGGCCGGCGACCCCACTTCGTCGAAGAGGCCGACCGGATCGCGGCCCTCCTGGAGACCGAATCCGTGCTCTACCGCACGGCGAGCCCGGACTCCCCCGGCCCGGTACACGACATCGCCCGCCGGCTGCGCGGCGTGTCCGTGGCGCACTTCTCCTGCCACGGGGAGATCGACGACACCCACCCGACGCTGCGGCTCGGCGGGAAGATCCGGCTGACCGAGATGCTGACCGCCGACCGCAGCAGCCTGGACGGCCGCCCGCTCGTCGTGTTGTCGGCCTGCGACCTGGGCGGCTTCGCGGAGCACGCGGCGCCGGCGGAGCAGTTCGGTTTCCCGGTGGCACTGCTCGGCTTGGGCGCGCGGGCCGTCGTCGGCTCCTTCTGGCCGATCCTGGACTCCTCGGCGGGCGTGGAGATCATGACGTCCTTCTACCGCAACCTTGCCTACGTCTCCTCCCGCGCGGCGCTCGCGCTCACCCTCACGGAGGCATTCGAACGCGGGCTCTCGCCCGCGTTCTGGGGCTCGTTGACCCACTTCGGCGCGTGAGCCGGCCGCGGTCAGATCGTGATCACCACTTTCCCGAACGGATTCCCGTCGCGGTAGTACCGGTAGGCGTCCACGGCCCGCGCGAACGGGAACTGCCGGTCGATCACCGGACGCAGCCGGTGCGCGGCCAGGGCGGCGTTCATGGCTTCGAAGTCGGTCCGGCTGCCGACGGCGATGCGGCGGATCGACAGGTAGCCGCCGCGGAAGGGGTCCGTCGTGGGTTCGGTGGCCGGGAAGGCGCCGATCAGGGTGACGCGGGCGTTGAAGGCCGCGGCGGCGACGGACTTGGGCAGGGTCTGCATGCCGACCGCGTCGACCACGTGTTCGACACCTGAGCCGTCGGTCAGGTCCCTGACAGCGCTCTCCCAGTCGGGCGTGTGGCCGCGGTCGATCACCTCGTCGGCGCCGAGTGCGAGCAGCCGCTTCGCCTTGTCCGCCGACGAGGTGATCGCGACGACGCGCGCACCGTGCAGTTTGGCGAACTGGACGGCGAACAGCGCCACCGGGCCGGTCCCGACCGTGAGCACCGTCTCTCCGGGCGTCGGCGCGACGGGATCGGCCACCGCCGCCCAGGCCACCACTCCGGCACAGGTCAGGCACGCCGCCTCGGCGTCGGTGAGGTGCTCCGGAACGTGGACGACCGATTCGTCCTCCAGCAGCACGTACTCGGCCAGCCATCCGTCGTGGTTGGCCCCGTACTGCTCACGCACCTGCGCCAACCGTTGCGGGCCGGCGACCCAGCGCTGGAAGTAGGTGGCCGTCACGCGGTCGCCGACGGCCGCGCGGGTCGCTCCGGGTCCCACCGCGACGACCTCACCCACGCCGTCCGACAACGGGACGACGCCGGGCGTCGCGGGCAGCGGGTAGCTGCCGTCCACGAGCATCAGATCGCGCCGGTTCAGGGAGGCGGCCCGCACCCGGACCAGGATCTGCCCGGGCCCCGGCGTGGGCTGTGGCCTGGAGGCGATGCCGAGGCCGTCCAGGTCGTGCAGCGGATCCAGAAGGTAAGCGCGAGAGGTCATGAGTCGGTCCTGTTCCAGGTGGGATCCGTGGGGATGAGCAGGGCTTGCGTCACGGTCGCGTGCGACGCGTTCGACACCCGCGACGCGTTCATGCGACGAACTGATGGTCGGTTCGGATCCGGGCGTCCTCGTCGAACGTGAGCACGTCGAAGCCGGACCCGGCCACGCTGCCGTCCGTACGGTCGCGCATCACCCAGGTGAAGGTCACCGCCGAGCCGGCCTGCCGCACCGGTGTGTCGCCGAGCTCGAAGACGTACCGCCCCGGTGCGACGAACAGCTCATAGGCCCGGCGGACCCGGGCGTCGAAGGCGTCGTGGCCGTGCACCTCGAGCGGCGGATGGGCGATGCCGTGATGCGCGGCCGTCTGCCTGATCTCCTCGGGCGGATTGACCAGCACCTGGACCCCGTCGACGGCCCAGACCTGCCGAATCAGCTCGGCCCGCAGCTCGGGGTCCTGCTCGTTCCACTGCGCGACATACCTGTCGAGCAGCTGCCTCAGTTCGACGTCGGTCGGTTCATAGCTCATGCCGACGAGTCTTGACGCCCACCCGCGTCCCGCGCGATTCCCTGGAGGGAATGGCGCGGGCGCACCGGCGGCGGGCAGGATGGTCCCGTGACGATCGTGGCGGAACGCAGCCGATTCGCCGGCGAACTGCGCCGGTGGCGCGTTCTGCGACACTGGAGCCAACTCGACCTGGCGATCGCCGCCGACACCACCCAGCGCTATCTCAGTTTCCTGGAACAGGGCCGCTCCCGCCCCGGCCGCGAGATGGTCATCCGGCTGGCCGAGTCCCTCGGCCTGACGCTGCGCGAACGCAATGGACTGCTACTCTCGGCCGGCTACGCACCGGCGTTCGAGGAGTCCGGCTTCGACGCCCCACAGCTCGAACCGGTGCGTACCGCGCTGCGCGGCGTCCTCGACGGCCATCTCCCCTACCCGGCCGTGATCGTTACCCACCGCGGCGTCCTGATCGACGCCAACGCTGCCTTCGCCCTGTTCACGGAGGGCTGCGCGCCGCAGCTGCTGCGTCCCCCGGTGAACGTCCGGCGGCTGGCCCTGCACCCCGAGGGCATGGCGAGACGCGTTCTCAACCTTCCGGAGTGGGGCCGCCACGTCACGGAGGCCATGCGCCGTCGACTGCGGTCCAGCCCCGATCCGGAGCAGGAGGAACTGCTCGCGGAGCTGGAGACCTATCTGCCGGACGCTCAGCTCGGTCCGGACTACCTCGGGTTCGCCGTGCCGCTCAGACTGCGCAGCGACACCGGCGAACTCAGGCTCATCACGACGCTCACTACGTTCGCCACGGCCACCGACCTGTCCTTGGCGGAGCTGCATCTCGAAGCGTTCCTGCCCGCCGACGAGACGACCGCGAGGTATCTGCGGGAGCACGCCGACGGCGGGTGAACGGGTTCCGGTCGGTCCCGCCCGCGCGGGACCGACCGGAACCCGTGTTCTCAGGGCAGCAGGCTGAACGCCTGGGCCGCGGTACCGTCGCAGGTGTCCTGCGCGAGTTGGACTCCGCTGCCGGTGGACGGGGCGTCAAGGCACAGGCCCGAGCTGTCGACGGCGAAGGTGTAGTAGCCGGAGTACTGCAGCGACGCGGCGAACAGGGCGTTGGTGTTCCCGGTGCCGCCGTAGTTCCATATCTGCAGCGGGACTCCCTGGCCGGTGGCCCCCGCTCCGCCGGTGATGTTCCAGCTCTCACCTTCGGACTGGGCGTTGTCGTTGAGCACCTCGTACTCACCGCTCACCGACGTCGGCACGAACTGCCACAGCTGGCTGGTGGCGCCCGTGCAGGCCGACTGGACCACGGCGGTGCCGTTCGCGGTCGCACTTCCGGACGCGGTCGCGCACAGGCCGGAGTTCTCGTTCACCACCTCGTTCCAGGCCGTGCTGTTGATGCCCGAGTTGGGCACCAGGCTGAACGCCTGGGCCGTGCTGCCGTTGCAGGAGTCCTGCACGAGCTGGACTCCGCTGCCAGTGGACGGGGCGTCGAGGCACAGGCCCGAGTTGTCGGCGGCGAAGGTGTAGTAGCCCGAGGACCCCAGCGTGGCGTTGAACAGGGCGTTGGTGTTCCCGGTGCCGCCGTAGTTCCAGGTCTGCAGCGCGACTCCCTGGCCGGTGGCCCCGACTCCGCCGGTGATGTTCCAGCTCTCACCTTCGGACTGGGCGTTGTCGTTGACCACCTCGTACTCGCCGCTCACCGAGGTCGGCACGAACTTCCACAGCTGGCTGGCCGCACTCGTACAGGCCGACTCCACCACGGCGGTGCCGTTCGCGGTCGAGCTTCCGGACGCGGTCGCGCACAGGCCCGAGCTCTGGTTGACCACCTCGAACCAGGACGAGGTGACGCCGGAGGGGGCGAAGTTCAGGGAGTGGACGTTCCATCCGCCGTTGTCCTGGTCCAGGACCAGGGTCTGGGTGCCCGCGGGCAGGGTGACGGTGGCGGTCACCGTCGTCCAGTCCTGCCAGCCGCCGGTGGCCGGTACGTTGATATTGCCGGAGAGGTTGGTGCCGGCGAGGTTGGCGAGGTGCAGGCCGTCGGTGACGCCGCTGGGCGAGGCCAGACGCAGGCTCACCTTGTAGGTGCCGCCGCCGGCCGCGTTGACGGTGTACCTGGTCCACTGTCCGGCGCCGGTCCAGCCGAGGTCGTATCCGGCACCCGCGCCGGTCGTGCCCGTGGTGTCGCCGGTCGTCTCCAGGTCGACCCCGTCGCTGCGGTAGCTGTCGGCCGTGCCGTTGACCGAGCTGACGTCGTAGCCCACGCCCTGGCCGCCGGTGTCGTAGTTGGCTGCCTGCACGGTACCGGGCACCTCGGGAGCGGGGCCGCCGTAGGGGCCTTCGCCCGCGGGGGTGAGGCTGTAGCCGGCCGCGACGATGTTCGCCTGCACCGCGCTCTGGGTGGCCTCGGACGGGAAGCCGGAGACGTCGGCGGCTTCGAAGAACTCTCCGTCGCCCAGGCTCGTGTTGTCCCCTCCGGTGCCGAGCTCGATCGAGCTCTGGATCTTCATCGGGTCGTAGCCGCTGGGCAGCGCGCCGGAATAGGTCTGGATCAGCCCGCCCGACTGGGCGTTGCCGTACTGCAGGGTCATATTGGTGGAGCCGTTGTTCTCCTCCCAGGCGCTGAGGAACGCGCCGTTCTCGCTCGGGTAGGCGGCGGGGTTCGCGCCGGTGTTGCTGAAGTACATGCCGTTCTCGATGTCGGCCCCCACCCACGGGCCGGGTCCGGTGCAGTTGCCCGTCCAGCAGTCCGTGCCGTAGTAGATGGCGTTCATCGTGGCGTCGCCGTCGTCGGAGTCGTTGGACTCGCCCTGGCCGAAGTCGAAGCAGCAACTGCTGTCGGTCAGGTTCGAGGAGGTGACCAGGTAAAGGCCGTCGGACGCGGAGCCGGTGGGCAGGTTGCGGGGCGAGTCGTCGCGGTAGCCGACGCCGAACTGGTCGAAGTCGATCCCGTACGCCGGCTGGCCGCCCACATACACCGGCAGCGCCTCGGCGGGGGCGCCGATGTCCGCCCCGTCGGGGCCGGGGCCCGCGTTCCCGCCGCTACAGCCCGAGCAGGAGGTCCCCGGCGAGATCGGCATGTTGTTGGCGTTGGCCGACTGGTCGTAGATCTCGGTGATGGTGCAGGTGGTACCGGCGCAGAAAGTGTTCTCGGGGGCCACGTTGACGACCCCGCCGGTGGATTCCAGGCCGACGTTGAGATAGCTCGAGTCGGAGGCGCGCTGCACCTGGTAGAGCGGGCCGTCGTAGGCCTCGAACAGCGCCCGGGTGGTGCTGTAGGCCGCCTCGCACGGAGTGCCGCCCGAGGCGTAGATGTCGCAGGACTCGGCCGTGGCCGCCGCGCGCGCGGGCGCGGCGCTGATCGCGAAGACGGCGAGTGCCGCCATCAGCACGAAGGCCATGGCCAGTCGCGGCCATCGCCAGGTGTGGGTGATCGAGAACATCTCTCAGCTTCCGTTCGTGGGTACGGGAATGCGGCGCGGGGCAGCCGGCCCGCGTCACAGGAGCGGGCGGCGAGGGCACGCGGCCACGGAAGGCGAAAATTTGCGGGTTTTTCGCGGGTTCTTGGGGTCCTGAGATCGGAGATTGCACCCGAATTACACATAAGTCAAGAGTCTGTTACGGATCACCCCCGGCCCCGTTTGCGCCCGGGCTACGCGGCAATCCGGCTGGGGTGTTCGCCCCCCGCGCGCTGCGCCGCCTCGACGAGTTCCAGCAACGCCACGCCGTGCTCGGATTTCCGCTGGCGGTGCTGAGGAAGTTCAGCGACGACCAGGCCGGCAGCCTCGCGGCCCAGATCGCCTTCTACGGCTTCCTCTCCACCTTCCCGCTGCTGCTGGTCCTGGTGACGGTGCTGGGCATGCTGCTGTCCGACAATCCCCACCTCCAGCAGCACGTGCTCGACTCGGCGCTGACCGAGTTCCCGGTGATCGGGCCGCAGCTGAGCAGCAACGTGCACGCGCTCGGCCGCAGCGGAGTCGGTTTGGCGGTCGGGCTGGCCGGCACCCTGCTCGGTGCCCGCGGCGTGGCCTCGGCCATCCAGAACGCGATGAACCGGGTCTGGGAGGTGCCCCGGCACGAGCGGCCCGGATTCCCGTTCAACTGGCTGCGCAACTTCGGCGTGATCGGCCTGCTCGGCGTCGGAGCCCTGGCCACGACCGGTCTGTCCGGCATCGCCACCTGGGGCGCCAGCGTCGCCGGGCCCTGGTCCCGGGTCGCCGTGCTGGCCGTCTCGCTCTTCATCAATATCCTGCTTTTCTGGGCGGGTCTGCGGCTGGCCACGGCGCCCGAGGTCTCCTTTCGCGACCTGCGCCTCGGCGCGGTACTCGCCGCGATCGTGTGGCAGGCGCTGCAAGCCGCCGGCGGCTACGTGGTGGCCCACGACCTGCGCCACGCCTCGTCCGTGTACGGCACCTTCGGCCTCGTCCTCGGCCTGATCGCGTGGCTCTACCTCCAGGCCCGGCTCACCCTGTACGCCGTGGAGGCCGACGTGGTCCGCCGCCGGCGGCTGTGGCCGCGCAGCCTGTTCCCGCCGCCGCTGACCGAGGTGGACCGCAAGGCCTACAGCGCCTATGCCAAGGCGGAACAGCGCCGGCCCGAGACCCGGATCGAAGTGCACATCCAGGACCACACCGCGGCCGCGGCCGAGAGCGGGAAACCGGCGGAGCCGGCGGAACCGGCGGAACCGGCGGCCCGGCCGGACGAAGCCTGACCGGCCGCCGGATACGGCTGCGTCAGCCCATTGGCGAACGCATCCGGGAGCCTTCCGGCGCGGCGCCCGCGGCGTGTTCGACCGCGAGTTCGCACAGGTCCTCGCGGTCCGCGAGGCCGGTCTTGGCCATCAGGTTCGCGACGTGCTTCTCCGCGGTGCGCGGCGAGATGGACAGCCGGCGGCCGATGTCCTGGTTGCCCAGGCGCTGCGCGAGCAGGCCGAGGACCTCGTATTCGCGCACGGTCACGCCCTGGGTGCGCAGGACCGCGGGGATCTGCTCGCGGCTGTCACGGTGCTGCGGGACGATCGCGCCGGCCTGGCGCAGCAGGGCGCGGCAGGCTCCGGCGACGGGGGCGATGTCGGCGGCGTGGAAGAACTCCTCGGCGGCGCGCAGCCACCCGACCGGATCGCCCCAGCCGTCCTCCAGCGCCGCCGGGGCGAGCAGGCGCAGGCCCAGGTGCCGCGGCGCGGGGAAGATCTCGGCATCCTGCTGCGCCCGCGCGAAGGCCTGCTGGGCCAGGACGGGCCGGCCCTCGCGGCCCAGCAGCACCGCGTCCGCGAGGTGCAGGAACTGCCGGTTCCAGCGCAGCGCCGCGGCCGGGGCGGCGAGCGCCGCCTCGTACTCGGCCCGCCCGGCCCGGCCGGCCAGGATCTCCAGCAGCGGGCGCAGTCCGTGGCGTCCGGTGAGCGGGAAGACGTTCGGGTGCCGCTCCTCCCAGGCCACGGCCGCGGCCAGCTGGGCGCGCGCCTCGTCCGCGTCCTCCTCCAGCAGCGCGCACACCGCGCGGCACAGGCCGTGCACGCTCGGCATCAGCGAGGAGTCCTCACCCCCGGCCCGGCGGAAGGCCAGCAGCTCCCGTTCCATCTCGCGCCGGTTTCCGCGGTGGGCGCCGAGGATCGCGGACACCAGCAGCAGATAGCGGTGGGTGGAGAGGTTGCCGAGCCGGGCCGCCGGGCCGAGGCTGCGGCCGATGAGCTCGCGCGCCTGGACCGGCCGGTCGCGCAGCGCCGCGGTCATCGCCAGCAGGCCGTCCGCGGTCTGCATCGAGATGATGCCGCTCAGCCCCTGGGCGGCCCGCCAGGCTTCGTCGAGCCCTGCCACGCTGCCGGTGCGCATCCACGCGTTCGAGCCCAGGTGCAGCAGCGCCTCCACCCGCCACTTCGGCAGCGCGTGCGCCTCGGCCACCGCCAGCATCCG
>FSXZ01000542.1_pt1 | contig 10907 bp, 11 predicted proteins | sample 1638121 | NCBI WGS metagenome assembly FSXZ01 (sample SAMEA3914788, study PRJEB12502) | metagenome | biome: forest; material: soil | place: Canada | collected 2011-07-03 | depth 0.1 m
CAGGTCGTCGCGGGTACGCAGCGGCACCTTCGAGGCCATCTCGATCTTGCCGCCGAGGTGCAGCAGGAAGGTGCGGTCCGACACGCGCCCGACCTCGACCCCGTCGATCACCTTGAGCCCGTCGGTGATCTGCGCCGCGTGCGCGCTGCTGTAGGCGGCGATGGTGACGTCGATGCGCAGCCGGTCGTTGCCCGAACCCGAGACGTCGAGCGCGGTGATCTCGCCGCCGGCGTCCTCCACGGTACGAGTCAGTTTGGAGACCGCGTTGCCTCGGGACGGCGCCTCGAGGCGGACCGTGTAGGAGTACGAGGCGTTGGGCTGGGTGGTCATCGGGGTCGTGCCTTCTTCCTGCGCCGCTGCTCGTCACCGGCGTCGCTCTCCTGATTCGCGTGCACCTCATGGTCCCACGCGGGTGCCTGCCCGGGAGCGACAAAGCCGCCGATGTGAGCGTAGTCTCGCCGACGTGCACGCGGGAGGCTGGCTGAGGCGGGGCAGGGGCGGCGAGGGTTCGGGCGCGGCGGCGGGTGCGCCGCAGCAGCCGCCGGATCCGCTGGTGCCCGGGGACGGATGGTCGCGGGCGGTGCTCGAATCGGGGGCGCTGCGGCACAACCGGGGCGAGCGGGGCGCCGGCCTGGTCCGGCTGCTGAGTCTCTCGGCCGGTCCGCGCCCGACCCTGGACAAGGGCTGGGGCGCGGCCGTGAACCTGTTGGGCAGCGCGGACAAGTCGGTCCTGCCGATCCTGCGCGCTCTGCTCCAGGCCCTGGCCACCGCCCCGCCGAGCACGGCGCGGCCCGGCGGCGAGATCGACGCCCGCCCGATCCTGGTGAGCCGGGAGAACGCGGTGGCCGCGGTGAACACGGTCTGGGCCGCCTCGCACGTCCTCGGCGCCGCGGCGGTCACCGACCTCGGCGCGACGCTGGGCCGGCTGCTCGAGGAGCCGTGGACCGCCGAGTCGAGCAGCCTGCGCGACGCCTGCGCCGGGGCTCTGGCCGCGGTGGGCACCGAAGAAGCATTCGAAGAACTCAAGTCGGCGGTCCCCCGGGCACAGACGAAGGCGCAGCGGGAACTGCTGTTGCTGTGCATCAGCCGGATGCCGGGGGCCGCGCGCTCGGCCGGCACCGCCGAGGTGGCCGTCGCCACGCACGGCCTCGACGTCGGCGGCAGGCGCGACCTGACCGCCCACCATCGCAGCTACCTGCTGACGCTCAACGCGAACGGGAGCGTCGAGACCCGCTCCATCGAGGGCGAGACCGCGGTGGGCAACGAGGCGGCGGAGCGGGTCCTGCGCGCGGAGGTCCGGGCGATCGGCACCACGTACCGCAAGGAAGTGGCCCGGCTCGAAGCGCTCCTCGCGACGGAACACACCTGGACGCCGGCGCAGTGGCGGCGGCTGTACCTGGGCCACCCCATCACCCGCGCGGTGGCCTCGCATCTGATCTGGCGTCTGGAACTCGACTCCGGCGCGAGCGCCGACGTCATCCCCTCCTGGCAACCCGCGGGCCTGCTCCGCGTGCTGCCCCACATCGCGGGCGCCCGCGCGCATTTCGGCACCGCGGGCAGCATCGGCGACGCCTCGGGCACGGGTTACGGCACGCCGTTGCCGGACAACGTCCGCGCCGTGCGCCTGTGGCATCCGTGCGAAGCAGCCCCCAAAGAGCTGGCGCTGTGGCGCGCCACCCTGCGCGTACTGTCCGCACAGCAGCAGTTCGACCAGCCGTTCCAGCAAGTGGAGCGCGCATTCACCAGCGTCACCCGGGACGCCGAACAGGCCGAGCTGCACCAGCTCGCCGGAGCCGAGCGGGACGCCGCGGCCTGGCAGGCGGACCTGGACGAACTGCCCTGGACCGCGCTGAGCAAGGCGGGCGGCAAGACCGCGGACCGCGAAGACCTCATCCACCGCGAATTCCCCGACGACAAGGTCACCGCCACCGCGCTGTTCACCCGCATCGCCCCGACGGCCCGCAGGCCGGCCCTGATCCGCCTCGGCGCCGCCTGGATCCACCGCACCGACGACAGAACCCTGACCCCGCTGCCCTGGTCCGCCCTGCACCCGCGCCTGTGCTCCGAAGTCGAGCGCGACCTGTCCGTCCTGATGACGCCCCCGGCCGACGCAGCGGCCGACGACCCCGCCGGGGACCTCCGCACCCGAAATCCCCTCGCCCCGGCAGACCGCCTCTGACATCATCTCCCGGTGCGCCCCGAACCAGGACAAGTACTGCATTTCTCGGAAGATCCGGCGATCAAGGTCTTCTCGCCCCACGTCGCGAAAACCGCCCCGGAGTCGGATCCGTACGTGTGGGCCGTGTCGTGGCACCGCGCCCCCGACTACTGGTTCCCCCGCCAATGCCCGCGCGCCATGGTGAGCGAGCACGCAGTCAGCCCCCTCGGGCCGCCGGAGCGGGTCGGCGACCTGTTCGCGCTGCACGAGGAAGCCGGCATCGAACTCAGGGCGCTGCCGAATCTCTGGGCGTTCTGGGACGCGGTCGCCGCCAGCACCCTCGACTTCAGCGGCATCCGCCTGCGCAACGCCCGCCCCCGGCCCGGCTCAGCCCGCTGACCTGTCCGGCCCGGCCCCGCTCCACTCTGCTCTCAGCAGATCTGCTCACAGCCGAATCCCCTCCCGCGGCCTGCGCGGGCCGCCGAGACTGAAGTCATGGCTCACTCCACATTCCATGACGATCTGGCCCGCGAGCTGCTCAACCAGCGCATCGTCTTCCTCGGCCGTGAGGTGGACGACGAACTCGCCGAGCGGGTCTGCGCCCAACTCCTGGTCCTGTCCGCGCAGGATCCGCGCGCCGACATCAGCCTGTTCATCAACAGCCCGGGCGGCTCCGTCACCGCCGGGCTGGCCGTCTACGACACCATGCGCCTGATCCCCAACGACGTCGCCACGGTCGCCACCGGCTTCGCCGCGAGCATGGGCCAACTGCTGCTCACCGGCGGCTGCGCGGGCAAGCGCTTCGCCCTGGCCAACGCCCGGGTCATGATGCACCAGCCGTCCGCGGGCATCGGCGGCACCGCCGCGGACATCGCCATCCAGGCCGAGAGCCACGAGCAGGCCAAGCGCACGATCCGCCGGATCATCGCCGAGCACACCGGCCGGCCCGAGGACACCGTCGAACGCGACAGCGACCGCGACCGCTGGTTCACCGCCGACCAGGCGCGCGAATACGGCATGGTCGACCACGTCGTGAGCGCGCTCAAGGAGATCCGGCAACGCCCGCCCGCCCGACGCATGGGCCTGTGACCGACCCCGCCCGACCCGACCCGACCCGGCCCGACCCTCGGCAGACCCTCGGCAGACGGAGCCCGACCATGACCCAGTACACGATCCCGACCGTCATCGAACGCACCCCGAACGGCGAACGCGCCTACGACATCTACAGCAAGCTCCTCGCCGGGCGGATCATCTTCGTCGGCACGCCGATCGACGACGGCGTCGCGAACGTCGTCATCGCGCAGTTGCTGCACCTCGAATCCACCGAGACCGAACTGCCCGTGTCCATCTACCTCAACTCCCCGGGCGGCTCCTACCCGGCGCTGATGGCCGTCTACGACACGATGGGCTTCGTCAGTTCCCCGATCTGGACGTACTGCGTCGGCCAGGCCGCGTCCACCGCCGCCATCCTGTTGGCGGCGGGCGAGCCGGGCCACCGGCACGTGCTCGAGCACGCCCGGGTCACCCTCGCCCAACCGGCCAGCGAAGGCGGCCGCGGCATGGTCTCGGATCTCGGCGTCCAGGCGAAGGAGATGCTCCGGATCAGGTCCCAGATCGAGCAGATCCTCTCCCGCCACACCCCGCACGAGCTCGACCGGCTGCACGCGGACATGGACCGGGAGAAGATCTTCAGCGCCGAGGAGGCCCTCGCCTACGGCCTCGCCGACCAGATCATCGGCAAGCGGGACCTGCGCTCGCCCCGGCTGGGCGCGGCGGCCTGATCACGCGGCCAGGCAGAGCGCGGCCCTGTTCTGCACGCCCAGCGCGGGGCGGGCCGGGACGCGCACCGCGTGGGTGGCGGCGGCCGTGGCGGCGGCACGTTCGTACTCGACCAGGCGCAGCTGCACCCGGACCAGCAGCTCCGTCATGCTGATGCCGAGGGCGCGGGTCGCGGCGGCGAGGACCTCGGAGGAGGCCTCCTTGCGGCCGCGCTCGATCTCGGAGAGGTACGGCATCGAGATCCGGGCGCGGTCGGCGACGTCCTGGAGGGTGCGTGCGCCGGCCTGGCGCTCCTCGCGCAGGACTTCGCCCACGACATCCCGCCACAGCGGTTCGCGGGCAGCCGGAACCGCGCGCGCGGGCTCGCCGCCGCCTTCGCCGCCGTACCTGCCGTCGCTTCGCTCGAGCATCCTGACCTCCTCGACACCGCCTGTGATCTCACCGTGAGTTCCAGCGTAGGTCGCGGCTCGATTCGGGGAAGGGTGCGCGCGCGGATTCGGCTCTGCTGTGAGCGAACAAGCCGCGGGGCCGGTCGTGGCGCGCGTCAGCGGGCGCCGCCGTGGCCCGCTTCGGCGAGGTCGGCGCGCACGTCCTCGGCGACGGGGTCGGAGACCGATTCGTAGAGTTCCAGGGACTGCTGCCAGAGGGGCACCGCGATCTCGCCCTCGCCGGCGTCGTAGTGGGCCTTGGCCAGGCTCTGCAACGCGAGCGCCTGGCCCGGGACGTCGCCGAGCTCCCGGCTGAGCACCAGGGAGCGCTCAAGGTACTGCTTCGCGGATTCCTGGTCGTGGAGCTGGATGTACACGTCCCCGAGGTTGTTCAGCGTCGTCACCGTCAGCTGCCTGTTGCCGAGCTCCTCGACGATGGCGAGGGCGCGGTGCAGGTACGGTTCGGCCTCGGCGGGGCGGCGCGAGCCCACGTAGATGCAGCCGATGTTCAGGCAGCTCATGCCGACGCCGAGGCGGTCGCCGAGCTGCTCTCTGATCCGCCGCGAGCGCTCCAGGCAGCGCATGCCCTCGTCCGGGTCGCCGAGGCGGTGGTGGGCACCGCCCATGTTGTTGAGCGCGATGGCCTGGCCGGTCAGGTCCTCCAGTTCGATCCGGATCTCCAGCGAGCGCTCGAAGCAGGTGAGCGCCTTGCGATCGGATTCCTCCCAGTAGAAGTACACGAACCCGAGGTTGTTGTGGATCCACGCCTGGCCCACCCGGTCGCCGGCCGCCTCGGCCGCGGCCAGGCCGGCCTGGTGGGTGGCGGTCCAGTCGACCAGGTGACGGCGCAGGTTGTAGAAGCCGAGCAGCGCGGCGGCCAGTTTCCACGCGTACTCGTTGCAGCCGTGGTCGGCGGCGCCCTGGACGGCCGCGCTGAGGTTGGCGCGTTCGCCGTCGCACCAGGCCAGCGCCTGCTCGTGCTGCTCGAACTCGATCGCGGGGCAGGACAAGGGGATCGGCTCGAGCGGGACGGGCCGGGTCTGCGGGGCCAGCCAGGCGTTCGCGTGCGCGGCGGTGGCCAGGTACCAGCCGGTCAGCCGGGCCACCGCGGCGGCGCGCTCGGCCGCCTTCTCGTCCCGGCGCACCTGTTCGGCCGCGTAGAGCCGGATCAGGTCGTGCATCCGATAGCGGTCCGGGGTGGTTGACTCGAGCAGATGCCCGTCGACCAGGGATTCGAGCACCTTCTCCGCCCGCAGGGCGCTCACCCCGAGCAGTGCCGCCGCGGCCGGGAGCGAGATGTCCGGACCGGTCACCAGGCCCAGCAGGCGGAACGCGCGGGCCGGCGAGGGCGTGGCGTCGACCTCGGTCCGGGCCAGCGCCGCGTAGCTGACCTGGAAGCTGGCGCGGGCGGCCAGATCGCCTATCTCGAGTTCGTCCAGCCGTCTGCGTTCGTCGCCGAGGCGCCGGGCGAGGCCGGAGACCGGCCAGTTCGCCCGGGCCGCCAGGCGGGCGCCGGCGATGCGCAGGGCGAGCGGGATTCCGCCACAGGCGCGCAGGAGTTCGGCCGTGGCCTTGGGTTCGGCGGCGAGGCGGGCGGCTCCGGCCAGTTGGGCCAGCAGGGTCCAGGCCTCGCCGTCGGGCAGGGATTCGAGGCCGAGCTTGTACGCGCCCGGCAGCTCGGCCATGCGGTTGCGGCTGGTGATGAGCACCGCGCAGGTGTTCGCCGCCGGGAGCAGCGGCCTGATCTGCTCCACGTCGCGGGCGTTGTCCAGCAGCAGCAGCATCCGCGACTGGCTCAGCAGGCTGCGAAAGAGCGCGGCGCGCTCGTCCACCCGCGGGGGCAGCGAGGCCGGGTCCGCGCCGAGCGCGCGCAGCCATTCCGCCAGCACGTCCTCGGGCGTGCGGGCCTGCGCGTCGCAGGCTCCGAGCAGGTCCACGTACAGCTGGCCGTCCGGGAACTGATGCGCCACCAGATGCGCGACGTGCACGGCCAGCGTCGTCTTGCCGAGCCCGCCACCGCCGGTCACCGCCGCGATGGAGACCTGGCCCGGGTCGCCCGCACCCGGGGTCAGGGCCGCGCGCAGCCGGGTGATCTGCTCCAGCCGGCCGGTGAAATCGCTGGTGGTGGGCGGCAATTGGGCGATCCGCGGCGAGGCCGGGTCGGGTTCGGCCGGCGCGGCGGCAACATCGCCACCGACCAGATGCACGACGGCGGCCGGATCCGCTTCCCCGGAACGCGCCTGATCGAGCAGGGCCAGCAGCGGGGTCGCGTCCACGCCGTACTGCGTGGCGAAGGCGGTCAGTGCGCCCGGAGTGATCAGCCTCTTGCCATTGAGCCAGCGTTCCCAGGACGCACGGCTGTAGTGCGTCTGGGCGCCGAGCTGGGTGAGGGTCAGTCCACGGGCTTCCTTGAGCGCGCGCAGTTCCCGCGCCAACCGATATGCGGCCGGACCGATTCCCTCCGGCAGCGGCGACCCACTCGTGCCCACCATGACCTCAAGCCCTTCAGCGAAGTCTGCTCGGCAGACATCTGCAGATCGGCTCGCCGAGAATAACACAGGACGCATCCGGCGTATCCACGCATTGTAATGGTCTTCTATGCAATCCGAGGCTCACCGATCGGCCCGGGCGGACGTGCGGGGCCCTCGAATCAGGCCTGATCCTGCCGGGCCAAACCGTGCCGCGCCAGCACCCGCCGACCGCGCTTCCAGCACCGCCACACCAGTGCGGCGACCAGCGCGACGAAGACGACGGCGATCAGCACGCCGCGCAGACCCTGCGCACCGTGGGCCTCGTGCGCGAGCAGTATCCCGCCGAGTACCGTGACCAGCGGGCCGACCAGCAGCAGCGGCAGCGCGAGGAGTTTGGCCAGCTTGGCCCGGCGGTTCCAGACCACCACGGCCTCCCCCACGACCGGGATCAGCCGCCACGGCGCCACCCGGCGCACCAGCATCGGCACCTGCGGGCCGGTGTAGCGGCCGGTCACCCGCCGAGCGAGCGAGCGGACGAACCAGACCACCCGCCAGCCGACCACGGTGGCGAGAAGCCCGCACGCGAGCAGCAGCACTCCTGCCATCGTCTGTCATCCTCACCTCGAAAACCATCGAACCCCACCAGAACACAGTGAATGCCTCATCCGCTCAATGCGCAAGCCTCTCTCCCGGTGAGCGCCCCGCGGTTGAACCATAAGTGCTGATCACAGGCGTGTCGGGGCCCGTGCCCGGACTGCGCGGAGCTAGGCTCCGCAGCGGAGCGCGGAGGCCGCTCAGCCCGCTGACGGGAGAGGACTGTGGGGGCTCATGGCGGTCGAACTGCCGAACGGACTGGTCTGGGTGCTCGACGCGACCGGGGCGAGCTGGCCGGCCGTCGACGAGGACGAGCTGCGCACGGTGGCGGACGACTTCCGCCGGGTCGCGACCGATCTGGCCGATGAGCAGGCGGGTGCGCAACGCTCGGTCCAACGGATGCTCGCGGTGAACGCGAGCGAATCGCTGGACGCCTTCGAAGCCTTGTGGGGCCGAGTGTCCGGGGCGCATCTGCGGGCTCTGAGCACGGGAATCAAGGACCTTGCCGACTCGGTGTCGCTGTGCGCGGACGTGCTCGAGGCGGCGAAGAGCGCTGCGATCACCGAACTGGCGGCATTCGCGGCCGAATGCCCGGCGGAGCCGGATGGCGAGACGGCCGCTGCCTCGGACGCGTCGTCGGCACCGGCGGCGGCGACGCGCGCGGCGGTGCGCCACGTGCTCGACCAGGCGATCGAGCGGATCGGCCGGGAGCTGCGCGAGGCAATGACGGCCCGGGTCGTGATCCCGCTCGATTCCGCCGCGGAGGATCTCGGCTCGCGGTTGATCGGCGACGTGCGCGCCAGCGTTCCCGGAACCGTCTCGACGACGATCTCCACCATCCTCGGCGGGAGTTCGCCACGGTGAACGGGCAGATCGTGCACGACTACCCGACGCTCAAGTCCGGAGCCGAGTCCCTGACGCGGTTCGGCTCCTCGCTCGAGCACTTGGGCGGGCAGTTCACGCAGATCCACGACCGGCTCCGCAAGCACTGCGCCGGGGACGGGTCCGGAATCGGCGCGGCCGTGCAGCTGGCCTCGTCCGACGCCGCCGAGGCCGGTGCGCGGCTGTTCGGCCAGGGCGGACGCGTGGTCGGGGAGATGGGCACCCGGACCGACGCCAATGTCGAGCGCACCTTCGGTGCCGATCGCGAGCTTGCCGACACGATCATCGGTATCGCGCAAGGCGCCCCGCACCGACTCCCCAGGCAGTCGAGGGCTGCGACGCGCAACCGCGCCGCGGCAGGCGAGAGCAGCCCGGCCTCGGACCAGCCCACCGTACTCGCGGGCACCCGGTTCCGGCCGCCCTGGCGCGGCCTCGATCCCGACCGCAACCGCCCCTACGGCGGCCCGGGCGGCCTACGCCACGACGATCCGCAATGGCAGAACGCGATGGAGCTCGCATTCCCGAAGAACCCGCGCGGCGGCTTCGCCGTGCACGCCGATCCGCGCACGGGCTGGGTGGCGAACGGGAACGACGGCGGCGACGCGGTGCCCGGGCGGGCCAACAACTGCGCCGACTGCTCCCGCTCGTTCCTGGCCTCCTGGTACGGGAAACCGACCTGTTCCCAGCCGCGGTCGATCGATCCGGGCACCGGCGTGGACGGGCTCGAGGATCCGGAGCGGGACGGCAACGAGAACATCGTCGGCTTCGCCGGATCCGGCCACGCCTACGAGGGCGGCGGCGTGGCCGGATACCGCCGGCTGGCCGCGAGGCTGCGGGCGGCCGGGCCCGGCTGCGCCGCGATCGTCCAGATCGACTGGCCGGTCACCGATCCCGCCACGGGCCGGCCCTTCCTCGATCCGCGCACCGGCGCCCCGGTCCGGGATCCGCGCACCGGACAGATCCCGATCAGCGGCGGCCACGCGTTCAACGCGGCCAACGTGGATGGGCGGATCGTCTGGGTGGACATGCAGCTGAACACGGTCAGCGAACAGCCCATCCACACCCGGCCCGAGCCGGTGAACGTGTGGTCGATCGCGCTCAACCCCCGGGGCAAGCCGCTGCGCGAGAGTGAGGAGCTGTGATGCCCGAGAGCGTGAAACGGCCGGCGTACCCGACGCACTGCCATCCGCCGATCGACGCCGCCGCGGCACGCCGGCTCGCCGAGCGCCACCTGGTGCCGGCCGCGGGCCTGCCCGCGGGCACCTCGCTCCACCTCGTCGAGTTCGCGTCCTGCTTCACCGTGATCAAACTGGCACCGCCCGGCCCGGCGGGCCCGGACGGCATCCCGCTGCACCCGAGCGAGCCGGGCCGCGGCGTCGTCGTGATCGACAAGGACACGGGCGCCTTCTCGTTCTGGCCCAGCCTGGCCGAGGGCTCGGTGGCCGAGCAGTACGCCGCCGCCAAGGCCGCCGGCGAGCTGGAATACGTGGACGAATGGCCCGCGCCGAACCACTAGCGCGGCACATTGTCCATATTCGGGCGGTATAGCATTCTGCGATGAAGAAGCTCAGTGCGGGCATCGTGTTGTACCAGTTGGCCGACGCGAAGCTGCGGGTGCTGCTCGTGCATCCCGGCGGCCCGTTCTGGGCCAAGAAGGACCTGGGGGCGTGGTCCATCCCGAAGGGCGAGTACGAGCCGGAACAGGACGCGCGCGCCGCCGCCCTGCGCGAGCTCGGCGAGGAGACCGGCCTCGTACTCGCCGACGCCGATCTGCTCGCGCTGGGCGAGGTGCGGCAGAGCGGCGGCAAGGTCGTCACCGCCTGGGCCGCGGAGCGCGACTTCGACGTGGCCGCGCTGGTGAGCAACACGTTCGAACTCGCCTGGCCCAAGGGCACGCCGCCGCGCACGTTCCCGGAGGTCGACCGGGCGCAGTGGTTCGAGCCCGAGCAGGCCCGCGGCAAGGCGGTGGCGGCGCAGGCCGAGTTCGTCGACCGGCTGATCGCGAAGCTGCGCGAGGCGGGCCGCCCGGTCGAGAACGCCGAGTCCGCGGGCTGACGGGCGGCGCCCGGGGCGCGACCGGGGCGCTCGGGGCGCGCGCTGGGTGGCGATATGTGGCGCTCTCGAAGATTCTTACGCGATTCGCCGCAAGGTGCTGCGCCGGTTGGCACACTGCGTGAGGTGGGAGCACGCACGGGCCACACCGTGCGGCCACACCACACCACGCGCAGGGGCATCCGCAAGGGGCCCCGTGGGAGGGATGCGATGAACTCGACGGAGCACCGGTCCGCGCGGCAGCAAGCCGCCTTGGAACGCGCGATCGATCCGGTGGCGGGCACCGAGGAGCCGTTCCGGGCGCTGCTGGAGGCGGCGCCGGACGCCATGGTGATCGTGGACGACGCCGGGATCATCCGCCTGGTCAACGCGCAGACCGAAGCAATGTTCGACTACGGTCGGGACGAGTTGCTGGGCCGGCCGGTCGAGATCCTGGTCCCGGAGCGCTTCCGCTCCCAGCACGGCTTCCACCGCCGCGGCTACACCGCCAACGGCCAGACCCGCCCCATGGGCGCCGGACTCGAACTCTACGGACTGCGCCGC
>FSXZ01000446.1_pt1 | contig 10895 bp, 7 predicted proteins | sample 1638121 | NCBI WGS metagenome assembly FSXZ01 (sample SAMEA3914788, study PRJEB12502) | metagenome | biome: forest; material: soil | place: Canada | collected 2011-07-03 | depth 0.1 m
CCCGCAAACGCGGGGCCGGCCGGGGGGGGGGGGGCCCCCCCCCCCCCCCCGCCGGCTGGGCGCCGCGCTGCGCGGAGTCTTCCGCGGCGACGGCATCATCCGCTGGACCGGCCGGATCGGCGCCTTCGTGCCGCTGCTCGCGCTGATCCTGATCCTGCTGGTCCTCGTCGTCCGGGCCCTCCCGGCCATCCAGTTCGCCGGGTTCAAGTTCTTCAGCGGCAGCACCTGGAACTTCGGCTCCCAGTACGGGACGCCGGTCAAGTCCGATGGCATCCTCCACGAGCCGGGCGAGGTTTTCGGCGCGCTCCCGGAGATCCTCGGGACGCTGGTCACCTCCGCCATCGCCATCATCATCGCCGTCCCGGTGTCCATCGGCGCGGCCCTGGTCATCGTGGAGCGGCTGCCCCGGCGGCTGGCCTACTACGTGGGCCTGTTCCTGGAGCTGCTGGCCGGCATCCCGTCGGTCATCGTCGGCCTGTGGGGCGCGCTGACCTTCGGGCCGTTCATCGCCCACCACATCGCCCCGATCATCGCCGACACCCTCGGCAAGATCCCGGGCCTGACCGGCTTCTTCGGCGGCGACACCGGTAACGGGCAGGGCCTGCTGACCTCCGGGCTGATCCTGGCCGTGATGGTCATCCCGATCATCGCCGCGACCGCCCGCGACCTGATCCGCGGTGTGCCGATCCTGCCCCGCGAGGGCGCGGTCGCGCTCGGGATGTCGGACTGGGAGACCGCGCGGCGGGTCACGCTGCCGTGGGTCGGCGCCGGCCTGATCGGCGCCGCCGTGCTCGGCCTGGCCCGTGCCCTGGGCGAGACCATCGCCGTGGCCATGGTGTGCGGCGTTGCCCTCGGCAACCTGCCGACCAACCTGTACGGCGCGATGACCACCATCGCGGCCAACATCGTGCAGAACATCGACACCGCCATCCTCGACCCGCTGGACATCCGGGCCTTCGCCGAGCTGGCCCTGGTCCTCATGGTCATCACGCTGGCCACCAACGTGCTGGCGCGCCTGCTGGTCCGCCGGGTGTCGGGGACCGCGCTTCCGGTCGGCAGGGGGTTGTAGCTCATGGCCGCGGTAACCAAGCAGGCCAACCCGGAGGACTGGACGCAGGTCCCGGGGCGCCGCAAGGTCTCCAACTACGTCTTCTGGGCCCTGTGCTTCCTGGCCCTGGCCCTCGTCATCGGGCCGACCATCTGGCTGGCCGGCGGCGTCATCGTCCGGGCCGTCCCGAACTTCTCGTTCAGCGTGCTCACCACCGACACCGCCGGGGCCGACACCGGCGGCCTGGAGAACGCGATCCTGGGCACCCTGCTGATCACCGTGGGCGTCGTGATCATCGGCGGCGTGGTCAGCATCCTGACCGGGGTGTACCTGTCCGAGTTCGCCGAAGGGCGCCACCGCGGCATCCTGCGCGGCGCCTACGAGGTGCTGGCCGGCATCCCGTCCATCGTCCTCGGGTACGTCGGCTACGTCGCCCTGGTGGTCGGCCTGGGCTGGCACTTCGGCCTGCTGCCGGCCGTCCTGGTCGTCTCGGTGGTCACGATCCCGTACATCACCAAGTCGACGGAGTCGGCGCTGGCCCAGGTGCCGTCCTCCTACCGGGAGGGCGCCGAGGCTCTCGGCCTGCCGCTGGGCTGGACCCTGCGCAAGGTCGTGATCAAGGCGGCCGTGCCCGGCATGGTGACCGGCCTGCTGGTCGCGATCGCGATCTCGGTCGGCGAGACGGCGCCCCTGCTCTACACGGCGGGCTGGAGCGAGTCCAACCCGACCCTGCAGCTGACCAACCACTCAGTCGGGTTCCTGACGTACGCGATCTTCACGTTCTGGGACTCGGGGACCTCCAGCGGCCTGATCCTGTCCTACGACGCCGCGCTGATCCTGCTCGTGTTCGTGCTGATCATCATCCTGCTCGGTCGGGCGGTCATCGCGGTGGCCCGGCGGAACTCGGAGTAAGCGGGCGTGATGCCAGGTGCCAGCGCGGGGGATGAGCAGGCGGCCGCGGTCAGCAACGGCAATGTGCTGGCCAACCGCCTGGCCGCCGCCATGGTGCATCACGAGCCGGGCTGGCGGCTGCCCCGGCACACGGCCCTGGCCCGCCGCTACAACGTCAGCCCGGCCGAGATCGAGAACGCCGTCGCGGAGCTGGTCAGCCGGCACCTGATCCGGCGGCTGCCGGACGGCCAGCTGTACCGCACCAGCCCGGCCGAGTACCTGATCGAGCTGGAGGGCGTCGCCGGGCTGGGCTCGATCCTGGACCCGATGGGCGGCGACCTGGCCTGCCGGAGCCGCCAGGCGTCCTGGCGGCGGGTGCCCGAGGACATCTGCTGGGCGCTCGGCCTGACCTCCGCCGACGCCGCGGTCTGCGTGGTCCGGCTGCTGTGGACCGTCGGCGGCGAGCCGGCCGCCAGCTCGACGACCTACCTGCCCGGCGACCTGGCCGGCCCGGCCGGGCTCGGCCTGAGCCAGACCGACCCGCTTCCCGATCACCTCAGCCTGCTGCCGCTGGCGTTCCCGGAGCCGCCCGCGCCGCAGGCCCTGCACATCGAGATGCAGCCGCCGCCGCCGGCCGTGGCGCGCAGCCTCCGGCTGGCCGCCGGCCAGCCCGCCACGATCCTCACGGTGCGCTTCGATGACGCGGCCGCGGCCCGGCCGGTCGCGCTCACGGTGGCCGTGCTGCGCTCGGACCTGTTCCGCGTCGTCGTGCAGTCGCCGCAGCGGCCGCTGACCGAGGCCAAGGCCGAGACCGGCAGTTACTCCGGCGCCTGGACACATGTGGTCGAAGACTGAGAATCTAGACCAGTCATGGCCTTATCTTCGCCCCGCCCCGCCCGCCCGGCGCCCCGCCCCGCGGCCCGCCGGGCCCGCCCGGCGGCCGGCCCGGCCCGCTTAGGCGCCTGGCCTGCTCGCCCCGCCGCGGGCGGCGCGGGCGCCGCCCCGGTCGCCGGCGTCCCGCCGGCGACGGGGCGCCCGCGCCCGCCGCTGTTATCGCGGCCGCCGGCCCCGGCCCGGCCGCTGGCCGCCGCGCTGGCCGTGGCCGTCCTCCTCCTGCACCTGCTGTTTGCCCAGGTCACGCTCGCCTTGGTGCTCATCGGCCTGGTCTCCGGGCGGCTGGCCCGGTGGCGCCCGTCCTGGCTGTCCGTGCCCGCCGCGGCCGGGATCGCCTGGATCGCGGACTTAGGGCCGCGCCGGGCCCTCGCCGGGTTCGCGGCCGGCCCGCGGCAGGTGGCCGGGCTGCTCGCCGGCGTGGCCGGTCACCCAGGGCGGCTGGCCCGCGGGCCGGCGGTACTGGCCGGGGCCGGGCACTGGCTGCCCCGGCAGCTGCCGGTCGCGCTGGTGCTGGCCGCGGCGGAGACCGCGGTGGCCGGCTATGCGGCCGCCCGGCTGGCCGGCCGCCCGCCGGCGTACCGGCCGGGCCTGATGGCCGCCGCCCGCCGCCGCAGCGTGGCCGGCGCCATGGCCGCCGGGGCGGTCGTGACCCGGGACGGCGCCAGCCTCGGCCTGGACCAGGCGTCCGGGCGCCGGGCCGAGATCTCCTGGTCCCAGGCCGCCCGCGGCGTGCTGGCGGTCAGCGCCGACCCGCAGGCCGCGGCGCGGGTCAGCTTCCCGGTTGCCGCCGCGGCCGCGCGGCGGCGGATGACCGTGATCGTCATCGACCTCACCGGCAGCTCGTGGCTGGCCGACTCCCTGGCCGGGGTGTGCGCGGCCGCGGCCGCGCCCCTGCGCCGTTTCAGCCCGGCCGGCCCGGCCTGGTACGAGCCCTTCCGCAGCCATCCGCCGCCCCGCGCGGCGGCGCTGGCCATCGCGATGGTGAGCTGGGACGGCACTACCCCCCGGCAGCGGGAGGCCGGGCAGCGCTACCTGGCCGACGTGTTCGCCGTGCTCGCGGCCGGGCCGCCGCCGGCGGCCGTCCTGGACGCGCTGGTCGCGCTGCTGGACCCCGCCGCCCTGCGCGCCGCCATGGCCGCCGTGCCCGGTCACCTGCGCCACCGTGCGGCGCTGGCCGGCCGCGTGGCGAGCTCGGCCGCCGCGCTCGAGGCGGACCCGGCCCTGGGCCCGGCCCTGGCCGGCCAGCTCCAGCGGCTGCGGGCCAGCGGCCCGGGCCGCTGGCTGAGCGCACCGCCGGCCGGGCCCGCTCCCGCGCCCTCGCCCCGGCCCGGGGCTGAGCGGCGGGATGACCGGACGGCGCGCGCCCCGCAGGTGATCCGGCTGGGCGAGGCGGTGCGGGACCGCAGCTGCGTGCTGTTCTCGCCCGGCCGGGGCGGCGAGGCGAGCGACATGGCCGGCCGCCTGGCGGTCGCCGACCTGACCACCGTCCTGACCGGGCTGCGCGATCAGGAGCTGCGCGGGGACTGCCTGGCCTGGGTGCACGGCTGCGAGGCGGTCGACCGCCCGAGCCTGGCCGCGCTGCTCGGGCTCGGGCCCGCCACCCGTACCGCCGTCCTGCTGTCCACCTCCAGCCCGGCGGCCGCGGCCAGCCTGGCGCCGGAGGCCGGCCTGGTCGTGTCCGGCGGCCCGGCCGGCCCGGCCCTGGCCGAGCGGCTGGCCGGGCTGGGGCGGCCGGACCGGGCCGGGCCGCCGGCCGCGGACACGCTGCGCGCGCAGCACGAGGACGAGTTCACGATCATCACGCGCGGTGCCGGGTTCCAGCCGGGCTGCCGCTCGGTGCCCGTCGCCTGGGCCCGGCTCCGGTGACCGCGGCGGGCGCAGCCGCACCCCGGGCGGACCCGGCCTTCCGGCCGGACCGGGTCTACCTGGGCTGGCAGCACGCGCTGATCTGCCCGCCGCCCGGCCCGCCGCCGCCGCGTCCCGCGCCCCTGGTGCCCGACCGGGTCAGCTCGGCCTGGCTGGCCGCCCAGCGCCTCCAGGAGGACCGGCTGGCCCGGCCGCGCAAGGTGACGGCCGCCTGCTGCGCGGCCGCGGGCGGCGCCCTCGGCGTGCTGTGGCTGGCCGGCCTGCTGGGGGCCGGCCTGGCCGTGCTCGGCGGCGCGGCGTGCGCCGCCGGCGCGGCGGCCGGCCTGCGCGCGGTCTGGCGCGGCGAGCGTCAGCTCCGCGCCCGGGTCGCCGCCGAGGACCGCCGGGTCGCGGAATTCCGGGCCGTGACCCAGCGGCAGCAGGCGGAGCGCCAGGCCGAGCACGCCCGTCAGCTTCGGGCCTGGCGGCAGCGCAGCGTCGCCTTCCGGCACCAGCCGCAGTGGTACCCGGTGTGGCTGCCGGGCAGCATCGACCGCGTCGATGTGGCCGGCGGGACGCTGGCCGGCTGGTCGGCCCTGCTGACCTCGGTCGCGGCCCCGCGGCTGGCGGCCGGCGACGAGGTCACCGTCCTCGACCTGACCGAGGGCGGCGTGGCGGGTGACCTGCTCGCGCTCGCCCGGGCCTGCGGCATCGACCCGCGCGTGTGGGTGCTGCCGGCCGACCTGCCCCAGCTGGACCTGGGGGCCGGGCTGGCCGCCGGCGCGCTCGCCGACGTGCTGGCCCTGGCCGTCAGCGCCAGCTCTGCCAGCGGTGACCCGGGTGACCCGGCCGCCGACGCCGCGCTGATCGGCCGCGTACTGGAGATCCTCGGCGGTCATGACGGGCATGGCGGCCTGCGCCCGCTGCTGGCCGCGCTGCGCGTCCTGGCCCAGGTCGGGGACCCGCGGGAGGACGTGCAGGCCGGGCTGCTCACCCGCGGTCAGGTCGACCAGCTGATCGGGCTGTTCGGCCGGGAGCAGCGGGCCGGGATCGAGCGGGCCTGGGCCATCGAGGCCCGCCTGCGTGACCTGGCCCGGCTGGGCAGCGCGCCCGCCCGCCCGGCGCCGAGCCGGCTGCGGCTGGCGTGGCTGGACCGCCGCGCCGGCGCGGCGGGCAGCATGATGCTGGCCACCTACCTGGCCGTCGCCCTGACGCACGTGCTGCGCCAGGCCCCGCCCGGCCGTCCCTGGCAGCAGACGATCGTCGTGCTGGGGGCCGAGCGGCTGCGCCCTGAGGTCCTGGACCGGCTGACCGACGCGTGCGAGATAAGCCGGGCGGGCCTGGTGCTGGCCTACCGGTCCATCCCGGACCCGGTCGCGGAGCGGCTCGGCCGCGGCCACGCGGCCGTCGCCTTCATGCGGCTGGGCAGCGCCCGGGACGCCCGGGCGGCCGCCGAGCAGATCGGCACCGAGCACCGGTTCGTGATCAGCCAGTTCACCCAGACCGTCGGCACCTCGGTGACCGGCACCACCGGGGACTCGTATACCAGCACGGCCGGGACCGCGGACTCGGTCACCGGCTCGGTATCGGTGACCGACACCGCGGGCACGAGCGCCGGCCGCGGGCGCAGCCGGTCCGGCTCGTTCGCGCCGTTCGGCGACGGCAGCACCTCGGCGAGCCAGGACCACAGTGCCTCGCGGGCCCGGTCCGGGTCGGTCTCGATCACCGAGGGCATCAACTCCAGCACGGCCTGGGGCTGGAGCACCTCGGCGGCGCTGAGCGCGAACGAGTCCCTGGCCGGGACCGCGCAGCGGTCCCGCGAGCTCCTGGTCGAGCAGCATGAGCTGCAGCAGTTGCCCGCCAGCGCCGTCCTGCTGACCTACGCCGGCCCGGGCGGCCGGCGGGTGGTGCTGGCCGACGCCAATCCCGCGATCATCAGGCTGCCGACGGCGACGCTGGTGAGCCTGGATGAGTCGCCGGGCGGGCCAGCCTGACCCGCTAGGGTGGCAGGCATGACCGATCAGGATGCAGAGCCGGCTGAGGAGTTCCACCGGAACCGGCGCGAGCACGGCGGGGCACCGGCTCACCCCGATGACGACCGGCTGGCGCGGCTGACCGAGGAAGAGCGCGTCGAGGCGGGCCTCGATGCCTACGACCCGGACGAGGTCCCGGACGCCGAGGACGGCGAGCCGGCGACCGACATCACGCAGACCGATGTGTACGAGGAAGAGCGGGCCGAGATCCGCCACGAGCTCGACCAAGACGAGCTGGCCGTCGAGGGCGAGGAGAAGCGCTCCTTCCCGCCGACCCGCTACGACCGGTCCTGAGAGGACACGCGCAATGACAGAAAGCCCGGCCGAGCCGGAGCACCTGGACAACCGCCACCGGGACACGCTGCGCCAGATTTTCCAGCACCCAGTGAGCCACAACATCGAGTGGCGCGCGGTCGTCTCGCTGCTGGAGGCGGTCGGCTCGGTCAGCCAGCACCATGACGGGAAGCTGGCCGTCACGCTGGGCGACGAGACGGAGTTCCTCGACCCGCCGCGGCACAAGGACGTCGACGCCCAGATGGTCGTCGACCTGCGCCGGATGCTGGCCGGGGCGGGTTACCACGCCAAAGACGGCGCCGCGGACTAGCCGTCCCCCGTCCTAGACTGCCGTCATGCTGCGCCCATTCGCCCAGGTCGACGTCTTTACCGACCTCCCGTACCGGGGCAACCCGGTCGCCGTCGTCCTGGACGGCGAGGGCCTGGGCGACGACGAGATGCAGCGGTTCGCCAACTGGACCAACCTGTCCGAGACCACCTTCGTCCTGCCGCCGCAGGCCGCCGGGGCCGATTACCGGGTCCGCATCTTCACGGGCGCTCGTGAGCTGCCGTTCGCCGGGCACCCGACCCTGGGCACCTGTCACGCCTGGCTGGAGGCGGGCGGCACGCCCCGGCGGGCCGGGGAGATCGTCCAGGAGTGCCCGGCCGGCCTGGTGACGGTCCGGCAGTCGGACTCCGGGCTGGCGTTCGCGGCCCCGCCGCGGCTGCGCGAGGGCCCGGTCGACGAGCCGCTGGCCCGGCGCATCGCCGGCGTCCTGCGCATCAGCCGCTCCGACATCGTGGACCTGCAGTGGGCCGACAACGGGCCGGGCTGGGTGGCCGTCCTGCTGGCCAGCGCGGACGCGGTCCTGGCCCTGCGGCCCGGCGACGTGGGTGACCTGGACGTCGGCGTGGCCGGCCTCTACCCGCCCGGGTCGCCGGCGGCACTGGAGGTCCGCGCGCTGTTCTCCAAGGGCGACGGCACGTCGGCCGAGGACCCGGTGACGGGCAGCCTGAACGCCTCGCTCGCGCAGTGGCTGATCGCCACCGGGCGGGTCAGCGCCCCGTACGTAGCCAGCCAGGGCACCGTGCTCGGCCGCCGCGGGCGGGTGCACATCTCGGGTGACAGCGACGGCCAGGTGTGGGTCGGCGGCGGGACCATAACGTGCATATCGGGCTCGGTCGCGCTGTAAGACCGGGCGGACCTGGCCAAAACGGTGGCCGGGACGGCCGCCGGCCTGGTAAGCACGCAGCATGGTCCAGGCAGCGGGCATCAGCGGCGGGGCCACCGGGCCGTGGTACCGGGTCCAGGCCATCACCGCCAGCTGCCTGGGCGGCACCGCCGATCGTGACTACGCGGCCATCCTGCCGGCGGCGCTGAACGCGGCGGCGCAGCGGCGGCCGTTCATCGCGGGCTGGCTGTCGCGCGGCGGCGGCGCGCCGCTGGAGCTGATCACCAACGCGGGGCCGCTGCCCGGCGACGGCGCCTCCGGCCGGCCCGAGCTGCTGTTCCCGTGGGGCGCGCACGGCCAGCCGGTGGCGGGCAGCGTCCTGGCCGACCTGGACCGGCTGGTCTGGGGCCCGTGCCCGGTCCGCCAGGCCCCGCTCACCCGCCCCGATGAAGGCTGGAGCCCGCCGGACGGGCCGACCCGGTTCGAGGCCGCGCTGCAGACCCTGATGGGCCGGGCCTTCGGCTGGCTGATCGTGGCCGACCCGGTAGATCACCTCGACGCCGAGACCGACGAGCTGCGGTCCCAGCTGAACATCCTGCGCCGGTATGAGGAGGAGCAGGCCCGGTTCGACGTCGAGCGCGCGCAGCGCCGCCTGGCCGAGCTGGACGCCTACCGCGAGGCCGGGCTGTGGGAGGTCCGGGTGCTGGCCGGCGCGGCCACGGAGCCGGAGCTCGGCCTGATCGCGCCGGTGCTGGCCGGCGCGGTGGACCTCCGTGCGCACCCGTACCGGCTGCGCAGCGCCGAGGGCGCGCATGAGTTCGCCGACGCGCTGGCCGCCAACCTGTCCGATCGCGGCGACGGCTCCTGCGTCCCCTTCGCCGCGACGGCCGGCGCGCTGACCGCGCTGACCGGGCTGCCCCGCGGCGAGGTGCCGGGCATCCGGGTCCTGGACAGCGGCTTCTTCGATGTCACCAGCGAGATGGGCGACGAGCCGTCGATCGAGCTGGGCGAGATCCTGGACGGCCAGGACCGGCCGGTCGGGCCGTTCCGGGTGCCGCTGGACACGCTGAACCGGCACGCCTTCGTGACCGGCGCGACCGGGGCGGGCAAGTCCCAGACCGTCCGGCACATCCTGGAGCAGCTGACCTCGGCGGGCGTGCACTGGCTGGCCATCGAGCCGGTCAAGTCGGAGTACGCGGCGATGGCCGGCCGGATCGAGGGCGCCAGCGACGTGACGGTGATCAACCCGGCCGACCCCGCCGCGGTCCCGGTGTCGGTCAACCCCCTGGCGCCCGAGCCGGGCTACCCGGTACAGGCTCATATCGACATGGTGCGGGCGCTGTTCCTGGCCGCGTTCGACGCCCACGAGCCGTTCCCGCAGATCATGTCGCAGGCCCTGCAGCGTGCCTACAGCGACTGCGGCTGGGACCCCGTGACCGGCGCCGGGCGGCCCGGCGCGGTGGCCCCGCCGACCGTCCCGACGCTGGCCCGGCTGGAGGCGGCGGCGCTGGACGTCATCCAGGAGGTCGGTTACGGCCCGGAGCTCCAGGCCGACGTGCGCGGGTTCGTCGGGGTCCGGCTGCGCTCGCTGCGCACGGGCTCGGCGGGCCGCTTCTTCGAGGGCGGCCACCCGGCTGACATCAGCGCGCTGCTGCGCCGCAACGTCGTGCTGGCCATCGAGGACGTGGCCAACGACGAGGACAAGGCCTTCCTGATCGGCACCCTGATCATCGCGATCGTCGAGCACCTGCGGATGCGGGCCCGGAGCGGCCCGGCCGGGGGGCTGCGTCACGTCGTCGTCATCGAGGAGGCGCACCGCCTGCTGCGGGCCGGGCGGGAGGGCGCGAGCGCGCACGCCGTCGAGCTGTTCGCCAGCCTGCTGGCCGAGATCCGCGCCTACGGCGAGGGCATCGTGATCGCCGAGCAGATCCCGGCCAAGCTCGTCCCGGACGTGGTCAAGAACACCGCGCTGAAGGTGCTGCACCGGCTGCCGGCCGCCGACGACCGGGCGGTCGTGGGCGCGGCGATGAACCTCGACGAGAACCAGTCCCGGCAGGTGGTATCGATGCGGCCGGGCATCGCGGCGGTGTTCGCCGACGGGATGGACCGGCCGCTGCGGATCCGGGTGCCCCTGGGCGAGTCGCGGGAGCGGGCCGGCCCGGCCAACGCGTCCCACCCGCCGATCCGCGGCCGCCGCTCGGCCGCCTGCGGCCCGACCTGCACCGCGGGGCGGGCGTGCACGCTGCTGGAGATCCGCTCGGCCGATGTCCTGGCCAGCTCGCCCGACGACGCGTGGCTGCGGGTCTGGGCCGAGGCCCTGGTCCTGGCCCACCTCACCAACCGCCCGCTGCCGCGGGTGCCCGCCATGCTGCGGCACCGGTGGCTGGAGCTGGACGCCCGGCTGCGCGAGTGCCTGCTGGCCACCGCCCTGCAGCGGCCGCTGGACGGGCGGGCCACGGCCGTCCGGGCCTCCTACGATCCGGAGCGCTTCGCCGCGTCCTGCGCGGCGACCGCGCGCCGGCTGCTGGACGGCGGCCAGGGCGCCGGCTCGGCGCCGGGCGCCGACTGGGTCATCCCGCAGCTCCAGTGGCTGCACGAGATCGAGCGCGCGTGCCCGCTGCTGGGCCCGGCCCCGGACCCGTTCGCGCCCGCCCCGCGGCTGGACTTCGTGCTGCCGGGGCTGGCCGACCGGGCCGACGTGAAGATCGGCCAGCGGGTCAGCGGGCTGCGCCGGCACCC
>FSXZ01001215.1_pt1 | contig 10888 bp, 10 predicted proteins | sample 1638121 | NCBI WGS metagenome assembly FSXZ01 (sample SAMEA3914788, study PRJEB12502) | metagenome | biome: forest; material: soil | place: Canada | collected 2011-07-03 | depth 0.1 m
GCGCAGATGAGCGGGCGCTCCCCCGCCACCTCCGACAGCAGGCTCAGCACGGCCAGGCCGACCAGGAACCGGTCCGGCGGCGGGCCGTTCTCCAGGCCGAACGCGGTCTGCAGCGCATCGCGCTGCGGCGCCGGAATCCGGTCCAGCTGGCCCAGCATGGGCGCGCACAGCTGGTGCAGCCCGGCGAACGCGAGCTCCATCTCCGACTGGACGCCCGCGGCGCGGACCACCCGGCAGCCCGCGCGCGAGGCCTGCCGCGCCAGGTGGTCCAGCAGCACGGTCTTGCCCGCGCCCGGGTCACCGCGCAGCACCAGCACGCGGCTCTCGCCGGCCCGGACCGCCCCGATCAGCCGGTCGAGCACGTCACGCTCCGCGCGCCGGTTCATCAGCCCGGTCACGCGGTCCTGCCGCCTGGAGTCTGGGCTCATCGCCCCCGCAGCCGCTCCCTGGTCGCTGGCTTGGCTGGCGCTCGCTCGACCGCCTGCCACTCACGCCAAACACGGGCATATGCGGGCGATCCGGCCACTGGCGCGGCCCGCACGAGCCGGGCCGCCTTCCTGACCCGAGCCTAACCCTCCGGGGTGCGGCGGTCACTAGCTGAGCGCGCCGCCCGTTCCCGCGCCGGCCGGCGGACGCGGCCGGCCGGCGCGATCGCTCACGTGGGCAGTTCCGCGCCCGCCTGCTCAGCCACCATGTACCGGGCGTACCAGTCGGGCCAGTCCGGGTCGGCCGCGCCGATCCGCTTCTCGTGCTCGCCGTGCGCGGCCGAGGCGCGCCGCATGGCGCTGGCCAGGTCAGCCGCGGACCCGAACGAGGTCGGGGCCGGCCCCACCCGGCCCGGCAGCCGGGCCGTGACCTCCTGCAGCAGCCAGCCGTTGCCGTCCGGGTCGGCGAAGGTGGCGAACGAGGCGTAGCTGGTGCGGTCCGGCGCCGGCCCGCTGACGCGGCCGCCCGGGCCGGCCACCGCGAACCGGCACGTGGCCCCCGTCGCGCAGTGGAACACCTCGCTGACCTCGACGCCGCGCGCGGCCAGCTGGGCGCGCGCGGCCACGACATCGGCCACGGCCAGGTACACGTCCTGGACCGAGCCCGGCGCGGCCGCGGTGAGGCCGGCGCCGAACTGGACCGAGCACCCCGAGCCCGGCGGCGTGAACTGGACCAGGCGGAAGTCGTCGCCGGCGCGGTCGGCGTCCAGCCGCCACCCGAGGCGCGCGTAGAACTCCTTCGCGCGGTCGACGTCCGAGACCGGGAGGACGATGACCTCCAGGTCCATGCCGGGCGTCCCGGCGCCGGCGCTCTCCGTGGTCGTGCTCATCGCGGCCTCCTGGGTGTGGGTGCTGGCCCTTCCCACCATCGCGCACCGCGGCCCCCCGCGGCGCCCGTGACCTCACTGGCCGTTACCCCGGTCCCCGGGCGCGGGCCCGGCGTCAGCTAGGGGACGACGATCACCGGCCATTTCCCGGACCGCACCAGCCGGGTGGCCAGCGAGCCGACGATCCGGTGGCCCGCGTGCTCGGACGTGCCGACGACCACCGCGTCCGCGCGCTCCTGCGTGGCGACCCGGGTCAGCTCGGTGAACGGGTCCCCGGCCACGGCGCGGAACTCGGCCGCGATCCCGGCCCGCGCGGCCCCGTTCACGACCTCGGCCTCCAGCTCGGCCGCCGTCTGGCTGGCCGCCTCGGTCATCGCGGCGGCGGCACCCGGCGACAAGCTGGCGCCGGCCCCGATGTGGCCGACGTACAGGACCAGGATGCGGCAGCCCTGGCGGCGCGCGAGGCCCGCCGCGTAGGCCGCGGCCCGCATGGAGGTCCGCGAGCCGTCCACGCCGACGACCATAAGCGACGGCCCGTCCGTGCCCAGCTCAAAATCGTACTCAGGCCCGCCCATGGCGACATTGTGCCAGCCAGGCCGGGGCCCACACCTTCGCGGGGAGAAGTCAACCCTGTCCCGCATGACCTTTCTGGCATGTAATCGGACGTAGAACGATGGCCTGCAGCTCCGGCAAGGAGGGCGATCATGTCCGTCTTCGACGACGTCCGCGTGGCCTGCTTCGGATCGGCCCTGGCCCTGGACCTGGCCGCCCTGGTCCTCACGGACAACGGCGCGCAGGTCGTCCGGGCCGAGGAGCCGGGCGGCGACCCGCGCCGGGACCTGCCCGCCTGGCGCATGTGGAACCGCGGCACGCAGAGCATCGTGCTGGACCCGGCCGCGGCGCCGGACCGGGCCGCGGCGCAGGCCCTGGTCGGCCGGGCGGATGTCCTGCTGGAAGCGTGGCGGCCGGGCGCGGCCGCGGTCTGGGGGCTGGACGGCGCGGAGACTCGCGGGCGGTTCCCGCGCCTGGTCCACTGCAGTGTCACCGCGTTCGGCCCGGCGGGCCCGCTCGCCTGGCTGCCCGCCTACGACAGCGTGGTCGAGGCGAAGTGCGGCACGGCCCTGGACCTGGGCCGCAACATGCGCCGCGAGGACCCGGCCTACCGCGCCCGCCCGAACCCGAGCTACGCGGCGGCCATGGTGGCCGTCCAGGCCATCGCGGCCGCCCTGATCAGCCGGGAGCGCGACGGGCTGGGCCAGCACGTCGGCACCAGCCTGTACCAGGCGCTGCTCTCCTACGAGTTCCAGGGATCGCTGCGCCGGCAGAGCGCGCTGGGCATCCTGGACCCGCCGCTGCCCGAGCGCGGGGCCGCCTTCGAGCCGTTCCTGCCGTACCTGGTGGTGCGGTGCGGTGACGGCCAGTGGATGCAGATCACCAACAACACCGCGCGCCTGTTCCGGCAGTGGATGGACGTGATCGGGCTCAGCCGCATCTGGGCCGACCCGCGCTGGACGGGCGCGCCGAACCAGTTCCCCTCGGCCGACGACAAGCTCGCGCTGGCCCAGCTGATCCTGGAGCGCATGCAGACGCGGACCTTCGACGAGTGGATCTCCGTCTTCCTCGCCGAGGGCCTGACCGGCGACCGGTTCCTGACGACCCAGCAGGCGCTCGACCATCCGCAGGTCCGCCACAACGGATCGGTGATCGAGGTCGATGACCTGAAGCTGGGGCCGACCCTGCAGCTGGGCCCGCTGGTCGCCTTCGCCGACAGCCCGAGCCGGATCCAGAGCCCGGCCCCGGCGCTCGACCGGGACCGGGACGCCGTGCTGGGCGCGGGGACAGCCGCGGCCGCGGCCCCGGCCGGCCACCACCGGGCCGGCCCGGCCGGCGATGGCCCGCCCGGCGGCGGCCCGCTGGCGGGCCTGCTGGTGCTCGACTTCGCCTCCTGGCTGGCCGGCCCGTTCGGCACGTCCCTGCTGGCCGACATGGGCGCCCGCGTCATCAAGATCGAGTCCCCGGCGGGCGACGACCTCCGGTGGGCCATCGACGGCCGGGCGCGTACCTTCCAGGGCAAGGAGAGCCTGGTCCTGGACCTGAAGCAGCCCGAGGGCCGCGAGATCATCCACCGGCTGGTGGCCAGGGCCGATGCCGTCATGCACAACATGCGCGGCGACGCGGCCGCGCGCCTGGGCATCGACTTCCCGACCGTCGCGGCCCTGAACCCGGACGTTGTCTACCTCTACGCGGGCTCCTACGGCTCGACCGGGCCCGGCGCCGGCCGGGCCGCCTTCCACCCGATGATGGGCGCCCTGAGCGGCGGGGTCCTGCGCCAGGTCGGCCGCGGCAACGAGCCGCCTGCTCCCGACGTCCCGCTCAGTGCCGATGAGGTGCTCCGCTACTCCCTGGCCATGGCCCGGGCCAACGAGACCTCCCCGGACGTCACCGGCGCCATGGCCGTCGGCGCCGCCCTGTCGATGGCCCTGCTGCACCGCGAGCGGACCGGCCGCGGCCAGTACCTGGAGACCACGATGCTGGCCAGCAACCTGTACATCTGCTCGGAAGACGCCATCCGGTACCGCGGGAAGCCGCCGCTGCCCGCCGTCGACAGCGCCCTGCGCGGCACGGGCGCGCTGAACCGGTTCTACCGCGCGGCCGACGGCTGGGTCTTCGTGTGCTGCCCGACCCAGGCGGAATGGCAGCGCCTGAGCGCGGCCCTGGGCCGGCCCGGCTGGGCGGACGACCCGCGGTTCGCCGACGACGCGGCCCGGGCCCGCTTTGATGACCAGCTGATCGCGGAGATGGCCACGGCCATCTCCGGCCGCGAGGCCGCCGACCTGGAGAAACTCGGTGCTGAACGGGACATCGCCTGCGTGCAGGCGGAGCCGGCCGGCGGCGATGACTTTTTCCTGGCCAGCCGGCAGAGCGCCGAGAACGGGTTCGCCGTCAAGGACAGCCATCCCGGCGTCAGCGCCTACTTCCGGGCCGGCTGCGCGGCGGTCTTCTCCCGGACGCCGGGCACGGCCCGGGTGGCGCACCAGTTCGGGCAGGACGGCCCGGCCATCCTGGCCGAGCTGGGCTACGACGAGAGCGCCATCCAGAAGTTCCTGTCCTCAGGTCTCCTGGTCACGCACGCGGAAGGACGATGAGCATGGGACTGCGCGGTGAGGCGGCGATCGTCGGCCTGGTCGAGCTCAGCCCGGAGCGCAAGCCGACCCGGAAGCCCGCGACGTCGCTGGAGCAGTGGACGACGCTGGCCAAGGCGGCACTCGACGATGCCGGGATCGCGGCTGAGGAGGTCGACGGGATCGTCACGGCGTCCATCCGGGAATCAGACTCGTTCGTCCCGTCCACCATCGTGGAGTACCTGGGGCTGCCGGTGAACTTCGCCGAGCACGTCGACCTGGGCGGCGCCACGCCCGCCGGGATGATCTGGCGGGCCGCGGCGGCCATCGAGCTGGGCCTGGCCAGCGTCGTCCTGTGCGTCGCCCCGGCCGGGCCGCTGCCCGCCGTGGAGAACATCTCCCGGCCCCGGAACATCTACGGCGCGTCCAGCAACCTGTACGGCTCGCCGCAGTCCGAGTTCGAGATCCCGTTCGGCTACCTGGGCCAGAACGTGCCCTACGCGACCATCGCCCAGCGGTACGGCGCCGAGTTCGGCTACGACCCGCGGGCACTGGCCAAGATCGCGGCGGACCAGCGGGCCAACGCGTGCGCCTACCCGCCGGCCGTGTTCCACGGCCTGCCGATCACGATCGATGACGTGCTGAACAGCCCGATGATCGCCGACCCCATCCACCTCCTGGAGATCGTCATGCCGTGCTTCGGCGGCGCGGCCGTGGTAGTGGTCAGCGACGCGGTCGCCCGCCGGCTGGCCCGGCACCGCCCGGTCCGGGTCAAGGGCTTCGGCGAGCGGGTGGCGTGGAAGATGCCGGCCTACGCCACCGACCTGATGCACTCGCCGATCAAGCAGGCGGCCGAGCAGGCGTTCGCCATGGCCGCCGTCGGCCGGGACGACATCGACATGATCTCGGTGTACGACTGCTACACCATCACCGTGCTGATGACCATCGAGAACGCGGGCTTCTGCGAGCTGGGCCAGGGCGCGGACTTCATCAACTCCCACGACCTGACCTTCCGGGGTGACTTCCCGTGCAACACCCACGGCGGCCAGCTGTCCTTCGGCCAGCCGGGCCTGGCCGGCGGGATGTCGCACGTGTGTGACGCGGTCCGGCAGGTCATGGGCCGCTCCGGCGAGAACCAGGTCGCGGACTGCAACAACGCGTTTGTCTCGGGCAACGGCGGGATCATGAGCGAGCAGGTGGCGCTGATCCTGCAGGGCGATTGAGAGGCACAGGACATGGACCTTCCAGTTCCCAGGGCCACCGACGTGTCCCGGCCCTTCTGGGACGGGCTCAGGCACGAGAAGCTGATGATCCAGTACTCGCCGTCCTCGGACCAGTGGGTGTTCTACCCGCGGGTCCTGGCCCCCGGGACGCTGGCCGATGACCTGGAGTGGCGCGAGATCACCGGGGCCGGCCAGGTGTACACCTACTCGATCGGCCGCCGGCCGACCGCGCCGCCCTGGGGGGACCGGCTGCCCCAGATCATCGCCGTCATCGAGGTCGACGAAGGCGCCCACATCCCGACCGAGCTGGTCGGCGTCCAGCCCGATGACGTCAAGGTCGGCATGCGGGTCGCGCCGGTCTTCGAGCGGGCCGCGGACGGCACGACGGTCCTGCTCAAGTTCCGGCCCGCCGACCACTGATCAAGTTCCGGCCCCCGGCCACTGATCAAGTTCCGGCCGCCGGCCACTGACGGGCGGCCCGGGCCGCCGCCGCGGCGGCCGTGCCCGGCCGGCCTGGTCAGCGGGCCGCCCGGTCGCGGCCGCCGCGGACCGTGATGACGGCGGTGGCCGCGGCGAAGACGGCCGCGGCGCAGATGGCCGCGCCCCGGTCATGCGGCGGCCGGGCGGCCCACATCCAGGGCGTGGTCCAGGCTCCGGCCAGCGCGCCCTCGGTGACCAGCAGGTAGGCCAGCGGCCCGGTCCAGCCGAACGCGCCGCCCAGGGCGGCCGCGGCCAGCAGGCCGGTGCCGGTCAGGCCGGCCAGGTTGCGGAGCATGGCCACCGTGCCGCCCGGCAGGTGCCCGCCGGTGGCGCCGGCCGCCAGCGCGCCGACGGCGATGGCGGTCAGCGCCAGGGCCGCGGCCAGCCGCAGCCAGGGCAGCCACCGGCCTGCCGCCCGCTCGGTCTCGCCGAACGGGCCGTAGGTGGTCACCGCGATGATCGCGGCGGCTCCGGCCTCGATGGTCAGCGGGATGATCTGCCGCGCCGCGGCGCCGCCGGCGATGTTCCAGCGCTGGTCCAGCGCGGCCCAGAGCAGGACGCCGGCCGCCGCCAGCAGGCCCAGGGCCACCGGGATGCGGCGGCTGACCAGGTACAGCCAGGACATGCGCAGCACGCCGCCGCCGGGCCAGGCCGTCGTCCGGCCCGGAGCGGTCCCGGGCGGTGCCCGGTGGATTCCGGCGGCCGTCACGGCAGCTGGGCCAGGGTGAGGTGGCCGGCCCGCAGCGCGGGCAGGCGGGCGGCCAGCCAGGCGTGCCGGGTGGCGGCGGGCAGGGCGGCGAACCGCCGGGCCGCGGCGTACACGGGCCCGCCGACTGCTCCCGGCCCGCGGGCGGAGTCGTGCCCGCTGGTGAGCGCCATCAGGTCAGCCCGCGCCCACGACGGCAGCCCGTAGTTGGTCAGCGCCCCGGGCTGCCCGGCGAACGGGGTCCCGGCGCCGTCCAGCAGCGCGGCCTGCAGGGCCTGCTGGGCCGGCGTGCCGGCGCCGGCCCCGGCGCCGGTGAACGCGTGCACGGCCAGGAGCTGGAGCTGCCCGGTGAGCTCCGCGGCGGTGCTGCCGAACTCGCCGGGCAGGTTGAGGGCGCCGAGGGGCACGCCGAGCGCCGGCGGCCGGCCGCTGATGGTCATCCCCTGGCCGAGCGCCACCTCGCCGGCCGAGTAGGTCGCGGCGACCTGGCCCACCCGGGCCGGCGCGCCGGGCAGGCCCGCCACCTCGGCGAGCACCGGCCGCAGCGCGGCCGACACCTCCGGCAGGTACTGGCGGTAGGCCGGGCTGAGGCATACCGGCACGCCAGCGTCCGGCCGGCACACCGGGGTGTAGGGGGCCGAGCGGTCACTGGCCGCGTCATGCAGCGCGGGGATGACCAGGCCGTGCGGGCCGAGCCGGGCGGTGCCGGCCAGCCAGACGGCCGTCCCGGCCGCGGCCGCCCCGGCCAGGGCGGCCACGGCGGCGGCGCGCCGCAGCCCCGGGCCGCCCGCCCGGGCCGGCAGGCCCAGCCCGCCGAGCACCGCGACCGCGAGGCCGGCGAAGAAGATAACCCGGGCGATCGGCATGTCGGGCAGGTAGGGATAGAGGATCCCCGAGTCGGGCTGGAAGCTGCCGTTGGAGTTGGTCGGCAGGATCAGCGCCCACCCGCTGGTGTGGCTGAACCCGGTCTGCGACGAGAGCATCATGGCCAGGAACCCGCCGAACGCGGCCAGGGCCGCGGCGAACCGGCTGGGGAAGAACACCCCGACGGCGAACCCGGCCGCGCTGAACGCCGTCACGGCCGTGGCCCCGACGGCGACCCACCACCAGGGCGGCGTGCCGATCAGGCCCTGGCGGGCGTACACCGCGAACATGACGCCGACGAAGGCCAGGTAGGCGGCGACGGCCCAGATGGCCGTCGCGGCCCAGGTGGCGAGCTGGGCCGCCCACCGCGAGCGGGGGGTGCCGGCGACCAGGTCGCCCATGCCGCGGCGGCCGTCCCGGGAACCCATCCAGGCCGCCACGCCCGCCACCCACGGCCCGAAGTCGATGATCGTGTGCCCCTGCCCCATGTTCCAGAACGTGCGCAGCACCCAGAACGCGCTCTGGGTCGTGCTCGGCCGGTAGGAGTCGAACCAGAACAGGGCGGCGATGAGCGGCAGGATCCACGGCATGGCGTTGCGGCGCAGCTCGATCCGCAGCAGCCGGGCCGCGGTCACCGGGACGGCGCGCGCGGCCCGCGGCGCGGGCCGGACCGGGGCGGCGGTGGCGGTCATGACCGGGCCGCCAGGCTCGACCGCGCGGCCGTCAGGACCGCGCTGTACCCGCGCTCCAGCGGGGCATCGCCGGCCGCGCCGGTCCCCTCGCCCCGGGCGGTCAGGTCAGCCGGGGTGCCGTGGAAGACGACCTGTCCCTCGTTCATCACCGCGACCTGGCTGCAGGCGGCGCCGATGTCCTCGACCAGGTGGGTGGACACGATCACGGTCGACCGCTGGCCCAGGTCGCGCAGCAGCCCGCGGAACGCCATCCGCTGCTCCGGGTCCAGGCCCGCGGTCGGCTCGTCGAGCAGCAGCAGTTCCGGGTCGTTGACGATGGCCTGCGCGATCCCGGCCCGGCGCAGCATCCCGCCCGACAGGGTGCGCAGCTTGGCCCGGGCCTTGCTGCCCAGGTCGACCCGCTCGATCGCGGCGGCCACCGCGCGCGGTACCTGGCCGGCCGGCATCTCCTTCAGCAGCGCGAAGTACTCGATGAACTCCGCCACCGTGAAGCCCGGGTAGTAGCCCAGGTTCTGCGGCAGGTACCCGAGCCGGCGCCGGATCTCCTTGCGCGCGGCGTAGGAGCCGGGGTCCCGGCCGAGCAGCCGCATGCCGCCCGAGGAGGGCGGGACGACCGTGGCCATCATCCGCAGCAGCGTGGTCTTGCCCGCGCCGTTGGGCCCGAGCAGCCCGAACACCCCCGGCCCGGTCTCCAGGCTCACCCCGGCGACCGCCTGCGTGCGGCCGAACCGCCTGGTCACCTCGGTAATCTCCACGTTCATGGCGTTCCTCTCGGGATCCGGGTCGCGCACCACGCGATGGCGCCGCAGGCCGCGGCGAAGAGCAGGTAGGGCAGGTCCAGGGCGGAGCTGGTGACGGCGGCGGTGAACTCGCCGGAGGCGGCCCGGGCGGACAGCACCGTGATGGCCCAGCCGCCCAGGCCCGCGGCCACGCCCGCGTTCGCCGAGCGGGTCACCGTGGCCACGGCCAGGGCCAGCGCGCATACCGCGGTCATCGGGACCAGCCAGCCGATGGTCACCGCGGCGGCCGCCCCGGACGCCGCCGAGGCGACCAGCCCCAGGCCCGCGTTCAGGGCGAACACGGCCAGCGCCCGGACCAGGAACACCATCCGGTCGCTGACGGCCATGCTGGCGCTGAGTTCCCAGGCCGGGTCGATGCCCGGCCCGTAGGCATAGGCGATGCCCGCGCCCGCCACGGCCGGCGCGAGCAGGGCGACGTAGGGCGTCCCGGTCCCGAGCGTCGCGGCCGTCCCGGCCGCCAGCACGACCGCGGTCGCGATGACCCAGGCGAGCAGCAGCGACGGCGTGGCCACCAGGGCCCGGGCCAGGCCCGGCGAGCCCAGCAGCCGGGCCGCCAGCCGCTCCAGCAGGCCCGGGCGGCGGCGCCAGACCTGCGCGGCCACGCCCGTCCAGACCCGGCTCAGGCTGACGTCCGCGGGCGCGCGGGCCGCCGGCCCGGCCGCCCCGCCCTGGTTCGCCGTCATGTTCCAGCCCGCCTCAGGATCGGTCATCGGGTTCCTTCCTCGGCCAGCGAGCCGCCCCGCAGGGCGGCCCGCAGCAGCCGCCGGGCCCGGTGCGCCCGGCTCTTCACGGTGCCCGCCGGGACGCCCATCAGCTCCGCCGCCTCCGCGACCGTCCGGTCCTCGACATACACCAGCCGCCACGCCTCGCGCTCCGGGCTGCCCGCGGGCCCCAGGGCGGTCACCGCCTCGGCGATGGCGGCCCGGGACAGCGCGGCCTCGGCCGGGTCGGCGGCCTGCCGCCCGTCCGCGGCGAGCACCGCCGGCAGCACCAGCGCGGACGGGCCGGCCTTCCGCAGGAACAGCGCGGCCTGCCGGCGGGCGATGCCCCACAGCCAGCCGCCCGCCGCGCCCTGCGGCCGGTAGCGCGGCGCGCCGCGCCACACGGCGAGGAACGTCTCCTGCAGGACGTCCTCGACGTCCGCGGCCGGCAGCAGCGCGCGCAGCCGGGCGGCCAGCCACGGCGCGTGCCGGGTGAACAGCTCCCGCAGGGCGCTGTCATCGCCGGCCGCGACCGCCGCGACTAGCTCGTCGTCATCCATTGCTTCTCTATTGCGCTGGCGGGCTCGCCGGTTCCCGGAAGCGCCAGGAACTTTCGGCCCCGGCCCGGCCGGGGTGATGTCAGCGCCTCCGGGTCGTTCCTGCCCCATCTTGCCGCCCGCCGGTCAGGCCGCCTCGGACTGCAGGATCTCGGCCACCGGCCGGCGGGCGCCGATGCGGGCCGGGACGGCCGTGAGCGCGGCCACCGCGAGCAGCAGCCCGGCCACCATGGCGAGCAGCGACCAGGCCGCCGGGCGGCCCTGCGGGCCGCCGGCCTGGACCGCTCCGTACAGGGCGCGGCCGGCCGGTATGCCGATGACGGCGCCGGCCAGGGCGGGCAGCAGCTGCGCCACTGACAGGCCGGCCGCCGCCTGCTGCGGCGTGGCGCCGAGGGAGCGCACGATGGCCGAGAACCGCCGCGTGTCCAGGA
>FSXZ01002188.1_pt1 | contig 10888 bp, 9 predicted proteins | sample 1638121 | NCBI WGS metagenome assembly FSXZ01 (sample SAMEA3914788, study PRJEB12502) | metagenome | biome: forest; material: soil | place: Canada | collected 2011-07-03 | depth 0.1 m
GGAGATCTGGGACGCGATCCTGGAGACCGGCAGGCGGGCGATCGAGCAGGCCCGCCGCCCGATCGACGCGGTCGCCTTGGCCAACCAAGGCGAGTCCGTCCTCGCCTTCGATCCCAGCACCGGCACACCGCTGACCAACCTGATCACCTGGCAGGACCGCCGCTCGCAGCAACTGTGCCGGGACCTCGGCGCGCGCGCCGAGCTCGTGCACAAAGCCACGGGCTTGGGGCTCGAGCCCTACTACAGCGCGCCGAAGATGGCGTGGATCCGGCAGGAGATGACCGGCGAAGGGGTCGTGAGCACCGGGGACGCATGGCTGCTGTCCAAGCTGACCGGCGTGTTCGCCACCGACGCGGCCACCGCGTCGCGCTCGCTGCTGGTCGATCTCGAATCCGGGCGCTGGAACCGGCAGCTCCAGGACGTCTTCGGACTCGGGCGCGAGCAGAAGCCCGAGATCGTCGCGAACGACGCGGTCATCGGCACCACCACCGCCTTCGGGCGCGAGGTGCCGGTGGCCGGCGCGATCCTCGACCAGCCCGCCGCCCTACTGGCCCAAGGTTGCCTACGGCAGGGCGAGATGAAACTCACCATGGGCACCGGCGGTTTCCTGCTACGCAACGCCGGCACAGAGATCCGGGCCGGTCAAGACTCCTCGCCGATCTCCACCGCCTGGGAAGTGCGCGGGCAGCGAACCCTGTGCGAGGACTGGCCCATCTACTCCGTCGCCTCCGCGCTCACCTGGCTCGCCTCCCTCGGCCTGCTCGATTCGTCACGCCAACTCGACCGCGGGTGCGCACGCGGCGGACCCGGCAACGTCGTGTTCGTCCCCGGACTCGACGAGCCGGGCGGGGCCGGATTCCTCGGCCTGACCGCGAGCGCCCGGCGCGAGCACATGGTCAGCGCCGCCGTCTACGGAATCGCCACCCAGGTCGCCGACCTCCTCGAGCGCGCGAACCTCGCACCGGACAGCGCACTACGTGTCGATGGAGGGCTCACCGGCTCGCGCGTCATGATGCAGGCCCTGGCCGACATCACGCGTCACCGCATCCAGCTCTATTCGAGCGCGGACGCGACCGCGATGGGCGCGGCCATGCTCGCCCAACTCGCCCTGACCGACGCGGAAGACCTGCCCGCACTCCTCGGCGCCCGCAGCCCGGAGTCGATGACGACGCTCACCCCAATGTGGGCGCCCGAGGACGCCGCCGGCTACCGCAACCGGGTCCGCGCACTCGCACAGGCCATCGCGGCCCACGCCACCGAACCGCGCCGCTGCGCCCAAGACGACGGCTAAAAGGAAAAACGACCGTGACGATCCGCCCCGAAAGCCCGCAGGCCACATCAAGCATAAGCGGCGCGCCTCGACGCATTTGTGCGGGACGGGTCCCAGACTCCGCGGCCCCCCGTCGCCGTCGGCCGAGATCCAACCGGCGAAAAATCCCAGCCTGCGGCCCGGCAGGGGCGCAGCGTCCCGGGCCGAGACTCCCGGCAGCCGACCGCCGTCGGCTGCCGGAAGCCGCACACCACACCAACCAGCGGGCGAATTGCGAACTGCCCGCTCACACGCAGGAGAGCACACAGCACATGATCGACACCGCATGCATCACCGGAGCCGGCGCCAGAACATTGGGGTCACCTGCCCACATGGGTGCGGCACGGCAGCGGGCCGCAGTTCGCGCCTGCAGGTTCCGCCGAGCTCGGCGCCCTACTCGGCTCCGCGGCGTGGGCGGCACGGTTCGACGCGTTCGAACAGTCCCGCCACGCGTTGCGCGTCGAGTCTCTGGCGGGGGGCGAACACCACCACTTGCGGATCTTCGGGCGCCGTCAGAGTTCGGATAATCGAGCCGTCGAGGCCGCGCTGCTCGGACACGGCCACGGTGGGCTCACCCGGCTGCCCGCCTACGCCGATCCGGCCGAGCGCGAGGGTGCGCTCCTGCTGGAACAACACGGGTTCGAGGCGGCCGGCGAACCGCGGGCATGCGGCTACGGCATCGTGCCCTACCCGATGATCAGCCAACCGGCCAGCCCCTGACGGCGGCTGTGCCCGCCGCAGAGCGCGCCCGCCGTGCTGGCGGACACCTCGCACGGCGCGGCCGGCTGATGCAGGCTGGGCGCGGCGTCGGCCGGGCGCCGACAGCTTCGGCGCCGCCGCACGGCGCCCGCGCTCTTGGCCGCCGTGGCCCGGCTCCGGCATCGCTTCCGGACCCGTAGCCGCAGCTGCGCGCCTCGGGCGTCCAGGCGCAACCGCCGCCCACCCCAGGACCTTACTTGGATATTGAAGGAGCGCCGTGACCCCCTTGCCCACCATGACCGAGCAGCACCCCGAGGCCGCCGAGCAGGGCCCGGCGCTGAAACCCGGGTCCATCGCCGTGACTGGTCAAACGGCTTTGAAAGGAAACGTGACGGTCGGCGGATCGGTGCGCGCGAGCCTCGCTCTGCTCGCCCTCGCCGCCCTGCGCCCCCGTCCTGTCACCATCACCGGCGTGCCGGTCAGCGCGCACACCGAGCAGGCGAGCACCCTGATGCAGATCGTCGGCTGCGCGGTCAAACGCGGGCAGGGCGGTGAGATCACGGTCACCGGGCCGGCCGCGGCGGCGGACCTCGCCCACCACGCCGCGCCGCCCGACCTGTTCAACGCCCTCGGACGCGCTCCGGCCGCCGTCTACCTGATCCCCGCTTTCCTGCGCGCCCACGGATACGCGGCACAACCCTGGCCGCAGGAGCCGCTCGAGCAGGTGCTCGAGATCTACAAAGAGTTCGGCGACACGATCGAGACCAGCACCGTCGGGTTCAGCATCGTCGCTGCCGCGGCGAGTCCCGCCGTCGTCGAGATCACCATGGCGACCCGCGAGCCCGCGCCGACGATCACCGCCGTGCTGCGCGCCTGCACCGGCGGCTCCCGGATCGTCCTGCACCACCCGAGCAGGGCACCGGAGGTGCACGCACTGCACGCCGCGCTCAAGCGGCTCGGCTGGAACGGGCGCTTGGGCGACGAGCGGCTCGAACTGGAGCCGGGCGAGACCCCCTGGCCGACGTTGACCTGGGCGGTGCCCGGCGACGAGCTCGAGGCGGCGGCGTGCGTGTGCGCGCTGGCCGCGACCCGCGGCAGCGGCACCGTAAGCGGCGTTTCCACCCGTCATCTCACGGTCCTACGGATGCTGCTGGGCCACGCCGGGGTGCGCGTGACGCTCACGCGCGAGCAGGTGAAGGTCGAGCGGGCGATAGGCGCCCCGCGATCCGGCCGGTCAGGGCTGGCGTTCGGCGCCGGGCCCGCGCCTCGCGACCTGCCGAGCCAGCAGCTCGCCCTCCTACTCCCGGTGGCGCTCGGGGTTCCCGGCCGCCACCGGCTGAGCGACCCGGCCTTCCCCGCGCGCCTCGAGACGATCGCCCGTCAACTACGCGCTTTCGGGGTACCGGTCGACACCGTGCGCGAGCCCGGACGGGCGGTGCACATCAATTCCTCGCTGCTCGCCGCTCCCCGCGCCTCGCTCGAGGCCGCGGACCCGGCCGACGCCATGGCGCTGGTGATCACCGGGCTCGCCGCCCGCGGCACCACGAGAATCCGGCGGATCGGGCACCTGCACCACTCCCACCCCGGACTGCTGCCCCATCTGCGCGACCTCGGCGCTCAGATCGCAGGCGGCGTCTGATGAGCCACCAGCGCAGACTGCGTGTCCTGACCGCTTTCGACCCCCATCACGCAGACGGCGACCTACTGCCGACGATCAACGACCTCTACCTCGAACCCGGTCCCTACGACGCGCACGTACTGCTCGCACCCGCCGCCTCGATCCCCGTGCCCGGCGTCTTGAGTCTGGGAGCGAACGCCGCGGGGCTCGAGCTTGAGGACAGCACATGGATCCGCGCCCTCGCCACGACGGTGCTGCGCCAGGTCGGTGCACGCCCCTTCGGGCTTCTGCATTTCCCGCAGCTCAGCTCCCTGATCACCCAGGCGCTGGTCGAGGCGTTCCCCCACCGGCCGTGCCTCGTCGTGCGCCCGGGCGACCTGGCCCGCGCGGCGAGCGATCCGGGCGCGTTAGCGGCGCTGCAATGCGGCTGCTACGCCATGCACGCGCTCGCCGTTCCCAGCCGCACCATCGCCGGGATGCTGCTCGAGTTCGTGCCCGGGCTCGATCCGGACCGGCTCATCCCGGTGCCCTTCCCCGTGCCCGAGCACCTGCTCGCCACCGCGCCGCTCTACAGCCGCCCGCACACCACGCCGCGTGTGCTCTATATCGGATCAACCGGCGAGGACACCGGAATCCGAGGCCTGATACACGCCTGCAAGCGGGCGAAAGCCGCGGTGACCTTGGCCATCGGCGCCGCACCTGTGCGCCCACCATCCCCTCGCCGTCGCCGCCGCGCGCCTGGCCGCGCGCCTGGCCGCGCGTCCGCGCTGGAGCCTGCAGCGGCTGGTGTGCGACCTGGCCGATGAACCCCGCCGTCTATCCGTCCTCTCCATCTATGGGAGCCCCGCCGTGTCCACAGTCCTGCACGACGCCTACACCAACCTGAGCACGCAGGCCGCAGCGCTCTACCGCGCCCTGGGCCGCACCGCGGTCGCAGCCGTCACCCCCGAGATGGCGGCCGCGATGCTCGGGCTCGCCCGCAGCGACGCGGAAGGTCTGCTCGAACAACTCGTCACCGCGCACCTGGCGGACGAGGTCGAGGGCCGATACCGGCAGCACGACCTCGTCCGGCTCCACGCCCACGGACTCGAAAGGGACGTGCAGGGCGAGCGGGCCGAACTCGACGGGCTCGTGGCCTACCTGACCGCCGGGCTGCAAGCCGCGGAGCTCACACTGACGCCGAGCCACCACGGCCACCTGCCGACCCCGGACGCCGAGATCCTGCCCCCGGATCTGCGCCCCCGCCTCGCCGACGAGGCCTCCGCGCTGGCTTGGTGCGACCAGGTCAAAGACGAGATCCCGCGGGTCGTGCACATCTGCGTGGCCCGCGGGATGCACGCGCAGGTCGTCGAGCTCGTCCACCTGAACTGGCCCGTATTCCTGCGCCTGGGCACCGCGCGTATCGAGCTGCTCGACCTCGCGCTCGACGCGGCCCGGGCGCTGCAGGACGAGGAAGCCGTCGCGATGTTCCAGACCGGGCGCCCGTCGCCGCTGCGTGCGGCCGAGCGCTACGACGAGGCCCTCGCGGCCGCCGCCGAGGCGGAGGCCATCTACACCCGGCTCGTCGATCAGCGCGGCCGCAGCCAGGCGCTCAACGCGAAAGCCAAGACCTTCAGGGCGATGGGCCGGTTTGAGGAGGCGTGGGCGCTGCACGAGCGGGTCCGGAGCCTGCGCACCCAGGCCGGCTACGCCCGCGGCGTGGGCCTGACCTTGCTCGAGCTGGGCAACGTCGCCCTCGACCTCGTGCACCTGCCGGTCGCGCTCGAATACTACGAGGAAGCCCGGCGAATCCTGATCGAGCAGCTGTCGGCGGCGGCACGTGAGCCGGACGTCTACGACGGCACGATCGCCGCGATCGGCGCCGCCCGGGTGCGCGGCCTGCTCGGCCAGAGCGAGACGGCGCTGAGCGAGCTCGAGGCCGCCGACGCCTCCATGCGCGAACGCGGCTCACGGTACGGGCGGGGGCTGGCCGCCGAGGCCCGTGGCGACGTGCACGCGCGCGCGGGTGAGACGAGCAGCGCCCTAGCCGCCTACCGCGCGGCGCTCGAGTGCTACGAGAGCACCGACCCAGCCGGAGTCGCCCGGATGCGCAGGATCATCGGCGCCACGGCGCCGGCAGTCTGAGTACCCGACCCGTCCGACGCTCGCGTGCGCCGGCGACCCCTGCTTGTGAACCTATTCGTCCACGACCGAAAAGAAGCTCTCGGTGCCCCCCGTATCTCTGACCACTTCCATCCTCGCCACCGGCCGCGTCGGCTCCCACCTCACTGGGCACCGCGGGATGCTCAAGGCGATCACGCAGGCCGGCAGGCAGGGCGCGCTGATCGTCGACGCGGGTGGATACTTCGGCGATACCAGCTACTACCGGCTCGGCCGCGGCGAGGTCGAACAGCTCATCCTCGAGCGGCTCTACGACGTGCTGCTTCCGGCCGGCCTGGGATTCGCCCACTACCTCACCAACCGGGCGCTGTTCGCGAAAAGCGTGTGCACCAACCTCACCCGCCCCGACGGGCGCAGCCTGTTCCCGCCCTCGGTCAGGGTGCGCATCTCCGGGATCGATACTGTCGTGCTCGGTGTGATCGGCCGCCGGGAATTCGCGGCGATCCCGGCCGCAGAGCGCGAAGGGGTGGTGTGGCACCGGCCGGCACAAGTCATCGAGACCCACGCCCGCCGGGCGCACGGCCAGGGACACACCGAGGTCATCGTGCTCGGCTACTGCGGAGCCGAGAGCTTCGCGGATATCGTCCGAGCCTGCCGTAGTCGTGTTGGCGCGTTCGTCGCTGCGGAAGCAGACCCGGTTCCCTCCACCGCCAACCTCGATGGCCTCACCGTGGTCTCAGTGCCTGCCGACGGCGTCGGCTGCGGCCGCCTGCAGCCGGTCCACGTGCGCGGTGGATGGAGGGTGAGCATCGAGCAGTTCCCCTCGAACATACGTGGCCGTACCTCCGCCCCTCTGCAGGATCTGCACAGTCAGATCCAGACCATGACCGAGATCCTCGCCACCGGGGTCGCGCCGTGAACCTCACGCCCGTGAGAACCTCCGCTCGGATCGCGCCGTGTCCGGCCGCGGCCTGTGTCCTGGCCCGTGCGCCCCGAGGATCCATCGACGCCGGCCGGCCCCACGGCCGGGCACGGTGAAGCCCGAGATCGAGGAGACCGGGATGGAACTGTCGCGGCACGGCCGCGCCGAAACCGGCACAGTGATCGTCGCGGTGAGCGGCGCGGCCGCCTCACCCCACGAGTCCATGCGGTTGCGCGGGTACCTCAACGCGGTCACACGAGAAGCCGGCGTGCGCCACCTCGTGCTCGATTTGTCCGAGCTGACCTCGCTCGACTCCACCAGCCTCGGAGTGATCGTCGGGGCGTTCATCCGGATCCGGGACGCGGGCGGCTCGCTACACCTGGCCTGCCTCACCGACCGTCCGCGAGAGATCATCGTCGAGTCCACCGGCCTCGGCCGGGTGATCCCCACCACGGTGGACACCGACACGGCGCTCGGCGAGATCCGTGCCGCGCTGCCCGGCACGCGGCAGGAGAACCGCTGACATGCGCGCCGGCGGCTCCTTCCGGCGCACCCGTGGCTCCATCCAGCCCTGGAGTCGGATGGCGCTCTCACGTGCGGGCTTCGACGGTGGCTTCACCGTTGAGGTGATCGGAGCCATGCCGCGAACGGGCGCGGGCACCAGCGCGCGGGAGAGCGTTCCTCGCAATCCTTGCGCGGCGAGCAGGGTGCCGCCCCGACCGGCGCGCTCGCGGCGCGGGCGATGGCGACAGAGCCGGCCAGGCATAACGCCGTGAGAACTGCGAACACGGCCCCGCCCTTCTCACGGCAACGGCGAAATCAAGGTCTATTTTCAATTTGACGCAGGGGCTTGATGCGGGATGCGGCACCTTCCGCAGACGCCTGCCGCGCGAACTCCTCTTGAAAGCCGCTCTGGGACCCGAGAGCCTCGGCCTTACGCGGGCCAGGACACGTAAGGCTTTGACCTGCAAATACAGACCGCGCACGCGCTCTCAGGGTGGTGCGGAATTGAACGCTAGAGGGCTGCGCCGACAGAGCGCAAGAGGAAACTTCATAATTGGGGCTATAAAATCTGAAGTCGAACTCTGCTGTACACTGCTCGGCGAACCAGTGCATTGGCGCCGTGGTTTCTACCGAAACTGCGACCCATGGCACGGCGATTGTGGGCGAGCAGACAGCGTGCGCCCGCCGCCGTCACCTGCAGCCCCTAACGGGGGCCCACGCGCAGCCCGCCGCGGACATCGAGGCGCTCTCGCTCACCACGCGCGTCGGTGGATCGTGCCCGCCCCGAAACGACCGCGGGCACGTATGCGCAGCCGTCCTCGCCGCTGGCATCCGAGCGATTCCCCCACCACGCCGTCCCCCAAGGAGATCACCACCCGTGTCCGTCCCTTTCGCCCGTTCGGCGCCACGAGAAAGAAAGGCCCTGTGATGCCCGCTTCGCTGGCCGATGAACTTCTCGGGGATCCGCTTCCCGGCACGGCGCCGGCAGCGCCACCCGCCGCGCTGCGCGACTGGTCGCGCGCCCCGATCCTCGCGTGGCTGCCGTACCTGCTCCTGCTCGGCCCCGGCGTGCTGTTCTCCCTCGCGACGTGCGGGTGGACGCTCGGCCTGGCGAGCGCCGCGACGGCGAACCACGCCGGCGCGGTGGCGCCGCACCTGCAGACGCTGGCCACCTGTATCGCCGGGCTCGCCGGTGCGTGCGCGGCGCTCACGGCGCGCCTGACCGGGCGCGCCGGGCGGCATCTCGCACGCATCCCGCTCTGGCTCGTGCTCGTGCTCGGCGCGCTGATCTGCGCCGCCGCGGTGCTCGCCGGCGCGAACAGCGCCGATCTGAACGGGCTGTCGAACACCGGCCAGTGCTTCATGGCCGCGGCCGCGGGGCTGTGGTTCTTCGTGCTCTGCGACGGTGAGGGCGTCCTTGCCCGCGAACCCGGGCACACCCACGCCGAACGTGCACGCCGAGCTCTGGTCGAGTCCGCCAAGGGCAACATCGTCCACACGAATGTCGCCTGCACCGCGATCCTGATCGGCGTCGAGTTGTTCGTGCGCGGCGGCATCGCCGCGAGGACGACGAAAGCGGCCAAGGCGGGCCTGGCGGCGCCGTTCCCCGGGACCTTCAACCTCCACTCCCTGGCCGTGACGGTGGTGAACTCCACCGCGAACGCCCTGACGGAGGAACTGAGTTTCGCGGTCATCGTGCTGCTGCTCGCGCGCCGCGGCTGGCGGTGGCGGTGGATCATCGCGGTAGCGGCGGCGCTGCGGGCCGCGATGCACCTCTACTACGGCCTGCCCGGGCTCGGGATGGCCGCGTTCTCCGGCGTCAACGCCTACGCCGTGCTGCGTTGGCGCCGGCTGTGGCCCCTTGTCCTCGTCCACGCCGGGTACGACGCAGGCGCGTGGGCGCTCGGCTACGCCGTGCCGTCCGGCGTGATCGGCCATGCCCTGAGCATCGCGTTGCTGGGCGCCGCGCTCTGGCTCGGGCTGGCCGCGGACAAGGCGCTGCGCCCGACTCTCGTCGCCCCCGAACCGCAGTTCGCGGTCTGACAGCACCCTTACCCCAGGTGCGGGCACGCCCGCGCCCGAGCTCACAGAGGAAAAGAGAACGTAGCCGATGTCCATATCGCTTGGCAGTGGGGACGAAGTCCCCTTCGAGACCGCGCCCGCCCGAGAGACGTTCACACTCGCGGTTCCCGCAGCGCTCGCGCCGCCCGAGCCCGAGCCGTGGGCGCCCGCGGGCCGCCCGCCAGGATCGCCGAAACCCGCCGCCGCACCACGCTCGACCTCCTACCGAGTTCCCCTTCTCGCTCCGCTGCCCTACCTGCTGGTGCTGGGCCCCAGCATCCTCTACTCGGTCCTGATCACCGGGTACATCCTCGGGATCGTGCAACCGGGCGTGGCCGACGACGTCGAGGCGCGCTTTGCGCACTGGCAGGCGATGACCATCGCGCTCTCGCTGCTGTTGGCCGTGGGCGAGGCGGCGCGCCGACGCCCGCGCGCCGACGCGCCGCGATGGCTGACCCGGCTGCCCGGATGGACGCTGGCGATCGCGGCGGCCGCGGCCGCGGGCGGCTGCGCGTACGCGGGGGTGCGCATGGACACGCTCAACGGGACCGGGACATGGGCTGTGTGCGTCGCGGCCGTCGCGGCGGCGGCGTGGTTCGCGCTGCTGTGTCCCGGCGCCGGCGTCCTGGGCCGCGCCGCGGACGGTTCCCACGCCCGCGACTCGCGCCGCACGGCGCGGCTGTCCATGCTCGGGTTCGCCGCGGGCACCCCCGCCGCGGCGAACGCGATCTACCTATGGCTGCTTCACCACGGCCCGGCCGGGATACGGCAGCGCTACGCGTACTACCTCTACTACGGGTACGCCGAGACAGCGACGAGCGCATCGGCCCTACTCTCGTCTCTCGGCGGGCTCTCCTCGTTCGTGACGCTGCTGGTCAACTACCTCGCGAACGCGATCGAGGAGGAAGCGCTGTTCGCGGTGATCGTGCTGAGCCTGGCGCACTGCGGCTGGAACCGGTGGACGATCATCGCGGCCGCGTTCATCCTTCGGGCGCTGATGCACTTCTACTACGGACCCCCCGGGATCGCCATGGGCCTGTTCTCCGGCTTGAACGCGTACGCGCTGCTGCGCTGGCGCCGACTGCTCGCGCTGATCGTCGCGCATTTCGTATACGACACCTGGCTATGGGTCGGCACGCGCGAGGGGTGGCTTTCACCAGAGATCTGGGTCTCCTACTGGCAGCTGGCCGGGGCCTGCCTGGCCACCGTGGGCGTGTACTGCCTGCTGGACATGGCGGTCCGGCGCGGCCGGGCGACCTCGGGAATGGGGGCGGCGGCATGAACCGGGCGCTATACATCGCCGCTCCTCTCCTCCTGCTCGCCGCGGGCTTAGCCGCCGGCACGGCCATAGCCGCCGGGCCCCATGCAGGGCCCGGAGTCGTGGTGCCCGCGCCGTGCGACCCGGCTGCCAGGAGCGCAGCAGCCGCCGTCCCTGCGGGTGCGGAACAGGCCGCGATGGTGCTGCCGAACTGGCCTGCTCCCCGCACCCCGGACCTGCTGTATGCCGATGCCCGCACGGCCGGTCCCCGGTTGGACCCGGCAGCGGCGTGAATGCCTGCACCACCCACTACGCGTCCGCCATCGACGCGGCACGCGGCCGAGGCCTGCACGACGGGGTCGCCGCCGCGTTCGGCGGCGACCAGCGCCGGGTCGGCCGCGATCTACGCCGTATCAC
>FSXZ01002025.1_pt1 | contig 10876 bp, 15 predicted proteins | sample 1638121 | NCBI WGS metagenome assembly FSXZ01 (sample SAMEA3914788, study PRJEB12502) | metagenome | biome: forest; material: soil | place: Canada | collected 2011-07-03 | depth 0.1 m
CCGCCTGCCGCCTGCGGGCGCGGATGGCTCAGCGGATCGCGGTGACCAGGAGACAGGCCGCGGCGCTGACCTCGGCGACCGCCCCGAGAACGTCGCCGGTGATGCCGCCCAGGCGGCGGACGGCCACCGCCGTCAGCGCCAGGCCGGCGGCCAGCCCGGCCATGACGGCGACCGCGTAGCTCACCCCGCACGCGGCCGCCCCGCCCACGACCGCCGCGGCCAGGCCCGCCAGCGCCGCCGGCCGGACCGTGCCCGCCACCAGCGCGCCGAGGCCGCCGGGCCGGGCGGCGGGCACCCCCGGCGCGCACGCGGCCGTCATGGCCAGCCGGGCCGTCACGGCGGCGGCCGCCACGGCGAGCGGACCGCGGCCCAGGACCTGGGCCCGGTCCAGGGCCGCCACCTGGATCAGCAGGGTGCAGACGAGCGCGACAACGCCGGACGGCCCGATGTCGGACTGCCGCATGATCTCCAGTGCGCGGGCCGCGGGCAGCCGGCTGCCCAGCCCGTCGGCCAGGTCGGCCAGCCCGTCCAGGTGCAGCCCGCCGGTCAGGCCGGCCAGCGCCGCGGTGGCCAGCACCGCCCCGAGCAGCGGCCCGGCCCACCGAGCGCCGGCCCACAGCACGGCCGCGGCTGCGCCGCCGAGGGCCAGCCCGATCACCGGCGCCCAGGCCATGGCCGCGCCCGCCTGCCGCCGGGTCGGGGCGCCGCGATCGCCCTGGCCGGGCACCGGGACAACCGTCAGCAGCGTCACCGCCAGCCGCCAGCCGCCCCCGCGCATGGGCAGCAAGCGTAGGGGAGCGCGGGCCGCGGCGCGGGGACCCGATTCGGCCCGTAGCGGATTCGGGCCGGGCCGGGGGATAGATTCCGGCCGGGCCAGGGGATAAGTGCCGCGCGCGGCGGTGTCACGGCCCGCGCGCGGGCTTATCGTGGACGGCATGGCCGAGTGGTGGTCGGTGGAGGTATTCCACGGCGAGTTCCGCGCTTCGCGCTGGCAGCAGTCCTACAGCGCGTCCCTCATCGAGTCTGCGATCTCCCACGGGGCGGCAGACTGGTCCTGGATCGAGCGCCCGCACGGCGTGGTGTTCGAGGTGTGCTTCCCCGATGATGCGCGCTGGGAGGCATTCCGGTCGCTGCCCGCGGTGCGGGCCGCGCTCGACGCGGTGCCCGACCCGGTAAACGGCCTGCTGATCTACCGCGGCCGGGGCGGCGGCGCGGGCGCGGCGTCCCCGCGCAGGCCGCGGCCGACGGCGGGGGCCGGGGCCGTCGAGCTGCCGGAGCCGGACGCCGCCCGGATCATGGACCTGAGGCGCGCGGCGGTCGACGAGCTCCTCGGCGAGCCGGCGCGCCGCTCATATCTGAGCCGCAGCGCGTGAGCCAGGCACCCGACACGGTGCAGGATGGGAAGATGACAGATACCCGAGCGGCCGAAGACGGGATGATCGCCGCGATCGAGCGGAGCGGCTACTACCCGGGGCTGGTCGCGGACGCGGTGTCGTCCGCGGTCGGCGCTGAGCCGGTTGTCTCCTTCGTCGTGACCCACGACGCGCACTTCGATCCGGGCATGGAAGTCCGGCGGCACATGACGGTGCTGGCGCTGACCCCGACGCGGCTGGTCTACTCCCACACCGATGAGTACCCGGCCGACGAGACCGACCCGGACGCGCGCCCGCAGGCCGAGACCAGCACCGAGGCGGTCCGCTTCTCCCGCATCTCGTCCGTGGCGCTGACCCGGGCCATTCCCGACCCGGCCTCGTACGTGCCGCGCGTCACGATGCCCAGCGAGGTCGTCCTGACCATCGGCTGGAACGCGCTGTCGCACATCGAGCTGGAGCCCGCGCACTGCGGCGACGAGAACTGCGAGGCCGATCACGGCTACACGGGCACCGTGACCGCCGATGACCTCACCGTGCGGGTCAGCGAGGCCGCCGACGGCGCGGACGCCGTGCGCCAGGTACTGGCGTTCGCCCAGGCACTGGCGGCGGCGACCGGCACCTCATGACCGGCGCGGTCCCGGCGGCAGACACGGCCGGCGCCTGGGCCGGGCCGCCGCCGCTGATCCCCGATTACGGCCGCAGCACGCTGGCCGACCTGTCCACGTCGCTGCTGGCCGCCCTGGGCGTGCCGGGCGAGCCGAACCCGCTGGGCCTGGCCGCCACCGACCGGGCCTGCCTGCTCGTGATCGACGGGCTGGGCTGGGAGCTGCTGAGCGAGCATCCCGCGGCGGCCCCGTTTCTCGCCGAGCTGGCCCGGTCCGGCCGGCCGCTGGCCGCCGGGTTCCCGGCCACCACGGTGACCAGCCTGAGCTCGCTGGGCACCGGCCGCCCGCCCGGCCAGCACGGCATGCTCGGCTACCAGGTCGCGGTGCCGGGCGCCGGCCGGCTGCTGAACGGCCTGCGCTGGGACGAGCGGGTCGACCCGCTGGCCTGGCAGCCCGAGTCGACCATCTTCGAGCGGGCGGCCGCCGCGGGCGTGGCCCCGCTGCGGGTCGCCCGGGGCCGCTTCCGGGAGTCCGGGTTCTCGACGGCGGCCATGCGCGGCGCCCGCTACCGGGCGGCCGACACCCTCGGCGCCCTGGCCAGCCAGGCGGCGGCGGCGCTGCGCGAGGAACCGCGGGCGCTGGCCGTCGTCTACTACGCCGACCTGGACGCGACCGGGCACACGTGGGGCTGCACGTCGGAGGCCTGGCGGTTCCAGCTCGGGCACGTCGACCGGCTGGCCGAGCAGCTGGCCGGGGCGCTGCCGCCGGGCACGGCCCTGTACGTCACCGCCGATCACGGGATGGTCGACGTGGGCACCGCCGAGCGGGTGGATGCCGATAGCCGCCCGGAGCTGCGGGACGGCGTCGCCCTGCTCGGCGGGGACACGCGCGCCCGGTATGCCTACGCCCGGCCCGGCGCGGCCGCGGATGTGCTGGCCGCCTGGCGGGAGACGCTGGGCGCGGCGGCCTGGGTGCTCAGCCGGGACGAGGCCGTCGACCAGGGCTGGTTCGGGCCGGTGGGGCCGGGCCGGGCGGACCGGATCGGCGACGTGGTGGCCGCCTGCACGGGCGCGTGGGCGGTGGTCGCCTCGCGCGCGGAGCCGACCGAGACCGCGCTCATCGGCATGCACGGGTCGCTGACGGCGGCCGAGCAGCTCGTCCCGCTGCTGCCGTACGGGGCGGGGTGAGGGCCGGCGTTCCGCGCCGGTTTGTCCACAGGCGAGGCCGGGAACCCCGGCGGGTTATCCACAGAAAGTAAGGGGTTGTCCACCGTATGAATGCACCCGCGCCTGAACCCGGCCATCCGCTGATCACCGTGGCCGGGCTGGCCGCGGCGCTCGGGACGGTCCCGCCGCCGGCGGTACTGGACGTGCGGTGGCGGCTGGGCGGGCCGCCGGGGCTCGGGAGCTACCAGGCGGGCCACATCCCCGGGGCGGTCTTTGCCGACCTGGACCGTGACCTGGCCGGGGCGCCGGGCGGGCCGGGCGGGCGGCACCCGCTGCCCGGCGCCCGCGCATTCCAGGCGGCGATGCGGCGGGCGGGAGTCAGCCCGGGCCGGCCGGTGGTGGTCTACGACGACGCGGACTCGACGGCGGCCGCCCGGGCCTGGTGGACGCTGCGCTACTTCGGGCACCCGGACGTGCGGGTGCTGGACGGCGGTTACCGGGCCTGGGTTTCCGCGGGCCAGCCGGCCAGCACCGCGGTGCCCGCGCCCGCGCCGGGATCGTTCACGGCGCAGGCGGGCGGCATGCCCCGGCTCGATGCCGCGGCGGCCGCCCGGCTGGCCCGGTCCGGCGTGCTGCTGGACGCGCGCGCGGGGGAGCGGTACCGGGGCGAGCAGGAGCCGGTGGACCCGGTGGCGGGCCACATTCCCGGCGCGGTCAGCGCGCCCACCGCGGCCAACGTGGGCCCGGACGGCCGGTTCCGGAGCGCGGCCGAGCTCCGGGCGCGGTTCGCCGGCCTCGGCGTCACCGGCGCCGGGCCGGGCGAGACCGGCGCCTACTGCGGCTCCGGCGTCACGGCCGCGCATGAGGTCCTGGCCCTGGCCCTGGCCGGCCTGCCGGCCGCCCTCTACCCGGACTCGTGGTCGGGGTGGGTCACGGACCCGGCCCGCCCGGTGGCGACCGGGCCCGAGCCGGGCTAGCCGCAGCCCGCCAGCCAGCCGGGACGCGTGGTGGCAGCGGGCGCGTTCTGCCGGTAACGTCGCTACATGTGACGGACAAGGTGCTTCCGGGTGATCTCGTACCCGGGGACGTCATCACGGTCCCGGACGCCAAACGGGCCGTGGTGGTCCGGTTCGTGCGCCTGGGCCGCGGCGGGTTCATCGTCAGCGTCGCCCCGGTCGGCAGCGCCGACGACCAGGATGTCCGGCCGGTAACGCTCACCACCTGGACGTACGTGCTCTGGCACGGCCGGTCTCCCGGCCCCGGCTATTAGCGGGCGGGCCCGCTTCTGGACCGCGGCCAGGACGCCCGGCCCGCCGTCCGCGCCGGCCCGAGCCCGAGGCTCCGGATGGCGCACACGGCGAGAAAGTCCATCTCGGCATCCTCGGCGCCCTTGGCTTGCCGGGCGGCCCTGAGCTGCACGTCGACGGCCGGGACGCGGGCACCGTGAGCGCCGCTGAGGCGGCCCGGGTGCTGCCGTGTGGCCCTGAGTTCAGACATAAGGCCAGCTTCCGCCGTTCTGCGCGGCGCGCACGGCCAATGCCCAGATCGTGATGTGAGTTCGGTAACGATTGCGCCGGCCGGGCGGCGACGCCAGCCCGGCCTGCTCCGCTAGCGCTCCGCCGGTCCCGGCCGCCGGGGCGGAGGTACCCGCCCCGGCGGGCCGGGCGGGTCGCGCTCGGCGTCGGTCATGCCGCCGCGCAGCCGGGTCAGGGCATCGCGGATGCGGGACTTGAGCGTGCCGAGGGGGATGCCGAGGATGACGGCGGCTTCCTGGTAGGTGTGGCCGCGGTAGTAGGCCAGGATGACGGCCTCGCGCTGCAGCTCGGTGAGCTGCTGCAGGACGGCGCGGAGCTGGCGGTGGTCGTGCGCGTTCTCGATGGCTTCGACCACCGGGTCCCACAGCGCCGCCGAGCCCGAGGCCCGGTAGGTGCGGGAGACGGCGGTGTCGGCCCGGCGGCGGTCGACGGCCCGGCGCCGCGCGATCATGCGGGTCCAGGTGGTCACGCTGCCCTTGGCCGGGTCGTAGTCCGCGGCCTTCTGCCAGATCTCGAGCAGCACTTCCTGGGTGATGTCCTCGGCCAGGCCGGGGTCAGCCAGAGCCTGGCGGACGACAGCGTGGACCGGGGGCCAGAGCCGCGCGTACAGGATGGTGAAGGCGCCCTCGGCCCGGCCCGCGACGGCCTCCAGCAGGCCGGCCAGCTCGTCCTCGGCCGGGTCCGCGCCGAGGGAGCGGGGCGGCCGGTACATCTCCATGCCGGGCATTCGCCGCCGCCAGCGAACCGGATTCCCCCGGGCGGGCAAACATCAGCGAATATCGCCGCCCGGTGCGCAGAGATCAGGAGACCTGGCCCAGCGCGACCGGGCGGGACGGCCGGGCCGGGATGGCCCGGCCATTCTCGCGGCTGACGGCAAAGGCCCAGGTCTCCCGGTACGGGACGGCCAGGATGCCGACCCGCACGGGCCGGGCGCGGTCGCTGCCGACGTCGAACGAGCCGACGGCCCGCGGGGTGTGCGCGCCGGTGATCTGCCAGAGCACGTAGATCTGCCGGGACGTGTCATTGGCGGCCAGGCCCGAGGGCACCAGCCAGACGGTCCCGTCCTTGATGACCAGATGGGCGGCGGCCTGGCCGGTGCTGGCGCTGGTCAGCGTCAGGTACCGGCACGGCGCGGCGGCACCGCAGGAGGCCAGCGGCGGGCCGGCCGGGCCGCTGTGCGCGGCCAGGCCGCCCGCGACGGCCCCGCCGGCGATCAGGACGGCCGCGGCGGCGCTGGCCAGGATGGCCCGGCGCCGGGGCCGGTGACGCCGGGGCACGGCGGGCGGCGGGGCCGGCGGCGCCTGGCCCGCAGCGGCGCCCGGCCCGCGGCCGTGGTCCTCCTGGCCGGCGGCCGTGGCGGCCATGATGCGGTCGCGGAGCTGCGGCCCCGGCTGGCCCGGGCCGCCCGGCCCGGTCCCGGCCAGGGCCGCGGTGATCTCCAGGTAGTCGCCCAGGGCGTGCTGGCACCGGCGGCAGCCGGGCAGGTGGGTCAGGAACAGCCGCTCGTCGGCCGGGTCCAGCGCGTCCAGGGCGTAGCCGGCCACCAGCTCGTCGAACGCCGCGTGATCGCCGTTCCGCTCAGTCACCGCGCTCATCCCCCGGAACGCTGGCCAGCGGCGACCGGGCGAGCCGGAGCCGCTTCACCGCCGAGAACATCCTGGATTTTACCGTGCCGAGCGGTCCCGGTCAGCCCCGCGATCCGGCTCCGGGCGCGGCCGCCGAGGTACGCCAGGCTCAGGGCCCGCCGCTGCGCCCCGGGCCGGCGGCCCGGGGCGCAGCGGCGGGCGCGCTGCTCAGGTCAGCTGGCCGGCGGCATCATGACCGTGCTGATGATGTAGACGGTGGCGTTCGAGGTCTGCACGTTGCCGCAGACCACCTGGGACTTGTTGACCTCGTAGGTGCTGCCCATCTTGGCGGGCGTCACGGTGGACCCCTCCAGGGTCTTGACCGGCGTGCCCGTCGCCAGCTGCGCAGGCGTGAGGCGGCCCGAGGTGACGTGGTAGGTCAGGATCTTGGTCAGCTCGGCCTTGTTGGCCAGCACCGCCTTGAGGGTGGCGGCGGGGATCTTGGCGAAGGCCGCGTTGTCCGGGGCGAAGACCGTGATGTCGGAGGCCGAGTTCAGGGTGTCGGCCAGCCCGGCCGCCTTCACCGCGGCGACGAGGGTGGACAGGGCCGGGTTGGCTGACGCGGCGGTGGCCACCGGCGCGGTGGACATCCCGGTGAAGCTGCCCGCGCCCGAGGCCGGCACGGCCGAGCAGCCCGGCCCGAACGGCGCCGACGCGGTGCCCGCGCTGCTGCTGGCCGCAGCCGGGGCCGAGGTCTTGGGCGTGGAGCTGGCGGCCGGGCCGGATCCGCTGGAACCGCAGGCCGCGGCGCCGACGGCAATGCTGGCGGCGGCAGCGGCGGTGAGCATCATCTTGTACTTCACGGTGACTCCCTGGTTGTGGTGAAACTGGGTCTGGGCGGTACGGCGGTCAGCCGGGCGCGGACAAGTTCCGGGCCGGCCGGCGGGCTAGGTGACGGTGACGGCGGTCGAGTCCCAGCCGGTCGCGCCGTCGGGGAACGGGCCGGCGCGCGCGGCGGTCTGGGTCGCGCCGGTGCCGTCGGTGGCGCGGACCTGCAGCTGATGCAGGCCCGACGGGGCGTCCCACGGCAGGGACCACTGCCGCCAGGTGTCGATGCTGGGCACCGCGGCCAGCCGGGCCTGCTGCCAGGGCCCGCTGTCGACCCGGACCTCGACGGCGTCGATGCCCCGGTGCGGCGCCCAGGCGATCCCGGCGATGGTGGTGGCGCCCGCCTTGATCTGCTGAAGCGGCCGGGGCACGTCAATCCGCGAGAACGTCTTGATCGGCGCGCGGGCGGTGTAGCCGCGCTGCGTCCAGTACGCCTGCTCGCTGGCGAACGTGGTCAGCTTCAGGTCGGTGACCCACTTGGTCCCCGAGACGTAGCCGTACAGCCCGGGGACCATCATCCGGGCCGGGAACCCGTGCGCGACCGGGAGCGGCTGGCCGTTCATGCCCACCGCGATCATGGCGTCGGGGTCGTCGATGACGGCGGCCACCGGGGTGCTGATGGTCATGCCCTCGGTCGAGGTGGACAGGATCTGGTCGGCGCCGCCGCGCACCCCCGCCTCGCGCAGCAGCCGGGCCAGGCCGGCCCCCAGCCAGCGGGCGTTGCCCGCCAGGTGGCCGCCTACCTCATTAGAGACGCAGGCCAGCGTGATGTCGGCCTCGGTCAGCGGCCGGCGCAGCAGGTCATCGAAGGAGATCTCCAGCGGCCGGCTCACCATGCCGTGCACCCGCAGCACCCACTGGTCCGGCGAGACCTGCGGCAGGACGATGTCGGTGTCGACCCGGTAGAAGGCGGAGCTCGACGTGAAGAAGGGCGTGATCCCGGGTACGCCGAGCTCGGTGCCGGCCGGCACGGGCGGCGCGGGCCGCACCGGGGCCGGCAGCCGGATGGCTGACCGCACGGCCGCGATGCTAAACCGGCGCTGGAGCAGCGCGCCGCCGGCCGCGCTGGCCGCGGCCAGGCCCGCGGCCCCGGCGCCCAGGGCCAGGAAACGCCGCCGGCCCGGGACCGGGGCGCCCGGAGCCGCGCGGACCAGGGCGAGCAGAACGAAGGCGGCGACCACGGCCCCGGCGACGGCCGGCAGCGCATCGGCCAGGGCGGCGTCCGGGCGGGTGATGGCGGCCGCGACGCCCAGCCCGGCGAAGACGGCCAGCCCGGCGACCCCGTAGGCCTCGCGGCGCCGGGCCAGCACCCCGATGAGGGCCGCGAAGGCGGCCAGGATGACCAGGATGCCGGCCACCAGGACCTGCTTGTCGTGGGTCCCGACATGGGCGATGACGAAGTCCTTGACCGGGACCGGCGTCAGGTTGATGGCGACCCCGCCGACCGCGACCACCGGCGAGCCCTGCGGCCCGGTCAGCCCGGCCGCCAGCTGCGCCACGCCCAGCGCGACGGCGGCGGCCAGCAGCCCGGCCAGGCCGCCGGCGACGACGCCCCGCAGGCGGTGCGCGCTTTTCTTGGTCACGCACCTTGTTCGCCGTTAGCCCGGAATCGGTTGGAGGTTTCCCAGAAGAATTCCCGGCGGCTTTTGTGGCGGGACCCGAGGAGCTGACTTCGGCGCATGGCCGGCCGTGGCCGGCTCAGCCGGCTACCTGACGGCGTCGCCAGGGCGGCGGCGCACGCGGGGCATCGCTCATGGCACCGGTCTTTCGCTGGGCAGGCGGGGAACGACGAGGGTCTTGGCCTCGGCCGGGCTGAGGCTGGGATAGAGCACCCGGACGAGAGCCACGGCCAGGGTGCCGCCGACGAGCTGGGCGGCGATGAAGGCGGGCGCGGCGGCGGGGGCGATCCCGGCGAAGGTCGCGGAGAGCGTGCGGCCGATGGTGATGGCCGGGTTGGCGAAGCTGGTCGAGGACGTGAAGAAGTACGCGGCGCCGATGTAGGCGCCGATGGCCGCCGGGACGGCGTGGCTGCGGCCCGACCGGGCCAGGGCGAAGATGACCAGGACCAGGCCCAGGGTGGCGATGACCTCAGACGGGACGTGCGCGCCCGAGGCCCGGTGCTGGCCCGAGATGCTGATGGCCGGGTCGGAGAACATCAGGTCGGCCAGCGTGTCCCCCGGCGACAGGCGACAGGCGCCGGGCGGCGATGCCCGAGCCGATCACGACGGCGGCCAGCAACGCCGAGCCGATCAGCTCCGCGAGCAGCCGCCGCCACAGCGCCATGCCGCTCCTGCCCTGGTCCTGGCTAGCAGCAGGCCGCGGCCGAGATGGTCAGCGTCTCGGCGGACTCTGGCTCCCGGGGGCCGGCTGCCCGGAATGACGCGGCGTCGTCATGACCGGAGCGCGCCGGGCGGCTTTGCGCCCGGAGGGATGGGGAGCGCCCATCCAGGGCGCCGGATCAGGCAGAACGGATGGCCCGCCGGGTCGGCGTAGACGTCCTCGCCGTCGAGTTTCTGCGCGCCGAGGGCCAGGACGAGGGGACCGGATGCGGCCACGTCTTCGACCATGATGTCGAGATGGAACTGCTGCGGGACGGCCGGGTCGGGCCAGGTCGGCCGGCGGTGCCCCGGCGCGAGCTGGAACGCCAGGCCTGACGAGGCGTCGCTGGCGGCCACCACGACCCAGCCATCGCTCTGGTAGGTGACGGGCTGCCCCAGCAGTCGTGAATAGAAGCCGGCGAGGGCCGCGGGGTCGGGGCAGTCCAGGACGACATGGTGCAGGCGTCCGATCATGGCCTATCGGTTCCTCTCGTGTCCGCACGGTCAGGACCGGCGGTTGTCCAGCCGCTGGAGGAGCTCGTGGGCGGCCAGCTCGATTTCCTTATGGCGCCACTCGGCCGCCCGGTAATGACAGGCGATGATGCCCATGCGGTGGAGGCGGCGGAAGTCGCCGTAGGCGAACGCGTACCGGGCCTTGGTCTCCTCCCGCGCGCCGTCGGTGAGCGCGAGGTACCAGCGGGAGTAGTCCGGCCACGAGTGTGACCTGAGGTAGTCGTTCTGGTCGCCGGGGCGGGGTTGAACCTTTCCCCAGTCGCTCTGCAGCACGTACTGGCCGCGGTCGATCAGGTGCTGCGCCCACGCCACGCCGTCGGGGTTCACTGAGTACGTAGCCACCGCAGAAACCTTCCCGTCCAGTGCCCGGGCATGCCCGGGCCGCCCCGCCCGGCGTCGCGAGCACCCAGGTAGCGGCGGCCGCCGCGCAGCACCCAGGTGGCCGACCCGACGATCAGGGCCAGGCTGGCGGGCCGCCAGCCGTCGGTGAGCACACCGAGGAAGCTGACCGCGACGGCGCCCAGAATGAGCAGGGCCAGCCGCCCGGGCCGGCCGCCCCGGACCCGCGCGGCCCAGTTCCCGGCCGTCGCGGTCACCCGGCCAGGCGCGCGGCCGGCGGGGCGGCCGCGCAGGTCGGCCAGGGCCTCGCCGCGGCCGTAGCGGGTGCGCAGCTCGCTGTAGGCGGCCGCGGCCGCCCGGAAGGCCGCCGGATCGCCTCCGTCGGCGCGGTCGGGATGGGTGGCGGCGGCGATCCGGTGCCAGGCCGCGCGGATGTCGTCGTCGGTCAGGCCCGGGTCGGCGTTCAGGCCGAGGGCGCGGAACGGGCTGCTGGTCATGGCGGGCCGCCCTGGCTGGCCGGCCCGGGGCGCCGGACCGCGGCCGCCGGCTCCGGGCCGAGCGCCTCGTCCAGGAA
>FSXZ01000959.1_pt1 | contig 10872 bp, 15 predicted proteins | sample 1638121 | NCBI WGS metagenome assembly FSXZ01 (sample SAMEA3914788, study PRJEB12502) | metagenome | biome: forest; material: soil | place: Canada | collected 2011-07-03 | depth 0.1 m
AGGCCGCCGGTGGCCACCGGGCCGGAAGCGATGGCATCGACGCGGATTCCCTCAGCGACCACTCGCCTGTCGCTCGCAGATCTGGGCCCGAGTCGGGACGGCGGTCAGGCCTGTTCGACCGCGACGTCCACGCGGTCGCTGTAGAACGCGACGTGCCCGGCGATGGGGGCGACCGCGTCGTACGGTTCGCGGTAGGTCCAGACCGCGTCGGTCAGCGGGCCCTCGGGCAGGGTGAGGGTGTAGTAGGACGCGTCGCCCTTGTACGGGCAGTACGTCTCGGTGGCGCCGGCCGCAAGCAGCCCCTGATCGACGTCGTCGAGCGGGATGTAGTGCACTGCCGGGTAGCCCGCCTCGCGCAGTGTCAGGGCCCTGCTTGTGTCGGCCACGATGCGGGTGCCGACGCGGGCCACCACCCGTGGGCCGGCGGGCTCGATGGTGATCGGGTGCTCGGGCCCGGGGATCTTGGGCTCCCGTGTCGTCATACTTCTGCTCCTTCTCCTACCTTCGGTAGATGGTTAGACCATTCTGTCTAGCACGGCTGGGCCTAGCGTAGGCATCGACTCTTCCCACGTCAACTAGCACTACGGGTACCTGTATGGCCGATGGGAGTTGACCAGACTGGACTGGGCTGTATAGCTTAGAACTAGGTGAAGACAGACCGGTCTAACTATTTAGCGGGAGGTAGGAGCATGACCGAGATGCCCACAGCGCTGGTGACCGGCGCGACGTCCGGTATCGGCCGGGCCGCGGCGCTCAAACTCGCCGAGAGCGGATTCCACGTCCTCGTCCACGGCCGGGACGCCGAGCGCGGCGCCGCGGTGGTCGATCAGATCAAGGGCGCCGGCGGCGAAGCCGAGTTCTTCGGCGCCGACCTCAGCGACATCGCTGAAATCAACCGGTTGGCACAGGCGGCCGGACGGGTCGAGGTCCTGGTGAACAACGCCGGGTTCTCCTGGTTCGGCCCCACCGCCGAACTGGAGCCCGACACGTTCGATGCGCTGTTCGACGCCAACGTGCGCAGCGCCTACTACCTCACGGCCGCCATCGCGCCGCAGATGGCCGAGCGCGGCCGGGGCGTGATCATCAACCTGGGCAGCATGGCCGGGCAGATCGGCCTGGCCGGCGGCGCCGCCTACAGCGCGACCAAGGCCGCGCTCGCCTCGCTGACCCGCTCGTGGGCCGCCGAGTACAGCCCGCGCGGCGTGCGAATCAACACCATCGCCCCAGGGCCCGCCTATACCGGCGGCTCGTCCAGGGAGAGCCTCACGGCCCTGGGCAAGACCACGCTGCTGGCCCGCACGGCGGAAGCCGAGGAGATCGGGGAGGTCATCGCGTTCCTCGCCTCCCCGGCCGCCGGCTACATCACCGGCGCCGTCATCCCCGTCGACGGCGGACGCACCGCCGTCTGAGCCCGTACCGCTCACCCAGAATCGGAGTCACACCATGAGCAAGCAGGTCGTTTTGGTCACCGGGGCGCTCACCGGCATCGGGCGCGCCGCCGCCGTCGCCTTCGCCGAGAAGGGCGCGGACGTCGTCGTCGCCGGCCGGCGCGAGGAGGTCGGCAAGGCACTGGCCGAGGAACTGCGCGCCTTGGGCGCCGAGGCCGAGTTCGTCAGCGCCGACGTGCGCGACGACGACGAGGTGCGCGCCATGGTCGATCAGACCGTCGCGCGCTTCGGCCGTCTGGACGTCGCGGTCAACAACGCCGGTACCGAAGGCCGGCCCAGCCCGATCACCGAGCAAAGCGCGCAGAGCTACAACGCGACGTTCGAGACGAACGTGCTCGGCGTGATCCTGAGCATGAAGCACGAGGTACGCGTCATGCAGGAGCACGGCCATGGCAGCATCATCAACATCTCCTCCACCTACGGGCACGAAGGTGCCGCGGGCGCCTCCGTGTACGTCGGCAGCAAGCACGCGGTCGAAGGGATCACCAAGTCGGTCGCCCTGGAGGTCGCGGGCTCGGGAATCCGGGTCAACGCTGTGGCGCCCGGCCCCACCGACACCGGCATGCTCACCCGCTTCACCGGCACTCCGGAGAACAAGGCGACGCTGGTCAACGAGGTCCCGCTCGGCCGTCTCGGCCTGTCGCAGGAGCTCGCCCACGCGATCGTGTTCATCGGATCCGACGACGCATCCTTCATCACCGGCCACGTCCTGAACGTCGACGGCGGCCACTCCGTGAACTGATCGACTCCCGGGGTTGCCGTGCGCGAGCGCAGTCCCGCACGGCAACCCGGCAGCTCCCTGACCCGCCGGCACAGGCCACACAGCTCCCTCCGACCGACGAGGAGACCCGCCCCATGACCGGGCACACCCACGACACCGCCCCCACCGAGTTCGTCGAAGCCGGCGGCATCCGCTTCGCCTTCCGCCGCTTCGGAAACCAGGCCACCGGCCGGACACCGGTGGTGTTCTTCCAGCACTTCATCGGCAACCTCGACGACCACGATCCGGCGATCGGCGACGGCTTCGCCACCGACCGCGAAGTCGTCTTGTTCAACAACACCGGGGTCGCCTCCACCTCCGGCCTCGTCCCGGACACCATCGAGCAGATGGCCGCCGACGCCGCGACGTTCATCGACGCCCTCGGCCTGACCACGGTGGATCTGGTCGGGCACTCGATGGGCGGCCTGGTCGCCCAACAGGTCGCCATCCAGCGCCCCGACCTGGCCCGCAAGCTGGTCCTGGTCGGCACCGGCCCGCGCGGCGGCGTCGGCATCGGCGAGACGCCGCCGGAGACGGCCACGCTGTTCACGGTCAAGCTGCCCCGGCAGGAGGACATGTGGCTGCCGGTGCTGTTCGCCCCGAGCGAGACCAGCCAGAAGTCGGGCCGTGAGTACGTCGAGCGGATCGTGGCCCGAAAGGACCGCGACGCCTCCGCGTTCGGCGAGCAGGTCTACGCCGGGCAGGGCGCCGCCATCCACACTTACGGCGCCACCAAGGACCCCGCCTACTCGATCCTGAAGAGCATCAGGATTCCGGTCTTGGTGGTCAACGGCACCGACGACATCATCATCCCGACGATCAACTCCTACATCCTCCAGCAGTTCCTGCCGGACGCCGAGCTGATCATCTACCCGGACGCCAACCACGGCGCCCATTTCCAGTACCCCGCGCGGTTCGTGACCCACACCAAGGGCTTCCTCGACCGCTAGGGCCGGGACGGGCCGCCCCAGTCCGGCCATCGGCCACCGGCCACCAGCCACCTCCCCGAGAGCGGCAGGCGGTCACCGCAGCGCGGTGGCAGCCTTGCCTGCATGCACTGGGAAGACCGGTCGGTCTAGCCGTGTTACACCGGGTGAGGGTTTTAACGGACCGCTGACCCGGCGGTAGACTGGACTGTCAGTCTGAAAGAAGGGAGCCCCCCGATGCCCAGCGAGGCCAAGCCCGCGAAGCCGTCCGCCCGCGAACGGCTGCTCGCCGCAGCCGACGAACTTTTCTACCGCGAAGGCGTCCAAAGCGTCGGGGTCGACCGCATCGTACAGCGGGCCGGTGTCGCGAAAGCCTCGCTCTACAACCTGTTCGGAAGCAAAGAGGAACTCGTCCAGGCCTACCTCGACGCCCGCCACGCCACCACCCGCGAGCAGACAGAGCGCGCCCTCACCCGATTCCGCACGCCTCGCGAGCGCCTGCTCGGCGTCTTCGACGCGCAGGGCCAGATCTTCACCGATCCCGACTTCAACGGCTGCGCGCACATCTCGGCCAGCGCGGAGGCACGCCACGGCGGCCCGGTCGAATGCGCCACCGACCGGTTCCGGCTGTGGGTGCGCACGCTGTTCACGGACCTGGCCCGGGAGTCCGGCGTCGCCGACGCCGACGGCCTGGCGCGGCAACTGCACCTGCTCTACGACGGAGCGGGCCTCTCCGCCCGCATGGACCGGGACCCCTCGGCCGCGACGACCGCCCGCACGGCGGCCGCGGCGCTCTTCGACGCCGCGGTCAAGGACGAAAAAGCCCTCGCCGCGTGACCACCCCGTCCGGCCCTGCGCAGCGCGCCCACGTGACCGCACCGCACACAGGTACCGTGGCCAAGGTCACCGTCGACGACAACCGCGATGCCTTCGTCGTCGGGCTCTTCGAACAGCAGGACGGCAGCGGATCGTACCTGTTGCTCATGTGTACGGCGGCCGAGCCGTCCGATCACGACCGCGCGAACGGCGTGGACACCTACTGCCTCGTCGACCAGGATGAATCCCTGCACTACGGCGGAATCGTCGCGGCCGGGTTGTCTGGAGCCGTGCTGACGCTGGGTTTCGGTACCGCCGCTGCGGAAGAGTTCGGATTCGGCGGCTCCGACACGCTCGTGCTGGAGGTGCCCGAGTCCGACACGGCCAGACTGGCGGCCGGGCTGCGGCGGGTTTTCACGTACGGAGACCCCGCGAGGCGGCCGCTGCTGACCGGGCTCTGAGCCTCGATTCACCGGTGGCAGTCCAACAGTATGACCGTGGAGTCACCGCCGAGAGACCCGCCTGAAATCTGAGGCTAGTACGGTTGCGGCAGGTCCTCCGCGAGCCTGAGTTCCCCCTTCCGAGGGCGGCGGGTGAGCGAGGCCGCCTCCTCGGCCACGGATAGGAAGCTCGCCGCGGCGAGTGCCAGCACGCCGAATGCGGCGGCGGAGCGCAGTCTCGTGCCGACTTCGGCGACGTATTCCGCGCGGCTGATCGGTACCCACGGCGCATCCGGATCGTTGTCGCCTGCCGCGTCGTAAGGGTACTTCCTGAAGTAAGAGCCGCCTTCCTCAGCCCACTGATCTACCTTGATACACGTGGCCGGGTCCTGCGACCGACACGAATCGTCCCGGTTTCCCTGGAAGGCCTCTGTCGCGGCGGCCGCGAGGACGACGAGCATGACCGCGCCGAACAGGTGGATGTCGTATCGCCCGCGCATGGGCGCCAACCGCTGCCGCAGGCCGATATCCGGATTGAGCCGCTTCGATCCCCTCGACCTGATGAGACCGGTCACGATGAACGCGGCCGACGGCAGCCACCCCGCCATCGCCAGCGGCGCCTCCAGGCCCGGGCTGAACGGCGTGCCGTGGCTCGCCACCATGAAAGCCAGGTACGCACCGGCCAATGCAAGCAGAAATGCCCTGATCCCCCACCGTATCTTCACACTCAGACGATACGCGCCGAAAGACCCTTGGACGAGGGGAGAGTTCATCCGCGAGATCGCCCCAGAGCACGGAGCGCGACTGCGCCTCTCCGGCATGTCCGCCCAGGCCGGTGGCCGGCACTCGTCGACGCGTCGTCAAATCAGCGCCGTGAGCTGAATATCCGAGGCTGACGGAGGTCGTGGCGGCCCTCACGACCGGGCAGGGCGCCGCCGCGCGATCTGGTGCGCCCCGGCCTGTCCCGGACGATCGCCCGACCCGCCGACGCCGTGGCGCCGAGGATGAGGAGGAACGTGAACACGAGGATTCCGGCATAGGCGATCGGATCGATCGCAGGCACCAGGCGGTTGCCGTCGCTGAGGGCATAGGTCATGGCGATCAGCCCGGGCAGCGCGAGAGCGGTTCCGGTGATGCAGGCCGTGGCGGCGAGGAAGACGGCCTGCCAGCGCAGTGTCGCGCGGCGCTGGCGCGGTGTGGCGCCGACGGTTTCGAGCGGCGCGAACTCCGCACGGCGCGCGAGGGCCGCGGTGATGAGCGAGTTCGCGACCGCGATGGCAATGTAGCCGAACAGGATGATCAGGATCAGCAGTCCGGTCGCGTCCCTGCCGCCCGAGCCGCTGCCGTCGCCGTCGCCTTCGTCGCCGCCTCCGGCGTCGGGGGCGGAACGGGTGACCTCCGCTCCCGGCACGTCCGCCAGCCGGTCCCGGATGCGGGTTTCGACCTGCGGTACCGACTGGGACGCGGCGACCGTGACCGCGAGTCCGGAGGCGAACCCGGAGGCTGCTGCGGCTGCAGGTCGCCGATCGGGAGTTGGAGCGGTCGAGGACTTCCTGCGTACCATCGAGCGCGTGGCCGGCGGCGAGACCGTCCTCGCCCGGAGGTCGTAGGCGCCCTCATGCGCCGCGGCCGCAGCCCCCTCGCCGCTCTCACCGCACGCGAACGCGACGTACTCGAACTGGTCGCCGAAGGCGACCGCAACGGCGAGATCGCGGCCAAGCTGCACGTCACCGAGACCGTGATCAACAAGCATATCCGCAACATCTTCAGCAAACTCGGTCTATTCGCCGACGACGCCGGCCACCGGCGGGTGCTCGCGGTCCTCACCTACCTGCGCGAACAGTAGAACGACCCGCGCGGCCGGCGCGCCTCACCTCCCGCTATCCGCCGAACGCGGCCCGATGCTCGTGCGCCCACTGCGCGTAGGTGCGCGCCGGACGGCCGAGCACACTCGCCACGTCGTCGCTCAGCCGGGCGTTTCCGCCCTCGGCGATGAACCGCTGGCCGCGCATCGCACCCTCGACGAACTCCGGAGCCCGGCCGGCGGCGACCATCCGTTCCGCGGCCACCTCCAGCGGCACGTCCACGACCTCGATCGGACGATCGAGCACCTTCCGCAGGATCCTTACCTGGTCGGGCGTGCTGAGCAGTTCGGGGCCGGTCAGCGTGTAAGTCCGGCCTGTGTGGTCCGCCGTGGTCAGCGCCGCGACCGCGACCTCGGCGACGTCGCGCGGATCGATCACGCCCTGGGCGCCGCTGCCGGTCAGGTTGGCGACCGGCTCTCCCGCGCGGATCGCGGAGGCCCACTGCAGGGTGTTGGTCGCGAAGCTGCTCGGCCGCAGGATCGTCCAGGCCGTCTCGCCCGCGCGCAGCGCCCGCTCGCCGGGAAGGTGCCAGGCGCCGACCCTGAGTTCGGTGTCCTCGCCGGTGCCGATCGCCGAGAGCTTCACGACTCTTCCGACGCCGCGGGCCCGCACGGCGTCGAGCATCGCCAGATCGTGCCGCTCGATCCACGGACCCGGCGCGTTCAGGAGGAAGACCGCGTCGGCCCCGGCCAGCGCGGCGTCGAGCGAGGCGCGGTCGTCGAAATCCCCCCGCACGACCTCCGCCGGACTGTTCGCGCCGGCCGGGTTGCGCGTCATCGCCCGGACCGGCTCGCCAAGCTCGACCAACACCCGGACCACTTCACTACCGATGGTGCCCGTCGCACCCGTGACAAGGATCATGTCGAGTACTCTGCCGTCTCGACTCCCAGCGGATATAGGAAAAGTCGGCAGCCCGTAGAGTGGTCGGCGTGCACGTGATGATCCCGATGCCCGCACTCCGGCCGTGGATCGCCGAGGCGACGCTGATGCGCCCCGACCGGGCTCTGCCGCTGGTGCACCTGCCCGACGCCGCCACGGCGTTGGTCTACCGGAGGACCGGCGCACAGGACGGCGAGCTGCGCGTGGTCGGCCCGCGCAGCAGCGCCTCCTACCACCCGGGCAAGGAACTGGCCATGTGTGTCAGGGTACGTCTTCGCCCCGGCGCGGGCCGGGAGATTTTCGGCGTCCCGATCAGTGAACTGCGGGACGAGGCCGTGCCGCTGGCCGAACTGTGGGGCGACCGCGCCGCCCTGCTCGAACACCGGCTCAATGAACTGACTCGCCCCGACGCGATCCTGCGGAGCATCGAGGACGCACTGCTCGAGCGCGTACGCGGAGGCACCGACTCGCGCGACCGGTTGCTTCGCGAGGCCGTCGCGTCACTGTCGAGGACCGACGAGCGGGTCGGCGCCCTCGCCCGGCGGCTGGCGGTGAGCGAGCGCCACCTGCGCGACCTGTTCGCGGACCGGGTCGGCATGGCGCCCAAACGCTTCGCACGCATCCAGCGCGTCCGCACCGTACTACTGGCCGGGCCCGACTCGGCCCGGTGGGCACAACTCGCCTCGGACACCGGGTATTACGACCAGTCGCACATGACGGCGGACTTCCGCAGCCTTATGAGAACGTCGCCGGCCGCCTTCCGCGCAGGCCGCATGCCCACGACAACACCCTGCGCCACGTGATGGCCCGGATCGGCCCCAAGGCGCCGCCCCGGCGCGACCGGCATCCCTGGGACTGGGACGCCGAAGAAATCCGAGCACGTGCGACGGGCTGCACGTTAACCTCGCCCTCATGGAGCACCCGGATCTTCTGCCGCACCTGGACGGGACGGAGCGCGGCATCGTCGTGATGATGTGCGGCCTTCCCGGCTCGGGAAAGAGCACATACGCGCGGGCCCTCGAACGCCGCGGCTACACCCGGCTGTCGATCGACGAGGTGGTGTGGGCACGCATCGGTCGCGACGCCGCCGAACTCGATCCGCAGATGTATGAGCGGCTGAGATCCGCCATCGAGCTGGAACTGTGGGACGAGCTGATCCGCCTGATGGAGGCGAGAGCGCCCATCGTCATCGACCACAGCTTCTGGAGCCGGGCCACCCGCGACCGCTACAAGGCCGCGATCGAGCGCCACGGATGCCGGTGGGAGCTGATCCGCCTCAGTGCCGATCTTGAAACCCTGCGCCGCCGACTGGCCGACCGCAACCAGCAGAACGACGCCAACAGCGTCACCGTCTCCGACGAACTCCTGAACCGCTACTTCGCCGGTTTCGAGGAGCCCGTCGGAGAGGGCGAGCGCGTCCTCGCCCACCGGCAGCGCCCGCCGGTCGCGGGCGATGACGAAGCGCTGAATCCGGTCATGTCGCTACGATGGCCGGCATGACCGTGCGACGTGACGTGCCGCATTTCGCGACGAGCGAGCCCGGGATCCACGCCTTGGTGCTCAAGCACGTGTTCACGCATACCGACGACCTCGTGATCGCCACCACCAGTTGCCAGGTGTACCCAGGCGGCATCGCCTTCGGGCTCCTGGTGCTCAGCAAGCCGCCGATCGACTTCGTGCACGAGTTCGCCTTCGGTATCGAGCAGCACCGTCACGCGGGAAGCCTCGACCTGTCGGGTACCGCGACCCTCCGGGACGGCTCGGAGCAGTCGATCGTTCTCGGCGCGTTCGGCGACGGGTCGACGTCCAGCCGTGGCGATTTCCGCTTCTGGATGCCGCTGCCCGACGACGCCGTCAAGGCCCGGGTCCACTTGACCTGGCCGAGCATGCAGGTGGATGACACGGCAGACATTGAAGTCCGGGTGTTCCGCCTCGTGCTCGACCCGGACTTCGTCCGCAATCAGCATCAGCCCTGAATCGCGCAGTGGCGTGGCCCACGACGCGCCGGGCGGATTTCGCAGCGGTCGAAGCGGCTTCCGATCGAAGTGGCCGGCGGAGAAGAACAGCAGGTTCCCAACTCGAACTCGAACGCGATCCATTCACCTCTCGGGTTTGGGCCCGAAGGCCCAGCCTCCAGCAGAACCCTGCGACAGAGGCGGCGAGTGCCACGAGCCGTCGGAGACGTCAGCTCTTTTGATCAGTGAGTGCGTAGAACGTGAGAACAGCGAAGCGCATCGCGGCGTCCCAGTCCTCCTGCGTGACCCCCGGGAGGCATTCGGCCAGCTCGTCAGGAATCCGCGCGCCTTGGGCATGGTAGAGGATGTCCGAGACGGCGATCTTCCCCTCTTGGTCCACGGTGATCTCCGGTTGCGCGGGAATACCCGGCTGGTCCTCATGCATCGCAACGAAGACACGCTCGGCCGCGTCGAGGTTGGCGGGGGTCTCTGAGCCGTACTCGAGCATCCGGGCGCGGATTCGCTCCGTGGCCGCACGAAGGTCGAGCTCATCATGTCCGGTGCGCGCGGCGGCGGCGATCTCTTCGATGAGCCGGCCGCTCGGCTTGCTGGAGTCCATCGGATGCCGCTGGTTCCTTTCCCGGGCACTGAACGGCGAACATGTTGCCTTGGATAGAGTCCTTCGCACCTTACGAGCGGCCCGGGACGCGGTGCGCGCCTTCCTACACTTTCGCTGGTCCAACTGGCGCCGCCGCCACCAAGCCTACGCCCGCTGGCACCACTACCGAACCCGCCTCGCACTCATCGCATAACGCTGAACCAGGTCACGATCTACGACTGGAGTCACAGACGGGCGAGCTTCCCGGCGACGTGGTGAACCCGGCCTCACCCGGTCGCTCGCCGCTCACCCCTCGCCGCTCGTCTTGCCGTTCCGGTCCGCCAGTTCCGCGTTCCGCTACGGCGCGAGCAGCGGGAGGAGCACCTCGTCGACCACGGCCCTGACCTCCTCGTCGGGGACGGTACCGCGGTCGATGGACTCGGCCACGATCAGCCGGGGGCCGATGGCCGCGGTGCGGGCGGTGGCCCGCTCGGGGCCGGCCTGTCCGCGCTCGACCGCGACGCGGATGCGCTCGAGCAGCACGGCCTGGTGGGGCAGGATGACCTGTTCCATGACCTGGTCGAACAGTTCGGGGTGGCGCGGCCGCTGGGTCAGCAGGGGCCGCAGGGCGCGCCCGCGCGCTTCGTCCAGGATCCGGGCGAACTTGGTGAGCAGAACGAGCAGGTCCCCACGCAGGGTGCCGGTGTCCGGCACCAGGATCTCGCCCAGCCCGGTGTCGTGATCCTTCAGGGCGGCCAGGACGAGCTCCGCGGTGGTGCTCCAGCGGCGGTAGAGCACCGACTTTCCGGTGCCGGCCTTGGGGGCGATCTTCTCGAAGCTCAGTTCCTCGAAGCTGGTCGCAGCCAACTCCTCCAGCGTCGCCCGGTAGATCGCCCGGGTCAGTTCCACGCCGCGGCGGCGGGTGCCCACGCCGGCGGCCGCTGCGTGCAGTGGCGGGGTGGGGGATGCGGCGGGGGTGCTCACCCACCCCGTTATAGCCGCAGGCCCCGGGTCGCGTCGAACGCAGCCGCGGTGGTGTAGGTTGAAGTTAAGAAACGATTTCGTCCTCTATTTAGGGAGCCCACTGCCATGAACGCACGCCTCGAGGACCGGGCCGCGATCGCCGACCTGATGACCGGCTGGATCCACCGCGACCTGAGCGAGTGGGACCGGCTGCGCGACCTG
>FSXZ01001505.1_pt1 | contig 10864 bp, 8 predicted proteins | sample 1638121 | NCBI WGS metagenome assembly FSXZ01 (sample SAMEA3914788, study PRJEB12502) | metagenome | biome: forest; material: soil | place: Canada | collected 2011-07-03 | depth 0.1 m
CTCCTCGGGCGCCAGCCCGGCGCCGGCCAGGGCCTGCCGGGCGTGCTCACCGACGCCCGGCGACTGCAGCACCCCCGACCTCGGCGTCCGGCTGAACGCGGCGTAGCGGCCCGGCGTGACGAAGGTACTGCCGTCGGCCGCCTCCCGGATGTGCGAGAACTCCGACATGAGCAGCTGCGGGTCCCGGACGACGCGGCTGATCAGGCGGGCCGGGGCGGCCGGCACCCGCGCCGCGTGCAGCCGCACTGCGGCCGCGTCCGAGGAGATCCCGGCCAGCGCCGCGCCCAGCGCGCCGGCCGGGTCGGCCTCGAACGCACCCGGGTCCACCTCCAGCCCGGCGGCGGCCAGCGTGTCCGCCGTGACCGGCCCGGTGGCCTGCACCCGGATCCACCCGTCGCTGGTCTGGTAGTAACGGTCCAGCGGGTCCCGGCCGAGGTAGTCCCGGCCGCCCGTCGGGGACGGCGCCCGGCCCGCGAACCGGACGATCTCGCCGCTCTGCAGGTAGGTAGCCGTGCCGGCCAGAGAGCACCAGACGCGCTGCCCGGCGCCGGACCGCTGCCGGTGCAGCAGGGCCAGGCACGTGCTGAGGGCGAGCATGCCGCCGGTGGTGACGTCGATGATGGCGATGGTGTTGGCCACCGGCTCGGAGTCGCCGCCCTGCGCGCTCATCATGCCGCTCATGGCCTGCAGCACCATGTCGACGCCGCCCCGGCCCGACAGCGGGCCGCCCTCGCCGTAGGCCGACAGCGAGACGGTGATGGCGGCCGGGTTCACCTGGGTCAGGGTGTCGTAGTCGATGCCCAGCTTGGCCGTGACGCCGGGCCGCATGGACTCGACGACCACGTCGCTGACCTCGGCCAGGCGGTGGAACGCGGCCACGCCGTCGGGCACGGCCAGGTTGATGGCCAGGCTGCGCATGCCCCGGTTGAAGACGAAGCCGGGCCCCCGGAACGGGTCACCGCCAAGCGGCTCGACCTTGATGACATCGGCGCCGAGCTCGGACAGCAGGCTGCCGGCGTACGGGCCGGCCACGAACGTGCCCATGTCCAGGATCCGGTAGCCGGTCAGCGGTCCGTTGCTGAGCGGGGGCAGCCCGTCCGGCGCGGGCGCGGGCGGCCGGGGCGTCACCGAGTCGTCATGCTGGCCCAGCATCGGCGCGGGACCGTGGACCCGGCCCGGCGACCCGGTCAGGTTGACCGGCACGCCGGGCATGACCACCGGCCCGCGCTCGGGGTCGTCGACCTCGGCCCGCATGCCGATGCCGCGGACCTGGGCGTGATCCAGCCAGTCCTGGCGGTCGGCCATCGGGCCGTTCGGGATGCCGAGGCCGGTCATGATGTCCAGCCACTCGTCGCGGTCCTTGGACAGGAAGGCGCGGGCGGTCTGCTCGTGCGCCCACAGGATGTTGTCCGGCTGGATCAGGTTCTCGACCCGGCCGCCCATCCGCTCCTCGTCGAGCATCCAGGACAGGCCCAGCACCTCGATCAGCTGCCGCTCGAACTTGGCCCCGAGCGCTCCCGAGGCCAGCCACTTGCCGTCGCCGGCCACGAACCGGGTGTAGGTGGGGTGCCGCCCGCCCGGCCCGATGTTGGTCGGCGGGTCCGGCCGCGTGGGGTCGATGCTGTAGGAGCCGACGTTGGCCTCCATGGCCGCGTGCGCGCCGGTGACCCGCACGAACTGGCCGAAGCCGGACCGCTCGCGCTCCAGCAGCGCGGCCACCGTGGTCACGGTGCCCCACACCCCGTGCACCTGCAGCAGGAAGCGCGCCACGGACTCCACCGGGCCGCCGTCGAAGGACGACTGCCGCCAGGAGACGCCGACCAGGGCCGACAGCAGCGCGTGCGACTCGCGGCCGCCGTACCAGGGCGCGCCGCCGGGGTAGACGGACGTCTCCACGATGACCAGGCGCGGGCACTCGCGCAGCAGCGTCGTCTCATCCAGGCCGTAGGCGGCCAGCAGGCCGGCCTCCGACACCAGGCAGACGTCCGCGCCCCTGATCAGCTGCGCCACCCACTGCCGCCGGGCCTCGTCGGCCGGGTCTGCGACCACGCTCTTCTTGCCGCGGTTCCAGACCGCGAAGCCGGGGTCAGACCGGGTGGGATCGCCGCCGGGCGGCTCCACCTTGATCACCTCGGCGCCGAAGTCGGCCAGGAACATCCCGACGACCGGGCCGCCTATGCCGGTAGTCAGCTCGACGACCTGAATGCCTTCCAGTGCCTCCACGCTTTGCCTCACCGCGGGCCGTCGTTCTGTTACCAGGAAACCCGGCTCCGGGCGGGCACCCGGAGGCCCCGCCCGGAGGCCCCGCCCGGAGCCGGGTGGTACTCGGTGGTGCTAGTTGGTCCTGAGCTGGCTGGCGAACACGCTGTGCGGCAGGCCGTCCGCGGCCGGCCGGAAGCTGCGCTCCAGCTGGGCGGCGAGCTTGTCGTACTCCCACGGCGCGGTCGAGCTGATCTGGCGAATGACCTGCGGGTTCTCGTACAGGCCGACCTCGTAGCCGGACGAGGCGATGACCCGGCCGGTCAGCCAGTCCGACTGCTCGCTGGCCAGGTACAGCGCCACCGGGCCGATGTTGTCGGGCGAGCGCTCCAGGTCCTCCTCCGACGGCGCGGCCTCGCGCACCACCCGCTTGTCCTCCGGGACGGTGGCGGTGAGCCGGGTCGAGGCGCCAGGCGCGATCGCGTTGGCGGTCACCCCGTACCGGGCCAGGCCCTGGGCCAGGGAGTAGGTGAGGCCGACGATGCCCATCTTGGCCGCCGCGTAGTTCGGCTGGCCGGGCGAGCCGTCCAGGCCGGACACCGAGGTGAAGTTGATCACCCGGTAGTGACCCTGCGGGTTGCGCTGCTCGCGCCAGTAGGCCGCGGCCGGGCGGACCGTCGAGTAGTGCCCCTTGAGGTGGACCCGGATGACCTCGTCCCAGTCGTTCTCGCTCAGGTTGAAGATCATCCGGTCGCGCAGGATGCCGGCCACGTTGACCACGATGTCGAGCCGGCCGAACTCCTTGACCGCCGTGTCGACCAGCCGCTCGCCGGTGGCGACGTCGCCGATGTCGCCGCCGTCGGCCACGGCCTGGCCGCCGGCCGCGACGATCTCCTCGGCGATCTCCCGGGCCGGCCCCTCGTCGCCGCCGGTGCCGTCGGTGTGGCCGCCCAGGTCGTTGACGACGACCTTGGCCCCCTCCTTGGCGAACAGCCGGCTGATCGAGGCGCCGATGCCCCGCCCGCCGCCGGTGATGATCGCTACCCGTCCGTCTATGACGCCCATGCGCCGTCCTCTCCTAGTCGCTGAAGTAAGTCCTGAGGCCCGCGGGGCCTCAGCTCGTGTACGTGAGCCGCCCGCGGTCGATGACCGGCTGGCCGCCGACCGTGGTCCGGAAGTACGCCGTCCCGCCGTCGGCCCAGATCGAGATGGTCAGCTCGTCGCCGGGCATGACCGGCCGGGTGAACCGGCCCTCCATGGACGTGAACCGGGCCGGCTCCGACCCGCACACCGCGTGCAGCAGGGCCCGGCCGGTGTAGCCGTAGGTGCACATGCCGTGCAGGATCGGCCGGTCGAACCCGCCGCGGGCCGCGAACTTGGGGTCGGAGTGCAGCGGATTCCGGTCCCCGGTCAGCCGGTACAGCAGGGCCTGGTCGCGCGGCACGGCGTAGGTCACCTGGTGGTCGGCCGGCCCGTCGGGCATCTGCCAGTCCGCCGTCGGCCCGCGGTCCCCGCCGAAGCCGCCCTCGCCCCGGATGAAGATCGACCCGCGGGTGGTGACCAGCGGCTCGCCGGTGGCCGCGTCCACGGCCGTCGACTCGGTCACCACCAGCGCGGCGGCGCCCTTGTCGTACATGCCCGTGACCTTCGAGGTGGACCGGGCGGTTCCGGCCACCGGCAGCGGCCGGTGCAGCGTGAACGCCTGCTCCGCGTGCACGAACATGGCCGGGTCGAAGTCGCCCAGCTTGCCGAAGCCGCCGCCCCCGGAAATCAGGTTGCCGAACGTCGGCAGCACCTTGGTCGTCACGCCGATGGAGTTCTCCGTGGTGAACTCCAGCTCGGCGTACGGGTCGGGCTGGCCCGCCCCCACCCCGATGGCGTAGAGCAGGGTGTCGGACGAGGTCCAGGTCCGCTCCGCGGGCGGGCCCTCGACCCCGACGATCTCGTGGTTCAGCGACATATGCAGGCCTCCTGACTGGTCACGGGCGCTGGTTGGTCAGCACCAGGCTGCCGGCTGCCCCGAAGAACATGCCGACGCCCTGGACGAAGCTCGTCTTGACGTCCGGTATCTGGACGAAGGCCTCGCCGCGCAGCTGGCGGACGGCCTCCTGGATGGCGAACATGCCGTACATGCCGGTGTGGGTGTACGACAGGCCGCCGCCGTTCGTGTTCATCGGCAGCGAGCCGTCCTTGCGGGTATGCCCCTCCCGGATGAACGCGCCGGACTCGCCCTTACCCACGAACCCGAGGTCCTCCAGCATGTACAGCGGCAGGTGCGCGAACGCGTCGTAGCCCATCAGGTGGTCGATGTCGGCGTGGCTGACCCCGGCCGTCGCGAACGCCTCGGCGCTGGCCCGGCGGAACGCGCCGAACGAGCCGACCTCGTCCATCTGCGACATCATCGGCGCCTCGCTCGCCTCGCCCGAGCCCAGCAGGTACACGGCGTGCTCGCCGCCGGGCAGGTCCGCGGCCCGCTCCGCGCTGGTGACGACCAGCGCGCCGCCGCCGTCGGTGACCACGCAGCACATATCCCGGGTGAACGGGTAGGCGATCGGCCGGTCGTCCAGGACCTCCGCCGCCGTGGTGGGCTTGCGCCGGAACGCCCGCGGGTTGTCGACCGCGTACTCGCGCTGGACGGCCACGACCTCGGCCAGGTCGCTGCGGTCCATGCCCCGGTCGTGCAGGAACCGCAGGGCCGGCACGGTGAAGGTGGAGTACGGCGTGATGGCCCCGAACGGCGCCTCGAACTGCCCCGTCGGCGTCGCCGCGCTGAATCCGTACGGGGCGACGCCGACCCGGGACCGCCCGGACTCGCCGTGGGTGACCAGGACGACGTCGGCCGCGCCGGCGGCGATGGCCGCGGCCGCGTGCCGGACGTGCAGCATGAAGCTGCAGCCGCCGACCATGGTGCCGTCCAGGTAGCGGGGCTGGATGCCGAGGTGGTGGGAGACCTCCAGGGGCAGCGGCCCGGCCGTGGCGATGCCGTCGACGTCGGCGGCGGTCAGCCCGGCGTCGGCCAGGGCGTTCAGCCCGGCCTCCGCGTGCAGCTGGATCATGGACCGGTCGGGCAGGACGCCGACCTGGTCGGTCTCGCTGGCGCCGATGATGGCGATCTGGCCGCCGTTCATGCTGGTCATGCTGCCACCGGCCCGTCCAGGCGGAACACCGGCAGCGCCTGGTCACCGCGCCGCTCGAACTCGACGCGGACCCGGCCGTCCAGCGGCAGGTTCTCCGGAGCAGGCTCGACACCGACGATGTTGCTCAGCATCCGCGGCCCCTCGTCCAGCTCGATCAGGGCGATGACCTGCGGCTGGTCCGGGGCCGCGGGCGGCAGCGGGCGCTGGTTGATGATGTAGGAGACGAGCCGCCCCGCGCCCGACACCGCCCGCCACTCCACGTTCCGCGACTGGCAGTAGCGGCAGAACGGGCGCGGGTAGAAGTAGTACCGACCGCAGTCATTGCAGTGCTGGATGCGCAGCTCGCCCGCGAGGGTGCCCGCCCAGAAATTCTCCGTCTCCGGCGTGGGCGCCGGCTCCGTGCCACCAGCCATACGGCCTCCTCGTTCCGCTGGGGGGCCGCCGGCCGCTAGCGCTCGACTGGCCAACTTCCGAAATTTCCAGAATGAGTTCTGTCTATCAGGGCACGTGGCGGCCGGTCAATATGTCAGCCGGGTTACGACAGGATTTCCCCCCTCGACCCAGAACTGGGCCTGGCCTGGACATGACCTGCCCATAGGCCGGTCACTGCGGGCCGACCAGCCAGAACCGCGTGCTGGCCCGGACCCGGTCCAGCCCCAGTGAAAGTTAGTTCTGCATATTGACTGATCCCGGCGCCCAGCCCGGCTGGCGCCGGCCCCCCATCACCTTGCCAGGCCACGGGGAAATAAGCGACACCTGGTCACGTATATCGTCACCAGCATGCGCCCGGACAAGACGGCCCTGACCCGGCGGCGGCTGCCGCCCGGGGTGCACGCCGTCAACGAGGGGCTGGCGTTCGTCCTGGAGCTGCTCGCGCTGGGCGCCCTGGCCTGGTGGGGCGCGGATGCCGGCGGCGGGCTGGCGCCCAAGATCGTGCTGGGCGCCGGCGCCCCGGTCCTGGCCGCCGTGACCTGGGGCCTGTTCGCCGCGCCGCGAGCCCGGTTCCGGGTCCCGCTGGCCGCGGTCCTGGTCGTCAAGGCCATCGTCTTCGGGCTGGCCGCCGTCGCGCTGGCCGCGACCGGCCGGGCCGGCCTCGCCATCGCGTTCGCCGCCGTCGTCGTGCTCAACACGGCCCTGGCCACCGTCGACCGCGACGCCATCCGCCGGGGCGCCGGGACGCCGGCCCGGTAACGCCGCGGGCCGTAGCTGCGCCCGCCGGCATGGTCCGGCCCGTGCGGCGGGCCCGGTTCGTAATAAGGTCGCGGACGTGACGAAGCCCCGCATCGCTATCGGCCCCGTTCACCGCCCGTCCACGGTCGCCGCGGTCGAGGCGGCCGGCGGCCAGGTCGTCGCGACGGACGGGGACGCGGCCGCGCTGATGTGGCTCGACCCGGGCGACATGACCGGGCTGGGCGCCGCCCTGGCCGCCGCGCCCGCGGCCCGCTGGGTGCAGCTGCCGTACGCCGGCATCGAGAAGGTGGCGGCGGCCGGGCTGATCAGCGGCGACCGGACCTGGACCTGCGCCAAGGGCGCCTACGCCGACCCGGTCGCCGAGCACGCGCTGATGCTGGCCCTGGCCGGGCTGCGGTTCCTGCGCGAGCGGGTCGAGGCCCGGTCGTGGGGCGAGGAGGCGGGCGTGAGCCTCTACGACCAGCCGGTCACCATCCTGGGCGGCGGCGGCATCGCGGCCAGCCTGCTCAGCCTGCTGGCGCCGATGCGCGCCCGGGTGACCGTCGTCCGCCGCCAGCCGGCGCCGGTGCCCGGCGCGGCCCGCACGCTCCAGACCAGCCAGCTGCACGAGGCCCTGCCCGGCGCGCTGGTCGTGTTCCTGGCCCTGGCCCTGACGCCGGCCACGACCGGCATCATCGGCGCGCCCGAGCTGGCCGCCATGCGCCGCGACGCCTGGCTGGTCAACGTGGCCCGCGGCGGGCACGTGGATACCGTCGCGCTGGTCGAGGCCCTGCGCCGCCGGGCCATCGGCGGGGCGGCCCTGGACGTGACCGACCCCCAGCCGCTCCCGGACGGGCACCCGCTGTGGGACCTGGACAACTGCATCATCACCCCGTACACGGCCGACACCGACGAGATGATCGAGCGGATGCTGAACCTCCGCATCGGCCACAACGTGGCCGCCTTCGCCGCCGGCCAGCCGCTGGCGGGCCTGGTCGACGTGGCGGCCGGCTACTAAGCGCGACGCGAGTCACGGAGGTCATGCCCATGAGCCGAGCCGTCGTCTACGAGTCGCTCGGCGGCCCCGAGGTGCTGGAGCTGCGCGAGGTCCCGGTGCCGCACCCGGGCCCGGACGAGGTCCGCGTGCGGGTGACCGCCGCGGGCCTCAACCCGATGGACTGGATGCTGTCCTCCATGCCCGCGGTCGCGGACGCGTTCGGCCTGACCCGGCCGTCCGGCTTCGGCTACGACCTGGCCGGCGTCATCGAGGAGGCCGGCGGCCAGGTCACGGGCTTCTCGGCCGGCGACCGCGTCTACGGCGGCGCGCTGGGCCGCGCCGTCGCTGACCACGCCGTGCTGAAGCCGGCCGACGGGACGCTGCTGCACACCCCGGACGCCATCAGCGACGAGGTAGCGAGCACGCTGTACATCGCCGGGCGCACGGCCGACGCGGCGCTGCACGCGATCGGGCTGGGGGCGGGCGACACGGTCCTGATCGGCGGGGCCAGCGGCGGCGTCGGGGTGATCGCGGTGCAGCTGGCCCGGCTGGCGGGCGCCACCGTGATCGGGACCGGGTCGCCCGGCACGTTCGAGTTCCTGCGCGGGCTGGGCGCCGAGCCAGTCGCCTACGGCGCCGGGCTGGCCGACCGGGTCCGCGCGCTCGCGCCCCGCGTGACCGCCGCCACCGCCCTGGTCGGCACGGAGACCATCGACGCCGCGCTGGCGCTCGGCGTCGCCCCCGGCCGGATCTCCGCGATCGCCGCGGGACCGAACCCGCCCGGCGGCGTGCGCGCCACCGGAGGGCGCGATGCCACCCCCGGCGCGCTCGAGCGGATCACCGATGCCATCGCCGCCGGCCAGCTCACCGTGCCGATCGCCGCGACCTTCCCGGTCGAGCAGATCCGCGACGCCGTCACGCTGCAGCAGGCCGGCCACGTCCACGGCAAGGTCGTGGTCACGCTCTAGGACGCCCGGCGGCGCTCGGCATGGCCCGGATTGCCCGCCAGCTCGACGGACGGCAGCTGCCGGTTCGGTGCACGGCGGCCGAGGCGGGCCGCACCGGGCGGCGCGCGCTGCCATGATGTCCGGGTGGACGATGATCCCGGCGGTATACCGCCCATTGGTACGCGCCGGGCCCGGCTCCGCCGGGCGGCGGAGTCGGCGGGCGTCCCGCTGCCGACGATCCTGGTCACCGTCGCGGTCGTGGGCCTGACCTACCTGGCCGCCATGGTCGTGATCCACCTGCGCGACATCCTGCTGCTGATGGTGGTGGCGGGCTTCGTCGCGCTGCTGCTCAACTCGGTGGTAGTGCTGCTCGGCCGGATCGGCATCCGGCGGCGCGGCGCGGCCGTGGCCATCGTGGCCCTCCTCGGGGTGCTGGCCTTCGTGGGGCTGGCCGCCGTGTTCGGCCTCCCGCTGGCCAACGGGGTGACGCACCTGGCCGACGCGCTGCCCGGCTATGTGCGGGACGCCGAGCACGGCCGGGGCGAGCTGGGCCGGCTAGTGCGCCGCTACCACGTCCAGGCCTGGGTGCAGAAGAACGCGCCCAAGCTCGTCGGCTTCGGGCAGGGGCTGGCCAAGCCGGCCCTGACGCTGGGCAAGGGCGCGTTCTCCCTGCTGCTGGAGCTGCTGACCATATTCGTGCTGGTCCTGCTCCTGCTGCTGGAGGGGACCAAGCTGAAGAACGGCCTGCTGGGCCTGATGGTCCCGGCCCGGGCCGAGCGCTACACCCGGATCGCGCGCGAGGTCAGCCGGTCGGCCACGGGGTACATGCTGGGGAACTTCCTGACCTCGCTGACGGCCGGCGCCGTCATTCTGGTCACGCTGGTGGTGCTCGGCGTCCCGTTCCCGTTCCTGTGGACCCTGTGGGTGGCGCTGGTGGACTTCCTGCCGATGGTCGGCGGGGCGCTGGCGGGCATCCCGGTGGTGCTGTTCGCGGCCACGCACTCGCTCACGGCGGGCATCGTCACGCTCGTGGTGTTCCTGGTCTACACCCAGGTCGAGAACCACGTGCTGAACCCGATCGTGATGAGCAGGACGGTGAAGGTAAACCCGCTGCTGGTGCTGGTCGCCATCCTGGTCGGGGCGTCGATCGGCAGCTGGATCGGCGGGATCTTCGGCGCCCTGGTGGCGGCGCTGCTGGCCATCCCGGCCGCGGGCGCGATCCAGGTCCTGATCCGGGAGGCCTGGCAGTCCACGGCCGCGCCACCGCTCCTCCTGCCCGCCGGGACCAGCCGCCCGGGTAGCGGGGACGGCCTGGAGGGCGCGGACGCGCTGGAAAAGTGACTCCCCAGGGCTCCGCCCTGGCCCGGCTCGGCTCCGGGCGCGCAGCCCGGATGTCCGCCGGCCGGCCGGCGGACGGGACGGCGGACGACTGGGCGACTAACGGCCACTCCCGTTCACCATTTCACGACCTTCTCGTCATCCACAGTACGCACGCCATTTATCCCCTGCCCCAGCCGGTTATCCACCGGATATCCACAGGATGCTGTGCATAATCCGTCCACCGGCGGCATCGGCCGTGCGCATCGGGCCGCCGGGGACGAACGCCCCGGCCGCCCGCCTAGGCTGAGGCCGTGACCGATGCGACCGCCCCCCGAGGTGCCACGCTCTCGATCGTCAGCCTGAACCTGCACACCGGGGTCAGCGGCAGCGGCCGGCCCTTCGATGTGGCCGCGGTTCTCACTGGCCTGGACGCGGACATCATCGCCGTCCAGGAAGCCTGGTGGGCCACCGACGATGAGGGCAGCGCGGGCGGGACGGGCGAGGCCGGGGCCGCCGACCCGGTGGCGGACGCCGCCCGGGCCCGGGGCGACCAGCTCATCCGGACCGAGCTGGCCACCGGGATCACGCTCGCCGACCTCAACATCGCGCCGCGCTCCGAGCGCGGCAACTGGGGCATCGCCGTGCTCACCCGGCTGCCCGTGACCAGCCACGAGGTCCTCAACCTCGGCCAGGTCGAGGGCGATTTCGTCGGCCGGGCGGCGCTGATCTGCTCGATCACGGCGCCCGGGGGCTGGCCGATGCGGATGGTCTGCACGCACCTGTCGCCGCGCGGGTCGAGCCCGGCCCAGCTGTCCCGGCTGACCCGGCACCTGGCCGCGAACCCCGGCCCGACCGTCATCGCCGGGGACCTGAACATGCCACGGCTGGCCACCTGGATGGCCGGCGGGTACCGCCCCCTGGTCCGCGGCCGCACCTTCCCGGCCGAGCGCCCGGTGGTCCAGCTGGACCACCTGCTGGCCAGCCCCGGGATCACCCCGCTGGCCGCCAGGGTGCTGCCGACCGTCGGCTCCGATCACCTGCCCATCGCCGCGCGGATCTCCCGCGCCCGCCAGGCCACCAGCGGTGCCCTGCCC
>FSXZ01000386.1_pt1 | contig 10855 bp, 11 predicted proteins | sample 1638121 | NCBI WGS metagenome assembly FSXZ01 (sample SAMEA3914788, study PRJEB12502) | metagenome | biome: forest; material: soil | place: Canada | collected 2011-07-03 | depth 0.1 m
CAGCGGGCGGGTGACGCCGTCGAGCGAGACCTGGCTCTCCGCCATCGCCTCGAGCAGCGCCGCCTGCGTCTTCGGCGGCGTCCGGTTGATCTCGTCGGCCAGCAGCAGCTGGGTGAACACCGGCCCCGGCCGGAAGACCATCTCGCCGCTCTTCTGGTCGTAGAACGGCGCGCCGGTCACGTCCGAGGGCAGCAGGTCGGGGGTGAACTGGATGCGGGTGAACTCCAGGCCGAGCGCGGTGGCGAAGGAGCGGGCCAGCAGCGTCTTGCCGAGGCCGGGCAGGTCCTCGATCAGCACGTGGCCGCCGGCCAGCACGCCGAGCATCACCAGTTCGAGCGGGCCGCGCTTGCCGACGACGGCGCGCTCCACCTCGTCGAGCACCGTCCGGGCCACGGCTCCGGCCTGTTGCGGCGTCAGTTCGTCGGTCATTCGCGTCCTCGTTGCTTCTTCGGGTGGGGCGGAGTCGTTGGCCTGCCCCGCGGCGGGGGAAGGTCGGTCAGAGCCGCTCGAGCCGGTCCACCAGCGCGAGCAGCACGGCGTCCGGGGGCGGGGCCTCGGCGCCGACGCCGCTGCGCCGGTCCAGCGCCTGGTGCGGCGGGCGGGCGGCGGTGGGCAGCGGGGCGGGGCGGCTGGGGTCGATCCAGGGCCACAGCTCGGGGCCGATGAGCGCGGCCGCCTTGTCCGGCTCCCGGAACAGGCTCACGCCGTGCTTCTCGGCCAGCCGGACGGCGTACAGGCGCTGGAGTTCGGGCCGGGCGCCGTGCGCGAAGCCGGTGGCGGAGCTGCGGGCGGAGGAGACCAGGGCGGTCCAGCCGAGCATGCTCAGGTTGCGCCGCCGCACCAGGCGCAGCGGCTTGCGGTACTGGCCGTCGAGCACCTCGGCGCCGGCCGTGTAGCAGAGCACCGCGATGGCGATCGCGCCCATCAGGGCCAGGCCGAGGGCGGCCGCGGCTCCGCCGCCGACGAGCGCGAGGCAGACCTCGGCGATCGCGGCGAAGGAGAGCGCCCACAGCAGCAGGGTGCGCACACCCGGCAGCTGGTCGCGTTGCTCGGAGCCGTCCGGGGCGGTCCCGCGCGCGGAGTTTGAACGGGACCTCATGGCCGGGCCACCGCCTTCGTGCTCGGGTGGGCGCGGACCGCGCCCGGTAGGTCGGTCCTCACGGCCGGTCCGTCCGTTCCCGGCCGCCGTCCGCGGTGGCGCGCGCGGCTTCCCCGGACGCCGCCGCCTCGGCCGCGCGGGCTGCCGCTGCCTGACGCGCCGTCACCTGGGCCAGGATCTCGTCGAGGGCGGTGCGGGCGTCGGCCAGGCGCGCCTCGTCCATCGCGTGCGTGGAGAAGCGCGCCTCGCGGAACAGTTCGGCCAGCCGGGCCGGTGCGTTGCCCGCGATCAGGCCGCCGGCGGCGGCGCGGGCGAGCAGGTCGGCCGGGCTGTCCGAACTCAGCAGCGGTACGCCCGCGTCCGCGAGCGACTGTTCCATCGCGGCGTAGCAGGCGATGATCGCGGCCCTGGCCTCGCCGGCGAGGGCGTCGCGGCCGGCCAGCATCGCGCGCTCGAGATCCGCGTCGTCCACCATCTCCTGCGCCGGCAGGGCGAATCCCTGGATCGGCTGGTCCCGCTGGGCTCGCAGTATCCGCACCACGATGTAGATCGCGGCCGCGATGATCAGAACACCGACCACGCCCCCCGCGATCGACAGCAGCGTGGCGAGGTGGAAGCCCTTCGACGGCCGCGCGTTCTCGAAGCGGGGCACCTCGTCCTGCTGGGTGGGTCCGTGCGCGGTGGCGGGGGGAGCCAGACAGGCCTGGCACGTCTCGGTGTCGTCGATCGGGTTGCTGGTGGGCCTGGCCAGGTAGAAGGCCGCGGGGAGCGCGACCGCCAAGACCGCGGCGACGGCGAGGACGGCCCGGTTGAACCGCTGGGCCGCCTCGGAGGCCCGGTCCCCGCCGAAGCGCCGCAGCGCCAGCTGGTAGGCCGCCGTGCCGGCGCCGACGAAGGAGAGGAAGGCGAAAAGCAGCCACAGGTGGGCCAGTGCCCCGCCCGCGTGGATCGTCGAACCCTTCGCCGCGGCGAGCGATACCGCCGCCAGGGCCAGCAACAGGGTCAGACCGACGACCAGCAGGGGCCGGGCAGCCGCCCGTATCCGGTCGTCCTGACCGGGTATGCCCTTTTCCACGTGCTCTGTCCCCACGTCGAACTCAACGCGCCCGACCCGCTCCCGGGCTCTATCGGTTGCCACCCTGCCACAGTGCGGCGGCGGCTGTCAGCCCGAACCCGGGGGTAATCAGCGGCTTCCAGGTACCAGACCTGTTACAAACGGGAGAAGGTGGTCGAGGCCTCGAGCAGTTCCGAGCCGATCATGCGCAGTTCCGCGCGCAGATCGGTGGGGATCTCCCGGAATTTGTCGGGCAGTCCGCGGACGGACTGGTAGAGGGTGATCGGCGGCAGGCCCCCGGCCAGTTCGACGTGCCGGTCCATCAGCCGGGCCAGGCCGTGGCGGCGCATCCGGGCCAGGCCGTCGGCGAGCTTGAGCGCGAACAGCCACACGATCAGCTGCCACAGCGGGATGATGACGAGCCAGATGGTGACGTAGACGTGCGTGGCCGAGGACTGGGTGATGGTGAGGTGCTTGAGATCGCCGACCCGCTTGAGCACCTTCGGCTCGAAGTGGGCTTCGACGCGCGAGGGCAGCCAGTAGAGCGCGAGCGAATACGTGCTCAGCATCAGCGGGATCGCGACGTACAGGGCCCAGCGCACCCAGGTCTTCGGCGCCTGGAACCGGCGGTTGAGCCGCATGAACGGCGTCGGCACCAGGACGGAGCTGAGGTTGCCGAGGGCGATCGGGGCCAGCGGCAGCACGGCCAGCTGCGGCAGCGCGCGCGGTATCCAGGCGTTGGTGTGCCCGAGCCAGGCGACCAACACGACCACGGACGCGACGTAGGCGAGCTCGCACACCAGCAGCATCAGGTTGCGCACGCGCAGGATCCGGGCCGGGTCCTCACCGGAGCGCAGCAGCGCGGCCGCCCATTCGGGCTCGGCGGCGAGCTGGTTGGTGAGGGAGCCGTCGGCGATCGCCGTCAGCACGATGAGCACGACGACGGTCGTCGGGTCGCCCTTGAGGTTCGGGTGGGTGAACAGGACCAGGTAGGCCAGGAAGCCGTAGCCGATGCCCCAACTGCACAGCATCCCGTAGAGCCAGTCCGGCCGTGTCCGCACGACGCGGGCGAATTCGCCGTGGACGGTCGGGCGCCCGGGCGCGGGCGCTTCGGACGCGGCCGATAGGGCGGCCTGCGCCGCGGCGGTGTCGGGGATGGACAGCCTCGTCGCCGCGGCGTGGGCGAGCGCCCTGCCGACCTCGGTCTCCACGCCCGTCCCGGTGCCGATCCCGGCGTTTCCGCCGACGTCCGCGGCCCCCTGCTCGGCCATCCGCGTCCCTCCCAGTCGCCCGCCGCCTGACGGTTGTTCAGCCTATCCATTCGTACTCGTACGCGACCAGTGCCCCGCCTCACTCATCCGTCTCCGGTCACCACGTGAGCGCGCTCGGTGGCGTAGTTGCGCCAAGGCAGGTTTCCGCCATGGTTTAGACCTCCCGCCGGGCTGCGCGGGCCGCCATGCTGGTCCGGTGCACGGGCGGCGACGGAGGGGCGCCGGCCGCGTTCGCACCCTGTCCGGGGATTTCCCCGTGCGGTGGCCGGGGGGACTGCGACGGGCCGGACTGTCGGCCGACGACCCCTCGGACGGGCGTCCGGCTCGTCGCATAAGAGGTGCGTGCTCACGCGGGCCGCCGCCGCGTCACATCCCCTCGGGCGTCTCCTCCGGCATCGACGTGATCCGGACCTCGATCCCGTTCGGATCGTTGAGCGTGGCCATCCGGCCGAACGGGGTGTCCATCGGCGGATTCACCAGCCGCGCCCCGGCCGCCTGCGCCGCCGCCGCGGCCTCATCCGGGCTGCGCACCAGGAAGTAGGGGCGCCAGTACGGCTTGGTGGAAGAGTCCACCTGGAAGATCCCGGCCCGCGGCTGGCCCTGGACCTGCAGGGTCCAGTAGGCGTCCGGCATCGCGTCCATCGGCTCCACCGTGCACTCGAGCAGGGCCGCGTAGAAGTCGGCCGAGCTCTTGCCGTCCGAGGTGACGAGCTCGAACCAGGTCATGCAGCCGGGCTCGCCCCAGATCTGGAAGCCCGGGAACGGACCGGCCTCCCACAGCCCGAAGTGCGCCCCGGCCGGGTCCGTTCCGTGCGCGAAGCGGCCGTGCCCGGGGGCCTCGGTCGCGCCCACCATCACCCCGCCGCCGTGCGCGCTGATCCGGGCGACCGCCGCGTCCAGGTCGGTCACGGCGAAGTAGCCGGTCCACGGCATCAGCGGCTCGGTCGGGGGCATCTTCCCGATGCCCGCGACGGCCCTGCCGCCGATCGTCTGCACGGCGTACTGGGTCGGATCGTCCGGGTCGGGTTCGCCGCTCCAGCCGAACAGCGGCTGGTAGAACTTCAGTGCCTCAGCCTGGCCTGCGAGCAGCGTGTCGAGCCAACAGACGGCACCTTGCGGGTGGGGGAGAGTGGTGTCGGGCATGGTCCGCTACCTCCTAGAACGCCGAACGTGATCGCATGGTTGCTCCTAGTGCCCACTCTGCCACGGCCCTCCGACAAATTCGGGGGTCGCGTCGGGCGGCGGAGTCCGTTCGGGTTGTCCGGGGTGGTGTGCGGGTCGACGGCGCGCTGCGGCGGCGCCCGACTCAGTCGTGCGCGATGCCCTTGACCTCGTGCTCGGCCTGGCCCAGCGCCTCGTCCAGCAGGTGCCTGATGTGGTCGCCGCGCAGCCGGTAGTACCGGGCCCGTCCGGCCGCGCGCTGGTCCACCAGCCCGGCCAGGCGCAGCTTGGCCAGGTGCTGGCTGGCCGCGGTCGGCGTGCAGCGGGCGATCTCGGCCAGGGTGCTGACGCCGAGCTCCCCGTCGCGCAGGGCCCAGAGCAGGCGCAGCCGGGTGGGTTCGGCGAGCATGTCGAGGTAGCCGACCGCGGTCTGCACCAGGGCGTCCGGCAGCGTCGGTCCGAGCGCGGGTTGGTGATGCTCCGCGGCACGGGCGCCGGACGCTGCGGGATTGGCCATGCCTCATCCTCCCACTTGCGAAAGTGCTGCAAGAACCAGGAATACGCATCATATTCTCATCTTCACTCTTGCGAAGATGAAGTGCTAGCCTGACGGCATGAACTCGGCCTTCGCCCTGATGCTCGCCGCCGCCGGTGTGGGTGCCGGGCACGCCGTCCTGCCCGACCACTGGGTGCCCCTGGCCCTGCTCGGCCGCGCCCGCCGGGACCCGCTCGGCCGGGTGCTGCGGCGCTCGCTGACCGCGGCCGTCGCCCATGTGCTGCTCTCGCTGCTGCTCGGCGCCGTGGTGATCGCCGTCGGACTGCGGCTGCGCTCCACGATCGTGCGGGACGAGGACGTGCTCGTCGGCGGCCTGCTGCTGGTGACCGGCGTCGTGCTCGGGATCCTGGAGCTGACCGGACGGGGGCACCGGCACGGGCCGGGACATGAGCACGGGCACGATCACGCGCATGGGCACGATCAGATGCACGATCAGATGCACGATCACGCACATGGACACGACCACGCGCATGATCACCCCCACGAGCACGGTCACGGCGAGGACCACGCGCACTCCGCCGCCGCGCCTCGTCCGCAATCCGGCCGGCTGCGGGCCGCGTTCGCGCTCGCCGTACCGTTCGGGGCCGCGGCCTCGCCGGATCTGACGATCCTTCCGGTGTTCCTCGCGGCCGGGGCGCTCGGCGGCGGCGCGGGTGTGGGTTCGCTCATCGCCTTCGCGGGCGCCACCGTGCTGACGATCGTGGGCCTGACCGTGGCCGCGTCCTTCGGGGCCGCCCGGCTGACGGCCCCGTGGATCGAGCGCCGGGCGAACCTGCTGACCGCCGGCGCGCTGCTGGCCGTCGGCGCACTCGTGGCCTTCGGCCTGATCTGACCGGCTGCGTCTGCGCCGCGCCGCCCCTCACCCGACCCGCGCGCTGCGCCGTTCCAGCAGGACCACGTCGCGCCAGCCCCGATCGCCGTGCCGGCCGATCTTCTCGTGCACGCCCACGCGGCGGAATCCGGCGCGCTCGTGCAACGCCAGGGACGCCTCGTTCTCCGGGAAGATGCCCGCGCGCAGCGTCCAGATCCCGGCCTCCTCGGTCGAAGCGACGAGGCGGTCGAGCAGTGCACGCCCGACTCCCGCGCCGCGCGCCTCGGCCGCCACGTAGACCGAGAGTTCGACGACGCCTGCGTAGACGGCGCGCTTGGACACCGCGGACACCGCCGCCCAACCGAGTACCCGATCGTCTTCGCTCAGCGCGACGAAGCGGTGCTCGGGTAGTTTCCCGTCGCTGAACTCGGGCCAGTCCGGCGCGCACTGTTGAAACGACGCGTCGCCGGTGTCGAGGCCGGACTGATACACCGTCAGGACGCCTGCGGCGTGCTCATCGGCCATGGGTGCGATCCGCATGCGGGAACCCTAGTGCACCCTCGCGCGACGATCGCGGGAACGGATCGGCCAGAATGGGAGATGTGCCGATCTTGTCGCAGGCCGGGGATTTCGCCCCGGCGAGCCCGTATGTGGACCTCGACCGCGAGGCGTGGAGCCGCTTGCGTGAACGTACGCCGCTGCCGCTGACCGCCGACGAGGTCGAGCAACTGCGCGGCCTCGGCGACGAGATCGACCTCGACGAGGTGCGCGAGATGTATCTGCCGATCTCGCGGCTACTCAACCTGTACGTGGGCGCCGTGCACAATCTGCGCGGCGCGGTCGAGACCTTCCTCGGTGACACGCCCGCGCTGGGCCGGGCCCGGGCGACGCCGTTCGTCATCGGCGTGGCCGGGAGTGTCGCGGTGGGCAAATCCACCACCGCGCGCCTGCTCCGGGCGCTGCTGGCGCGCTGGCCCGAGCACCCGCGGGTGGAACTGGTGACCACCGACGGCTTCCTGCTGCCCAATGCCGAGCTGGAGCGGCGCGGCCTTATGCGGCGCAAGGGCTTCCCGGAGTCCTATGACCGCCGCGCGCTGACCCGGTTCGTCGCCGACATCAAGGCGGGCAAGGACGAGGTGAGCGCGCCGGTCTACTCCCACCTCGTCTACGACATCGTGCCGGGTGAGCGGGCCGTGGTGCATCGGCCGGACATCCTCATCGTCGAGGGTCTCAACGTGCTGCAACCCGCGCTCCCCGGGCAGGACGGACGCACGCGTATGGCGCTGGCCGACTACTTCGACTTCAGCATCTACGTCGACGCCCGCGAATCCGATATCGAGAACTGGTACCTGGAGCGCTTCCGCAAGCTGCGGCTGACGGCGTTCACGGATCCGAGCTCGTACTTCCGGCGCTTCACCCAGCTGCCGGAGGCGGAGACGCTGGAGTTCGCGCGCGGCGTGTGGGCCGGGATCAACCGGCTGAACCTGGTGGAGAACGTGCTGCCCACGCGCGGCCGGGCCACCCTCGTCCTGCGTAAGGGCCCTGACCACCGGATCGAGCGGGTCAGGATGCGCAAGCTGTAGCCGGCCGGGCCGCCGGCGCCGCACACGCCGCGCGCCCGCCGCGCCGCCCGCACCCCGCTCGACGGCGGGGATGCGGGCGCCGCGACGGGCGCGACAGGCTGCGTGCGGGTACCGAGCGCCGACGGCTCAGGCGCCCGCGGCGCTCGAATCGGTGATGTTGCCGATGATCTGCGAGTCCACGGTGCTCAGGCTCGGCGCCTGGCTCGACTTGTCCACGCCGATGTCGATCAGCGCGAGGTAGCCGGAGAGCGCGGGGTCGGGCAGCGCGATGAGCTGCACCGTGCCGCTGGGGCCGGAGTAGTCCGGCGTGACGCTCCAGGTGATCTGGTATCCGGTGCGCCCGGCGACCGTGATCGAGCCCTCACTCACGACCGTGTGCCCGGACAGGGTGCCGTAGTTGCCCTTGGCGAACTCGGCCATGTCCGACTCGGCGGTGGACTTCACGTCCGTGCCCTGGGTGGTGGTGAAGTTGACGCCACCGCGGGTGCAGCTCGTGGAGCTGGAGCCCGAGCTCGAACCGTTCTGCTGGGCCAGCGCGCTCGGGCAGGTGTAGGTGCCCGTGGCCAGCGAAGGCCAGGAACCCTCGCCGCTGGTCGAACCGGAGGAGCCGGTCCAGCCGGAGGGCACCGGGATGGTCAGGCTGTCGATCGGGTCCGAGATGGTCGAACCGGAACCGCCGGTGACCGTGGGCTGCGGGGACGGGGAGGACTCGGTCCCGCCGCCGAGGCCGCCCGAGCCGCTGCCGCCGCCCAGTCCGCCGCTGCCGCTGCCGCCGCCGAGGCCGCCCTGGCCCTGGTTGCCGGTGGCCTGCGGGGTGGACTGCGCGGTCGGGGTGCTGGAGCCGCTGTTGTGCAGGCCGAAGTACAGGCCGAGGCCGGCGCCCGCGACGACCACCACCGTGGCCGCGGCGATCAGTGCCTTGGCACGGGGGCTGCGGCCGCGCCGCGGCGGCCCGAAGGTGCCGCCCCCCAGCGGCCGCACCATCGCGCTCCACACGCTGCCGTCCCACCAGCGCTCGACGGGCGCTCCGTCCGGGCCCGTCTCCCCGGTGGGATACCAGCCGGGCGGGGCGGCGGGTTGGGGAGAGTCATGCGGTATTGACATGAAAGGAGGATATCCGCGTCTCCTGGGCCTCTGACCGGCCAGCGGCTAAGAATTGCCCGAACAACACCTGTGCGGTTCTCAGGCTCGGCACGCCTTTCTCAGACAGGCTCGGGCCTGGCCCGAGCGCGTGCGTACGGTATGACGCTGCGTCGCGGCGGCACGGAAAAGTGGCTGCGGACGGTGCCGTATTGGGCCGGACGTGGTGAAGCTTTCAGCCCGGGGGTGAGCGCCAATCGGGGGTCGCGGGTCCACGGCCCGAGGCCGGCCGGCCCCGGAGTGCTTCAGCCGAGCACCGTGAACCGGTCGCCGACCGTCAGCGGGCCGACGGTGTCGGGAATCAGGTTCATGCCGAACAGCACCGACTTCCCGCTGCGCCGGTGCTTGCGCAGTGCCTTGAGCGGCTGCTGGCCGGTGAGCACGCCGCGTTCGGGGTCCACCGTCGTCATGACGCAGCGGCCGCAGGGCTTGGCCACACGGAAGCCCTGGCCGCCGATCCGCACCTGCTTCCAGTGGTCTTCGGCCCACGGCTGCGTGCCCTCGATCACCACGTTCGGCCGGAACCTGGTCATCGACACGCCTTCACCGCCCAACTCGGCGATCGAGTCGTTCAGCGCGGCGAGGGACGCGGTGGTCGTGAGCAGCAGCGGGTAGCCGTCGGCGAAGGAGACGCGGTCATCCTGACGGCCGAACTCCGGATCGACCGAGCGGACCGACGTGTCGTCCATATGGGCGAGTCGGCTCGGCTCGTCGAGGGCGCGGCTGAGCCAATCGTCCGCCTCGGCGCCGGCCCAGGCGGCGGGTCCGCGGAAGCGCCAGACCGCGACCTCGGCGGCCTGCGCACCCGCGGACCGGCGCGGAGGCGCCACTACAAAGTCCGGCAGGCCGGGGGCGGACAGGCGCAACCGTCCCTGTGCGTCGTAGTCGGCGCTGACCAGGGCCATCCGAGGCAGCGTCCGCTGGGTGTGCATGCGGCCCTCGGCGTCGGTGACCACCCAGCGACGATCGCCCGCCAGACCCCAGGGCTCCACCGTCGCGGTCTCGGTCTCCACCCGTCGGCAGGATTTCACTGGATATATGAATATTGACGAGAGTGTGGCCTCCACGGGTGCGAGCCTACCCGGCCGACCGGACCGGACACCGCCCCGCCGCCACCCTGACGCCACCGCGCAAGAGATCAGGATTGGAGAAGCGCGAGAGAGCCGGGCTGCCTAGGGTTGTCGGCATGGATATGACAATTTCGACGGCTTTCGTCCTCGTACACGACCCCGACGCCGCGCTGGGCTTCTACCGCGACGCCCTCGGCCTGGAGATGCGCAACGACGTCAAGCGCGATGACTTCCGCTGGATCACGGTCGGCTCGGCCAAACAGCCCGACGTCTCGATCGTGCTGACGAACTACCTCAACGGCTCGCCCGCCGACCACGACGCGCTCGCCGCGCTCGCCGCCAAGGGGGCGCTCAACGGCGTCTACTTCCACACCGACGACCTCGACGCGGCGTTCAAGCAGGTGAACGCGGCCGGCGCGGAGATCGTGCAGGAGCCGACCGAGCAGCCCTGGGGCACCCGCGACTTCGCCGTGCGCGACCCCGCCGGCAACCTGGTCCGGGTCGACCAGCCGCCGGCCTGAGCGCGCGTCAGCGGCGGTGCCCGGGGCCGAAGTGGGCCTCGGGCTGCCGGGCCGGTGCCCCGAAAGCCTGATCCAGATCCGATCACGCTGGAATTCGTGCGGGATTTGTTGCACCGGAAACACCTGGTCGATCTGGCTAACCCCACCCGTTCGCAGTAATCTGGCACAGCACGCGACTTGTCCACGGCCGGCCGACACTACCTGGGCGTGTGGCTGCGCGCGGTCGCGCGTGAAGGTAATGTACCCCCATTCGTATCAGGTGATGCCCGGCGATCTGGTGAGGGCGCTGCAGAAGGGCGACGGCGGAAAGATGACCGACGTAGAGCGGGACGGACCGAAGCCCACCCACGTCGTGCCCTTTGACGGCCGCGAACTCGCCGTGGACGTGTCCGGAGATCCGGACGCTTATCCGGTCTTCCTGATGCACGGCATGCCCGGCAGCCGGATCGGCCCGAAGCCCCGCTCGATCGTGCTCTACCGCCTCGGGATCAAGCTCATCTCCTACGACCGGCCCGGCTACGGCCAGTCCTCCCGGATGCGCGGGCGCTCGGTCTTCGACGCCGGCGCGGACGTGGCCGCGATCGCCGAC
>FSXZ01000288.1_pt1 | contig 10851 bp, 10 predicted proteins | sample 1638121 | NCBI WGS metagenome assembly FSXZ01 (sample SAMEA3914788, study PRJEB12502) | metagenome | biome: forest; material: soil | place: Canada | collected 2011-07-03 | depth 0.1 m
CCCCCGAACTCCCGCACTCCCGGACCGCGACCTAGGCGGACCCCCCGCCCTGCCCGGCCACCGCCTCCCGGATGACCAGGCACGCGGCCCCGCGAGCCCACTGGGCGTCGTCGGTCACGTCCACGGTCAGCGCACAGTCCTGCGCGGCGGTGGAGAACGCGTGCGCGCGCCAAGCCCGCTCGCAGGCCGGACCGAACAGGTCGAACGCCTCGGCGCGTTCCCCGGCCAGGATGATCCGGGCCGGGTTGACCAGATTGCACACGGTGGCCAGCGCCCGGCCCAACTCCTCGCCCATCGCCTCGAACGCCGCCCGCGCGGCCGCGTCGCCGGACCGGGCCAGGCGCACCGCCTCCTCGATCGAGGCCGGCCGCTCACCCCCGGCCCGCGCCACGGCCCGCAGGACCGCCTCGTCCGAGGCCACCGTCTCCAGGCACCCGCGCCGCCCGCATCCGCACCGCTCACCCTCGGCCCGCACCGGGATGTGCCCGAGTTCCCCGGCCAGGCCGCCGGATCCGGTGAACGGCCGGCCGCCCAGGAACAGCCCGCAGCCGATCCCCGGCCCCACCGTCACCAGCGCGAAGGTGTCCACGCCGCGGCCCTGGCCGAACCAGCGCTCGGCCACCGCGAGCGCGTCCACGTCGTTCCCGGCCAGCGTGGGCAGCCCGGTGGCCGCGGCCAGCGGCCCGGCCAGCGCCACCTCGTCCCAGCCCAGGATGCCCGAGTGCACCACCCGCCCGGCACCCTGCTCCACATGCCCGCCGACGCCCACGCCCACGCCGATCAGCCGGTCCGCCGTCCCCTCGGCCGCGACCAGGTCCCGGACCACGTCCGCCGCCGCGGCCAGCGCGGCCGCCGGATCGTGACCGCCCGTCAGCTGCCGGGTCGCGCGGGCCAGGATCTGCGCCCGCAGGTCGGTCAGCACCCCGGTCACCGCGCCCGGGGCCAGCTTCAGCCCGATCGCCGCATGCCGGTGCGCCGCGACCTCGAGCATCCGCTGGGGCCGGCCCACCCCGACGCTGTGCTCCCCGGTCTCCGCGACGAAGCCCAACTCGATCAGGGGATTGACGATCTTGGTGACCGTGGACGGAGACAGCCCGGTACGCCGGGCCAGCTGGGTGCGCGAGAGCGGCCCGGCCGTGAGCACCTCGGCGAACAACTGCGCTCTGGTGCCCTCGGCGCCGGGGGAGGGGTCCGGGCGCACGGGCGCGTTCCACGGGCCCAAGGTGATGCGTTCCCTGCCGACCGTCATGGCCCGCTCCTGCCTCGCGGTGAGCCGATGCACCGGTGAATCCGGTGAACCCCCGGTATTCCCGCAGTATCGGCCATCGCGGGCGCCGACGGCCAGCGCCCGCGACCGGCGGTCGGGTACCGCCGACGGCCGGCGCCCGCTACCAGCGGTCGTGTACCAGCGGCCTGATCAGCTCGTCGTAGACCGCGGACACGGCCTGATGCGTGGCCGGGGACAGCCGCGGGAGCGAGCCCGCCGCCGCGTTCGCCCGCGCCTGCTCCGGATTGCGCGCGCCGGGGATGACCACGCTGACCGCGTCCTGGTCCGCGATCCAGCGCAGCGCGAACTGGGCGAGCGTGACGTCCTCGGGCACCAGCGGACGCAGCCGCTCGACCGCCTCGAGCCCGGTCGCATAGTCGACCCCGGAGAAGGTCTCGCCGACGTCGAAGGCCTCGCCGTGCCGGTTGAAGGCCCGGTGGTCGTCGGCCGCGAACTTCGTCTCGGCCGTGTACCGGCCGGACAGCAGCCCGCTGGCCAGCGGCACCCGCGCGATGATCCCGACGCCCGCCGCCCGCGCGGCCGGCAGCACCTGGTCGAGCGGCTTGAACCGGAAGGCGTTGAGGATGATCTGCACCGAGGCCAGGTTCGGCCGGGCGATCGCGGCCAGCGCCTGCGCGCAGGTCTCCACGCTCACCCCGTACGCCCCGATCCGGCCGCGCTCGACCAGGGCGTCGAGGGCGTCGAACACCCGGTCGTCCGCGAACACCGGGTCCGGCGGGCAGTGCAACTGGACCAGATCGATCCGCTCCACGCCCAGATTGCTCAGCGAACGGTCGTTCCAGGCCAGGAAGTTCTCGGCGGAGTAGTTCTCCGGCTCCTGCGCCACCCGCCGCCCCATCTTGGTCGCGACCGTGAGCGGCACCCCGGCCTCGCGCAGGAAGCGTCCGACGAACTGTTCGCTGCGCCCGTCGCCGTAGACGTCGGCCGTGTCGATGAACGTCACGCCCGCCTCCACCGCCGCGTGCAGCGTGGCGAACGCGTCCGCCTCGTCCACCTGGCCCCAGTCGGCGCCGAGCTGCCAGGCACCGAGCCCGATCACGCCCACCCGCCGACCGGTACGGCCGAGGTCCCTGGTCTCCATATGCGATCCGCCTTCCACGACGTTCCCGAGGTCACCGTCCCCCCGGGCCATGCTAGTCCGGGCCCGTCCGCGGCTCGGCAGAGGCTCTGCGCGATCACCCGCCGTGCCGGGGCGTGCGCGGGAGGTGCGGAGCGTCGCCTTGCCGGATCAGGCCTCGTACCCCTCCAGCCATCCCGCGAGGGCGATGACCGCCCGGGCCAACTCCTCGACCGTCCGCCCGTCCGTGGCCACCCGCTGGACGGATGACGGTGCCGTCTGCTCGAGGTAGACCGCCATCCGCGCACCGCGATCGATGTGCGGATCGAGCTGGCTGCCGATCTCCCGCCCGCCCAACCGTTCCCGCGCCGTCACGTCCGAGGCCGTCAGCAGCACCGAGGTCACCCGCACCGTCCCGCCGAGCGACCGCTCGACCAGATCGGGTTCGAGCACCGAGACCGTGTTGGTGTAGATCAGCCGCCTGCATCCCCCGGCGGCGTAGTTGCGCCACATCGCGGTGAGGTTCGCCTCGGTGATCAGTGCCCGGTTCGGATCCCCGGGCGGCGCCGGGAAGACCTGGTCCAGATTGTCCCCCTCGACGAACGCGTGCCCGACTTCCGCCGCCTGCAACTGCGCCGAGATCTCCCAGCCGAGCGTGCTCTTGCCCACCCCCGCCCGTCCGCCGATCAGCAGTGCCTGGATATGTTCCCGATCATGCAAGTGTCGTCACCGCTCCTTCTAGCGGATCGACACGGTACTCCGATCAACGACGTGGAGGACATGGCTTTATGCATGTGCAGGGAAACGATCGGGCCGAGGCGGCTGATCTACTGGACGCCGAGACCCCCGCCTCGGCGGTACGCATCCCAACTGACAACCCCCAGTTGACATAGGCAACTGGGGGTTGTCACAATGGACTCATGGTCAAACACATCGAAACGACGGCGCACGCGGAACGCTTCGAGGAGCTCAAGCGGGTACGTGCCGCAGCCCTCGAACACGCCGTCGCCGCACGGAAGTTGAGTCAGGAGCGGCGGCACCTCATCGAGTCGCTCATGGCGGAGGGTTTCTCCCAGGCCGACGTGGCCCGCGAACTCGGCGTCACGCGACAGGCGATCCAGAAGATGATGGCGGCCGGCTGACCCCGCCGCGGCTGTCAGCTGAACAGCACTGAACGCAGCTTCAGCCGCTCGCTGCCGTAGCCGGTGAGCGGCCTGAGGCTGAAGTAGTCGCCCGTGCAGTCCGGCCCGGTGAACACGATCGCGGTCGCGTCGGTGCGGTTGCGCGGCGAGTCCGCCGGCGTGGTGGCATCCGGATCGGCGACCTCCGGCAGCGTGACGCACTCCCGGCTCGGCGGGTCGAGCAGGAGGCTCTCCTGGGTGATGCCGTTCGCATCGACGAAGCGGTAGCTGAACTCGCCACTCGCCGCACTGGCCATGGTGGGCGCGGCGAGCACGAGGAGGCCGGCGCCGAGCACCAGGGTGAGGACGGCGCGAAGACGCTGGGAAAGCATGGGCGGTACCTCTTTCGAAGATCACGGATCAAGATCGACAAGAGTCTGTCCGCCATCCCCGAACCCACCCGCCCCCGACGCGCCGCTTCACCCGAAAGCGCGGGTAAGGCATATTTTCCCGGCTCGGCGTCCCGCCCTGCCCATCCCTCCATCCCTTCCCTCGTAAGGTGGAGGCGCGGCGTGTGTCGAATCGGCGCGTCGGCGTTCGTGGTACCGGTGAGCGGGTGCCCACGAGGGGCGTCCCCGAGCGCGGGAGATGATGCGCGATGCAGTACCTGATGTCCGTGATCACCGACTCCACCGATCTGGCCTCCCCTGAGGAGGATGCCGCGATCGACGTGTTCAACGACCGTCTCCGGACCGAGGGCCACTGGGTCTTCGCCGGCGGCCTCGGCGGCCCGAACACGGCCACGGTGATCGACAACCGCGGTGCGGAGCCGGAACCGCTGTTCACCGACGGGCCCTTCGTGGAGTCGAAGGAGTTCCTCATCGGCTTCTGGATCATCGAAGCCCCCGACCTCGACGTGGCGCTCGCCTTGGCGGCCGAGGGTTCGAAGGCCTGCAACCGGAAGGTCGAGGTGCGCCCGTTCCTGTGAACGCGGCTCCGGTGCATGCGGCCGAGGTCCGCGAGGCGATCACCCGGGCCCACCGCGGCGAGTGGGCGCGGGTGGTCGCCACGCTGGCCAAGCGGGTCGGTGACCTCGACATCGCCGAGGAGGCGGCGGCCGAGGCGTTCGCGACCGCCGTCGAACGGTGGCCGGTCGACGGCGTGCCGGCCAACCCCGGCGGCTGGCTGACCACCACCGCCCACCGCAAGGCCATCGACCGGATCCGGCGCGAGAGCAAGCGCGACGGCAAGCAGCAGGAGGCCCGACTCGTGTACGCCGACGTACCGCCCGAGCCCCTCGGCGCCGTCGATGACGAGCGGCTCCGGTTGATCTTCACCTGCTGTCACCCGGCCTTGGCGGTGGAGGCCCGGGTGGCGCTGACGCTGCGGCTGGTCGGCGGCCTGACCGTGCCCGAGATCGCCCGCGCCTTCCTGGTGCGGGAAACCACCATGGGCCAGCGGATCACCCGCGCGAAGGCCAAGATCAAGACGGCCCGCATCCCCTACCGGGTACCGTCCGCGCCGGAGCTGCCGGCCCGGGTGTCCGGTGTGCTGGCCGTGCTCTACCTCGTCTTCAACGAGGGCTACCTGGCGACCGGCCCCGACACCGATCCCGTGCGCCAAGACCTGACCGCCGAGGCGATCCGGCTCGCCCGCCTGATCCGCGGCCTCATGCCGCAAGACGGCGAGGCGGCCGGATTGCTGGCACTGATGCTGCTGATCGAGGCCCGCCGCACCGCCCGGGTCGCCCCGACCGGTGAACTGATCGCCCTCGACGAACAGGACCGTACGGCCTGGGACGCGGCGCTGATCGCCGAAGGCCACCGCCTGGTCCGCGACCGCCTGGCCACCGGCGCACCCCCGGGCCGCTACCAGATCCTCGCGGCGATCAACGCCGTCCACACCAGCGCCCGCACCGCCCGCGACACCGACTGGTCGCAGATCGTCGCCCTCTACGACCAACTCGCCCGGATCGACCCTTCACCGATCGTCACGCTCAACCGAGCCATCGCCCTCGCCGAACTAGACGGCCCGGGGGTGGCCCTAGCCGCCCTCGACCGCATCGAGGACACCCTGGCGGACTACCACCCCTACCAAGCCGCCCGCGCCGACCTGCTCCGCCGAGCAGGTCGCCCCGACGAAGCCCGCGCAGCCTACGACGCAGCCATCGCCCGTGCAGCCAACTCCGCCGAAATCGCCGCCCTACAGCGCCGCCGCGCCCAACTGCCCTAGCAGGCAAACGATGCGAAATAACGCGAAGGGATAGAGACGCGAGCTGCTTCTGTGCTCCGTCTGCTCCGTCTCTTCCACCCGGGCCGGGTGTGGCCTTCGGCCCCATCGCCCGCGTCCCGATCTGACCCGCCGTCAGCATTCTCCAGGCTTTGACACGCTTCGGGGCCCGGGTGATACTGGCGCTGTGTCCGTCGCTCATATGTTCGAAGAACGGCCGGTAGACCCCGCCGGTCGCCGCGCCGCCCTGGCAGCCGCGGTCGAGCAGTTGGCCGCCCGCACCCACCACGTCCGACCCCTCACCTCCGCCCCGCCCGCAGCCGCGTCCCCCGAGCCCGCCGCGTCCCCTGGGCCCGCCGCGTTCCTCGAGCCCGCCACGCCCCCTGAGCGTGCCGCGCCCCCCACGCGTGGTGCATCCGTCTCGCCCTCGGTGCCTGCGATATCTCCCGCGTCCGCCACATCCCCCGAGCCCACCACGCCTGCCGTATCTCCCGCGTCCGCTGCCCCTGCCGTGCCCGCTTCATTCCTCGCGCCCGCCGTGCCCCTCGCGCTTGCCGCCCAACCCGTTGCCGCCGTCTCCGTCAGCACTTCCGCGCCCTCCACGGCTTTCGCTGTTTCCGCGCCCTCCATTTCTTCCGCTGCTCCCTCCGCGGGCCGCGACCCGATCGCCCTGCTCGAACCCCTGGCCGCACTCGTCCCCGGCGGGGTTCGTCGCGGCGAGGCGCTGTCTCTGGCCGGGGCGCGTCACCCGAGTGGCGTAATCGGCGGCGAGAGCGTGACGGTTGACTACCTCGCCCTCGCGTTGCTGGCCGGTGCGTTGCGGCAGGGGCTGTGGTGCGCGGCGGTGGGGGCGAGCGCGCTGGGCGGTGCGGCGTTGGCCGGTCTGCTCGGTGCCCATGCGGTGCGCGCCGGAGCGCTACAGCGGTTGCTGGTGGTGCCGGAGCCGGGTGAGCGCTGGGCGGAAGTGTCCGCGGTCCTGGCCGACGGGGTTGACCTGGTGCTGCTCAGCCCGCCCGAAGCGGTCTCTCCCCAGGTGGCCCGGAGGGTGGACGCCCGGCTGCGGCAAGGTGCCGCGGCGGGGGAGCGGCACCGTGCGGCCCTGCTCGTCCTCGGCCCGTGGCCGAGCGCTCGCGCGGTACTGCGGGTGGACCGGCTCGGCTGGAGCGGTCTCGGTGCCGGCACCGGACGGCTGCTCGCCGGCGAAGCGGTCGTGACCGCCGAGGACCGCACCAGACGTGTGCGCACGGCCCGTGTCTGGCTCCCGGCCGACGAAGGCGGCCTCGCCCCCGCGTCCGCCGAGTCGGCCGGCGCCCCCGCGTCCACGGGTGCTGGTTTGGACGAGTCCCCGGCCCAGGCTCGCCGACTCACGGCAGTGGCCTGACCCGGCCCCCGTCCCGAGGCCGGCGGAGCGGCGTCGGGACGCGGTGAAGGCGAGGCCGCATCCGGGAGTGAAGGCGAGGCTGCGTCAGCCCGCGGCGAAGGTAAAGCCGCGCCGGTCCACGGCGTGGCAGTGCGATGGAGTACGTAGTGGATCAGGGTGCGATTTCTCCCGGTGAGGAGCCCCGCGACGCCCCGCGCGTCCGCGCCCCCGAGCCCGCCCCTGCCTCCGACCGCGGTTCCGATTCCGAGGCCGCCTCTATCCGCAGTTCCGACCCTGACTCCGCGTCGGCTTCCGCCCGCACCTCCGCGTCTGCCCGCTGCTCTGCGCCCACCTCCACCTCAGTCTCCACCTCCACCTCCGCGTCTGGTGCTGGTGCTGGTGTCGCCGATCGCGTCCTTGCCGTCTGGTGCCCGGACTGGCCCGTGCTGGCCGTGGGTGCCGACCCCGATGTGCCCGCCGCCGTCCTGACCGGCCACGGCGCCCGACGGACGGTGCTGGCCTGTTCGCCCGCCGCGCGGGCCGCCGGGGTGCGGCGTGGGCAGGCGGTGCGCGAGGCGCAGCGGCGTTGCCCCGAACTCACCCTCCATCCGCGCGATGAGCGGGCCGAAGAGCTCTGCTTCGAGCCCGTGGTCCACGCGGTCGAGGACCTCGCGGCCGGAGTGGAGGTGGTACGTCCCGGGCTGATCGTCCTCGCCGCGCGCGGTCCGGCCCGCTATCACGGCGGCGAGTCGATCCTGGCCACCCGCGTGCGCGACGCGGTGGCCGACGCGGGTACCCCGGCCGGGGGGCCGCTCGGCTGCGGGGTCGCCGTCGCGGACGGTGCGTTCGCCGCCTGCCTGGCCGCCCGGCATCCCGTTGACGAGCCGCTGATCATCCCGCCGGCCGCCACCCCGGCGTTTCTGGCCCCCCATTCCCTCGACGTCCTCGATCTGCCCGAGCTGGCCGGGCTGCTCGAACGCCTCGGCCTGCGCACCCTCGGCGACTTCGCCGCCCTGCCCGCCGCGTCGGTGGCCAACCGGTTCGGCGTGGTGGGAACTCTCGCGCACCGCCTGGCCCGCGGCCTCGATCCGCGTCCGCCCGCCGCGCGCCGTCCCGGCGAGGACCTCAGCGCCGAGTACGTGTTCGAGCCGCCCGCCGAACGGGATGAGCCGGTGGTCTTCGCGGCCAAGACCTTGGCCGACCGCTGGCGCGCGATTCTGGCGGCAGCCGGGGTGACCAGCGCCGCCGTACGGATCGAGCTGATCACCGAGAGCGGCCGGGAGAGCGCGCGTACCTGGCGCAACGGAGACGCACTCGGCGCCACCCTGTCCGCCTCCGCGTTGGCGCAACGGGTGCGCTGGCAGTTGGACGGATGGCGGGCGCTTGCGACGCACGGCGAAGGCGGCGAGTCCGGCACCGGATTGCGCGCCGGGGCCCGCGCCGGACTGCGTAACGGAGCCCACGACGACTCCGGCATCGGTTCCGACGTCGAATCCGACGTGGGGTCACCTGCCGGATCCGACATCCCCGTCGACCCGGTCGTCTGCCTGCGTCTGGTCCCCGGCCCGCTGCAGACGGACACCGGCAGCCAGCAGACGCTGTGGGGGCGGGAGGAGGTCCCGGACCGGGTCGGCCGCGTGGCCGAACGGGTCCAGGCGATGCTCGGACATGAGGGCGTGGCCCTGCTCCACGAGACCGGCGGGCGCGATCCGGGGTCCCGGATCCGGCGTCTGCCCTGGGGCGAGACCCCGTCCATCGGTCCGGCCGAGGATCCCGCGGCGCCGTGGCCGGGAGCGGTACCTCCACCCGCACCCGCGCTGGTGCCGGACGAACCGTACCCGGCCGAATTGCTCGATCCTCGGGGCGAGCAGGTCGGAGTGACCGGTCGGGCCCGGCTGACCGCCCGTCCCGCCATCCTCGTGCTCGGCGGCGCCCGGCTGCCGGTGACCGGTTGGGCCGGGCCGTGGCCGTACCACGAGCGCCCCTGGTCCGCCGCCGTCCGTCGCCGTGCCCGACTGCAAGTGGCGGTCGCCGACGGCCGGGCCTTCCTGCTTGCACTCGAGCGCGGGGCCTGGCGGGTGGAGGGGGTGTATCAATGAGTTTCAACAACCCGATCATGCCGTGGCGGGAACTCAACCGCACTCTCTCCTGGACCCGGCACGGCGATCTCGAACTCGCCGACGAACAGGACGCGCCGGACGCCGCCGACGTGCCCGCCGCCTCCGTCCCGCCCGACGGCTCCGCCGTGCCCGCCCGCCCGCCGTCCCTGCGCCTCGCTTCCCCCCATCGCTCCTCCACCCGTTCGCTTCCCGCCGCCTCCCCGCGCCCGCCACTGGACGCCTCCGTCCCCTACGCCGAACTGCACGCGCACTCCGCCTACAGCTTCCTCGACGGTGCCTCCTCGCCGCGTGAGCTGGTCGCCGAGGCGGTACGGCTCGGCCTGTCCGCGCTCGCGATCACCGACCACGACGGGCTCTACGGCGCGGTCCAGCTGGCCCAGGCCGTCAAGGGCACGAGCCTGGGTACCGTATTCGGGGCCGAACTCTCCCTGGCCGCCGACCGGACCGAGCGCACCGGCGTGCCGGACCCGCCCGGCGCGCACCTGCTGCTGCTCGCCCGCGATCCGGACGGTTACCGGTCCCTGTCCCGCGCGATCGGCGACGCTCGGCTGCGCGGCGACGGCAAGGGCCGGGCCGTCTACGAGCTCGAGGACCTCGCCGCCCGCGCGGACGGGCGCTGGGCCGTGCTGACCGGCTGCCGCAAAGGCCTCCTTCCCCGAGCCCTGGCCCGAGGCGGACCGCAGGCCGCGACCCGGGAACTCGACCGGCTGCGCGCCCTGTTCGGCCAGGACAACGTACTGATCGAACTGATCGACCACGACCTGCCGGAGGACGACGCGCGCAACGACGCGTTGGCCGAACTCGCCGCCCGCCACAAGGCCCTGACGATCGTGACGAACCAGGTGCACTACGCCGCGCCCCGGGACTTCCCCACCGCTTGCGCGCTCGCCGCACTGCGCGCCCGGCGCACCCTGGAGGAGATCGACGGCTGGCTCCCGCCCGGCCCGACCGCGCACCTGCGTTCCGGAGTGGAGATGGCCGAGCGGTTCGCCCGCTTCCCCGGCATCCTGACGCGCACCGTCGAACTGGCCGCCCAGTGCGTCTTCGACTTCGCCGCGGTCACCCCGTCGCTGCCCGACTATCCGGTGCCGGACGGCTTCGAGGACGAGTTCTCCTGGCTGCGCCACCTGGTGATGGAGGGCGCCCTCGAGCGGTACGGCACCCGGCGCGCCCGCCCGGACGCCTACCGGCAGCTGGACTACGAGCTCGGCGTCATCGCCAAGTACGACTTCTCCGGCTACTTCCTGATCGTGCACGGGATCTCCGCGTACTGCCACGAGCGCGGGATCCTGGCCCAGGGCCGCGGCTCCGCGGCCAACTCGGCGGTGTGCTACGCGCTCGGGATCACCGCCGTCGACCCGGTCGCCTTCAAACTCGTCTTCGAACGCTTCCTCAGCCCCGAACGCGAGGGCTACCCCGACATCGACCTCGACATCGAGTCGAGCCGGCGCGAGGAGGTGATCCAGCACGTCTACCGCACCTACGGCCGCACCCATGCCGCGCAGGTGGCCAACGTCATCACGTACCGCGGCCGGATGGCGGTGCGGGACGCGGCCAGAGTGCTCGGCTACCCGCCCGGCGCGCAGGACGCGTGGGCCAGGCAGATCGGGCCGTACACCGGCGCGGCCGACCTGGACTCGGCCGGCGTCCCCGAGGACGTGCTCGCCCTGGCGACC
>FSXZ01003049.1_pt1 | contig 10839 bp, 6 predicted proteins | sample 1638121 | NCBI WGS metagenome assembly FSXZ01 (sample SAMEA3914788, study PRJEB12502) | metagenome | biome: forest; material: soil | place: Canada | collected 2011-07-03 | depth 0.1 m
CCCATGTGCAGCTCGCGCTGCGCGGCCTTGTCGGTCAGCGGGATGCGCTGCCAGTCCTCGTACGAGCGCAGCGGTCCGGACTCGAGCCCGGCCGCGCGCAGCCGCTCGCGCCAGAGCGGGTTGAGTCGCACGGTGTTGACCATCTGCTCGAGCCGGCGCAGCACCAGCAGTTCCTGCACCTCGTGGGCGAGCGCGCCGAACGCGGTGCCGGTGAGGCGCTCGCAGGCGCGCAGCTTCTCGCCGAACGCGGGCAGCTTCGCCACCGCCGCGGCCGAGCCGGGGCACAGCTCCCGGTCCGGGATCAGCTTCTTCGCCAGGCCGTGGGCGTCGGCGACGCCGGTGATCTCGGCACGGGCTGCTTCGATGACGCTCACAGTCGGTCCTTTCCGAGGGGTTCGTACAGGCCGGCCTCGCGCGGGCCGGCTTCGGGCGTGTCGCCCAGGAGAGTCCCGGCCACGGCGGCGCGGCCGACCCGCCTGATCTCCCCGAGCAGGGCCTCGACGTGCGCGAGCGAGGTCTCCGGATTCATCACCACGACCCGGAGCGCGGCCGTCGCGTCGATGTCCACCTTGGAGATGAAGAATTCTCCGTCGCGCCGGAGCTGATCCCGGATCAGCTCCTGGAACCGGTGGACGTGGCGCGGCTCGAGTCCCGGGGGCCGGTACCGGAAGCACAGGATGTTCGCCTCCGGCTCGTGCAGGGTCTCGAAGTCCGGCTGCTCGCACAGCAGGGCGTGGGCTGCCGCGGTCACCGCGCACACGTGCTCGATCCGCTCGGCGAACAGCCGCCGGCCGTACATGGCCCACACCGCCCACAGCGCCATGATCATCGGCCGCTTGGTGCACTCGAAGTTGCGCCCGCCGCTGTCGAACTCGGCGTAGAGGTCGGGCTGCGCGTCGAAGACGTAGCTGGCCTGCTGTTGGAAGGCGCCCTGGGCGGCGGTCGCGTCCCGGTAGAGCAGCATGGTGCACGGCGGGGGCATGAACATCAGCTTGTGCGCGTCCCAGACGAGCGAGTCGACCTGCTCCACGCCGCGCAGCTTGCCCCGCAGTGCGTCGGACACGAGCACGCTCGCCCCGTGCGCACCGTCCACGTGCAGCCAAAGATCCCGCTCGGCCGCGAGGTCGGCGAGTTCGTCGAGCGGGTCGAACGCTCCCACCGCCGTGGTGCCCGCGGACGCGACGAGACAGAACACGTCGAGGCCGGCTCGATCGGCCGCGCGCAGCCGTTCGGCGGCCCGGGCGGTGTCGATCTGCCGCCGCCGGTTGAGCGGCAGGCGCACCACCTGGTCCTGCCCGATACCGAGGATCCCGGCCGCCCGGGAGACCCCGTAGTGCACTTCCTCCCCCACCGCGATCGCGGCCAGGCGCCCGGCCCGCCCTGCCCGGGCCCCACCGTGCGCCCAGAAGCCGGGCAGGTGGCGGTTGCGCGCGGCCAGCAGGGCGGTGAGGTTGCCGAGCGAGCCGCCCGAGGTGGTCACCAGCGCCATCCGGCCCGGATCCCAGCCGAGGAACCGGCTGAACTCCTCCCCCATGATCCGCTCGACCACGTTGGGCAGCTGGCCCGCCTCGTAGAAGGAGGCCGGCTGGGTGGCCACCGAGGTGACGAACTCGATCACCCCGGCGAGCGGCACCACGCCGGAGAACTGCCGGCCCATGGCGCCGGGCGAGTAGAGCTGAATCCCCTTGCTGACGTACAGATCGATGATCCGGGACAGGCGTTCGCCGTCGAAGTCGGGGACCGCGCCGTGCTCCTGCGACATCAATGCCCTGGCTTGACGCATGAGTTCGCTCGGTTCGGTCAGGTCCAGCACCCTGGGCGAGGCGCGTCCGGCCAGATGGGCCTCGAGCCTCTCCGCGGCCGCTTCCACTCCCACCCGCAGCACCTTCGGCCCGAAGGCCTCCGGGCGGCTCGGCGCGGCCACCGCGTCCACCATCACAAACCCCTCGCGTCGATGAGTCCGCCGTCGGTGTCCCGACTCCGGGCCGACCCGGAGACCCGCGGATGGGCACATCCGGCCGGGACGGCGTAGCAGGACGCCGGGAGCAGCGGGGGGTCCCGCGGTTCGGCGCCGAGATCGAATCTAGGGCGCCCCCGCGATCACCGGGAAGGGCGTGCGGATCTTGCGAATTCGAGCTCTGCTACTGTGCCGGACCGCATCGTCATACCCTGAGGCCGCGTACGGGATCTTGCGCCCCCCGGACCACCTTGACAGCGGATACGAGCCCTGACTTCCGTCCGGCGTATCCCGGCCGAGCTGGGCGTTCTCACCCGTCGGCGAGCCGGCGGACGGGCGAGCGCACGCGCGCCCGGCCGTACGCGGCCTGGCGTACCGTGGCGGATCAGCTACGCCGCGTCACCGCACGCCACCGGGGGTTTAGGCTCCGCCCGCGCCGCCGAGGCCCTCGCCCCGACACCGGGGCAGAGCACGCACACGAACCGCGCCGGAAGGTGGCGGACCGGGCCGCGGCGGCTCCGGCTCCGGTCACCACAAGCCCTCCCGGTGCACGCAGCAGCGCTCCCAGGAGAAGCGCGCCGCGCGCACCTGCCGGAGGTAGGCGCCGTTCCCGGGATAGTCGGGGTCCAGGTACCTGCCGAGAACGACGATGCCCACCACGCGTACGCCGGCCGCCTTCAGGGCTATGGAAGCGCTCTGCGCATGGCCGCCGCGCGTCCAGGTGTCGTCGATGACGAGGACGTTCGCGCCCGCCAGTTCGGCGGTGGACGGGCCCTCCAGAACCGTGAACCGGTCCGCGTGGGCGAGACGGTCGGCGGCGCGGGCGGGGTTCGCCGCGAGCAGATCCGCGTACCGGGAGGCGCTCGCCTCGACGAGGCTGCCGACGATCTCCCGAAGCGGGTGGCGGGCGCGCCCGCCGGTGCTGGGGATCGTGGTGACGAGGTCGAACGCCTCGGCTCCGGCCGCGTCGGCCACACACCGCTCGTGACCGGCCAGGAACCGGCCGAGCAGGGACGCCAGGCGCAACTGGAGCACGCGCTTGGCGTCGGAGTCGTCGATCTCCTTGTAGCGCCAGAGCTCGGCGGCCAGGTGCTCCCGCCTGACCGAGATGCTGATGGGCACGACGGCGTCGGCCGTACCGTGCGGGTGGGCGGCGAGGGCCTCACTGCACGCGGAGCACCTCGGGTGGCCCTCGGCGGCCGCGGCATGGCACACCGCGCAGACTCCGGGCCCGCTCGCCCGCGGGTGCAGGAGGAACGTGTCGTAGAACTCGGGGACCGCGGACGGCCTGGGGACGCGGGACTCGCCACGGATCGTCTGCTCGCGCACCGCTCTCGCCGTCATCCTCTGTGTCGAACGCGCCTCCCACGGTAAGGTCGGACCCTACCACTAACGCAGAAGCCTGACAGCACGGCCCAGAGGATCGGGCCCTGCCACGGCCGCCGGGAGGACCCAGGTGACAGGACGGGCGCGCAGTGCACGCGAGCGCGCGCTGGCGATGGCGGCTCGGCAAGGCCGAGCCCGGGCGCGGGCCGCGAGCCTCCCGCTCCCGGACTCCGAGCGGCGTCTCGCCGCCAGGCTGCTCGAGTTGACCGCGGACGGGTGGCGGGTACTGGCCGCCAAGCGCTGGCTGTCCGGAGGCGGCCAGCCGGCCGCGTGTCCCGTCCTGCTCATCGGGCGCGGCGGGATCTTCGCCCTCGAACTCGCCCTGCGGCCGGGACAGGACGACGGGCCCGCCCTGGAGGCGATCGCCCGCGCGGCACCTCGCCGCCACCTCGCCGCCGCGAACTCGGTCGCCGCGCTGAACATCTCGCCCGTCGCCATCCAGCCGCTGCTCGTCGTTCCGGGCCGAAGCCCCGAGGACGCGGGGCGGGCGGTGCGCGTCGTCGGGGAGTTCGATCTGCAGCAGGTCCTGCTGGCGATGCCGAAGCGCGTCCGGGAGTCCGACATCAACATCATCTGCACCCGGCTGGCGGAGACCGTGCCCGCCTACACCGTGTTCGAGTTCACCGATGCGGACGGTGCCGCGCAGGGCGCCCTTCCCGAGGAAGAACCCGAAGGGCTGTTCACCGTGGCGGACGCCGAACGGGCCCTGCTCGCCTCGACCATGGCCGCCCCGGCCGAGAAGTGGATGACGTTCCTCAGCCCGCACCAGGCCAGACTCGTCTCCCGCACGTTCCAGGGGCCCGCCCGCATCAGCGGCCCGGCCGGAACCGGCAAAACCGTGGTCGGCCTGCACCGCGCCGTCTATCTCGCGCAGCGCAACACGCGCAGAATCCTGTTCGTCACGTTCGCCAACAACCTCCCCCGGGTGCAGCACACCCTGGCCCGCATGCTCTCCCCGCAGGCCGCCGAGCGCGTCGAGTTCACCACGCTGCACCGGCTCGCCCTCGACATCCTGGAGGCGCGCGGCATCCCCGCACGGCTGCACGGGGAGCGCGCCGCGGCGTTGGCCGCCCGAGCCTGGCAGAACGTCGGCACGCGCTCGCTCAAGGCGGTCGTGGACAATCCCCGCTACTGGCTGGACGAGATCGACTACGTCATCAAGGGCCGGATGATCGCAGACCTCGCCGGCTACCGGCTCGCCGAACGGCGCGGCCGCCGCATGCCCCTGCGCGCGCAGGACCGCGAAGCGGTGTGGGCGCTGTACGAGGAATACGAGCGCCTGCGCCGGGCCGAGGGGATCGAGGACTTCAACGACGTGCTCGCGCTCGCCCTCGCCGAGGCCGCCGCCCGGCCGCTCGAACCCGGCTACGGCGCGGTGATCGTGGACGAGGTGCAGGATCTGACCCTGACCGGTATCAGACTCCTCCATGCCCTGTCCGGAGACGGTCCGAACGGGCTGCTGCTCATCGGCGACGGGCAACAGGCCGTGTATCCGGGCGGCTACCGGCTCTCCGAGGCCGGGATCACCGTGCCCGGCGCACGGGGCGTCGTCCTGACGGCCAACTACCGCAACCGCCCCGGTATCGTGCAGGCCGCGCTCAAGGTGGTCGGGCAGTACACCTTCGAGGACCTCGACGAATCCACCGTCTCCGGGCACCGCAGCGTGGAGACCACCCTGGAGGGCGGCGACGTCACCGAACTCGAACTTCCCTCGATCGAGCAGCACGACGACGCCCTCGTCCACGCCGTGCGCCGGACCGCGAACGGGCCGCACAGCTCATTGGGCGACGTGGCCCTGCTCTGTCCGCACAAGGGCGAGGTCGAGCGCTATCGCCGTACCCTGCACCGGGCCGGTCTGCCCACCCTCAGCCTGGAAGCCTACGACGGCTCGCCGAGCGCCGCGTGCAAGATCGGCACTTACACGCGAGCCAAAGGCCTCGACTTCAAGCACGTGTTCATCCCCCGGCAGGAGCTGGCCGTGCCGCGTCAGACTGAAGACGACGGCGCCGGCCGCGAACGCACGGAACTCGCGGCACGGCGCCTGTACGTCGCCATGACCCGGGCCCGTGACAGCCTCTGGATCGGCACCGTGCGCCCGAGCGCGTCCGGGGAATCGCACTGATCAGCGGGATCAGAGGCGTGCTTGAACCCGGAAGCCGAGGGCGAAGCTCGCCGCGATGGGCTGTACGTGCTCGGATTCCGGGAGCGGGTCGCCGCAGGCGGCGCTGCCGATGCCGCAGAGTTCGTCGTCGAGGTGGAGGTGGACCAGGCCGTCGGGGTGCGGCTCGTTCCGGTGCTGCGCGGCGTCGAGGGCGCGAGTGCGCCAGGGACGGGCCGTCAGGTTCGTGTGGGGGGCGCCGAGGATCTCCAGGGCGTCGTCCGAGCCGGCGCCGGTGAAGCGGGCCCAGCGGACGGCGCGGCGGTTGCCGTTCTCCTGCGGGCGCACGTACGGCGTCTGCATCTCCGTCACCGAGGCCCGGTACCGGCCCACGCGGACGGCGGTGCCGGTGTCGCGGTAGGCCTCGCCCGGGCCCTCGCCGAACCACTCGACCTGGTCGAGGGCGCCCGGGAGCGAGAGTGCGACGCCGCGGCGCGGCAGCGTGCAGGGCCAGGTGCCGAAGGGTTGCAGCTCAACGGTGAGCCACAGCGTCTCGTCCGGCGCCGCGGTCCAGCGGTAGGTCGCGTCCATGCCGTGGTCCACGCCCGCCGCGGCCACCCGCGCGCGCACGACGAGGCCTGCGTCAGTCGGCTCGACGCTCATCGTCTTATGGTGCAGCCGGTGCAGGCCCGCGGCACGCCACTGGGCCGCCAGCGGTGTCTCGTGCAGGCTGCGCTCGTCGTTGTCAATCGGGGCACGCCACAGATCCAGTCGCGGGCCCTCGAGCGCGATGCCGCCGAGGCTGCGCAGCACGCCGTGCGCGGCGTCGAACTCGGCGTTGCCGAGGCGGATGACGTCCCCACCCGACGTGGCCGCCGCGGGTGTGGGCAGCGTGAACGAGGTGGCGGGCGCGGATGTGCGGATGCGGGCCTGTGCCCAGGTGACTTCGTGGCCTGCGTCAGCCCAGCTCTCGGCCGCCGCGAGCACGCCGGAGACGGTCAGCCACCGCTCCCCCGCCACGGCGCCACCCGCAGCGAGCCGCGCCTGTTCCGTCGCCTGCGCCGGCCAGGGCAGCGTGACGCTCGCTCCGGCGGCGACGGGCTCCACGTCGATCTGCCCGTGCGCGACCACGACGCCGTCGTCCTCGACGTGCCAGGTCCACGCCAGGTAGCCGGTGTCGCGGGTGTGGTGGCGGTTCTCGATCGTCAGCGACGGGCCGTCGGCGTCGCAGGACACGCGTACGGGCTCGCTGATCCGCTTGTAGTCGAGCAGGCCGGGCGACGGGGTGCGGTCCGGGAAGACCAGGCCGTCCGCGACGAAGTTGCCGTCGTGGACCTCCTCGCCGAAGTCGCCGCCGTACGCGTAGTACGTCGCGCCGGCCGCGTCGGTCTGCTCGATTCCGTGGTCGATCCACTCCCACACGAAGCCGCCGGCCAGGCGCGGGTGGGCGTCGAAGAGCGCGCGGTACTCGGCCAGTCCGCCCGGGCCGGTACCCATCGCATGGGCGTACTCGCACAGCAGGAAGGGCAGCGCGCGGCGGTGGGCGTCGTCCGCGGGGTCGGTGGTCGGGGGTTCTTCGGCCAGGCCGCGCAGCCGTACGGCGTCGAAACCGGTGTACATCTCGGAGAACACGTCCACATAGGCGCAGCTCTCGTGGTCGCCCTCGTAGTGGATCAGCCTGCTGCCGTCGCGGGTGCGGATCCACGCGGCCATGGCGGCGAGATTCTCACCGACCCCGGATTCGTTGCCCAGGGACCACAGGATGATCGACGGGTGGTTCTTGTCCCGCTCGACCATGCGCTCGGCGCGGTCCAGGTAGGACTCGCGCCAGGCCGGGTCGGCACTGGGGTTGCCGCGCCAGCCGACCAGGCCGAAGCCGTGCGTCTCGAGGTCGCACTCGTCGATCACCCACAGGCCGTAGGTGTCGCAGAGTTCGAGGAAGTCGGGGTGCGGCGGGTAGTGGCTGGTCCGCACGGCGTTGACGTGGTGGCGCTTCATCATCAGGACGTCTTCGAGCATGGTCGCGCGGTCGAGGGTGCGGCCGGTGCGCGGGTGCCACTCGTGCCGGTTGACGCCGCGGAAAGTGATCTGCCTGCCGTTGACGAGGATCCGGCCGGCCTCGACGGACACGCTGCGGAACCCGATGCGCAGCGGTACCCGCTCGTGCTCGGTGACGAGTTCGCCTTCGTACAGCCGCGGCGACTCGTCGGACCACGGATCGACGCCCGCGATCACGTGCGGGCCGGCCGGGTCGGCGTGGTCGAGGCCGAGTTCGGGCACGGACAGCGTGGCCGGGTGCGAGGTGTCCACGCGCAGGGTGCCGGCGCCGGTCTCCGCGTCGTAGTCGGCGTGGACGAAGAAGTCCTCGATACCGCGGGCCAGGATCCGGACCGAGCGGAAGATGCCGGAGAGCCACCACATGTCCTGGTCTTCCAGGTAGCTTCCGGCAGACCACTGATGCACCCGCACCGCGATGACGTTCGTACCGGCGCGCAGTGCGTGCGCGACGTCGAATTCGGTCGGCAGCCGACTGCCCTTGCCGTCGCCGAGCGCGATCCCGTTGAGCCAGACGGCGAAGCACGAGTCCACGCCCTCGAACCGCAGGGTCGCCCCGGCGAGCGGGAAGTCCGCCGGCACGTCGAAGACCCGGCGGTACTCGCCGGTCGGGTTGGCGTCGGGCACCCGCGGCGGGTCGAGCGGGAACGGGTAGACGATGTTCGTGTAGGCGGGCTTGCCGTGGCCGTGCATCTGCCACAGGCTCGGCACGGTCAGCTCGGTCCAGGCCCGGTCCGGCCGCGCGGACTCGGCATCAGCCCCGGACTCGGAATCAGACTCGGCCGGCGCGAAGTCCACCGCCTCGAAACCCGGGGTGAGGTCGGACAGGCCCTCGGCCAGGCGGAATCGCCAGGTGCCGTCGAGCTCGATCGAGGGCAGGCTGGAGCCGAACGCCGCGCGGGCGGGGCGTCGGCCCCGGCCCGGCCGGTAGGACTCGACGTACTCGAAGGCCGCGTCCTCGGAGTCCACCATCGCCCGTCTCCTCGCCGTGTGATCTTGTTCAGCTGTGTTCGATAGCGTGCGGAGCCTAGCGAGCCACACGCGCCCGGCACAAGATCCCTCAGGTGCCCGCGGGGGTCGGGTAGGGCAGGGCGACCAGTTGCGGGACTCCGCTGCGAGGCGCGCTCGGCGGTGTCAGAGCAGGAACTTCTCGTAGCCCTTGTCCGACGGGGCGGGCGGCCTCCAGTCGGCCACCCCCGCCATCTGGCGCAGCATCAGGCCGGGGCCGAGGTGCCCGGCGAAGCCGACGGCGGCGTTGCGCAGGGCGATGCCGAGCGAGGAGTGCATCTGCTGCATCTTCCCGGCCCGGAAGGACTGGCGGGCGATGCCGACGGTGCGGTTGCGGCGCACCTCCGAGTACGCGGCCAGAGCCGAGGCCACGTCCAGGAATCCGCCGTCGTCCTCCTCTTCGAGCTCGTGCGCGAGGACCACGGCGTCCTCGATCGCCTGACAGCCGCCCTGGCCGAGGTTCGGGGTCATCGCGTGCGCGGCGTCGCCGACGAAGGCCACCCGGCCGACGTGGTACTGCGGCAGCGGCTTGTCCAGCCAGTAGATGTCGTTGCGCAGCAGGGTTTCGTTCGCGGTGCGGCGGATCAGGTCGGGGATCGGGGCGTGCCAGTCGGCGAAGCGTTCGAGCAGCGCCGCCCGTTCGTCCTCGAACCTGGTGTGCTCCGGCAGGTTGGCGGTGGCGTAGCAGTACAGCTGTCGGCCCGGCAGCGGGACGAGGCCGAAGACGGCGCCGCGGCCCCAGGTCTCGCTCGGCTCGATCTCCTCCTCGGCGAGCGTCGGGACGATCATCCGCCAGGCGGTGAAGCCCGCGTACGCCGGATCGGGCTGGGCCCGCAGCAGCTTCGTCCGGATCGAGGAGTGCAGCCCGTCGGCCGCGACCACGAGATCGGCGCTCTTCTCGCCGTGCCGGGTGCGCACTCGGGCCGGGCGGGTCTCGTCCCCCGCCAGTACCTCCTCGACCGGGGTGTCGAGGTGCACGGCGGCGGCCGGCAGCCGGGCGCTGAGCACGTCGATCAGGGCGGGGCGCGGCACCACCACGAGCGGGCGGCCGAAGTGCTCGGCGATCCGGCCGAGGTCGGTGCGGGCCAGCCAGCGGCCGTCCGGGCGGCGCACCCCGCCGGAACCCTGGATCACCGCGGCCTGGTCGATCCAGTCGCCGAACCCGAGGCTGTCGAGCGCCTTGACCGCGTTGGGCGCGAGCGCGATCCCGGCGCCCACCGGCTCCAGGCTCGCGGCGCGTTCGTACACGTCGACCCGCCAGCCGTGCCGCCGCAGCGCCGCCGCCGCGGTCAGCCCGCCGACGCCGGCCCCGACGACGATGGCCGTGCCGGCCCGTCCGGCGTCCGCCGGGACGGGCGAGATCGGCCGCGTCCTGCCGTAGTACTCGCCGTCCGCCATGGCTCTGCCGTCCTCTCGCGTCCCCACGGGGGGTGGGCCGTGCACTACAGGTGTAGTGAATCCACACTACACCTGTAGTGGCCCGGCTACGATGGACCCGTGACTGCGACACCGCGTTCCCGGGCCGAGCTCGTCGGCGACACGGCGATCGCGGTCCTGGCCGCGCAGGGCGCCCGGGGTCTGACCCACCGCGCCGTGGACCGGGCGGCCGGCCTGCCGCCGGGCTCCACCTCCAACCACGCGCGCACCCGCGAGGCCCTGCTGAGCTGTGCGTTGACCCGCATCACCGAGCTCGAAGCGGCGGACGCGGCCGAGGCGGCGGGCGAGCGCGGACCGGCCGGCGGGCCGGCCGAGGCGGCACCGGCGCGGGAGCGGCTCGCCCTCGACCCGGCGGCGCTGGCCGCGCCGGTCGCCGCGATGCTGCACCACGGCCTGACCCGGGGCCGGGTCCGCCTGCTCGCGCGGTACGAACTCGCCCTCGAGTCCACCCGCCGCCCGGCCCTGCGCGCGCTCTACGACGAGGCCTCGCGCCCGTTCCGGGAACCGGTCGCGGCGATGCTCGCGGCGGCCGGGTCGGCCGATCCGGCCCGCCATGCCAGGGCCCTGATCGCCTGGTGCGAGGGAGTGCAGTTCGACGCCGTGGCCGGGGCCGGCACGGCGTCCGCGCCGACGCAGGGCGAACTGCGGTGCGGGCTCGAGGAACTGCTGCGCGGCATGCTCGGCCAGGCCGACGGCGAATCGCGGCTCAGGAGCCCGGGCGCGCAGCCGCGTGGACGGCCGCGCTGAACTGCTCGGGCGAGATCGGCGTGTCCTGCGGGGTGAACAGCTCCAGGTAGCCGCCGTCCAGGAAGGCCGCGGGCGTGCCGGCGTTCCCCTCGGCCCCGGCGGCGGCCCAGGTGCTCTTGAGCGTCGCCAGCGCGGCCGCGCCCGAGGCGAG
>FSXZ01000666.1_pt1 | contig 10825 bp, 10 predicted proteins | sample 1638121 | NCBI WGS metagenome assembly FSXZ01 (sample SAMEA3914788, study PRJEB12502) | metagenome | biome: forest; material: soil | place: Canada | collected 2011-07-03 | depth 0.1 m
CGACCGGCTGGTCTCAGGTTCGCACCGTGCACGGCAGCTCGCATCCTAGAAAAGCCGGATCACTCGAATGGCAGAACGGCGGCCAGGTGACAGCCGTCGTCCCGCCGCTCGCCACACTGCTCGACCAATCTTCTCGACACTGCCGGCTTGAAGGATGAGCCCATTTATCCTTCGCCGCAAATAGCCGTCGCTCCATGTGTGTTCGGCTTCTAAGCCGCCAGCGGAAATGGCTATTCTCGCAGTCGTACGCCTGACGCTTGGTGACGTACTGGATGTCTGCGTTTGAGAAGCGGGCCGCGTCGGGGATTCCCGGTGGCGGACTCCACCGAGCTGCTGCCTGGAGCGGTGTCGAGGTTCCGCCGGCCGGACGGGAGCATTGATGACGACCCCGGGGCCGGAGACCGGTCGGATCTGGGGCAGGCGGCGAACAGCGAAGCGCGAGCGCCTGGCCGCCGGCGGCCGGTATGCCGACGGGAAGATGATCGACCCGAAGGCGTCGGGTCTCGTGCTGGAGTCGGTGATCCACCCCGGCGACAAGGTGTCGCCGGCCGTGCGACTCATGCCGGAGCTCGGCATCACCGCCACCGTCGAAATGCCTCCCGGCCACATCCTCACCACGATCAGGGCACGCGAGACCCCCGCGATCACCAGCATGGCCATCGACGACGTCGGAACCGTTGCCGCACTGTTCCGAGCCCGCAAGGCGAGCGAACCGTAGAGGGAAAGACCTTGAGGACAGCCTCACCGAAGGCGACACCCGTGAGGACTCTGGACTACGCGGTGACGGTCGGCCTGTCCGCCCTGCTCAGCTACTGGCTGACCACGTCCGTCATGACGCACGCCCACCAGTCGTACGCCGACGGCCAACTCGGCGGCATATGGGCCGTGATCGCGACCATCTTCGTGCTGCGGGAGAGCCGGGACAAGAGCCTCAACGCGGCCCTGTCCCGCATGTCGGCGACGCTCATCAGCTTCGCGCTGTGCCTGACCTACCTGGCGATCTGGCACTTCCACGTCTGGGGCTTCGCCGTGCTCGTGGCACTCAGCGTACTGATCCCCGAACTGATCGGCCAGCCCGGCGCCTCGGTGACCGCGGCCATCACCACTACAGTCGTCATGATCGTCGCGGAACTCAGCCCGCAGGCGGCATGGAGGGAGCCGATCCTGCGTCTGGCCGACACCGCCATCGGTGTGGCCGTCGGCATCGCTGCGGCGATGCTCCTGAACGAGATCGGCAAAGCGGGCCTGGGAGACCGCGGCTCGCAGACTCCGCCGGGCCGACCTCACTGGGACGAAGCGCGGCTCAGCCGGAAACACGCATGTAGTTCCCCGTACGATCTCAGCCCAACGCCCCTCGTGCGTCGTCCTCGGCGCTCGGCCTGGCCAGCAAGATCTGATCCACGCCCATCCGGCCCTGCTCGAAGGCGAGTTGGCCGCCGGCCAGATACAGCCGCCACACCCGCGCCGTCTCCTCCCCCACCAGGCCCACGGCTCTCGGCCAGGCCTGCTCGAGGTTCTCGCGCCACGCGCCGATAGTGCGCACGTAATGTTCACGCAGCGATTCGGTGTCCAGCAACTGGAACCCGGCCGCGCGCCATTGGGCGACGGTCTGCTCGAGCGGGCGCATGTGCATGTCGGGAGCGATGAAGGACTCGATGAACGCGCCGCCGCCCGGCGCCGCACCGGGTGCCCGCGACATCTGCTGGATCAGCGCACGCCCACCCGGCTTGAGCGCGGCGCGCACCGTACGCGCGTAAACGGGGTACGCATCGGCGCCGACGTGCTCGCCCATCTCGATCGACGCGGCCGCGTCGAAGCCGCGAGGCTCACGGAACTCGCGGAAATGCTGCACACACACCTCGACCTGCCCGGCCAGACCCCGCTGCGCCAATTCCCGCGTGATGTAGGCGCACTGCTCCTTCGAGAGGGTGAGCCCGAGCCCGCTGACGCCGTAGTGCTCGGCCGCGTGCATCAGCAGCCCGCCCCACCCGCAGCCGACGTCCAGCAGCCGCATGCCGGGTGCCAGTTCGAGCTTGCGGCAGATCAGGTCGAGCTTGTCGCGCTGCGCATCGGCGAGGGTGTAGCCGGGCTCCTCGGACGGCCAGTACGCGCTCGAATACGACATCGTGGAATCGAGCAGGAGCGCATAGAAGTCGTTGGACAGGTCGTAGTGGTGCGCGATCACGGCACGGTCGCGGGCGACGGTGTGCAGGCCTCCGCGCACCCGGGCCTGGGAGACGGGCGGGGCCGGGCGGGGTCCGATGACCCTGAGGCGGAGCGCCGCCACAAGGAGCCGGGAGAGGTTCGCGGGGGCGGCGATCCGCGGTGCGCCCCGTCCCCGGCCGGCACTTTCCCACACCCTGCGCAGCCCTTCGACGATATCGCCGTCCACATCGAGTTCGCCCTTGGCGTAGGCCTGCGCGAGCCCGAGCTCACCGGGAGCCCACACCAGCCGCCGCAACGCGCGCGGCGAGCAGATGACGAGTATCGGGCCCGCCTCGGGGCCGGCTTGGCTCGCATCCCAGGCCCACACGCCGACGGGCAGATCGCCCCCGTCGGTCAGATCGCGGTAGAGCCGGGCCAGGCGCGGCGCGACCGGAGCGATATTCGTTCTCGGCATGGCGGGAGCGTCCTTTCTGAGTCGGCTGACACGCGCGGCTTCCACCGAAGATCCGCGTGAGACGCTGCCCGGTGTTCGGCGCCGACGGGGAAAAGGATTGCCCGGCCGCGCCGTCCGATCTGCCGGTGGGTGCTCGGCAGTCAGACGGCTCGGGCCCGCTCCGTGTCGCCGCGCTCCCGCTCGTCCTGTTCGTCGTCCTCGGCGCGGCCGTGTACCAGAAGGTTGACGCGGTCGCCGGGGGCGAGTGTCAGGTTCGGGTCGGCTTCGTGCAGTACGCGGCGTTGCAGGACGGAGACGGGAATGTGGCCGGCCGGCCAGGCGATCGAGCCGAGTTGTCTGCCGGAGGCGGACGAGTCGTCGTTCACGAGCAGTTCGACGACGTGGAATCCGGCCAACGGGTTCGGCAGTCTGCTGAGGCCTGCCTCCTGGTGTGCGGCGGCGAGGTCGGCTTCGAGCTCCGAGCGCGTGCTCTCGGCGGCGGTGGCACCGAGATCGCGGGCGATCGCGTGCATGGCGCCGGTGCCGGTGAGCCAGCCCTCGACGCGGGCGCCGTCGGCGGAGAGCACCGGCAGCCCGTCGCGCCCGTAGCGGATCAGTTGCCGTAGTGCCTGGCTGAGCGACTCGGTCGCGTACAACGCCTGCGGCGGGCGCTCGTGGGTGATGGTCTCCCCGGGCAGCGGGCGCATCGCATCGGCGAGTTTGACGTCTTGCAGGGCGCGCCAGGGGGTGGTGCGGTCGAGGTCGGTGCCGCGTCGCAGCAGCTTGGTGGTGTAGATCGTGCCGTAGGAAACGCCGCGGGAGATCGTGGTGGCGATCGCGACGGCCAGCATGACCGGGAGGGTGAGGGTGAAGTCGCCGGTCATCTCGACGACGCTCGCCAGGGAGGTGAGCGGGGCGCGGGCGGCGGCGGTGAACACCGCGCCCATGGACACCGCGGCGTACAGGGCGGGGGGTCCCGCGGCGGCGCCGAACAGGTGGTCGACGACGACGCCGTAGGCGGTGCCGGACATCACCCCGAGGAACAGCGAAGGGGCGAACACCCCGCCGGAGCCGCCGATGCTCAGGCTGACGCTGGTGGCGAGCATCTTGCCGAAAACGGGCAGAATCAGGAACCACAGGGTGTGCCCGCCGGCGATCGCCTTGTACATCACCGGATATCCGGAGCCGCATCTCCAGGAGCTCCCATGGCCGACAGCAAAGCCGTCTACAGCGCGCATTCGATCTTCAAGGTCATCGAGACCGGCGACCCGGCACTGGCCGCCGAGGTGGTCGCCGCCGACTTCCACAACCGGGAGGCGGTCAGCTCCCCCGTCTCCTGCTCGACGCCCGGACCGGCCGGGGTGCTCGCCACCAGCGCCTGGATGCGCTCGGCGTTCACCGACCTGCGCTTCCCCGTCCTCGACACCGGCGTCGACGACGAGAGCGGCCAGGTGTTCGTCAGGGTACATATGCAGGGACGGCAAACCGGACCGTTCGTGCTCTTCCGCAACGGGAAGCTCGACAAGATCATCCCGCCCGCCGACCGCCTGCTCGACTACGAGCAGATCCACGTGCTGACGGTGCGCGACGGGAAGGTGATCGGCCACGAGGCCGTCCGCGACGACGTGACGATGCTCGGCCAACTGGGCGTCTTGCCGCCGACCCCCGCCATGGCCGCGCGGCTCACCGCCTGGAAGCTCACCGGCCGCGACCGACGCGCCGCAGCCTCGGTCTCAGCGGTCGCTGCTCGCGCCGCGGAGTCCGCAGCGGCGGCGTGACTCAGTCCGGATCATGTGGCTGGGGCGAGTGCCCTCAGCCGCATGATCGATCCTCGGGGGCGCTGTATGCGGGCGTCCAGCTCCGGTCAGTGCTCGGACCCGTCCCCGGTGATCGCGCCGAGGGCGTCGACGATGAGGGCGACGAGTTCGTCGCGGGGCGCCGATCGGATCTCGTCGAACCATCCCAGTGAGCGGCCGAGGCTGATGCCGAGCAGCGCGGCGACCGCGACCTGCACCCGCAGCTCGGGACGGTCCTCGTCCTGCCGCGCGGCCATCTTGGCGGCCAGCGGCGCGATCAGGCGCCGGGACAGGCGGTCCAGGGCGGCGTCGCGGATCTCGCAGGACGTGTCGGAACGGATGATGGCCTGGAGGATCGGGCCCGGGCCGTGCCGGTCGTCGGCCCGGGTCAGCACCACCTCGGCCATCTGTTCCAGCCCCTCGTACTCGCTGGGGATCGCCTCGCCGTCGTCCTCGGCGATCACCGCGGCGATGTAGAGGTCTGTTTTGCTGCCGAAGTAGCGGGCGATCAGGGAGGCGTCGACGCCGGCCTGCTCGCCGATCTCCCGGATCGTGGTGCTCTCGAACCCCTGCCGGCCGAAGAGGGTCCTGGCCGCTTGGAGCAGGGCGTCCTTGCTGGCGGCGGAGTCGCGGGAACGGCCCGCCCGGGCCGCCTTCGCGCCACCCGCCGCCGGGTCGCCGATGCTCACGGCCGACCCTCCTTCGAGCCCTGCGATCGCACCGATTCCACCGGGCCCGGTGCCGGCTCCTCGCCGGCGACCAGTCCCGCGCCGGCCAGTTCGGCCTCTTCCTTCATGAGCACCTCGAGGTCCTCCTCCTGATCGACCGTCAGGGTATCGGGCCGCGAGGATGCCCGTCCCGGCAACACGAAGCTGGCCACGGCCGTCGCCAGGCACAGGACGACCGCGATGATCAGGGCCATCGTGAAGCCGCCCACCTCCGGCAGTTGCGCACCGGGACGCGTGTGGGACATCAGCACGGCGGCGCTCAGCGCGCTTCCCACCGTCAAGCCGATGCTGCGCACCACCTGGTAGAAGCCCATGGCGCTGCCGGTCACGCTCGGGGCCACGGCGCGGACGATGAACCCGGGCATCGCCCCGGTGGTGAAGCCGACGCCGAGGCCGCAGACCGCGACGGTGACGAACGCCTCCCACAGGGACGAGTGCGCCACCGCGAAGAAGCCCGCGGCCACCGCGAACACCAGCGAGCCGAGCGGGATCATGGTGCGGGGCCCGAAGCGTCGCTCGTAGCCGGTCAGGAAGCGGGTGGCCAGGTAGCTGCCTGCCGACAACGGGACCAGGACCAGCCCGGAGACGATCAGGGACGCGGCGAAGCCGTAGCCTGCCGACCGCGGGATCTGAACGAACTCGACGAGGATGGGGATGAGCAGGTACATGGCGATGCTGATGAGGAAGCCGGACACGTCGGCGGTGAGGACCGAGCGGTTGCGTACCTGGCGCAGATCGACGAGCGGGTCGGCGACGCGCAGTTCGTAGGGGATCCAGACCGCGAGCAGGATCGCCGACGCGGCGAGGATGCCCAGGGAACCGGCCGAGGTCCAGCCCCAGCCTCCGCCCTCGCTGAGGACTACCGAGACCCCGATGACCGCCAGGCTGAGCAGTCCGGCGCCCGCGACGTCGAAGCGGCGCGAGACCCCCTGCGAGCGGGCCGGCAGGACCACAGCGGCGAGGACCAGGGCCCCGGTGACGACGATCGCACCGAACCAGTAGGCCGCCCGGAAGTCCAGGAGCTGGGCTATCAGCCCGGTGACCGGATAGCCCAGACCGGCGCCGATGGCGGTGGTGACCGACAGGGTGGCGATCGTCCGCCTGGCCGTCTCGGGCGGCAGGCTCCGGCGGGCGATGGCCATGGCTACCGGCAGCAGCCCCAGGCCCACTCCCTGTAAGGCGCGGCCGATCAGCAACACGATGAAGCCGGTGGATATCGCCGCGAGCACGCAGCCCGCGACGACGGCACTGAGGGCGACCAGGATGATGGCCCGCTGGCGGGGCCCGTCGGCGAGGCGCCCCATCACCGGCGTGGCCAGCGCGCCGGTGAGCAGGGTGATGGTCAGAATCCACCCGCCGGTGCTCAACGAGACCCCGTCGGCCTGCGACAGGGTCGGGATGAGGGGGGCGCCGAGGCTGGAGACCACGGCCATCAGCGACCCGGACAGCACCAGGGTCGGCACCAGGAGCCGCTGCCGCGACGGCGAGGGGCCGCCGCCGGCCTCGATCGGGTCCGGCGAGGTCGTCGCGGCTGGATCGGTGAACGTCGCCATCACAGTACTCCCACTACTCCCACTAGTGTCCCCATCCGATGTCATCACATGATTACATCGACCCGGCTCACTATAGCCCGTGGGCTCCACATGATCCAAAAGAGCCCGCTCAGGCTCCCGGCGACGGTGCCGTGCGCGGCGTGACGGCCACGGCGCCGCCCGGCGGCCGTAGACGCGGGCAGGGGCCCGCCGGACACTACGGACACGACGGAAGGAGCACACTGAGATGACCGCGTCAGCGCAAACCCCGCCGGACGAACTCGACGTCCACTACGAAGGCCTGCCCTCGACCGCGACCGCCGACTTCAATCGCGACGGCTTCATCCACCTCGCCGGGGTGCTCTCGCCGGAGACGCTCGCAGAATACGAGCCGACCATCACCTCCGAGGTGATCCGGCTCAACACCCAGCACCTTCCGCTCGACGAGCGCGACACATACGGCAAAGCCTTCCTCCAGGTCTCGAACCTGTGGCGGGAGAACGGGAAAGTCAGGCGCCTGGTGTTCTCGCGCCGCCTGGCGGCGATCGCGGCGCGACTGCTCGGCGTGCACGCGGTCCGCCTCTATCATGATCAGGCCCTTTACAAAGAACCCGGCGGCGGCATCACACCCTGGCATGCCGACCAGTACTACTGGCCGCTGTCCTCCGACCGCTGCCTGACGCTCTGGCTGCCGCTGCAGGCGACTCCGCTCGAGATGGGCCCCCTGGCGTTCGCACGCTCCAGCCAGAACCTCTCCCACGGCCGCGACCTTCCGATCTCCGACGAGTCCGAGGCGCGGTTGACGCGAATGCTGGCCGAGCAGGACCTCGAGGACGTCGTCGCGCCCTTCGGTCTCGGCGACGCGAGTTTCCACCGCGGCTGGACCTTCCACCACGCGGGGCCGAACCACGGCGCAGCGCCGCGGCGCGTGATGACGGTGATCTACATGGACGCCGACATGCGCGTCGCCGAGCCGGTCAATCCGCAGCAGGAACGCGATCGCGGCTGGATGCCCGGCGCGGGGATCGGCCAGGTGCCGGACACGCCGCTCAACCCGGTGCTCTTCGACGGCCGTGAAGCGCCGTGAGGTCCCCCGGGTGCCCCCTGCGCACCAGGCCCCTGATATGTGTTCGACGGGCGCGCCGCCGGGCACCTGAACCAATGTTCACATCCTCGCCCGGGCGGCGGCCACCCGAATCGCAGTTCTGATTCACCGGGCGCCGTTACGGTGCGGGGTGCGAACCCTCCGCCTTCCGCACCCACCACTCGGAGAGCTCATGCGTCTGCCCGCCCACGCCCGGAACCGATTCCGGGCCCTCGCCGCGGCCGTTGCGACGGCCGCCCTCGCCGCCGGGCTCGGCCTCACCGCGGCCGGCCCCGCCCAGGCCCTGGACTACGGCTCGCTGCAGCTGGACCAGACCACCTCGGTCGGCATCCACAACACCTACGACAACTCCTCCTACCCGTACCTGGCCGACGCGCTGGACTCCGGCGCCACGCTGATCGAGCTCGACGCCTGGGTCAACCCGTTCACCCACCAGTGGGACGTCAGCCACTCGGACCCCATCGGCAGCGACAACAACTGCAACTACGCGCCGGTGCCCGCCGACCTGTACAGCGGGAACACCAGCCAGGACCTCGACAGCTGCCTCGGCGACATCGCCACCTGGCTCAGCGTGCACCCGACGGCCAATCCGATCATGGTGAAGCTGGAGATGAAGGCCGGCTTCGACCAGACGATCGGCATGGGCCCGGCCGAACTCGACTCGTACATCAACGCGCACATCGGCGCCTACGTCTACAAGCCCGTCGACCTGCTGACCAAGCCGGACGGGACGCAGTACCCGAACCTCGACGCGGCGGCCAAGGCCGACAACTGGCCGACCCGCCAGCAGCTGCAGGGCAAGGTGATCATCGAGGCGATCCCGGGCACCTTCGAGGAGGCCAACCCCTTCGACCACCTGTGGACCGACACCGAGTACGCGGACTACCTCGGCACCCTGGAGTCCGAGGGCGAGATCGCGAACGCGGAGATCTTCCCGAGCGTGCTCGGCGCCCAGACCGGCGACCCGCGCACCCGCTACCCGGCCGCGATCCAGCCCTGGTTCGTGGTCTTCGACGGTGACGCCGCGACCTACGTCGCGGACGGGAACACCGAGTGGTACAACGCCAACCACTACCTCGTGGTCGCGACCGACGCGGAGAACGTGCCACCGACCCTGTCCGACACCGACCCCTCCCTCTCCGACGCGCAGGCGCGGGTCGCCGAACTTGCCGCCGACTCCGTCTCGTTCGTCTCCACGGACTGGAGCAACGCACCCGGAGACGGCGTCCTGTCCGAGGTGCTGCCGCGCGGCTGACGGCAGCCGCCGCACTCGCCACTCGCCGCACTCGCCGCGCACACCACGGCACGCCACGAAGCGGCCGGTGACCCGGATCCACCGGGGCCACCGGCCGCTTTCGCGCCCATCGTCGGCGTCGGGGTCGGCTTCGGCGTCGAGCCGTCCCTCTACCGCGACCCGGGGGAATCCGACACAACGCGACGCCGGGTCATGGCGGATCGCCCCGTTGCCGCAGGCCGCGGTGAGGCGAACGCTGAACCCACCCACCGATTCGGGGCCTCGCCTGCGAAGAAAGGCCGACACATGCCCTTCCGACCCCCGCAACGCCGCGTGTGGCGTCGAGCCCTCAGCATCCCGCTCGTACTGAGTCTCGCCGCCGCGGCCGCGCTGAACGGGCCGTCCCCCGCCGCCGCGGCCGCCGCGCTGCCGCGGTTGAACATCACCGCCGACTACGTCTCCGGCATCTCCTCCGGCGCGGCCGAGGCTGTGCAGCTCCAGGTCGCCTACTCGGCGACGTTCCAAGGCCTGGCCTTCTTCGCCGGCCCGGCCTACGACTGCGCCCAAGGCAGCGCCACCCTCGCCGTGTACGCCTGCGCCTACGACTCGGTGCCCGACGACGTCGGCCGGCTCGAGTCCACAGCGTCGCAATGGGCTGCGAATGGCCTGATCGACCCGACGGCCGATCTCGCGGGCAAGCCGGTCTTCGAGTGGCACGGGACGCTCGACACGGTCGTGGCCGCCCCGGTCGCCGACGATGCCGACACCTTCCTGAGCCACTTCGGCGCGTCGGTGGACTATGTCGACGACGTGCCCTCCGGCCACGGCTGGATCAGCCCCGTCGCGCCCGAAGTCTGCGCGGCCTCGGCCGCACCGTACCTCGACGACTGCGGAACGGATCCGGAAGGGGCCTTCCTCAGCGAGTGGCTCGGCTCGGTCAGCGCCCCGAACCTCGGCGCCCCGGCCGGCCGACTGGAGACATTCAATCAGAACACGTACGCGCCCGGCGGCAGCGCCGCCGCCGTCGGGCTCGGGCCCAGCGGCTACGAGTACGTCCCCGCGAACTGCGCGGACGGCGCGCCCTGCCGGCTCGTGCTGGCCTTGCACGGCTGCGAGCAGAACACCACGGACGTCAGCTCCGCGTTCATCGACGACAGCTACCTGAATCAGTATGCAGACACTAACAGCCTGGTGGTGCTCTACCCGCAGGTCTCCGCGACCGACGCGGCCGACCCCCTCGGTTGCTGGGACTGGTGGGGATACCTGCCGAACGACGCCGACTACGCCCAGAAAGCCGGCGCGCAGATGACGGCCCTGATGAACATGGTCGCAGCCGGCGGCGGGTGATCCGCGTACGTCGTCACATCGGGGTCCAGGCACCCGTCGTCAGTCGCGCTTTGCCGTCTTGGCGCGCAGGAAGCTGCGTAGGCGGCGGAGGGGCCAGGTGTTGACGACGTCGTCGGGGGTGAGCCAGCCGCGCTGCGCGGTGCCGACGCCGTAGCGCATGTTGTCCAGGTGGGGGACGGCGTGCGCGTCGGTGTTCACGGCGAACTTCACGCCGGCGCGCCCGGCGGCGATGATGTGCTCGTCGTTCAGGTCGAGGCGCTCGGGCGAACCGTTGACCTCGAGCACGGTGCCGCTCGCGGCGGCCGCCCGGTAGACGGCCTCCCAGTCGGCGTCCACGGCCGGGCGGCGGCCGAGGACGCGGGTCGTCGGGTGGCCGATGACATGGATGTACGGGTTCTCACACGCCTTGACCAGCCTGCGGGTCATCTCGTCACGCGGCTGGTCGAAGTGCGAGTGCACCGAGGCGACGCAGAGGTCGAATCCC
>FSXZ01002266.1_pt1 | contig 10824 bp, 11 predicted proteins | sample 1638121 | NCBI WGS metagenome assembly FSXZ01 (sample SAMEA3914788, study PRJEB12502) | metagenome | biome: forest; material: soil | place: Canada | collected 2011-07-03 | depth 0.1 m
GACGCGGAGACCGGCTCCTGGCAGGCGCCCGCGGCCGCGCTGGCCGTCGGCCGGGGCGCGCAGGCCGCGCTCCCGCCCCGCCTCCTGCCGCTGGAGCGGCTTCAGGTCATCGTGCCGGCCCTGGCCGCCACCGACCCGCTGCGCCTGCAGCTCGCCCCGCCCGCCGTGATCGCGGCGGGCCGGACGCTGATCGCCGGCATGGTCGACTGCCTCCCGCCGGCCGGGGCCGGGCCGGACCAGGCTCCCGCCCCGGACGGGCCGGCCGCCGGCCCGGCGGCCGGGGCCGGGTCGGTCGCCGCCCGGCTGACCCGCGCGCTGAGCCCGGCGGGGCCGCCGGCCGGGACGCCCGCCGGGCTGGACCGGCTGGTGCAGACGGCGCTGGTGCTGCTGGCCGACCACGAGCTGGCCGCCTCGACGCTGGCCGCCCGGGTCGCCGCCTCGGTCCGGGCCGACCCGTACGCCGTGGTGGCCACCGGCCTGGGCGCCGTCGGGGGGGCGCTGCACGGCGGTGCCTCGCTGGCCGCCGAGACCCTGCTCAGCCTGGCCGCCAGCGCGGCCGACGTGCCGCGCGTGGTCGGCGACCTGCTCCGCCGTGGTGAGCAGCTGACGGGCTTCGGCCACTTCGCGTACCCGGCCGGCGATCCGCGATCCGTTCTGCTGATGGAGAAGATCGAGGAGTACGCACCCGGGTCGCCGCGGCTGGCGGTGGCGGCCGCGGTCATCGCCGAGGTGCGGCGCCGGGCGCTGCCCGAGCCCAACGTGGACTTCGCGCTGGCCGTCCTGACCAGCGTGGCGGGCCTGGCGCCGGGCGCGGGAGAGGCCATCTTCGCGGTCGCCCGGGCGGCCGGCTGGATCGCGCACGCCCTGGAGGAGTACGCACGGCACGCGCCGATCCGGCCGCGTGGCGTCTACACCGGCCCGGCCGGGCCGCTCTAGCGCCGGGAATCACGGCGGCGGCGCCGGCATTGACCGTATGACCAGCCTGCTACCGGGGAGCCCCCATGGCCGTCCGCCGCCTGAATCACGCCGTCCTCTACGTCGCTGACGTGGCGGCGGCCGTCGCCTTCTACACCGACGCCCTCGGGTTCGAGGTGCATAGCCAGATCCCGGGGCGGGCCGCGTTCCTGGGCGCGCCCGGCTCGGCCAATGACCATGACCTCGGCCTCTTCGAGGTCGCGGACGGCGCCGCCCCGCCGGGCCGGTACCTGGGGCTGTACCACCTGGCCTGGGAGGTCGGCACGCTGGCCGAGCTGGCCGACATCCGGGAGCGGCTGGTGGCGCACGGTGCCCTGGTCGGGGCCAGCGACCACCGGGTGTCCAAGTCGCTGTACGCCCGGGACCCGAGCGGGATCGAGTTCGAGGTCATGTGGCGGGTCCCGGCCGAGGACTGGGCCGGCGAGCGGTCCGCCGGGCCGGGCCTGGCCCCGCTCGACCTGGACGGCGAGATCGCGCGCTGGGGCGACCGGGTCACCGGCGCCGCGGCCGGCTCGGTGACCTGACCCGCCGGCGGCGGCCGCCCGGCCCGAGCCAAGCGGGCCGGGCTAGCGGCCTGGGGCGGCGATCTGGCCGGGGCCGCCGGCCGCGGGCGGCCGGGTGCTGACCTCGATGGTGCCCTTGTAGGCGATGCCCCGGATGTGCACGACCGGGGCGTCGGCGGGCAGGCGGCTCTCCAGGGCCTCCTGCTCGGACCAGCCCTTGCTGACGCCGAAGCCGTCCAGCTCGACCCGGACGCCCGGCGGCACCAGCACGTCGATGCGTGACTTGTAGGCGATGGCCTGCACCGTCGTCTCCGGGCCGTCCAGCTCGGCGGCCCGCAGGTCGAGCCAGCCGCTGCCCTTGTAGACGACCGAGGTGAACCGGCCGGGCACCCGCCACCGGCCGCCGCGCCGGACCGAGCTCTTGTAGGCCAGCGCGTACTTGCCCGGCTTGCTGCCGCCCGCCCCGGCCGGGGGGCTGGCCGGGCGCGGCCCGGCGGCGGGCAGGTCGGCGGTGAGCTTCTCCAGGTCGGTGCTGACCCGGGCGGTCAGCGCCGCCCGCATCCGCTGGTCGAACTCGTCGTCGTCCAGCCGCCCCTCGGCGAACGCGGCCTGCAGGACGTGCGCGGCGGCGTCACGGTCCCGGTCCGACACCCGGATGGCCGGCGCGGGTGGCTCGAGCGGCCCGGGCGGGCCTGATGGCTGCATCCCGGGCGGGCCTGATGGCTGCATGGCGCCCTCCTCGGGCCTCCGGCGAAGTTAAGATGTATCTTAACTTAGGCGGTCACGGCCCGGCCGGCAAGCAGGTTTCGGCCAGGAGCAGCAGCAGCGCGATAACGATCACGGTCATGAAGGGGCCATCAGTGCGGTCCGGGACCGGCCCTCAGGACGCGGCCAGCGCCGGGACGGCCAGCGTCGCGTAGAGCTGCGCGGTCAGCCCGGCGATCTGCGCCCAGCTGAACTCGGCCACGGCCCGGCCGCGGCCGGCCCGGCCCATGGCAGCCGCCCGGCCCGGGTCGGTGACCAGGGCGTTGAGCGCCGCGGCCAGGGCGGCCGGGTCGCCCGCCGGGGCCAGCAGGCCGGTCACGCCGTCCGCCACCACCTCGGGGATGCCGCCGACGCGCGACCCGACCACCGCGGTGCCGCACGCCATGGCCTCCAGGTTGACGATGCCCAGCGGCTCGTACAGCGACGGGCAGGCGAACACGGTCGCGTGGCTGAGAATCTGGATCACCTCGGGCTTGGCCAGCATGCCCTCGATCCAGATCACCCCGGGCCGGGTGGCCTGCAGGTGCTCGGTCAGGCCCGCCACCTCGGCGGCCAGCTCGGGAGTGTCGGCCTGCCCGGCGCACAGCACCAGCTGGGCCGCCGGGTCCAGCTGCTCGGCGGCGCGCAGCAGCACCGGCAGGCCCTTCTGCCGGGTCACCCGCCCGACGAAGACCACCGACGGCCGCCCGGGGTCGATGCCGAACCGCTCCAGCACGCCGGTGCCGGGGTCGGGCGCGTACTGCACCGTGTCGATGCCGTTGCGGATGACGTGCACGCGCCCGGCGGCCACCGCGGGGTAGGCGGCCAGGATGTCGGACCGCATCCCGTCCGAGACGGCGATGACGGCGGCGGCCGACTCGATGGCCGTCCGCTCGCACCAGGACGACAGCGCGTAGCCGCCGCCGAGCTGCTCGGCCTTCCACGGCCGCAGCGGCTCCAGCGAGTGCGCGGTCATCACGTGCGGGATCCCGTACAGCTGGCCGGCCAGGAAGCCGGCCAGGTTGGCGTACCAGGTGTGCGAGTGGACCAGGCCGGCGCCGGACACGGCCGCGGTCATGGACAGGTCGGCCGAGATGGTCTGCAGGGCGCTGTTGGCGCCGGCCAGGTGCTCCCAGGGCCGGTGCGCCACGGCGCCCGGCCGGTCGGCGCCCTGGCAGTGCACGGTCAGGTCAACCAGGCGGCCGACCTCGCGGGCCAGGTACTCGACGTGCACGCCCGCGCCGCCGTAGACCTCGGGCGGGTACTCGCGGGTCAGCATGGCGACCCGCAGCCGCGGCCCGGCGGCTCCGTCCGGCTGGCCGGGCCCGCCCGCGCTGCCCCCCGTCATCGCTCGACGACCTGGCCCTTGCCCACGACGGTGACCCCGCCGCCGGACACGGTGAACCCGCGGGCCCGGTCGTGGTCCTTGTCCACCCCGATCACGGCGCCCTCGGGGACGACCACGTTCTTGTCCAGGATCGCGTCCTGGACCACCGCGTTCCGGCCGATGATCGTGTTGTCCAGGACCACCGACCGCTCCACCCGCGACCAGCTGTTGACCCGGACGCCGGGCGACAGGACCGCGTTGCGGACCAGGCCGCCGGACACGATCACGCCGTTGCTGACCACGCTGTTGATGGCCCGGCCGATCCGGTCGCCGTCATCGTGGACGAACTTGGCGGGCGGCTGGGACGGGACGTGGGTCAGGATCGGCCACCGGTCGTTGTACAGGTTGAACACCGGGTGCACGGCGCACAGGTCAAGGCTGGACTCGAAGTAGGAGTCGAGCGTCCCCACGTCCCGCCAGTAGCCGGCGTCCCGCTCCTCGGCGCCCGGCACGTCGTTGTCCAGGAAGTCGTAGACCTGCGCGGTGCCCTCCTTGACCAGCATCGGGACGATATCGCCGCCCATGTCGTGCCGGCTGCCGGGATTGTCGGAGTCCTGGCGCAGCGCGTCGACCAGCACGCTGGTGGTGAACACGTAGATGCCCATGGAGGCGAACGCCATGTCGGGCCGGCCGGGCATGGCCGGCGGGTCGGCCGGCTTCTCCAGGAACGCCTCGATGGTGCGGCCGTCGCCCCCCGTCTTGATGACGCCGAAGTCGGTCGCCTCCTTGCGCGGCACCGGGATGGCGGCCACGGTCACGCCCGCCCCGTTCGACACGTGCTGCTCGATCATCTGCATCGGGTCCATCCGGAACACGTGGTCGGCCCCGAAGACGGCCACGATGTCGGGCTGGTCGTCATAGATCAGGTTCAGCGACTGGTAGACGGCGTCCGCCGAGCCGGTGTACCAGTGCGGCCCGAGCCGCTGCTGGGCCGGGACCGGGGTCACGTAGTTGCCGAGCAGGCTGGACAGCCGCCAGGTCGTGGTGATGTGCCGGTCCAGGCTGTGGCTCTTGTACTGGGTCAGCACGCAGATGCGGCGGAACCCGCCGTTGACCAGGTTGGACAGGGCGAAGTCGATGAGCCGGTACAGGCCGCCGAACGGCACGGCCGGCTTGGCCCGGTCGGCGGTCAGCGGGGCCAGGCGCTTGCCCGCCCCGCCCGCCAGCACGATGCCCAGGATCCGCGGATCGTCATGCATGGGCCACTCTCCCCAGGGGGCGCCTCGGCGCGCCGCTCTCCCGTCAGACCTTGCCAGACGGTTATATCGGGCGAGTTACCCTGATCTTGGACTGGTCATGCGGGAGAAGCTCCCAGTCCGTCATGAAGGTGGCCGCCAGGCCATGCCGGCGGGCCAGGCCGGTGAGGGTCTCGGTGCGGTAGTAGAAGTCCTCCCGCAGGACCTGGTGCTCCGCGCCGTCGGTCCGGTCGAAGGTGAAGTCGAAGAACCCGCCGGGCACCATGACCCGCCCGACGTGGGCCAGGCACTCGTCGATCACGGCCAGCGGGGAATGCGAGAACACGCTGTGCGCGTGCACGACGTCGAACTGCGCGTCGGGCAGGAACTCCAGCCGCAGGTTATCCACCAGCGCCAGGTGCGGCAGCTTGGCCGGCAGGCCGTAGTCGGCCACGACCCGCTGGGCCGCCAGCAGGATGTCGGGCGAGATGTCGATGCCGTAGTAGTTCCCGGCGTCCAGGTAGGCCGCGAACAGGCGGCCCGCCCGCAGGTTCCCGCAGCCGATCTCCAGCATCCGCATCGGCGGCTTCAGGCCGTGCCCCAGCAGGTAGTCGAACTGGAGCTGGCCGAGCTGGAGCCACGAGTCATGGGTCTTGCTGCCGACCGCGCCCTCGCGGCTGCGGGCCGCGTCCGAGCGCATGACGGCCCGGTAGTAGGCCACGTGATCACGGGCGCGCAGCGCCAGCCAGGCGTCCCGGCCGAGCCGCCGGGCGTGGGCGGCAATCTTGTCCGGGTGCCGTAACGCGTACTGGGCCTGGTAGGCGAGCCGGGAGCGGTCCTTGGCGTGCACGGCGCCAGCCTAGGGCGCCGGGGCGAGCCCGTCCGGGATAGCCGCGCCGGTTACTCCGGCGGGGTCGCCTCCGTGATGCCGGCCCGGTGCACGACGGCCCGGGTGGCCAGCAGCCGGGCCACCCCCACCCCGGCTCCCATCAGGACGCCCCAGGCCACGGCCTCGCCCAGCGCCACCTGCGGGTCCTCGGGGCTGTCCGGCGGCTCCTTGCCCACGATCTTGGTCCAGGCCAGCGCGAGCAGCTTGCGGGCGACCCACGCCGCGGCCATCCCGGCCACGGCATTGGCCACTTTCGACCCGGCACCGGCCTTCTTGTCAGCCATATGAGCGGTCCCTCCTCCGACAGTCAGCCGATCATTGCCCGGCGGTCAGCCGATCATGCCACGGAGGGATCACCGGTGCGGGGCGCCTGGGCCCGCAGGCCGACGACCGCCGCCGCCAGGGCCTCGGGATCGCGGGACCCCACCAGCCAGTACGGGTGGGCCGGCGCGCCGCCGCCCGGGGCGGCCAGCACCTCGACGTAGACCGCCCGCTTCAGGTAGGGCCGGATCAGCATGAGCCCCGCCGGGTCGGCCAGCGGGCCGCGCAGCTTGCCGGTCTGCTGCTCGTCGAGGACCTGGACGTGGCCCGCCCGGGCCAGCGGCAGCGCGTCGCGGCCGGCCCGCAGCTCCCTGTCGTCGACCGAGATGGTCGCGTTCCCCCAGATCCACAGGAGCACGCCGGGCGCGATGACCAGCACTACGTACGCGCCGATGGCCACCGCGACGCTGAACCCGGCCCAGGCAAACGAGGCGAACGTCACCATCGTGATGAACCCGAGGACCCAGTAGGACGCCGGCACGCGGAGGTGTTCGCGGTAGCTGCGCATGGCACCACCGTAGTTGGTTACATGGACCCATGACCGACCGGCCAGTGACGCACGGCGACAGCGGCCCGCCCGCTTCGCCGGGACCGGGCCAGCCGCCCGGATCCGAGCCGGTCCCCGAGCCCGCGCCCGGCCCGGCCGCCGAGCCTGCTGAGCCGCCGGCCGCCGCCCCGCCGCCCGGCGTCCCGGTGCCGCCGGCCGCCGCGCCCGGCCCGCCGCCCGGCGCCGCGGCCCGGCTGCGCGGGCTCGCCGCCCGCATCCGGGCCGGCGCGGGGCCGGGTGAGCACCCGCCGCGGCCGGACGCGGCCGCCGTCGCCGCGGGCGTGCCCGCCTGGGCGCGCCAGCCGCACCCGGTCAGCGTGGACGACGAGGTCCCGCGGCTGCTGCGGCAGGCCGCGGCCTGGTCCTGGCGGCTCATTCTCGTGGCCGCGCTCATTTACGGGACGTTCCGACTGGCCGTAACGCTGCGGCTCGTGGTCCTCCCGCTCATCGCCGCCATCCTGCTCACGGCGCTCCTGCAGCCGCTCGCCGCGCGGCTGCGCCGGACGGGAATGCCCGGCCTGGCCGCGACCTGGTGCACGTTCCTGCTGGCCCTGGTGATCATCGCGGGGGCGGTGACCCTGGCCGCCAACCGCGTCAGCGCCGACTACCCGACGCTGGCCGCCGAGGTCCGGCGCACGGCCAACGAGGTCCAGAAGTCCCTGGCCGGGCCGCCGTTCCACCTGCACGGGCGGCGCCTGGCGCAGCTCACCAACCAGGTCCTCCACTTCCTGTCCCAGCACAAGTCGGTCATCGCCGGCACGGTGGTGACCGGCGGCAAGATCTTCCTCGAGATCCTGACCGGCCTGGTGCTGACGCTGTTCACCGCGTTCTTCCTGCTCAAGGACGGCCCCCGGATCTGGCAGTGGATCATCGGCGGGCTGGGCCCCGAGCCGCACCGCCGGATGTCGCAGGCCGGTGACGCGGCCTGGCACACCCTGACCAGCTACGTCCGGGGGACCACCCTGGTGGCCGCCATCCACGCGATCTTCATCGGCGTGGCCCTGTGGCTGCTCGGGGTCCCGCTGCTCGTCCCGCTGATCATCCTGGTCTTCCTGGCCTCGTTCATCCCGCTGGTCGGCATCCTGGTGGCCGGCGCCCTGGCCATCCTGGTCACCCTCGGCACCAGGGGCTGGCTGGCCGCCGTCATCCTGCTGGCCGTGTTCCTGCTGGAGAACCAGATCGAGGGCCACCTGCTCCAGCCGCTGGTCGTCGGCCGCGCGGTGCGCCTGCACCCGCTGGCCATCATCCTGGTCCTGGCCGTCGGCGGCGTCATCGCCGGCATCCCCGGGGCCATCGTCGCCGTGCCCGCGGCGGCGGTTATCACCTACGCCGTGCCGTTCCTGCGCGGCGCCGGCCCGCCCGCCGGCCCCGGATCGCCGCCGGGCGGCTAGCCGGTGGCGATAGGGTCGCCACCGTGACTGCCGTTCCCGGCCCTAGCGCCGACTCCGACCGGGTGGAGATCCTCATCCAGCGGCTCGATCCCGGCCTGCCGCTGCCCGCGCGCGCCCATCCCGGCGATGCCGGCACGGACCTGTTCGCGGCGGAGGAGGTCGAGCTGGCCCCCGGCCAGCGGGCGCTGGTCCCGACCGGGATCGCGATCGCCCTGCCCGACGGCTACGCGGGCTTCGTGCACCCCCGCTCCGGGCTGGCCGCCAGGCACGGCGTGACGATCGTCAATGCGCCCGGAACCGTCGATGCCGGGTACCGTGGCGAGATCAGGGTGACGTTGCTCAATACCGACCCTGACCGCCCTGTCCGCTTCCAGCGCGGGGACCGGATCGCCCAGCTGATCATCCAGCGGGTGGCCTACCCGGTCTTCCACGAGGTCGCGACCCTGCCGGGGTCGGCCAGGGGCGACAGCGGCTTCGGCTCCACGGGCGGGCACGCCGCGAGCACGGGCCCGGCCGCCGGCAGCGAGATTCCCGGCCGGGCCTAGCGCCCGCCGTGGCCACACAGTAAGGGAAGGTGCGGGGTGTTCCGACGGCACCGCCGCGACGACGCGGACCGGTCCAGGCACGACAGCGACGACGAGCTCGAGCAGGACGGCCTCGATGAGGACGGCCTCGATGAGGACGAGCTCGATGAGGACGGCCTCGACGAGGACGAGCTCGACGAGGACGAGCTCGACGACGAGCCGGGCGACGCGGATGACGAGCTGGCGGAGCCCGCCGCGCCGCGCGCGGCGCGCCGGGCACCGAGCCACCGGCGCGCCTCGCACGACCTCGGCGACCCCGCGACCTGGACCCGCATGCGCGATCCCGCGGCGGCCCCGGCCGGCGCCGGGCAGTCGGCCGGGCCCTGGGACGGGGCGGCCGACTACCCGGAGGCCCAGCGGATGGACTTCGGCAGCCTGCTCGTGCCCATGCATGACGGCTTCGACATCCAGGTCAACCTCGACGATCAGGCCGGGATGTGGGTCGCCGTGGTCTGGCAGGACAGCGCGCTGCAGCTGCAGGCGTTCGCCGCGCCCAAGACCAGCGGGCTGTGGGACGAGGTCCGGGCCGAGATCGCCGACGAGGTGGCCAAGGCCGGCGGGCAGAGCCAGGACGCTGACGGGCCGTTCGGGCCTGAGCTGCTGGCCCGGCTGACCCCGGGCGGGCCGGGGACCGCGCCGGTGCCGATGCGGTTCCTGGGCGCGGACGGCCCGCGCTGGTTCCTGCGCGGGCTGCTCACCGGCCCGGCGGCTGAGCGCCCGGAGCTGGCGCGGCCGTTCGAGGAGCTGTTCGCCGACGTCGTGGTCGTCCGCGGGGACCACGCCGCGCCGCCCCGCAACTCCCTGGAGATCCAGCTTCCCGATGAGGCCCGGCAGGCCATCGAGCAGCAGATGGAGGCCGAGCAGGCCGAGTCCGGCACCCCGCCGCCGGGCATGCTCACCGACGCCAGCGGCCTCCCGGTCAACCCCTTCGAGCGCGGCCCGGAGATCACCGAGACCCGCTAGCCCGCCGGCCCCCGGGCCGGCCGGGGATCAGGCGGCGGGGTCAGCCGCCGGCGTGCAGCAGGCGGCCCAGCTCGGCCTCGACGTCCTGGTTCGTCACGAACAGGAGCTCGTCACCGCATTCCAGGGGGTCGTCGCTGCTGGGCACGATCACCCGGCCGTCGCGCAGGATGGCCACCAGCGCGGTGTCGGCCGGCCACTCGATGCTGCCCACCCGCTGCCCGGCCAGCTGGGCGTCGGCCGGGATGGTCAGCTCGACCAGGCTCGCGTCGCTCTGCCGGAAGGTCATCAGCCGGACCAGGTCGCCGACGCTGACCGCCTCCTCGACCAGCGCCGACAGCAGCCGCGGGGTGCTGACCGCCACGTCCACGCCCCAGGACTCGTTGAACAGCCACTCGTTGGCGGGCAGATTGATCCGGGCCACCACCCGCGGCACGCCGTACTCGGTCTTGGCCAGCAGCGACGTGACCAGGTTGACCTTGTCGTCCCCGGTCGCGGCGATGACCACGTTGCAGCGCTCCAGCGAGGCGTCGTCCAGGGCGGCGATCTCGCACGCGTCCGCGAGCAGCCACTCGGCGCCGGCCACCTCGTACACCTTGATGGCCTTGGGGTCCTTGTCGATGAGCAGGACCTCGTGACCGTTCTCGATCAGTTCCTTGGCAATGGAGGTGCCGACAGCGCCGGCTCCCGCGATCGCGACGCGCATCAGTGGCCCTTTCCGGGAATCGGCTGGCAGAACAGGGCCGCGATCCGCTGCAGGTCGCCTTCCTCGGCGACGACGTGCAGGACGTCGCCGTCCTGCAGCACGGTGCCCTGGGTGGGGATCATGGCCTGGCCCATCCGGGAGATGAACGCGATCCGGGTCTGCGCCATGTCCTCCAGCGCCGACACCTTCTCGCCCAGCCAGTCCGCGACGCACGCCACCTCGGCCAGGACGACGGCGCCGGTCGGGTCGCGCCACAGCGGCTCCGCGCCCTCGGGCAGCAGCCGGCGCAGCATCTGGTCGGCCGTCCACCGGACGGTCGCCACCGTGGGAATGCCCAGCCGCTGGTAGACATCGGCCCGGCGGGGGTCGTAGATGCGGGCGACCACGCGCTGCACCCCGAACGACTCCCGCGCCACCCGGGCGGCGATCACGTTGGAGTTGTCACCGCTGGAGATGGCGGCGAAGCCGTCCGCGCGCTCGATTCCGGCCTGGGCCAGCACCTCGCGGTCATACCCGATGCCGGTGATCCGGGTGCCCTTGAAGCCCGACGACAGCTTCCGGAACGCCTCGGGATCGCGGTCGATGACCGCGACCGAATGCCCCTGGGCCTCGAGGATATGGGCGATCGTCGAGCCGACCCGC
>FSXZ01003050.1_pt1 | contig 10800 bp, 13 predicted proteins | sample 1638121 | NCBI WGS metagenome assembly FSXZ01 (sample SAMEA3914788, study PRJEB12502) | metagenome | biome: forest; material: soil | place: Canada | collected 2011-07-03 | depth 0.1 m
CCTGCTCGTCCGGGCGGCCGTCCGGGCCGACCACGATGACGTTGTTCTCGCCGCGGAAAGGCGAGGGGGGTTGGGTGTTCGCTTCGATGTCCGCCATGACTCCATCCTTTCCCACTCGTCGGCTACTGCGCGACCAGGAGGACCTTTCCCACGTGGTCCGAGGCCTCCACCACCCGGTGCGCCTCGGCCGCCTCGGACAGCGGGATCCGCCGGTCCACGATCGGACGCAGCGTCCCATCGGCCACCAGCGGCCAGGCGTGCTCGCGCACGGCCGCCACGATCGCGGCCTTCTCCGCGGCCGGACGGGCCCGCAGTGTGGTGGAGATCACCGCGGCCCGCTTGGCCATCAGCTTCCCGAAGTCCAGCTCCGCCCGGTTCCCGCCCTGGAGCCCGATATTCGCCAGCCGCCCGTTGACCGCCAGCGCGTCCAGATTCCGGTCCAGGTACTTCGCGCCCATGTTGTCCAGGATCACGTCCACGCCGCGGCCCTCGGTCAGCTCGGCCACCCGGGCCACGAAGTCCTCGGTCTTGTAGTCGATGGCCGCGTCCGCGCCGAGCTCCAGGCAGCGCTTCGCCTTGGCCGCCGAGCCGACCGTGACCAGCACGCTCGCACCGAAGGCCTTGCCCAGCTGGATCGCGGTGGTGCCGATGCCGCCGGCGCCGCCGTGCACGAGCAGGTGCTCGCCGGGGCGCAGCCGCGCCGTCATGTACACGTTGGACCACACGGTGCACACGGTCTCCGGCAGTCCGGCCGCCGCCTCGAGGTCCAGGCCCGCGGGAACCGGCAGCAGCTGCCCGGCCGGCACCGCCACCCGTTCGGCGTAACCGCCGCCGGTCAGCAGCGCGCACACCTCGTCGCCCACGGACCAGCCGGTCACGCCCTCGCCGAGCGCGGCCACCCGGCCGGAGCACTCCAGCCCGGGCACCTCGGTGGTGCCGGGCGGCGGAGCGTAGAAGCCCCGGCGCTGCATGAGGTCGGCCCGGTTCACCGCCGCCGCCACCACGTCCACCAACACCTCGCCCGGTCCGGCCACCGGATCGGGGACGTCGGTCCAGGTGAGCACCTCGGGCCCGCCCGGTTCACTGCACAGGATCGCCTTCATTCGGCCAGCCTATGCCTCGGCCGGGGTGACCGGGTCGTGCGGACGCACCACGATCATCCGGTCCTGCGCCCTGATCGTGCCGATGTCCGGGTCGTCGAAGCGCAGCATCCGCCCGGCCCGGATGACGCCGAGCACCGGCAGCGCACAGGAGCGCGGAGCGAGCCCGATCTCCCCCGGCCCGGCCGGCTGTTCCACCATGTCCAGGCCCTGGCCGTAGGTGAGCAGATCGGTCACCACCGCGCCCACCTCGGGGCTGAGCGTCGAGGCGCCGAGCAGGTTGCCGGTCATCTCCGAGGAGGTGACCACGGTGTCCGCGCCCGACTGGCGCACCAGCGGCGCGTTCTCCGCCTCGCGTACGGCCACGGCGATGAAGGCGTCCGGGGCGAGCTGGCGGGCGGTGAGCGTGCACAGCACGGCGGTGTCGTCGCGTTCGGTCGCGATCACGATCGTGTCGGCCTTGGCGGCCTGCGCCTTCTCGAGTACGTGGCTGCGGGTGGCGTCGCCCCACACCGAGACCAGGCCCGCGGCGCTGGCCCGGGCCAGGGCCTGGCGCTGGTGGTCGATCACCACGATGCGCTCGGCCGACATCCCGTGCTTGAGCAGGGTCTGCACCGCGGCGGCGCCCTTGGTGCCGTAACCGACGACGACGGTGTGCTCCTGCATCCGGCTCCTCCAGCGGCGCTGGTCGAACTGCTTGCGGGTGCCCTCGGCCAGCACCTCGAGGGTGGTGCCGACCAGCACGATCAGGAAGACCACCCGCAGCGGCGTGATCACCAGCGCGTTCACCAGCCGGGCGCCCTCGGTGTAGGGCACGATGTCGCCGTAGCCGGTGGTGGAGAGGGTGACCGTGGCGTAGTACAGGCAGTCCACGAAGGACATCTCGCCGGGGACGCCCGAGTCCTTGTAGCCGGCCCGGTCCAGGTAGACCAGCGCGACCATGAGCACCAGCGCGAACACCGAGAAGCCGACGCGCAGCCCGATCGAGCGCAGCGGCCGGACCGGGCCGCCGGGCAGGTGGACGTCCGGGTCCACCGGGGCCCGGCGAGCGACGACGTTCACGGCCGGTGGCTACCCGCGCGGGCCCGCGGCGATGTGCTTACTACTCCGTTGGCGCCGAGGTCGCGGCATGGGCCTGCGCCGCCTCGCTCAGTCGCGCCACCAGCGCGGCCAGGTCCTCGAGCCCGGTTCCGGAGCCGAGCGCGTAGCCGGCCAGGAAGGTGGTCAGCGGCGCGGCCGGGCGGGCCACCCCGTGCGCCGCCTCGCGGGCCAGGTCGAGCACCAGCGTCTGCTGATCAGGAGTCAGATTCAGCTCGGGCCGGTCGCTGATCCGCGCGACCGTCTTCAACCAGTCTTCGAACATGACGCACATCCTCCCAGGTGTCGCAGTCGAAGCCGAGCCCGTCCGGATCCGCCACCCGCCGCAGTTCGAGCTCGGACAACAGAGCCCGGACGGAGGCGCCGGCCAGTGCGCCGCGCTCCGCCCGCTCGGTCCGCACCCGGTCCAGGGCCGCCGTCAGCGCCTCGCGCCGGTAGCAGCCGGCCAGCCACTGGTCCCGGCCGTCCGCGTCGGTGAGCACGGCCCCGTCCGCCTCGGCGCACGCGTGGGCCAGGGTGCGCACCAGGGCGGCGTCGAGGAAGGGCAGATCGGCGGCGAGCACCAGCACGAGCGGCGCCGCGACCTCGGCCAGTCCGGCCGCCAGCGCCGCGACCGGACCGCCGCCGGGCGGATCCTCCCTGGTCCAGCTCACCGCGCGGACGGTGGGGCGGGGCGGGCCGACGCACGCGGTCCGGCCGGCTCCGGCGCAGGCGGTGAGCACCCGGTCGAGCAGGGTGGCGCCGCCGATCTCCAGGGCCGGCTTGTCGGCGCCGTCGAGCCGGCGCGCGCCGCCCCCGGCGAGCACCACGGCGTCGAACACGGGATCGGATCCGCCTGAGGTCACGGATCCGATTGTGTCAGGCGGCGACCGGCTCGCGGGGCTTGAGATCCCGCTCGAAGTGGATCATCGCGCCGCGGGCCGGATGGTTGCGGATGTCCACCCGGTCGCAGAGGGCTTCGATGAGCATCAGGCCACGGCCGGACTCGGCCATATCGGGAGCGGTGGCCACGGCCGCGGCCGGGCGCCGGCTTCCGCGCACCTCCACCAGTCGGCGCGGGGCGAATCCGACCCCGTTGTCGATCACGTCCACCCAACATCGGTCCGAGCTGATTCCCGCGGCCACCCAGTAGCCTTCGGCCGGCCCGGAATGCTCGATCACGTTGGCACAGGCCTCGGTCAGCGCGACGCCGAGGTCGAAGGTGATGTCGGGATCCATGCCGACCAGGTCGGCGGTGTCCCTCAGCATGCGTCGTGCCTTACCCACGCTCTGTGCTTCCCGTGGAAGCAGCAGGGTCCAGTTCACGTCCACCACGAGCTCTACCTCCCGCGTCTTCGGGACACGCAGATAGGTATTACCGGCTTCGCGGTTCTATACGCCATCACTGTGCGCTAAAACTCCCATGCGGGCAGTACAAATTCCCCCGAATGGCCCCGAAATACGACTCATTGTCCAGCTTGTTTCTACGTGCTGTAGAGCTCGGGGCACCCCGGTGCCGGGGGTCCGCGGCGAGCATGACACCATCGATCCTGTGAATCTCCTCCGCAACGGACGTATCGCCGCGTTCGCCGCGTTCGGCGGCGCGCTGGCGGCGGCACTGGCCGGCTGCTCCTCAAGCGGTTCGGACCAGACCGGCACCGCGCAGATCACCCAGATCGGGCCGAGCTCGGCCTACGCCGGGGCCGTGCTCACCAAGCCCTACGCGCTGCCGACCGGGACCTTCAGCGCCACCAGCGGTGGCACCGAGAGCATCAAGGCGCCCGCGAAGGGCGACCTGACCCTGGTCTTCTACGGCTTCACCCACTGCACCGACGACTGCCCGACCACCATGGCGGACGTCAGCGCGGCCTGGCGCGGACTGCCCAAGGCCGAGCAGAGCCGGATCACCATCGACGTCGTGACCACCGACCCGTGGCGCGACACCGTGCCGGTGCTCTCCAGCTGGCTGGCCCGCTTCGACCTGCCGAGCTCGACCGGCCTGACCGGCTCGTGGTCCGTCATCCAGGCCTCCGGCACCTCGGTCGGCGTGGACGTGGAGAAGCCGACCGTCATGACCGGCGACTACCAGGTCACCCACGGGCTCCAAGTGCTCGGCTACACCTCCGACGGCGAGGCGCACATCGAGTGGCTGGTGGAGGACATCACCGTGACGCAGCTGCGGGCCGACTTCGCCCGCGTGCTCTCCGGCGCCCCCATCCAGTAGTCCGGCCTGACCGCTGGCTGAGAAAGCCGGAAGCGCGCGGGGCCGGAGCGCTAGGTTGGACCGCATGTCGCAAACGCCGCGTTACGCCTTTCTCGGGCCGTCCGGGACCTTCACCGAGGCCGCGCTGCTCGCCCTGCCGGAAGGCGGCGAGGTCGAGGCGGTGCCCTTCACCTCGGTGCCCGCGGCCTTCGACGCGGTGCGCTCCGGCGAGTGCGTGGCCGCCGTGGCCGCGATGGAGAGTTCGGTGGAGGGCGCGGTCACCGCGACCATGGACGAGCTGGCCAACGGCGAGCCGCTGATGATCGTGCGGGAGCTGCTGCTGCCGGTCACCTTCGCCCTGCTGGTACGCCCCGGCACGCCGATCGAGCAGGTCAAGACGCTGGCCAGCCACCCGGTGGCGGAACCGCAGTGCCGCCGCTGGCTCGGCCACAGCCTGCCGGACGCACGCTGGGAGACCGCCGCGTCCAACGCCGAGGCGGCCCGGCAGGTGCGCGACGGGGTCTTCGACGGCGCGTTGGCCGGGGCGTTCACCGCGTCCCGGTACGGACTCGAGGTGCTCGCCGACGACATCAGCGACAACGCCGGCGCGCAGACCCGGTTCGTGGTGGTCACCCGCCCGGGCCGGCCCACCGAGCCCACCGGGGTGGACAAGACCTCGATCACCGTGGGCCTGCGCGACAACCACCCCGGCGAGCTGATGGAGATCCTCGAGGAGTTCGCCGGCCGCGGGGTCAACCTGTGCCGGATCGAGTCGCGGCCGACCGGCGAGGCGATGGGTAAGTACTACTTCTTCATCGACTGCGAGGGCCACGTCACCGAGGAGCGGGTCGGCGAGGCGCTGCAGGGTCTGCGCCGCAACAGCGGCCGGCTGCGCTTCCTCGGCTCCTACCCGCGGGCCGACCGGCAGGCCCCGAGCATCCGCCCGGGCACCACCGACGCCGAGTTCCTGGCCGCCCGGGACTGGCTCGCGGACGTGCGCGACGGTAACCGGTAAGTAACAACTTGTGCGTTTCGCCGTTCCGGCGACGTCGTACCCTCACGCCACGTCGTGCTTCGGTTACGCTGGAGCTATACGATGATCTGACGCTCGGTCAGATCCGGCGTCTGGCCGGTTCGACCGAGTGGGACGGGGTCGGCGAGGCGGGGAATCACCCGCCGCGGCGCTCGGCTCCGGCAGTAACGCACACCCCGAGGGGGCCACGGATGGCGGTCATAGTCGTGGTGCCGGACCCGGACACCGAGACGGGGCTTTCCCGTATCGCCGCCGCCCTGGTCTCGTCGCTGCGGGCGGTGCGCGGCCAGGTGCCCACGGCCGACCGGATCAAGGTGGTCGAGTTCGCCGACCTGGGCGCCCGGCCGGAGTCCGGCCCGGTTCCGGTCGAAGGGCTCGCCCTGGAGCGCTCCGTGCTCGAGGGCTGGTGGTCCGCCGCCGTGCGCACCGGCCAGGGCCGCGGCGAGGCGTCCCCGGACGCGGCCACCGCGTTGCGCGGCACGACCCACTTCAGCCGGCAGCCCAAACCCCCCGCCAGCGGCGCGGCCGGACTGCGCCGGTACCTGACCGACCGCAAATACCGGCACGAACTGCGCGACCGGACCCAGGCCTGCCTCGGCCCGGAGACGAAGGTGGTGGTCGGGCACTCGCTCGGCGGCCTGATCGCGTACGAGACCCTGTGCGCGGTGAGCGACTCGGTCGCGGTCACCCTGGTCACCCTCGGCCCCGCGCTGTGCGGGCCCCGGGTGGTGTTCGACCTGCTCGAACCGCCCCCGCGCAACAACCAGGGCGACTGGCCCGGCGCGGTGCGCCACTGGTTCAACATCGTGGCGCACACCGACGTGACCGCGCTCAGCCGGCCGCAGCTGACCGCGCGCTTCGGACCGGGGATCGAGGATCTGACCATCGAACCCCGCTCGATCACCGACAGCCTCAGCACCTACCTGCTCGACCGCTCCACCGGCCTGGCCGTGGCCACGGGCCTGTCCACCGAGTTCCGGTAGCCCCGGGGCGATCGCGGCCCGGAGAGCTTCCACCGGGCCCGTTGCCGCGGGCCGGTGGCATTCGACGTCGTGCCGTGCGCGCCCTCAGCGCGGCATCAGCAGCTGCTGGCGCAGCAGGTTGAGTTCCTGTTCCTTGAGGTTGATCTGCTCCCACAGCCGGCTCGAGAGCACCTCGAGCACCAGCGCCGCGCCGACCTCGACCAGCAGCTGGCCGATCGGGCTGGACAGCAGCGTCTCGCGCTCCACCCGGGCCTCCGCGGTGCGCGCCTTGAGCCAGATCAGCCGCTGGCGCAGCCACAGCTGGCGCACGCCCGGATCGGCCGGGCCGGTGTTGCTCACCACGGCCCACTCCTCGGCCAGCCGCTGCAGCTCGTACAGGTCGAGCTTGCGGTAGGCCTCGTTGACCCGGGCTATGAACGCGCTGCGCCGCTCCTTTTCCACCGGGTCCTGGACCAGGTCCGGGTGCGCCCGGCGGGCGAGCTCGCGGTAGATGCGCTGGGCCACCTTCGCCGGACTGATCTCCTCGGCCACCGCGGCCTCGGGCTCGGTGAAGCGCAGGGTGCTGGTGTACTCCGGGTCCACCGCGGGCGCGGCGACCGGGAGCGGATCGGTCAGCGGGTCCGCCTCGAACTGGCCGGAGCCGTAGAGCGACTGGAGCCGGCGCAGATCCTCCGGGGCACCGCTGAGCGTGGCGCGCAGGCCGGCGATGTCCAGGTCGAGCTGGTCGAGCCGGTCGTAGAGCGGCCCGAGCTGGCTGTGCTGCTGCCGGGTCAAGTGGTCGAGCTGGGCCCGGGAATGCTCGAGTTCTATCTGAGCTTGGGCCAGGTCAGCCTCGGCATACGCGACGGTGTCTTCCAACGTCACGGGCGCCGACGGTGTCGAGACGCCAACGTGGGCGACGTCCATGACCCCTCCATTTCTGATTCGCACTGGTCACAGTAACGTGACCTGCGCGGACCATGAGCGTATTGGGTTGTTCTGACATGCGATCGATACAAAGTGAGCAGTGATGGACCCGGGTTATGACGGCCCGTGACCCGCAAGGCCGATTCGGGTGGCCGTCGCGCGAAACCCGGGTGAAGGTGGATTCACCGTCACGGAATGTTTTCTTCAGCACGCGCGAGCGCGGGATCGTAGAGGGTGAGACTCGGTGGGTACTGTCATCCACGGACTGGCGATAGACCGGGCCGTCAACATCGGGCCGGTGCTTTCCGCGCGGCTGCGCTCCGTCGGGGTCGAGACGCTGGAACAGCTCAAGCGCCAGGGTGCGCTCGAGGTCTGGCAGCTGATCGCCGAACAGACCCCGCCGGAGGAGTGCGTGCACACCCTGCTGGCGCTCGAGGGCGCGATCCGGGCGACCCGCTGGACCGCCATCGACCAGGCCGAACGTGATCGGCTGGTCGCCGCGGCCGGGCTCGACGGCTGACATCCGCGGATCGTGCCGCCGGGCCCCGTGCCTCGTCCTTCGTCCTAGAGCGCTCCGCTCTGCAGCTTGGCCCAGGTCGCCGCGTCCACCTGGCCGGACGGGGTCAGCCCGACCTCGACCTGGTAGCGCATCACCTCCGCCATCGTGGTGGCGGTGTAGCGGCTCGAGCCCGTGAGGTGGCTGCCCAGCGCCTCGTTGAGGGCCTCGTTCAGCCGGGTCACGGAGCTCGACCTGCTGCCGGTGTGCAGGTTCGGTGTGGAGCCGGCCGCGATCAGGGCCACCAGCGTGTGCTGGCCGACCGTGCTCGCGGCGTCACCGGTGACGCCCGCGGCGGCCTGGAACTGCTGCACCGCCAGCGCGGTGGCCTGGTCGAAGGTCCCTGAGATCGAACCGTTATAGTAGCCGAGCTCCTTGAGCCGCTGCTGCACGTATTTGACCTCCGTTCCCTGCGAGCCGGGGCCCAGCGGCAGACTGTCGCCGCTGAAGCCGCCCGCGGCCGCCGAACTCGCCGGGGCCGTGCTCGGGGCCGCGCTGGTGGCCAGCGTGCCGCCGCTCTGGGTGGGCACCACCACGTTCCCGGCTTCGGTGCCGGAGGTCGAGCCCGCGCTCTGGGTCGCGCCCGTGGTCGGGAGGCCGGCCGCGGCGCTCACCGGGCCGGCGCCGCCGCCCAGGAAGAGCATGCCGAGGATGACCGCGGAGGCCAGCAGCACCGCGCCCAGCGTGCCGTACATCAGCAGCCGGTGGTGCCGGGCGTCCTCGTCGTCCTCGTCGTCCGGGAAATCGGGCATCGAGGGCGGTATCCGGGAGCCGCCGGGCGGGTCCATCCGGTAGTCGGCCTGGACCGGCGGCAGCAGCTGGGTGTGGGCGTGCGGCGAGGGCGAACCGTCCTCGGACCGGAAGAAGCCGTCGAATTCGCTCGGGGTACCCGGCTGTGCGGCCGGCGCCGGGTAGTGCGGCGCCTCCTCGTACAGCGGCGTGGCGTAGTACTGCGTCGATTCCGCCCCCGCCGGCGCGACCGGCGCCTCGGCCCCAGGAGCGCCGTAGCCGCCCCCGTAGCCCGCCCCGGCACCCGAGGCCTGCGCCACCGCTTGCGCGGCGGCCACGGCCGTCGGTGCGCCGCACATGCGGCAGAAGCGCCCTTCTACCAGTTCACCGCATTGATTGCAGTACTCCATAGGGCAAGCTCCTCGTGATTCTCCCGGATCGCCTCGATCCGGCTCGAGCCCCACCGAGCGGCCACTCTAATCGGTACGCGTCCCCCCGCTGTACCGGCTATGACTCAGGTTTTGCCCGTCCGCGTCCGAATCGTGTCCTGATCGAGCCGCGGACGGAGTAGGGCGTACCGGGCGCAACCGGGCCGTGGCGGGGTGCTACGGGCCGCCGTCCGGTCACAGGTACTGTCGGGCCGCCGCCACCGCCTGGGCCCCGTAGGAGCCGCCGAACAGGGTCGCGTGCACCAGCAGCGGGTGCAGCTGGTGCAGGGCCACCCGCTCGCGCCAGCCGTCCTCCAGCGGATGCACCTCGTCGTAGGCGGCCAGCGTCGTCTCCAGCAGCGGGGGCTCGAACAGGGCCATCATCGCCAGGTCGGTCTCCCGGTGCCCGCCGTACGCGGCCGGGTCGATCAGCCAGGCTCGACCTCTGACATCCCACTGGACGTTTCCGGCCCACAGATCCCCGTGCAGCCGGGCCGGCAGCTCCGGCGCTCCGGCCAGGTCCTCGATCCGCGCGCACACCCGTTCCACCAGGGAGGCCTGGTCCAGGTCGAGGGCGCCGCGCTTGACCGCGGCGCGCAGGTAGGGCAGTACCCGCCGTTCGGCGTAGAAGGCGGGCCAGTCGTCCGCCTCGGTGTTGTCCATCGACAGAGCCCCGATATAGCCCGGCCACGCGGCGCCGAAGGACTGCGCTCCGCGCGCGTGCATGGTGGCCAGTTCCCGGCCGAACTGCTCCGCCCCGGCCGGGGTCGCCCGTCCGGGCGTGATGAAGGTGGTGACCAGCAGGTCCTCGCACTCGCCGAGCACCTCGGGCACCGGCGCGCCGTCCGCCTCGCGCAGCCAGCGCAGGCCCGCGGCCTCCGCGGCCAAAAAGCCCGGCTCCCGGCCCTGGTAGGACTTGGCGAACACGGTCTCGCCGGAGAGCAGGGAGACGCGGAAGACCCCGCTGCCCCCGGCCCCGGTGCCGAGCGCGGTCACCCCGGCCACCTTGGCGCCGAGCACGGCGGCGACCCGGTCCCCGATCATCACCGGGCGCCCCGGGCGCGGCGTACGGCCGAACGGATGCGGGTGGGGGCTACCGTGCGCATGGACGTCAGCGTCCTCGCTCCCGCGGTTGTCACGTGGTTCCCTCGCTTCAGCGTGCGTCGGTGTGGCCGTCCGGCGGCACACTTCGAAGTCTGCCAGGCAACCGTAGTACGGATCCGACCGGCCCCGATCAGCGGCCCGCCGCTCGAGACCGCCGGATGGACGCTGTGGGCTTGCTCACTTCTTGTCGTCCGGCAGCACCGCCTGCAGCACCAGCGAGACGGCGGTGATGATAAGCGAGCCGATGAGCGCGGAGACGAAGTTCTTCACATGGAAGTGAACGGCCAAGTGCCCACAGATGGCAGAGGTCAACATCAGCATCAGAGCATTGATCACGAAGGTGATCAGGCCCAGGGTGACGATGATCAGGCCGAAGCTGAACAGCTTCACCACCGGCCGGATGAACGTGTTGACCAAGCCGAAGATGAGCGCCACGATGAGCACCGTCTCGACCAACTGGACGTTGGACCCGCCGGCCCGGTCGAAGGTGATGCCGGACTTGAGTATCAGCGAGGCCACCCAGAGTGCCACCGCGTTCACGCCGATCTTGATGACGAATTTCTTCATGGGCGAATGTTGCCCCAATCCGCACCCTGCGGTCGAGAACCTGTGGCAAGCTGTTGCACACAACCCGGGTGGCGCTCGCAGGGCGCTGTGTATCACCCGTACGCGTCAGGGCCC
>FSXZ01001048.1_pt1 | contig 10790 bp, 12 predicted proteins | sample 1638121 | NCBI WGS metagenome assembly FSXZ01 (sample SAMEA3914788, study PRJEB12502) | metagenome | biome: forest; material: soil | place: Canada | collected 2011-07-03 | depth 0.1 m
CCGCGCCTGTAACGCACATGGATACCGTGTCGCAGGCGGTTTACCCGCCCGCCGTGGGTGAGGCCGTCTCCCCGCCGAAACTGCTCGGCGGCCGCTACGCACTGGGGCCCTCGGTCGGGCGCGGCGGCAGCGGCGAAGTGTATTAAAGCATTGACCGCCCGCTGCGACGCAGGGTCGCAGGGTCGCGGGCAAAGTCTTTCACGACGTGGGGCAGCCCGCAGAGCGCGCGGACCGCTTCGACCACGAGATCAGGCTGCATGCGCGGCTGCACCATTCCAGTCTGATCCCGTTGCTCGACGCGGGAATCGAAGACGGACGGCGGTACCTGGCGATGCCGCCGGCCGAGGGGATGACCCTCGCCGACCGGATCACCGCGGGAGCGCTGGCCGGCCGCGAGGTGGAACGCATCGGCGCGGCACTCGGCGCAGCCCTGGATCACGTACACGCCTGCGGGGTCGTGCACCGGGATGTCAAGCCCTCCAACGTGTTGCCCGGGCGCGACCGGCAGGTCTTCCTGGCGGACTTCGGCATCGCCTGCCTGCGCGAGGAGTCGGGCCGCAGTGCCGATCCGCGCTTCTCGCTCACCGGGACCGCGGCGTATCCGGCGCCCGAGCAGGTCGAGAGCGGCACGATCGGATACCCCGGCGACGTGTACGCGCTGGGACTGGTGCTGCTCGAGGCCCTCACCGGCGTGCGCGCCTACCGGGGGACCGTGCTCGAGCAGGCGCTCGCGCGCCTGTGGCGCCAGCCCGAGATCCCGGCCTCGCTGGGCCCGAGGTGGTCGGCGCTGCTCGGCGCGATGACGGACCGCGACCCGCTGCGACGCCCGCGGCCGCTGCCCGTCGCCGAAATCCTGGGCAGCCCCGAGTGGCCCCGACGTCGGCCCTCCCTGCCGGACGGGCCGCGTACGACCGGCCGATCGAATGCGCGGCGCAGTGAGGGATCCGCGTGACGGCGGTTCGCCGCGGCGTGGAACTGTCCTTCACCGGCTCCGGCCCGGCCCCGCGATCATCCGGCTCAGAGCGCTCCGGCGCTCGTCCCGGATGGCGCGGCGCATACGCAGCGGCGAGTCAGCGACCCGGCGATGTTCGCGGCGCAGTACCTGGAGGCGACCGCGTCATGCGACGAGTGGTGATGACCGCATTCGCATGACTCTTCCGGGCTTTCGGAGTGCAGCGGCTGCTCGAGCGCGGCGGTCGCGCCGGGCGACGACCCGGCTCGGGCGGGCCTGCCGACGCCGGGCACCCTGTAGTGGGCGGAGTTCGTCGAGATGTTCGCATCCTCATGCCGAAGGCGTCGCGTGGCGAGGAAAGCAGGGTCCTGGCATTTCCCACCACGCCGGGTACCCCGAGTGTCGCACGGATGAACAGCGAATGCCGAGGTCGCCGCCGGGTCGGGCATCGCCGTCGACATGCTGCCCGGACCCGAGCAGCCGCTCGCGGACGGCGGACGGCGGTGATGCCCCCCGGGGCGTCAGGCGCGGCGGTCTCGACTCGTCCGGGGGTCTGTGACGCGGCCGCGGATCGTACAGGCGTCGCCGTTCACGGTTGTGAGGCGTCGGTGAGGTCGGCGCCGGTGGCGGCGTCGCGCTGGGAGCGGGCGAAGCCGCGCCAGTCCAGGCACATCACGGTGGCGTCGTCCTGTAGATGACCGTGGCTGGCCTCGACGACCGCCCCGATCAGGGCCCGAGCGGCTTCGCGGGGGTGCAGTGAGCGGGTGCGCACGATCAGGTCCGACAGGTCGAGGTCTTTGGCGTTGCGATCGAGCATGCCGTCCGTCAGCATCACCAGCCGGTCGCCCGGCTGCAGGTCCAGCGTCTGCACCCGGTAAGCGCGCGGGCGCGGGGCGCGGAGGCTGAGGCCGAAGGGTAGATCGATGTCCGGGACGAGCCGGCGGACCTGCCCGTCGCGCATCCGCAGCGGCCAGGGATGCCCGGCGTTGACGAACTCGGTCCTGCCGTCGAGCAGGTTGACCCGCAGCAGTTGGCCCGTGACGTAGCCCTGCCGACCGTGTTCCCGCATGGCCTGGTCGGCCTCGCGGGCCTGTTCGGCGAGGTCGGCGCCCGCCCGCCGCGCCCGGCGCAGCGCGCCGATCGCCACCGTGGCCAGCAGCGCGGCGTTCACGTCGTGGCCCATCGCGTCGGTCACCGACAGCTCGACGGTGTCCCGGTCGAGGACGTAGTCGAAGGTGTCGCCCCCGACATGGTCGGCGGGCTCCAACGCCCCGGCGAGCGCGAACTGTGCCGCCTCGCATGCCAGCGACGTCGGCAGGAGCCGGTGCTGGATCTCCGCGGCGAGGCTCAGCGGGATGGTGCGCCGGCCCCACTGGTACACGTCGGTGAAGGGCCGGTTCGCGATGACGATGTACGCCAGTGCGTGCGCCGCCTCGCCGATCTCGCGCATCACCTCCGGGCCCGGGGCCGCAGGCAGGAACAGCTCCAACAGGCCGATGGCGTCCCCGCGGTTGGTCACCGGAGCCAGGATCCGCACCAGCGCGCCCGCGTCGCCATCCTCGACCTTGGGCTGCTGGGTGCGGATCACCTCGTCGTACAGGGTGCCCGGCACCGAGATGCGCGAGGCCGGTTCGTCGGTCTCGACACCGCCCGCCGCGCCGAGCCGTACGACCGAGTTGCCGGTGAAGTCGGTGATCAGGAACGATACCGACAGGGCCCCGAGGTGGTCCTTGAGCATGCGCGCGACCACGTCGAGCGACTCCACGGGAGGCGCCGCCTCCGCCGCCGCCAGAATCTCCGCCAGACTCATCCTCGTGTCGAGACCGTTCCCGGCCTCGTACGGATCAACGGCCCGCCCGGCCTGCGGCCTTCCTGCGCTCACGGCGACTCCTGCAGCTGCTTGATACGTTCGGGGCTCTGGTCCCCGAAGCCCGAAGGAAGTGTCTGCCGGCCTCGTGCCGCACTGGGCCACTGTATCCATGCCACCGTGCGGAGGGGCGGATGGTCGGTGGAACGAGACCTCTCGGTCTCGCCCCTGGCGGCCGGGAAGGGCGCATGCCGGACCGCATCGGGGGTACCGAGAGCAAGATCGTGCGCTGGGTCGGCGGGCGGGCGGGTCGAGGCGCATCACCGAAGTTCCAAGGACCGAGAAAAGGATGCACATGTCCGGCGACGCCGTGAGTCGACCGTTGCTGTTCCTCGACGTCGATGGTCCGCTGAATCCCTATGTCGCCCGATCGGGTCCGCCCGGGGGCTTCGTCACCATCGAGGTGCCCAGGGGCGATGATGCTTCCACCGAGCCGTCATGGCCCCGTTTCCGCGACAGACCCCGGCGAGTGTGGCTCAACCCCGAACACGGGCGAGAGCTGCTCGCCCTCGGCTACGACCTGTGCTGGGCCACCACGTGGATGAGCGAGGCGAACAGCATCATCGGCCCGGCGCTCGGTCTGCCCGAACTGCCGTACGTCGACTTCGGCGAAGACGTGCTCCGGGAGCGGGGGGACGGGATTCACTGGAAGTCCGAGCCGCTGCTGAGATACGCCGGCGGCAGAGCGTTCGCCTGGGTCGACGATGAACACAGCGACGCAGACCACGTGTACCTGGCCGCTCGTCACCGGGGACCGGTGCTCCTTCACGACGTCGACCCCGGCGTCGGCTTGCGGTGCGAGGACTTCGCCGCCTTGAAGGAGTTCGCCGCATCCCGCGGCCGGTAGGCTCACCTGCCTTCGGCCCCGAGAACCTCGGACGGCTGATCTGCGGCGCGCCAAGACGCGGTTTCGCTCCGCGTCGCCTGCCGTCAGTGTTGGAAGTTGTCTCTGGCCTTGTCCAGGAGGGCGGCGAAGGGGCCCACGACGCGCTGCGCGGTCGGAGAGCCGGCTGCGGCGGGATGAGGGTGGGTGGGGGCGTTCTTCTCGGCCTTGAGCAGTCGGCTGCCCAGCGCCTGGAGTTCCTCCTCGCTGTGGTCGGCCAGGACCGGAGGGAACTCCTCGTTCTCCTCGCGCTCGGCGTGGTGGGAGACGGCGTGCTCGAACTCGGTGAGTCTGTCGATGAAGCGTGGATCGGCGACGTCCATCTTCTCCAGGTGGGCCAGCACGTGCGCGGCCTCGTCCTCCTCCTCGTTGCGGGCGTTCGCGACCTGCCCGCCGGCGTCCTTGCGGGAGATCGGGCGCAGGACCGCTTCCTCGCCCGCTTCGTGGACCGCCAGGAGTTCGCGCAGGTCGTCGAAGCGCTCCTGTCGTTCGTCGCCGGTGGCCTCCCGGACCGCGGCGAACAGATTGCTGATCTGGGCGTGTTGGGTGAGCAACACGCGGATCATGTTGCCCGGCGGCAGTTGTGCCGCCTGGAGCCGCTCCGATTCTGCCCGGCTCATGGACTCGCCTTTTTCAGGGCACGAAGGCCTAGCCGGAAACCGTGGAGCCTTCCCTGCCACGTCAATGCCTTCACGGACACTCCTCGCGGTATGCCGCCGCGCGGACGCACGCCCCGCGGCGTTCTTCGCCCAGAACGACTACGCCCGCACCCGGCGGCTCAAACTCACCCACCTGGCCCGCGAGATCGCAGACGGAACCTTCGACGCCGCCACGATCCCGCACCCGGCACCCTGACAAGCCTGCTTCGGGGTACGGCCGGTACGAGCACCCTGAGAATCGAGACGTCACGCCGACGCCCCGGCGGCAACACCGGGACGGCGGCGCGGGTTGCCCCGGGGCGCCGCGAGAACTACAGTCAGTACGAATCCTGCTGCTCCAGACCCCGGTGGCATCGCATCCACCGCGGGAGCCCGCATGGCAGGACAGCACCTTGAAATTCACCTCCGCGGACGTCGTGGACGAGGCGCGGTGAGATCTGCCGACACCGGGGCCCGGTCATGACGGCCGGGACGGTAGACCGGCTGCCGATCACGGCCCGGCTTCCCATCGAGATCGACACCGCCGAGCACGCACGCGTACGCCTGGAGCTCATCGTCGTAGCCCAGGCAAACGCCCATCATATCAATGGGCTGATTATCGACATGACGCACGTTCGCGTCGTCGGCAGCGCGCAACTGTGGGCCATGCGGACGATGCGCGAGCACGCGCGTGAACTCGGGATCGATCTGTGCGTAGCCGCCCCGCTCGAGAGCGTGCGTCGGCTTCTGCACCTCGCGGACATCACCGGACGAACGCCTGTATTCCCCAGCATCGACGCCGCCCTCGGCGCATGCACCTGAATCGCCCATCACGGTGTGCCGGTCGGCTTCCAGCGGCAGCCGCATCGCCGGCAGACGCTTCCCTTGCTCCTCATCTCGGCGCCTCCACCGAGTCGCCGCGATCACCTGAGTCTGCGGCTTCATCACGTTCGCTGCCTGGATTCTCTTCGCTGGGATCGAGCAGGTGGGCGCTGATGACGGGTTCCCGCTGTGCCACACCGAGCGCCGCGTAGCGCTCTGTGGCGTCCACAACGGCCTGACGTAGTGCCAGGTTGGCCGCGCGGACGGCTGGGGAGGGGGCGCCGCCGGGGCCGCCGCGCAGCAGGATGCGCACGAGATAGCGGCCGGTCACCGGAATCTCGGTCACCAGCGCTTTGTGCAGCCGGTTCGCCACGAACGCGGGGAGTACTGCGGCGCCGAGGCCGCCGGCGATCAACACTTGCACTGCGGACGGCTGCCTGACCCGGTGTCGCTCGGACGGCTCGATCCCATGCTCGGTTGCGAAGCGGGCGAACGCTCGGCCGCTGGCTGCATACTCCGGCGCGACGATCCACGGCCGGCCGTCCAGCTGCACCGGTTCGTGCGGCACCGGCCAGGACGCTGGGACGACGAGCTTGTACTCGTCCTCGTTCATCGCTCGCGCCGTGACGCCCGGAGGCAGATCGACGGCCGTTTGCCGATCGTCGGACAGGATGAGGACGTCAAGGGTGCCTCTGCGCAGGTTCTCGAGGCCGTCCGTCTGGTCCGCCTCGACGATCACCGGTCTTACCTGTGGTTTCTCCAATGCCAGCAACTGCACCGCGGGCAGCGCGATCTCTGCCATGCCCCAGGCCGAGATGCCGATGCGTACCGGTCCGGACGCGCGGGCGTCGAGAGCGGAGAGGTCCTCGGCGGCCTGTGCCAGCGCGGCCTCGATCCGGCGTCCGCTCCTCGCCAGCGCCCGGCCCGCCTCCGTGAGCTCGAGGCGGCCTCCGGTCCGGGTGACGAGGGCGACACCCGCCTCCTGCTCCAGTCGCTGCACTTGCTGCGAGATGGCGGACGGGGTGTGCCCGAGAAGCCTGGCCGCCGCGGTGATCCCGGTGCACTGCGCTACGGCGTGCAGCACGAGCAGGCGTTTAGGGTCCAACTCCGCGCGCATCCCGTGCCCTCCCAAGCATCGAAGCCGTACTTGAAGCTCTGCTACCTCCGACCTTAAGCGCTGCTTGACACCTCGCGGACACCGGAACGCGAAGATGGTCGCGAAGCGCGCTGCCCGAACTCCATGGACCAACCTATTCGCCGACCCGGCCGGCGACCGGCGAACGGTCCGAGGCCTACGAACCAGGAGCCATCCATGTCCCGACCTTGCTCTGCGGGTGCACGCCGGCCGCTGTCCACAGCGCTGCCGGCCGCCCTGTTGGTCCTCGGTGCGATCGTGCTCACCGGCTGTTCGAAGAGCTCGAACCCGAGCGCCGGCTCCTCGGGTGCGTCCGGCGCGGGTACTGCCGCCGCAGACGCGGTCTCCGCCGCCCACTATGTCCTCGATCCTCCGCCGTCGATCGGCGGGTGGACCAGAGTGGCTTCGCCGGATTCGCAGGCCGAGCAAGAAATGCAGCAGGGGCTCAGCCAAGCCGAGCAGACCGTCGGCGGCATCTCCGGCACCCCTGTATACGCGCTCTACAACGACCCGCAGGATCAGGCCTGGATCGCGTTCGTCGGCGTCAACGGCAGTGGATTGGATCCGCAGCGCCTCGCTCGTGCGGCGGCCGTCGCGCCGGTGGCCACGACGGACGGGGTCGGCGACCGAGTCACCACGTCCTGGGTGCCCGACGTCGCCGGCGGCCCGCACGGCGGCCAGACGCAATGCCAGCAGACGCTCATGCAGCAGGCCGGCCTTTCCACGTTCGCCGCCGGCGGACTCGCCGCCACCGGCTCCGCGTGCTTCTGGATGACTGCGACGACGTTCGGCGTGGTCACGCTCCTGCCGCGGCCGAACCGCAGCGCATGGGACTTCGGGTGGAACGGCGAGCAGGTAGACGGCTACATGCTCAAGGTCCGCGCAGCAGTCGAACAACTGCGTCAGTGACCTGATCCCGACCACGTGTCTCGGGCGGACCCGGCTCCGGGGCGGCACGTCCGGTAGCCGTCAAAATCACCCTTCCAGGTGGTCATCCACATCCATGAAGGCTGTCTCCACGCCCTTCATCCGCGCCCGAAAACCGGCACGGTTGCAAAGCATCCGGTTCGCCTTGCCGGTCTCGGGTACCCGGCAGGCGGTGCAGACGAGATCCGCCGATCCGCCGATCAGCGAGCAGCGAGCAGTGGGGAGTCACCGATGACGAGGCCGACAGGACCGTGGCGCGCGGTTGTGAACGGGATGGACCAACGGTTCGGCGATCGGGTGGATCGGCTCGTGTGCGCTCATCACCATCGTCGACTCGACCGGCTCGGCTGGGCCGACGTGCTCTCGGACACGCCCGGCGACGGCCGGGACATCCGCCCTGCGCGTGACGGCAACCGGGTCGAGGTGCTCGTGGACGGCGAGAAAGCGCTCGGCGCGATGGCCGAGGCGATCGCCGGGGCCAGGTCGCACGTGCACATCGCCGGCTGGTTCGCCTCACCGGACTTCCGGCCCACCCGCGAACCTGGCGCGCCCACCCTCGCGCAGCTGCTCGCGAGCGTCGCCGAACGCTTCCCGGTGCGGGTTCTGCTGTGGGCCGGGCCGCCGGCGCCGGTGTTCAAGCCGACCCGGCGCATGACCCGTGCCGCGCGCGACGGCTTCGCCATCGACTCCAACGTCCACTGTGTGCTCGACCGCCGGGAACGGACCATGCACTGCCACCACGAGAAGATCGTCGTGGTGGACGACGAGGTCGCGTTCGTCGGCGGCATCGACTTCACCGACCTGGCCGGCGACCGCCTCGACACCAGCGACCACATCCCGGACCGGGCGCTCGGCTGGCATGACGCGGCCACCTGCCTGCACGGCCCGATCGTCGGGGACGTCGCCGCCCACTTCGTCCAACGCTGGTCCGAAGTCGCCGCCGAAACACTACCCGAGCCGGTCTCCCAGCCGCCCGCCGGAACGACGTCCGTCCAATTCGTGCGCACCGTCCCGGAAGGGACCTACAAGTTCGCCGAGCGGGGTGAATTCACCATCCTCCAGGCGTATCTACGCGCCCTGCGTTCCGCGCGGTCGCTGGTCTACCTGGAGAACCAGTTCCTGTGGTCCTCCGAGGTGGTCGACGTCCTGGTGGACAAGCTCCTTCGGCCGCCCCAGGACGATTTCCGGCTGCTCGTACTGCTGCCGACCCGGCCCAACGACGGCGCGGACACCACCCGCGGCCAACTCGGCCGGCTGATTGAGGCCGACGGCGGCCACGGCAGGCTGCTCGCGGTCACCGTCAACTCGTACTCCGAAGGCAAGACCGCACCGCTTTACGTGCACGCCAAGGTCGGCATCGTCGACGACACCTGGTTGACCGTCGGCTCCGCGAACCTCAATGAGCACTCCTTGTTCAACGATACCGAGGCCAACGTGATAATCCACGACCCGGAAGAGGTCCGCGCGACCCGGATACGCCTGTGGTCGGAACACCTCCAGCAGCCGGAGGCGAAGATATCCGGCGACGCGGCCGAGATCATCGACACACTGTGGCGCGCCACGGCCACCGAGCAGGCGCAGTTGGAACTGGCCGGCTCCCCGCGCACCCATCGGCTCACCCTCCTACCCGCCGCGTCCCGGCGCGCGGAACGACTCCAAGGCCCGCTACGTGGACTCCTGGTGGACGGCTGAGGTGAAAGGAGGCCGCACAGTACGACTGCAGTCGTATGCATGGGGCCGGAGACCATCCTTGAGCACGATGACCGGCGGCACCGGCCGGTAATACCGTCAATGGCCACGTACGTGGCTGTTTCGATCCGGGACCGGGCGCGCCGCTGCGACGGCCGCCGTGTCCCGGCCCTGGCCTGGTGGCGCTTCGATCTCAACCCGATCGGCGCGTTCTGGTTCGCCTACGTCCTCACGCGGCCACTCGGCGCCTCTTTCGCCGACTACGTCAGCAAGCCGCACTCCCTCAGCGGAGCGAACTTCGGGGACGGGCCCACCAGTGCCGTCTCGGCAATCGTGCTGCTCGTGCTGGTCGCCTACGTGAGTGTCACGCGCATGGACGTCCAGCGCCCGGACGCGGACCGATCCGACGGCCGCCGGTCGCTCCAGACGGAACCGGAAGACCAGCTCGCCTAGGCCCTTCGATGTTTGAGATCTTGTCGTTTGAGGCAAGGTTTCGTCGTCCCCGGTCAAGCTGCCTGCAGTCGGGCCAGGGCGATGGAGCGGTTCGTATGGTGTGTCAGGATCTCGAGGGCGTGGCGAACCTCGGGTGGCGCGGGAGGCTGGTCGGCGGCCAGTAGCGGGGTCAGGAGCCGGTTGTGGACTTTGGAGTCGACATGGTTCTCAACACACCCTTCGCGTGTTCGATGGTTGGCGTTCTGCTGTCGATGGCGCCGTGAGCTGACAGCGCGGCGGGGCACCGTTCGGTAGTGGTTGACCGGGCCCGGGGCGTCGAGGACCTCCGGGGAGGCTCCGGCGAGCTGGCCGCGCTCCATACGGGCGTAGTACTCGATGCTGACCCCGGCGAGCATGGCGACTTCTTCGCGGCGCGGGCCGGGCATCCGCCGGTTGCCGCCGTACGCGGGCAGCCCGGCTTGCTGCGGGGTGATCTTGGCGCGTCGCGAAGCCATGAACTCTCGGATGTCGCTCTCGGTACTCACCTTTCCCGGGCTAGGCCGGACGGTCTCGTGGGGTGCCCTGCCAGTACGCGTAAAGGCAGACCCTTCTCCAGTCTGTAGAGCTGGGGTTTCATCGATAACGGCAACGGTTGTGGCCCGCGGATCGCTCCGCGCAGACCGGTCGCTGCGGCTGCCGGGCGGCTCTGGCTCCAGCACAGTGGGTTGAGCCGGTTCAGATTCACGTCGTACTACAAGGAGTCGCCCTATGGCGAAGCAGTCCGCCCCCCAAACCCTGGCCCAGATCGCGCCGAAGCTCGTCGAGGTCACCAATGACGTGCTGTTCGCGGACATCTGGGAGAGGCCCGAGCTCTCCCCACGCGACCGGAGCCTGATCACCGTCACCACGCTTGCCGCGCTCTACCGCACCGAACAGCTCGGCTACCATCTGGGCGTCGCCCTGGACAACGGCCTGAGCGTCGAGGAGCTGTCCGAGGCGATCACCCACCTCGCCTTCTACGCCGGATGGCCCAACGCCATGACCGCCATCGCCCAGCTCAAGAAGATCGTAGACGAGCGTAGCGCCTGATCACCGGCTAGACCGGCCCAGCCGCCCGTACCTGATTCGCACAAAGGGACACACCATGGAACACGTCACCTCCACCCCCACCATGAAAGCCCCGGCCGAGCGCTTTACCGGCGACGTCTACCTGAACATGATCGAAGCGCCCACCGAGCCGTCCCGGCTGGCCGCCGGCCTGGTGCGCTTCACCCCCGGAGCCCGCACCAACTGGCACTCCCACGCCAACGGCCAGGTCCTGTACATCACCGACGGCGTCGGTCTGGTCGGCACCCGCGACGGGCAGGTCGTGAGCGTGAGCGCCGGTCAGACTGTCAAGTGCCCGGCCGGCGAGGAGCACTGGCACGGCGCCACCGACACCACCC
>FSXZ01000444.1_pt1 | contig 10789 bp, 8 predicted proteins | sample 1638121 | NCBI WGS metagenome assembly FSXZ01 (sample SAMEA3914788, study PRJEB12502) | metagenome | biome: forest; material: soil | place: Canada | collected 2011-07-03 | depth 0.1 m
CCTGACCGTGGATCAGGAGGAGGACCTCGAAGTGCTCATGAAGGACGACGGCGAACTGGCCGGCGTGGGACTGGTCGCGGGCGAGCAGCCGCCGCCGGGACCGAGGGGCGAGCGGCCGTGAGCGACGGCGACCCGACGGCGCCGAGCGCGAAGGGGGCCCGGGCCGGGCGCTCCCGCGACTCCGCCGCCAGCAAGGAGGCCCTGCTCCAAGCGGCCAGGACGCTCTTCGGCCGCCAGGGCTTCGAGAGCACGACGATCCGGGAGATCGGTGAGCAGGCCGGTGTCGACGCCTCGCTGATCGCCCGCTACTTCGGCAGCAAGGCAGACCTCTACATCGCCGCGGTGATCGCCGAGGACGCCGGCGAGGGGATTCCCAGCGAGTACGAGAGCCTGGAACAGATGGCCGAGGTGGTGCTGTCCCGGGCCGACGGCCGGCACGGCCCGGGTCCGATCCTCCAGGCGATCATCCGCTCCGACACCTCCCCCGAGATCCGCGACGCCGCGCTGGACCGCCTGTCCCGGCGCCTGGTCGCTCCCCTGACCGGCAAGATGGCGGCCACCCAGGACAAGGAGAACCCCGAGCTGCGCGTGCAGGTCGCGGTTGCCGCGCTGCTCGGCATCAGCCTCGGGCGCTCGCTGGGCTGGTTCGACGAGATTCGATCGGCGCCCCGCGCCGAGCTCGTCGCCCTCATCGTCGACGCCCTCGGCGTGATCACCGGAGACGGGCCCGAGCGCTAGCGCCGGTTCGGTGGCGGAACGCGGAGGGCGCGGGCCGACTTGACTAGACAGACTTGTCTGTCTAGTGTCGCAGGCATTGAAGTAGACAGACCTGTCTACCACTCCCCCGAGGAGCCGATCATGACTGCCCCCGCCCCCACGACCGCCGTCTCCGCCGTCCGCAGGGCTGCCGCCGGTTCGGCGCCCGACGCGAACCGCCTGACCCAGCCGACCACCTCGACGGAACGGATCGGATCGGCGCCCCCGGATCACCCGGATCACCCGGATCACCCGGCCGGCGAGGCCGGGCAGGCTCCGCGCGGGGGGCGGCTGACCGGGGTGCCGGCGATCGTGCTGCTCGCCTCGCTGATCGTGGCGCTGCTGGCCGCCTCGAGCGCGCCTACTCCGCTCTACGCGGTCTACCAGGCCCGTTGGGGTTTCAGCCCGATCACCACGACCGTGGTGTTCGGTGTGTACGCGCTGGCGGTGCTGGTCGCGCTGCTGTTCCTGGGCAAGCTCTCGGATCACCTGGGCCGCAGGCCGGTGCTCCTCGCCGCGCTCGCGGTCCAGGCTGTGGCGCTGCTGGTGTTCACCACGGCCGACGGGGTGCCGGAGCTGCTGGCCGCACGGGTGATCCAGGGACTGTCCACCGGTGCGGCGCTCGGCGCGATCGGCGCCGGGATGCTCGATATCGACCGGGTACGCGGCACGTTCGCCAATGCGCTCTCCCCCGGGATGGGTACCGCGAGCGGCGCGCTGATCTCCGCGCTCGCCGTGCGCTATCTGCCCGCGCCGACGCACCTGATCTACTTCGTCCTGCTCGGCGTGTTCGGGCTGCAGGCGCTCGGGGTGGTGTTGATGCGCGAGACCGTGACGGCCAAGCCGGGCGCGCTCGCCAGCCTCGCCCCGGAGATCAAGCTGCCGCGCACGCTGCGCGGCCCGATCCTGACGGCGGTGCCGGTGTTGTTCGCGGTCTGGTCGCTGGCCGGGCTCTACGGCGCGCTCGGTCCGGCGCTGGTGCGCTCGCTGACCGGGTCCTCGGAAGTCATACTCGGTGCGGTCAGTCTCACCGTGCTGGCCGGAACGGCGGTGGTGGCGGTGTTCGGGCTGCGCCGGGCCTCGGCCCACGCGGTGATGCTCACCGGCATCCTCACCCTGGTCGGCGGTGTGGCCGTGACGCTGGTCGCGCTCGACATCCGCTCGACCCCGCTGTTCTTCGCCGCGACGGCGCTGAGCGGCGTGGGCTTCGGCAGCGGGTTCCAGGGCGGCATTCGCACGGTGGTGCCGCGGGCCGCGGCGCATGAGCGCGCCGGCGTGCTCTCGCTGCTCTACATCGTGTCCTACCTGGGCATGGGCCTGCCCGCGGTGGTGGCCGGAGTGCTCGTGGTGCGCGGCGGCGGACTGATCGACACCGCCTACCAGTACGGCGCGGCCGTGATCGTGCTGGCGCTGCTCGCCCTGCCGGGACTGCTGCGCTCGCACCGCGCCGAGGTCGCCGAAGTCGCCGCGGCGTCGGCCGCGGCGGTCTGACGGCGAGGGTGCGTGCGGGCTGTTCGGCGCGCGGCTAGCATGGAAACCATAGACAGATCGGTCTGTAGAGTGAGGTGTCGTTCATGCCCACGGGAAGTGTGACGGCCAAGCCCTCGGCCCGGGAGCGGCTGCTGGCGGCGGCGAACGAGCTGTTCTACGAGGAGGGCGTGCACACGGTCGGCATCGACCGGGTGATCGAGCGGGCCGGGGTGGCCAAGGCCTCGCTCTACAGCACCTTCGGCAGCAAGGAGGCGCTGGTCCGGGCCTACCTGGAGACGCGGCACAGCTACGTCGCCGACCGGATCGGGCGGCACCTCGGCCGCTACGACACGCCGCGCGAGCGGCTGCTCGCGGTGTTCGAGGCGCAGGGCGAGATGTCCGCGCGGCCGGGCTACCGCGGCTGCGCGTTCGTGGCCGCCAGTGCCGAATCCCACCCCGGTGACCAGGTCGAACAGGCCGCGGACGCGTTCCGCGGCTGGCTGCGCGAGCTGCTGACGGACCTGGCCGGGCAGGCCGGCGCCCCCGACCCGCGGACGCTGGGGCGGCAGTTGCACCTGCTCTACGACGGGGCCGTGACCGCGGCCCGGATGGACCGGGACGCCACGGCCGCCGTCGCCGCCCGGGCCGCGGCCGCGACTCTGCTGGACGCGGCACTCGCCTGACCGCCGTTTCCCGTGGGTGGCGCCGGTGGCCGTGGGTGCTGCGACGCCGCGCGGTAAGTCGCGCTCACTGTTGTGGGGTCTTGTCATCGATCTGAGAGGCCGTCATCATGAGCCTCGGCATGCGCGGCTTCCGGGCAGCTGACAGGTCGTATGCAACGCGGCGGAATGTCACGTGATCCGGTTGCCGCGGCGCTCACTACTCACGCTCCGTACCGGTAATCGGTGCGATCGCCCTGGACTGGGGGTCGGCTGGTGGAGTATCGCATTCTCGGACCGCTCGAGATCGCCCACGGCTCGAAGAGCGTGCCGCTCACGGCGGCGCGGGAGCGGATCGTCATCGCGATGCTGCTGCTGGAGGCGGGTCGGGTCATTCCGATCGACCGGCTGATCGAGGGCGTGTGGGGGTATGAGCCGCCGGCCACGGCGCGGGCGCAGATTCAGAACTGCATCTCCAGTCTGCGCCGTCGTCTGCTCGCGGTCTCGGGTCGGGAGCTGATCCATACGCGGCCGCCCGGCTATGTGCTCGAGATCGAGGAGGGAGCGCTCGATCTGCACCAGTTCGAGCGGAGGGTGGCCGAGGGGCGCGCGCTCGCGGTGTCGGGTGAGGCCTCTGGTGCAGCGCGGCGGCTGCGCAGTGCTCTTGCGCTCTGGCGCGGGACGGTGCTCGCGGATGTGGACAGCAAGCTCATTCAGCTCGGTGTGACCCGGCTCAGTGAGCGGCTGATCGCGGTCCTCGGCGAGTGTCTGGAGAGCGAGCTCGCCGCGGGCGCGCACAGTGAGCTGGTCGGCGAGCTCGCTGAGCTGGTCGAGTCGTACCCGCTGCACGAGCATTTCAAGGCTTTGTTGATGACGGCGCTGTATCGCGACGGGCGGCAGGCCGAGGCGCTGGAGGTGTACCGGCGCACCCGGGAGGTGCTGCTCGAGGAGCTGGGGATCGAGCCCGGTGAGGAGTTGCTGCGCCTGCACCGGGCGATCCTGACGGGCGATCTCGACCGCGTGGACCGCGTCTCGGGGGCGGGCCTCTGGCCGGGTCGCGGCGTGTCGCGGATGCGGCGGGGTGTGACGGCGGATGCTGATACGGCCGTGGCGGCTGTGCAGGGCGTCGGCGCTGAGGGAGGGTCCGACGAAGCGGCGAGGCTGGGGCGCGCGGAGATCGGGGGTCGGGGTGGCCAGGATGATCTCAGTACCGTGTCCCCCGACGCGGCGGGCTCTGGGGGCGCCGAGCCTGTCGGGGATGCGGTCGTCAACGCGGCCTCGGCGCAGACGCGGACGCCTCGGCTGCTGCCTGCCGACATCCCCGACTTCACTGGGCGTCAGGACATCGTCGAGCAGTTCCTGCGCGGCGCCGACGCGGTCGGTGAACCGGGCAACGGCCGGGCCGTGCGTGTCAGCGTCGTGGCGGGGCAGGGCGGTTCGGGCAAGACCACGCTGGCCGTGCACGTCGCGCACCTGCTCGCGTCCCGCTATCCCGACGGGCAGCTGTTCGCCCAGCTGCGTTGCGGCGGGCGCCCGGTGGGCCCGTCCGACATCCTCGAACGCTTCCTGCGCGTACTCGGGGTGTCCGGGGCGGGGCTGCCCGACACGCTGGAGGAGCGCGCGGAGCTGTTCCGCGACAAGACCGCCGGACGTCGCGTACTGATCGTGTTGGACGACGCGATCACCGAGCAGCAGGTCGCGGCGCTGTTGCCGGGCACGGTCGAGTCGGCTGTCATCGTCACCAGCCGGCGTCGGCTGACCGGTCTGCCGGCGACCGCGCGGTACGAGACCGGTCCGCTGGCCCGGCACAGCGCTCTCGAGCTGCTCGAACGCGTCGTCGGGCCGAGGCAGATCGCGGCCGAGCCGGAGAACGCGGACCGCCTGTGCGAGCTGTGCGGCGACCTTCCGCTCGCGCTGCGGATCGTCGCGGCACGCTTGGCCGCCCGGCCGCATTGGAGCCTCGCCGAGATGGTCGAGCGGCTCGATGACGAGTCGCGCCGCCTCGACGAACTGCACCACGGCGGCATGCAGATGCGGGCGAGCATCACGCTGACCTATGAGGATCTGAGCGAGGACGCGCGCGTGCTCTTTCGGCGCCTGGCCCTGCTCGACTCTCCCGACTTCGCCTCGTGGGCGGCCGCGCCGCTGTTGGAGGCGGACGTGCGCCGGGCCGAGGACGCTTTGGAGTCGCTGACCGAGGCCTACCTGGTGCACACCAAACGCGAATCCGCCCACGGGCCGGTGCGGTACCGCTTGCACGACATCACCCGGCCCTTCGCCCGGCAGCTGCTCTCCGATGAGGGGCCGCAGGCGCGCCGCGCCGCTCTGGAACGGCAGATCGCGGCGATGTGCGCGCTGGTCGGCGAGGCGTGTCGGCGGGAACGGCGCGCCGCGGCGCCCGCACGCGCGGACGCGGAGGTACCCCCTCACCTGCCCGAGGCCCTCGTGGACCGGCTGCTGGCCGATCCGCTGGTATGGCTGGAACACGAGCGCGGGGCCGTGATCGCGGCGATCCGGCAGTGCGCGGACCTGGGCATGTCACGGCACTGCCGCGATCTGGCGCTGGGGATGGTGCCGCTGTTCGAGGCGCACCTGTACGTCGATGACTGGCGCGAGACGCACAAGGTGGCGCTGGAGGCGGCGCGGCGCGTCGGTGACCGTCCGGGGCAGGCCGCGCTGCTGTACTCGCTCGGCACCCTCGCCTCCCTCCAGCACCGGGCCGATGCCGCGGCCGAGCTCTTGGGCGAGGCCGACGAACTGTTCGTCGAGCTCGGCGACCGCCAGGGCCGGGCGCGGGTGCAGGCGGCGCGGGCTCGCATCGACTTCGAGCGTGGAGACGTGCGGGGCGCCGTGGCCGGCTGGCGCGAGTCGCTGCGCGCGCTGCGCGACGGGGATGACCGTACGGCCGAAGCGGTGGCTCTGCTCGGCCTGGCCGAGGCGCACCTCGATCTGGAGGAGCCGGACACCGCGCAGGACCTGGTCGACCGGGCGGTGTGGATCTGCGAAAGCTCCGGGGACCGCGGGATCGGGGCGCGGGTGCGGATCCGGGCTGGGGAACTGCTCGGGCTGGGCGGCCGGTTCGACGCGGCGCTCGAGGCCTGCCGTGACGCGCTGGCGGTGTGCCGGGAGCGCCAGGACCGGGTGGGTGAGTGCTCTGCGCAGCTCGGCCTGGCGCAGGTGGCTCGGCGGCGCGGCGATGTGGAAGGTGCGGTGCGGGCGTTGGCCAACGCCCGCGCGCTGTCGGTGGCGACCGGCGAAGCTCTGGCGAGCGGGCGCGTCGCACTCGCTTTGGCGCGCGTCGCGGTCGAGGCCGGAGACCTGGGCGCCGGGGCCAAGTACGCCGAGCAGGCGATCGAGCAGTTCGGCGTGCTCGGCACCCGCCTGTTGCTGGCGCGGGCTCTGGCGCTGCGCGGGTGCGTCCACACCGCCGCGCAGGAGCCGCGGGCCGCGGCGGCGATGTGGAGCCGGGCGCGCGGCGTGCTCGGCGAACTCGGCCTCGAGTCGGTCGTGCGGCTCGAGGGCCGGGCGGAGGCGGATGTGACGGTGCTGGAGGGACAGCCCGGCAGGGCTGCGTAAGTACTCTGTCACAATACCCTGCGCTGAGATTACCCGGAGCTGCGCGGGTGACGTCAACGCAATGCCGATGGCATATTCTTACCGGCGCTTTCTGTCGTCCTCACCTGCCCGTTGTGGCGTTGACCGTCAAGTCCGGGGAACAGAGAATTCCCTTTGCGGAGTGGTCGATCGTATATCGGAAGCGATTGTTCGGCGCTGTCCGAATGAGGACGGAGACAGAACGTGACCGTGATCGGTGTCGTCGGCGCCGGCGTGATGGGCGTCGGCGTGGCACAGAATCTGGCCCAGTGCGGCTATGAGACAGTCCTGGTCGACAAGGACGAGCAGACCCTGGCGGCCGCTCGGGCCGCGATCGGGCGCAACTGCCGGATGAGCAGGCTGATGGGCGGGCCCGCGCTCGACGCGGACGAGATCCTCGGGCGCATCACCACCGCGGCCGGCCTCGACGCGCTCGCCAAGGCCGAACTGGTGATCGAGAACGTCACCGAGAACTGGGACGTCAAGCGCGTGGTGCACGAGGCACTCGACCGGGTGCTCGCCCCGGACGCGGTGATCGTGGTGAACACCTCGGCCATCCCGATCACCAAGATGGCCTCGGTCGGCAGCCGCCCGGAGCGGGTCGTGGGGGTGCACTTCATGAACCCGGTGCCGGTCAAGCCGGTGGTCGAGCTGATCCCCGGGGTGCACACCTCCCCGGCCACGCTCGAGCGCACCCGGGAGGTGCTGGCCGGGATGGGCAAGCGCGCCGTGGACGTGAAGGACTCCTCCGGCTTCATCTCCAACCGGGTCCTGATGCTGACGGTGAACGAGGCGGCCTACCTCGTGTACGAGGGGGTGGCGACGGCCGAGTCGGTGGACGAGGTCTTCCGCGGCTGCTTCGGCCACCCGATGGGCCCGCTGGAGACCGCCGACCTGATCGGCGTGGACACGATCCTCTACAGCGTCGAGGTGCTCTACCAGCACTACGCCGACAGCAAGTACCGCCCGTGCCCGCTGCTCAAGCAGATGACGGACGCGGGTCTGCACGGCCGCAAGTCCGGGCGCGGCTTCTATACCTACGACGCCTGATCCCCGTCTAGCAGAGTTGAGGACACCGCCATGACCGAGAACACCGTCCCCGTCCGGATCCTGTCGTTCATCGAGGGCCGTTTCCCGCAGGGCGGAATCGAGGCCGACCAGGACATCTTCTCTCTCGGGTACATCAACTCCCTGTTCGCGATGGAGCTGGTGATGTTCATCGAGAAGACCTTCGCGCTGACGGTTCCGAACGAGGAGCTGCGGATCGAGAACTTCCGCACCGTCGAGGCGATGACCGCGCTGGTCGAGCGGCTCCAGACCACCGCGCTGGTCTAGGAGGAACTGATGAGTATGGCAAGCACGACGCCCCGAGCCGCCGCGGTCCTCGACCGCGCCGCGGCGCGCGCGTTCGTGGACGAGCACATCGTGCCGTTCGCCGACGACTGGGACCGGGCCGGCGCGGTTCCCGAGCATCTGCTCGAGCAGGTCGCGCAGGCGGGCCTGTGGGCCCCGTTCCTGCCGGTCGAGTACGGCGGCGGGGGCGTGGACATGGCGACGCTCGCCGCCGTGCACGAGGAGGTCGGGCGCGGCTGCTCCTCGGTGCGCAGCCTGCTGACCGTGCACACCATGGCGGCCTGGGCGCTGCAACGCTGGGGCAGTGCCGCCCAGATGGAGCGGTGGGCGCCGCAGATGGCCGCCGGCCGGGTGCTCGGGGCGTTCTGCCTGTCGGAGCCGGAGGCCGGCAGTGACACCGCGGCCATCACCACCGCGGCCGTGCGCACGAGTACGGGCTGGCGTCTGGACGGGGTGAAGAAGTGGACGACCGGCGGCCAGCGCGCCGACCTGTTCCTGGTGTTCGCACGCTGCGAGTCGAGCACGATCGCGCTGCTCGTGCCGCGCGAGACGCCCGGGGTGAGGGTCCGTCCGATCAACGACATGCTCGGCACGCGCGCCTCGCTGATCGCGCAGGTCGAGTTCGAGGACGTGCGGCTCGGCCCGGACGCGCTGCTCGGCCCGAGCTCGTTCGCCTCGGGCATGGTGCTCAGCGGCACGCTCGATCTGGGCCGGCTCTCGGTCGCGTCCGGGAGCGTGGGCATCATCCAGGCCTGTCTCGAGGCCGGAGCCGACTACAGCACGAAGCGCCGGGTCGGGGCGAGCGCGCTGCGCGACCTCGCGCTGATCCGCGCGAAGCTCTCCGACATGGTCACCGACGTGCGCGCGGCCCGGCTGCTGGTGGCCGAGGCCGCCCGGCTCAAGGACGCCGGGGACCCGGCGACGATCATGGCGACGTGGGTGGCGAAGTACTTCGCGTCCACCGCCGCGGTGCGCCACGCGAGCGCGGCGCTGCAGATCCACGGCGCGCTGGGCTTCTCCTCCGGGCACCCCACCGGGCGCTACTACCGGGACGCGAAGGTCACCGAGGTCATCGAGGGCAGTACCGAGGTCCAGCAGATCACGATCGCCGACGAGGCATTCAGGAGGTGGACCGTATGACCGTGCTCGAGCAGGGCGAAGCGCCGGCCAAGCCGCGGCAGGGCCGGATCAAGTGCGTGGTGTGGGACCTGGACGACACGCTGTGGGACGGCACCCTGCTCGAGGACGAGGGGCAGGTGCGGCTGCGCCCCGGCGTCGTCGAGCACATCCGGCGTCTCGACGGGCTCGGCGTGCTGCACTCGATCGCCAGCAAGAACGACCCGGAGGCGGCGCTGGCGAAGCTGCGCGAGTTCGGCCTCCAGGACATGTTCCTGTACCCGCGGATCGGCTGGAACCCGAAGTCGGAGTCGGTCAAGCAGATCGCCGCCAAGCTGAACCTGGGCCTTGACGCGTTCGCGTTCGTCGATGATCAGGAGTTCGAGCGCTCCGAGGTGGCCTTCGCGCTGCCGGAGGTCACCTGTGTGGACGCGCTCGAGGTGGACAGGGTGCTGGTTCAGCCCGACTTCCACCCGCGTTTCGTCACCGACGAGTCCGCGCAGCGGCGCCCGATGTACCTGAGCCAGCTCGCCCGCGACGAGATCGAGGCCGAGTTCACCGGCACGAACGAGCAGTTCCTGGCCAGCCTCGGCATGGCCTTCTCCATCGCGCCGGCCCAGCGCGAGGACCTGCAGCGGGCCGAGGAGCTCACGATCCGCACCAACCAGCTCAACTCGACCGGTCGGACGTATTCGTATGACGAACTGGACGAGCTGCGCAGCTCGCCCGACCACCTGCTGCTCGTCGCCTCGCTCACGGACCGGTTCGGCTCCTACGGCAAGATCGGCCTGGCGCTCGTGCAGAAATCCCTGCCGCACTGGCATCTGAACATGATGCTGATGTCCTGCCGGGTGCTCTCGCGCGGTGTGGGGACGGTGCTGCTCGGCCACATCATGGAGCAGGCGGCGCAGGCGGGTGCGGGACTGCGCGCCGACTTCGTCGAGACCGGCCGCAACCGGATGATGCAGATCACCTACGCGTTCACCGGGTTCCGCGAGGTCGAGCGGCACGGCTCACGCCTGGTGCTCGAGGCCGACCTGTCCCAGATCCAGCCGGCGCCGGCGTACGTGGCACTGGAGGTGACCCGGTGACGGGCGAGACGCCCGCTGCCGTGGCCGATGCCTGGTTCCCGCTCGGCCGGACGGAAGGCTCGCCCCGGCTGTACTGCCTGCCGCACGCGGGCGGATCCGCCTCGAAGTTCGGGCCCTGGAGCCGCACGCTGGAGGGGATCGCCGTGCGGCCCGTGCAGCTGCCCGGGCGCGAGAGCCGACTGGGTCAGACCCCGTACACGCGGATCACCGCTCTGGTGCGCGACCTGGCCCAGGCCCTGATCTCCCACGAACGCCGGCTGAACCAGGACTCGTATGCCGTCTACGGCCACAGCCTCGGCGCCCTCGTCGGCTTCGAGCTGCTGCGCGAGCTGCGGCGGCTCGGTGCCCCGGCGCCGGTGCACTTCTTCGTCTCCGGCGCCCCGGCACCGGACGACCTCGCGCAGGACCGCGATCCGCCGATCGCGCTGATGAGCGACGAGGAGGTGGCCGATCTGCTGCGCAGGATCGGCGGGACGCCCGAGTGGCTCCTGCGCGACCGGTCGGCGCTGCGGCTGATCCTGCCGACGTTCCGCGCGGACTTCGAAGTCAAGCAGTCCTACGTCTTTCACGCCGCCGAGCCCCTCGACGTGCCGGTCACCGCGATCGCCGCGACGCAGGACCCGCGGGTCGAGGCGGAGCGGATGGGCCGGTGGGAGCGGCACACGGCGAACCGCTTCGACCTGCTGACCGTCTCGGGCGGGCACTTCGCGGTGCTGGAGCAGGCCGAGACGACGCACGGGATCATCCGCC
>FSXZ01001569.1_pt1 | contig 10787 bp, 10 predicted proteins | sample 1638121 | NCBI WGS metagenome assembly FSXZ01 (sample SAMEA3914788, study PRJEB12502) | metagenome | biome: forest; material: soil | place: Canada | collected 2011-07-03 | depth 0.1 m
GGCGGGCAAGGCGGGCGGTAAGCGGCCGCGGCCGGTCGCCGTGGACCTCGAGGGCATCGGCGAGCGGATCGTGGCCCTGCCGGTGCCCGAGGCGCGGTACTCCTCGCTGCAGGCCGTCAAGGGCGGGCTGGCCTGGCTGCTGCACCCGGTCGCGGGCAACCTCGGGGAGGGCGGCGCCCGGCTCGGCGACGCCCCGCCGCGGCCCTGCCTTCAGCGCTTTGACCTGCGCCGGCATGCTGTCACCAGCCTGGAGCACGACGTGGACTGGTTCGTCGCCAGCGGCGACGGAACGCGGCTGGTCATCGCCGACCACAACGAGCTGGCCGTGATCCCGGGCGACCGCAAGGGCGACTCCGACAGCCCGGAGGACCGGGTGGTCATCGACGGGTCCCGGGCCCGGTTCCTGGCCGACCCGGCGGCCCTGTGGCGGCACGCGCTGGAGGAGGCCGGCCGGCTCATCGTGCATGACTTCTGGGTGGCCGACCTGGCCGGCGTCGACTGGGAGGCCGTGCTGGCCCAGTACCGGCCGCTGCTGGACCTGGTCGCGACGCCCTCGGAGTTCGCCGACGTCATGTGGGAGACGCTCGGGGAGCTGGGCACCTCCCACGCCTACGTCCGGCCGAGCGGGGACGGCGAGAACGGTACCGGCAGCTACTCGACGGGCCTGCTCGGCGCCGACCTGGAACGCGGCCCCGACGGGAGCTGGCTGATCCGGCGGGTGGTGCCGGGGGAGTCGTCCGACCCGCGGGCCCGGTCGCCGCTGTCCGCGCCCGGCGTTCAGGTCCAGGCCGGCGACCGGCTGCTGGCCGTGGACGGCCGCCCGGTGACCGACGACGGCCCCGGCCCGCTGCTGGCCGGGGTGGCGGGCAAGCCGGTCGAGCTCACGGTGGCCGGCGCCGACGGCCGCCCGCGCCGGTCGGTGGTGGTGCCGCTGGCCGACGAGACCCGGCTGCGCTACCAGGACTGGGTAGCGGGGCGCCGCGCGCTGGTCCGGGAGCGCAGCGGGGGCCGGATCGGCTACCTGCACGTACCCGACATGATGAGCGAGGGCTGGGCCGACTTCCACCGCGACCTGCGGGCCGAGATGGCCCGGGAGGCGCTGATCCTGGATGCCCGCAACAACCGCGGCGGGCACACCTCGCAGCTCATCGTCGAGAAGCTGGCCCGGCGCGTGATCGCCTGGGAAGTACCCCGCAACCTGGAGCCCGTCTCCTACCCGGTGGAGGCGCCGCGCGGGCCCGTCGTCGCGCTGGCCGACGAGTTCGCCGGCTCGGACGGCGACATCGTGACCCAGGCCATCCGCACGCTGGGCCTGGGCCCGGTGGTCGGGACACGCACCTGGGGCGGCGTCATCGGCATCGACGGCGCGCACGAGCTCGTCGACGGGACCAGCATCACGATCCCGCGCTACGCGTTCTGGATGGATCCGGTCGGGTGGGGGGTAGAGAACCACGGCGTCGATCCCGATGTCGAGGTCCTGATCACGCCCGACGACTGGGCCGCGGGCACCGACCCGCAGCTCGAGACGGCGATCCGGCTGGCCGCCGAGGCGCTGTCCGCCGCCCCGGCCGCCGCCCCGCCGCCGACGGCCGACCGCCCGTCGCGCCGCCGACCGCCCCTGCCCCCGCGGCCCGGTCCCGCCTAGCGCGGCCGGCCGGGCGCCAGTCAGAACGGCGGGTCGGCCGGCCCGTCGGCGCCGTCGCCGGCGGCCCACGGGTCGTCGGCGGCCGGGCCGGCGGCCTGCGCTGCCCCGCGCCGGGCCGCCCGGGTGACCGTGGCCGAGGCGTTCCGCAGCGACGGCCCGACCTCGTCGACCTCGACCTCGTACACGGTCCGCTTCTCGCCCTCGCGGGTCTCGTAGGACCGCTGCCGCAGCCGTCCCGAGACGATGACCCGCATGCCGCGCTGCAGCGACTCGGCCACGTTCTCGGCCGGCTGGCGCCATACGCTGCAGGTCAGGAACAGGCTGTCGCCGTCGCGCCACTCGTTGGTGGCCTTGTCCAGGAACCGCGGCGTCGAGGCGACGCGGAAATTGGCCACCGCGTTGCCCGTGGCCGTGTAGCGGAGCTGCGGATCGTCGACCAGGTTGCCCACGATTGTCAGCTGGGTGTCATCTGCCGCCATGGCGTGTCCTCTGCTCGGCCGGAAAGATGTTCGATAACCATCATCCGCCGGGGTACTGACAGTGCCGCCGGGCGCCAGCGCGGCGCCGCCGGCCGCTAGATCGGGGGGTTGTACCCGGCCAGCCAGTGGGTCTGCAGCCAGGCCACGGCGCTGCCCCAGGCCCCGGTGACCTCCAGCAGCCCCACCGCGATCAGCATGACGCCGCCGATCTGGGTGATGAGCCGGCCGTGCCGCCGGAAGAAGCCGAACAGGCTGATCCCGCGCTGGAAGGCGACCGCGACGAGCAGGAACGGGACGCCCAGGCCGAGCGCGTACACGAACGCGAGGACGACGGCCCGGCCGGAACTGCCGGTGGTCACGCCGAGGGACAGCACCGCGGCCAGGGTGGGGCCGATGCACGGCGTCCAGCCCAGGCCGAAGACGGCGCCGAGCAGCGGCGCGCCGGCCAGGCCGGCCCGCGGCCGGAACTGCGGCCGGAAGATCCGCCCGCTGAACGAGAACCGGTCGAACGCGCCGACGAACATCAGCCCGAGCACGATGATCACGCCGCCCAGGATCCGGGTCAGCAGCTGGCCGTCATCGCGCAGGGTCAGCGCCGCGCTGCTCAGCGCCAGGGCCTCGATGGCGAAGACGGCCGAGAAGCCGAGCACGAACAGCAGGGTCCCGAGCACGGCCCGGCCGGCGCCCGGAGCGGCGGGCGCGGCCCGGCCCCGCGCGGCGGCGACCGGCACGGTCAGGGTGGCGCCGCCGGCCCCGGCCGCCTGGGCCGCGCCGGCGGGCGCGGCGACCGCGGCTTCCGCCTCGGGGGCGCGTACCGCGGTCCCCGACATCCCGGTCAGGTAGGACAGGTAGCCCGGCACCAGGGGCAGGCAGCACGGCGACAGGAACGTGACGGCGCCCGCGGCCAGGGCCACGGGCATGGCCAGCAGCAGGGGACCCGAGTCCACCAGGTGCCCGATCCCGTCGATCATCGCGACTCCCAACCTGTCCGGAACACAGCTCAAGATATCCGCGCCGGGCGGTCACCGTGCTGGCGGGTCGTGGCGCCGGCCCGGCCCGGGCTGCGATCATGGGCTCATGACCGCTACGGATAACGGGCAGCGCGGGTCGTCCGGCTCGATCCTGTCCATCGGGTCCACCGGGTCGATCCTGTCGATCGGGTCGGCCGGGTCGATCCTGTCGATCGGCTCGTCGGGCTCGGTGGCCAGCATCCTGTCCGCTCTGTCGGCGGGCAGCATCCTGTCGTTCGCCAGCGCGGGCAGCGTCCTGTCGGCGCTGTCGGTCCGGTCCCTGCAGGCCCGGCGCGGCCGTCCCGGCCGCGGGATAGCGCGTTAGCGCGCCGCGGCGGCGGTGAACGCGGGCAGGTAGCCGTCGGCCTGGCCGGCCGCGGTCGGGTGGTAGGACTCGCTGATGTCCAGGAAGTTCACCGAGTGCAGCCACGGGCTGGCGTCGCAGATGTTGTGCCCGGCGAAGGCGGGCCGCGCATCGACGAACGCGTCGCCGTGGGCCGTCGCCGCCGCCTGGATGGCCCCGTCCAGCTGGCCGGCGGCCTGGTTGAGGTCGGTGCGGTCGGTCGTGCTCAGCCCGATGCAGCCCGCGGACTGGGACAGGTCGTACAGGTCGGGGTAGCCCAGCACGACGACCATGGCGTTCGGCGCGTCGGCGGCGATGTCGCTGAGCACGGTGCTCAGCTCGCCGGGGAGCTGGGCGCTGATCAGCGCCTCGTCCGCGTCGATGGTGGCCACGCAGCTGCTGGTCGAGCTCAGCACGCACGTCTCCATGGTGGAGCTGAAGCCCACGTCGTTGCCGCCGATGGTGATCGACACCAGCGTGGTCGACGCGCTGAGCGCCGGCAGCTGGCTGGCGATGACCGTGCCCGTGGTGGCGCCCGAGCAGGCCACGGACGCGTAGCTGGCCGGGTGGTGCGCGTTGGCCCACAGCTGGGGGAACGCGTCGCTGCTCCGGTCACACGAGCCGCTGGAGCCGATCATGGCGCCGGCCCCCAGGCCCGAGGAGTAGGAGTCGCCGAGCGCCACGTAGCGCACCGCACCCGCGGCGCTGGCCGGCCCGGCGGCCGCGAGCAGGCCGACGGCCAGGACAACCGACCCGGCTGCTGACCAGAGCGCTCGACGACGCAGCACGACGACCCCCGCGATCCCACCGGCAATTAGCTCTACCCATGAGTAACAGTGGCGCTCCGGGCGGTCAACTACCCGGCGGTGAATCTCGCGGCGGCTCAGCCGCCGAACGGGTAGCTGGGCAGCCCGGTGACGCCGGGGCGCAGCACGAACAGGCCGCCCGCCGGGCTGCCCGCGCCCGCGGCCGTGGTGACGTACAGCCGGTCCAGGCCGGGGCCGCCGAACGCGCAGCTCGTCACGTTGGCGTGCGGGAACGGCACGGCCGCCTCGAGGCGGCCCTGCGCGTCGTACCGGCCCAGCGCGGAGCCGCCCCACTGCGCCACCCAGACGCCGCCCTCGGCGTCGACGGCCAGGCCGTCGGGCATGATGTCGCCCCCGCCCACGGGGGCGAACGGGCGGCGGCCGCTGATCGCGCCGGTGGCCGGGTCGTAGTCGAAGACATCGACCCGGTAGGCCAGGGAGTCGGAGTAGTACATGAGCCGGTTGTCCGGGCTCCAGCCGATGCCGTTGGAGATGCCGACCCCGGTGACCAGCTCGGTCAGGGTCAGGTCGGCGTCCAGCCGGTACAGGGCGCCGGCGCCGGGCGACTCGTCGGCGGCCATGGTGCCGGCGAACAGGCGGCCGGCCCGGTCGCAGGCGCCGTCGTTGAGCTTGTTCCCCGGCCGGTCGGACTCGACCGCGGCCAGCAGGGCGGTCTCGCCGGTGCCGGTGTCCAGGGTCAGGAACCCGTCCCGGGCCGCGACCACCAGCCCGCCGGCCGCCCGCGGGAACACGGCACCGACCGGCTGCCCTACGTCCCAGCTGGCGTGCAGGCCGTGGACGTCCAGCCGGTGGACCCGGCCGGGCGGCCCGTCGATCCAGTACAGCGCACCGGTCGCGGCGTCCCAGCACGGTCCCTCGCCCAGCTCCAGGGCGGGCACGGGCAGCTGCGCCGCGGGGCGCCCGGCGCCGGCAGGCGGCCAGCTGGTGACCGGGCCGCTCACAGCGCGGCGAAGGCGTCTTCGAGGACGGACAGCCCTTCGTTGAGCAGGGCCTCGCTCATCACCAGCGGGGGCAGGAAGCGCATCACGTTGCCGTAGGTCCCGCAGGTCAGGACCATCAGCCCGGCCGCGTGGCAGGCCTTCGCGACGGCCGCCGTGGCCGCCCCGTCAGGCTCCAGGGTGCCGGGCCGGACCAGCTCGATGGCGATCATCGCGCCGCGCCCGCGCACGTCGCCGATGGCGGGCTGGCGGTCGGCCAGCTGGCGCAGCCGGGGCAGCATGATGTCGCCGATCCGCCGGGCCGCGGCCGGCAGGTCCTCCTTGGCCATGGTCTCCATGGCGCCCAGCGCGGCGGCGCACGCGACCGGGTTGCCGCCGAAGGTGCCGCCCAGGCCGCCCACGTGCACGGCGTCCATCAGCTCGGCCCGCCCGGTGACCCCGGCCAGCGGCAGGCCGCCGGCGATGCCCTTGGCCGTGAGGACCAGGTCGGGCACGACGCCCTCGTGATCGACGGCGAACCAGTCCCCGGTCCGGCAGAACCCGGACTGCACCTCGTCGGCCACGAACACGATGCCGTTCTCGGTGCAGAACCGGGCCAGGCCGGTCAGGAAGCCGTCCGGCGGGACGATGAAGCCGCCCTCGCCCTGGATCGGCTCGATCACCACGGCGGCCACGTTCTGCTCGCCGATCTGGGCGTGGATCAAGCCGGTGATGACGTTGAGGGCGTCGGCGGCGCAGGCGGCGGGGCCGCCGGGCCAGCGGAACGGGTAGGCCATCGGCACCCGGTAGATGTCGCTGGCGAACGGCCCGAAGCCCTGCTTGTAGGGCATGTTCTTGGCCGTCATGGCCATGGTCAGGTTGGTCCGGCCGTGGTAGGCGTGGTCGAACACCACGACGGCGTCCCGGCCGGTGGCGTGGCGGGCGGTCTTGTCGGCGTTCTCGACGGCCTCGGCCCCGGAGTTGAACAGTGCCGACCGCTTCTCGTGGTCGCCCGGCGTCAGCCGGTTCAGCTCCTCGCAGACCTGCACATAACCCTCGTACGGCGCGACCATGAAGCAGGTGTGGGTGAACTGGGCGACCTGCTCCATCACGCGCTCGACGACCAGCTCGGCGCTGTTGCCGACGCTGGTCACGGCGATGCCGGAGCCGAAGTCGATGAGCGAGTTCCCGTCGGCGTCCAGGATGATCCCGCCCCCCGCCGCGGTGACGAAGACCGGGAGGACGTGGCCGAGCCCGCGGGCGACGCTGCGCTGCCGGCGCTCCAGCAGCGCGCGGGACGCGGGGCCGGGGATCTCGGTGACGATGCGGCGCTGCTGCGGCAGTGACGGGCCGCCCAGGGGGACGGGACTGATGCTCATAACGCTGACGATATCGCTGGCTAGGGCGGTGCGGCAGGGGGTGCCAGGCCCACTTATCGGGGCCGCCGGCGGGCCGCCCTGTCGCCGGCGGCCCGCGGTGGCGTAGCGTGGACGCCGTCACTCTGCGTCCTGATGGCAGGCACACCCGCAGCCGATTGCGGAAGTGCGGCAGGACCGGGGGTTCCCAGCGACGGTTATCCGCTCTCGGACCCAGGAGAGGTAGCTCATGCTCAGCGTGGACGTGACCGTCCGGCATGCCGGCGGTCAGGCGGTCGTCACCCTGCGCGGGGAGCTTGACCTGGCCAGCACCCCGGCCCTCGCCACCCACCTGACGGCGGCGGCGGCCTGCGGGCCGTCGGTCATCGTCGACCTGGCCGGGCTGGAGTACATCGGCTACAGCGGCCTCGGGGTACTGGTCCGGATCGGCAAGTGGCTGCGGGCGGGCGGCGGCGACCTGTCGCTGGCCGCCCCGCAGCCGCAGGTGCGCAAGATCCTCGTCGTCACCGGGCTCATCGACGTGTTCGCGGTGCACCCGAGCGTGGATGCCGCCGCGGGCGCCCGGGCGGCGCACCCACTGCCCGGCGCGGCCCGGCGTCCCGCGGCGCGCGACGACCGGCCCGCGCTGCTGGTCACCCGGGATGAGGCCTGCGGCCGCCGCCGCGCGGCCCGCCGCCCGCCGCGCTGCGACGCCCGCTGGTCCTGGCGCCGCGGCCTCGGCAGCTGCCGCCAGCAGTACTGACCGGCCCGCGGCCCGGCCGGGAGGCTAGGCCACGCCCCACTGGCCGGCCAGGGGGAGCATCCCGCCGGGACCGAACTTGAACGTCCGGCTGGCCGGGCCCGCGGACAGGCGGTCGCGCAGGTGGAACCAGCCGTCGGCCGGGTTGTAGAAGCCCACCCCGGCCCGCTGGCCGCCCGCCCAGGCGCCGGCCAGCGGGATCATGCCCGCCGGGCCGAACTTGAACGACTCCTGGGCCGGGCCCGCCGATAGCGTCTCGCGCAGGGAGAACCGGCCCGTGGCCGGGTTGTAGTACCCGACGCCGGCCCGGCCCGAGCCCGTCCAGTCGCCGGCCAGCGGGATCATGTGCGGCGGCCCGAAGGTGAACGTGTCGTCGGCCGGGCCGCTGCTCAGGTCGTTGCGCAGCGCGAACGTCCCGGTGGCCGGGTCGTAGTAGCCGACCCCGGTGCCGGCCTGCCCGTCCCAGTTCCCGGCCAGCGGCACCATCCCGGCCGGCCCGAAGGTGAACGACCGGGCGGCCGGGCCGCCGCTGATCTTGTCGCGCACGTAGAACCGGCCGGAGCGCGGGATGTACCACCCGATGCTGTCGGTGCCCGCGCCGGTCCAGTCGCCGGTCAGCGGGACGGCGCCGGCCCAGGCGTGGTGCACCGTGATCGCGGCCGCGTCCTGGCCCGGGGCCGGGGCCAGCCGGTAGGAGCTGTCGTGCGGGTCGAAGTAGCCCACCGACGTGCCGGCGGCGACCGGGGGCGCCTGGCCGCCGCGGCCGGCGAAGTGAATGAAGTGGTCGGGCCACTCCTCCCACTGGCCGGCCGGGGCCCCGGCGTTGATCCTGGTCCAGTCGTACCCGTCCGGGTCCGACCCGATGGCCTGCTGGGAGATGACGATGTAGCTGCCGCCCGGGCCGACCTGCTCGACCACGGCCACGTGGCCGAGCCCGCCCATGCCCGGCGCGCCGCCGTCCCACTCCGCGACCGCGCCGACCGCGGGCACGTTGTTGACCGGGACGCCGTGCGCGGCGGCGCTGGCCGCCCACTGGCCGGCGTCGCCCAGCAGGTACGACGGCTCGGCGACCCCGAACCCGGCCGACTCGGCGTAGGCCGCGTAGTTCGTGCAGTTGTTGCCGGGGTACATGCGCCAGAACATGCTGCCCTCGTGCGCCCCGTAGCCGTAGCTGGGGTGGCCCGCCGCGTCGCACGCGGACCAGCCCGCGCAGATCACCGAGCTGGCCGCGGCCGTGGCCGGGGCGGCCGCCAGGGCGGGGGCGGCCACGCTGGCGGCCAGCGTCCCGCCCGCGAGCGCGATGGCGGCGGCGCGCCTCAGCCGGGGTAAAGCGCCTTTCCCAGTGCCGTGTGCATCCGACATGACAGGCCTCCTCGAGCTGGCCCGTCGGGCCAGTCAGTGGTGGAAGGTGCCTTGCGAGGTGTGTCGACGACAGGGACCGACTATGCCCGGCGCGATCCTGGCCCGGGACACGTTCTGGCAACGTCGGGCAGCCGGTCTGCCTGCGAAAACGCCTCGCAGCGGGCGCAATGAGGCGTAAACCGGCGGGCCTGGGGGCGGGCCCGGCCCGTGCCCGGCGGCGGCCCGGCGGGCATCATGTGCTGGATGACGGAATCCGAGCCCGGCGGCCTGTTTTCCGCCCTTTTCCGCCGCGGCGGAGTGGCGGCGGGCGACGCGGCGTGGCTGCAGGCCATGCTCGACGCCGAGGCCGCGCTGGCCCGCGCGCTGGAGCAGGCCGGGCTGGCCCCGGCCGGGTCCGGCGCGGCGGTGACCGAGCGGGCCGTGGCGGGCCGGTTCGACGCCGCGGACATCGGGGTGCAGGCCGCGCTGACCGGCAATCCGGTGCCCGCCCTGGTCGCGGCGCTGACCGCGCAGGTTCCCGCCTTCGCCCGGCCGGCCGTGCACCAGGGCGCCACCAGCCAGGACATCCTCGACACCGCGGCCATGCTGCTGGCCCGCCGGGCGGCGCTCGTCATCGAGGCCGACCTGGCCGCCGCGGGCACCGCGGCCGCCCGCCTGGCCGCCGAGCACGCGGGCACCGTCATGGCGGGCCGGACCCTGCTCCAGCAGGCCGTGCCGGTCACCTTCGGGCTGGTCGCCGCGGGCTGGCTGACCGCCGTCGACGAGGCCCGCGCCCGGCTGGCCGCCGTCCGCCGGGACCGGCTCGCCGCCCAGCTGGGCGGGGCGGCCGGGACGCTGGCCTCGCTCGGCCCGGCCGGGCCGGAGGTGGCCCGGCGGTTCGCGGCGGAACTGGGCCTGCCCGCCCCGGTGCTGCCCTGGCACACTGACCGGCTGCGGGTCCTCGAGCTGGCCGCCGCCCTGGCCGGCGCGTGCGCGGCCCTGGGCAAGCTGGCCCGCGACATCACCCTGCTGGCCCAGTCCGAGGTGGGCGAGGTGAGCGAGGGCGACCCGCCGGACGGCGTGGCGGGCGGGTCGTCGGCCATGCCGCACAAGCGCAACCCGGTCGCGGCCGTGGTCATCCTGGGCTGCACCCGCCGGGCGCCCGGCCTGCTGGCCGGGCTGGCCGCGGCCGCCGAGCAGGAGCACCAGCGGGCCGCCGGGGCCTGGCACGCCGAGTGGGAGCCGCTGGCCGACCTGCTCGCGCTGACCGGCTCGGCGGCGTCGTGGTCGGTGGCGCTGCTGAGCGGGCTGCACGTCGACAGCGGGCGGATGGCGGCCAACCTGGACGCCGCGCGCGGGCTGCCGATGGCCGAGCACCTGACCGCGGTGCTGGCCCCGGCCCTGGGCCGGCCGGCCGCCCACGACCTGGTCGCGCGGGCCAGCCGCCAGGCGGTCGCGTCGGACCGGGCGCTGGCCGACGTGCTGCTGGGCACGGCGGAGTTCGCCGGGCCGATCCGCGCGGCCGGCCTGACCGAGCTGCAGGTGGCCGACGCCCTGGAGCCGTCGGCCTACCTGGGCGCGGCCGTGACCTTCGTGGCGGCCGCGCTGGCGGCCCATCACCAACCGGGAGGAGACCGCCGATGAGCGATGCCGAGCGCGGGATGCAGGTGCGGCGGGAGGTCCTGGGCGACGCCCACGTCGACCGGGCGGCCGCCAACACCACCGAGTTCACGGCCCCCTTCCAGGACTGGATCACCCGCTACGCCTGGGGTGAGATCTGGTCCCGCCCAGGGCTGACCAGGCCGCAGCGCTCGATCGTCACCCTCACCGTCCTGGCCGCCCTGCAGCACGAAGGCGAGCTGGCCATGCACACCAAGGCCGCCCTGCGCAATGGCCTCACCGAGGACGAGATCCGCGAGGTGCTGCTCCAGGTCGGCCTCTACGCCGGCGTCCCGGTCGCCAACCGCGCCTTCGCCATCGCCAACCAGGCGATCAGCGAGTACCGCGACGAGCAGGAGTAAACAAACAGGAACCGCCGTCCCGCGCCAACCGCCGGAAGGCGCGGGCAACCGAGCAACCGAGCAACCGAGCAACCGAGCAACCGAGCAAA
>FSXZ01002554.1_pt1 | contig 10773 bp, 9 predicted proteins | sample 1638121 | NCBI WGS metagenome assembly FSXZ01 (sample SAMEA3914788, study PRJEB12502) | metagenome | biome: forest; material: soil | place: Canada | collected 2011-07-03 | depth 0.1 m
CCCGGAGGCGATCCTGGCGCAGCTCTACAAGCTGACGCCGCTGGAGGAGTCCTTCGGCATCAACAACGTGGCGCTGGTGGACGGGCAGCCGCTCACCCTGGGCCTGAAGGAACTGCTCGAGGTCTACCTGGACCACCGCTTCGACGTGGTGCGCCGGCGCAGCGAGTTCCGCCGCACCAAGCGGCAGAACCGGATGCACCTGGTCGACGGCCTGCTGATCGCGCTGCTCGACATCGACGCGGTGATCGAGACGATCCGCACCTCGGAGGACTCGGCGGACGCGCGGCGGCGGCTGATGCAGCGTTACGAGCTGAGCGAGATCCAGGCGAACTACATCCTGGACACCCCGCTGCGCCGGCTGACCAAGTTCGACCGGCTGGAGCTGGAGAACGAGCAGGAGCGGCTGCGCGGCGAGATCGCCGAGCTGACCGCGATCCTGGACTCGGACACGCTGCTGCGCAAGGTGGTCTCGGACGAGTTGGCGAAGGTGGCCAAGGAGTACGCCACGCCGCGGCGGACCGCGCTGCTGGAGGCGGACGAGGTGCCCGCGATCGTGGACGTGCCGCTCGAGGTGGCGGACGAGCCGTGCCGGGTGGCGCTGTCCACGAGCGGTCTGCTGGGCCGGCTGCCGGCCGGCTTCGTGCTGGATCCGGCCAGGCCGCGGACCCAGCACGACGTGCTGCTGGCTCTGGTGGACGTGACCACGCGGGCCGATCTGGGCGTGGTGACCTCGGCCGGGCAGCTCTACCGGGTGGCCGTGGTGGACGTGCCGGTGCTGCCGGCCGACGCGGACGGGCTGGCCGGGGGCGTGTCCGTGCGCGAACTCGTGCGCGGGCTGGCCGAGGACGAGCAGGTGCTCTGCGTCACGAGCCTGAACCCTGATTCGCCCGGGGTGGCCCTGGGCACCGAGCAGGGCGTGGTCAAGCGGGTGGTGCCGGAGTACCCGGCGAACAAGGACACCATGGAAGTGATCACGCTCAAGGACGGCGACCGGGTGGTGGGCGCGACGGAGCTGCGCACCGGGCGCGAGGATCTGGTCTTCATCACCTCCGACGCGCAGCTGCTGAAGTTCTCGGCGGATCTGGTGCGCCCGCAGGGGCGCCCGGCCGGCGGTATGGCCGGGATCAAGCTGGACGACGGGTCGATCGTGCTCTCGTTCACGGTGGTCGATCCGGAACAGGACGCGGTGGTGGTGTCGGTGGCCGGCAGCGGGGACACGCTGCCCGGGGTGATGCTGAGCACGATCAAGGCGACGCCGTACCGGCTCTACCCGTCCAAGGGCCGGGCCACCGGCGGCGTGCGCTGCCAGCGGTTCCTGAAGGGTGAGGACCGGCTGGTGTTCGCCTGGGCCGGACCGTACCCCGCGCGTCCGCAGGACGAGGAGGGCCGGGCCCTGGACCTGCCGGCGCTGGACGACCGGCGGGACGGGTCGGGGGCGCCGTTGGCCAAGTCGATCTGGCGGATCGGCGGCTGAGCCGGGCGCGGGGGCGCGCGCCGGGGCGGTCGGGGTCGAGCACCCGCGACCACCCCGGCGCGTGCGCCGCGATACCCATGCCGCGTGGGACACTAGGCACATGCGACCTTCGTTCTCGACTGCCGGCGTGGTGGACCTGTCCGCGCTGAAGAAGCCCGCGCCGGCCGCGGGTGCAGGAGCCGGATCCGCGGCCGGCTCGACTGGTGCCCCGGGGTCCGCCGCCGGGTCGGCGTACGTGATGGACGTGTCCGAGGAGGACTTCCAGACCTCGGTGCTCGAGCGTTCCCTGCAGGTTCCGGTCGTGCTGGACCTGTGGGCGGAGTGGTGCGAGCCGTGCAAGCAGCTGAGCCCGGTGCTCGAGCGGCTGGCCGAGGAGTTCGGCGGACGGTTCATCCTGGCCAAGGTGGACACCGACGCGAACCCGCGGCTGGCGCAGATGCTGCAGGTGCAGGGCATTCCCGCGGTCAAGGCGGTGATCCAGGGCCAGCTGGTGGGCGAGTTCACCGGGGCGCAGCCGGAGCCGCAGGTGCGGGCGTGGCTGACCAACCTGATCGGCATGGCCGAGACCGAGTTCGGCATGGCCGGCCCGGAGGACGCCGAGCCGCTGCCGGCCCCGCCGCTCGATCCGCTGCTCGAGGCCGCGTACACGGCGCTGGAGTCGGACGATCTGGACGGCGCCGCCCAGGCCCTGCAGAATCTGCTCTCCGACCAGCCCGCGCACGCCGAGGCGAAGGCCATGCTGGCGCAGGTGGACCTGCTGCGGCGGACCGCGCAGGTGGACCCGGCCGCCGTGCTCGCGGCGGCGCAGGCGGATCCCGCGGATGTGGAGGCCCAGTGCCTGGCGGCGGACGTGCTGCTGGCCTCGGGTCGGGCCGAGGACGCGGTGGCGCTGCTGCTGGACACGGTGCGAGCCAGTTCCGGCGCGGAGCGGGATCGGGCCCGGCTGCTGCTGATCGAGTACTTCGAGCTGCTCGGACCGGAGCACCCGGCGGTGCCCAAGGCCCGCCAGCGCCTGGCCGCGCTGCTGTTCTAGCGCCCGTCCCGCGTTCGGGCCGGCGCCACCGGCCCGTACGTCACAGAACACTGAATCCATCGCCCGGAGCCGCACCCGTCGGCTCCGGGCGCACGTGTCTCTCGTGGTATCCGACGACCTCGCGCCAGGGACATTACCTACTCTTTACCAATACGCACGCTCCTGTTTCCGATTACCCAGGGTTCGATTCCGGCCCGTTACGGGCATGTTTCGCAGCATATTGGTCGGCTTTGTCCGAATACCTACCGTCACGGATCACCGGAGTGGCGACCGACATCCGGACGGTGGCCGACGCCCTCGGTTACCGACGGGTAACGCCACTCTTGTGTATACGCCGGGGTCTCCTCGAACATCCCTCCTACCGGCCTACGCCGGGCATACGGTCTGCACATTGGTCTACATAGGAGTGGACAGAGATGAAAGACACCTCGGGGACCCAGGTCCTGGGGCGCACCTCGCTCAAGCGGCTCGGCATGGTCATGGTGCCGACCGTGGCGGTCGCGGGAGTGCTCGGTGTGATGATGGCCAACGGCGCGATCGCCATGTCCCTGGCCATCTCCGGCCAGACCGCGCAGATGACGGTCGGCTCGCTCAGCGGCTCCGGATTCGCCCAGTACGGCGGCGTGGACCAGGAGGCCAACGGCACGCCGGTGGCGGTCGCGGTCTCCTCCTTCGACAGCGCCACCATCAGCAACGGCCTGTGCCAGTCGGTCACCACCGACCTGAGCAAGCTCACCGGCGGCCTGCTCGGCAACTACACGCTGACCCTCAAGGCCAGCGGCGCCACGGCCACCCACCTGGTCATCGACCTGCAGACGCTCAACGCGAGCGAGGCCGACTTCACCAGCATGAACATCGGCACCGACGCGGGTGCCAGCGGCGGCACCACCGGCCTGTTCGCCCAGACCGCGACCGGGGCCACGCTGACCAACGTCCAGCAGGTCTCCAACGCGACCACGGCCGGCTCCTTCGACCTGCAGAACATGTCGCTGTCGATCGCCTCCGGCAGCACCGGCTGCATCCAGTAGCAGCAGCCGTATTCGTCCTCGCCGCGTAGGCTGTGCGCCTGCGCGGCGGCGGCGCGTTGCGGCCGTGTGACCGAGCGCGTCCTTGGCGTCTTTCGAGCGAGGAACCCATGATCACCACCCCCGACCAGGTCAGCGGCCCGATCGGCCGTGCCCGGGAAGTAGTCGGCCGCACCTGGGACCGATTCACCGCCCCGACCGAGCGGCTGCGCCGCCCGTTCCGCCAGTGGCGCAGGGGACGGCCGTTCACCGCCGGTATCTGTGTCCTGCTGGCGGCCGTGGAGATCCCGCTGGTCACGCAGTCCGCCGTCGGCAAACTGTTGTCGATGGGGGTGCCGGGCGTCTCCACCCTCTTCATCGCGGTGTTCCTGGCCATCTTCGCGGTGACGATCTGGTTCTTCCCGGCCTACCGGGTCTTCTCCGGCATCGCCGCCATCATGGTGGCGCTGCTCTCGCTGGTGGCCACGAACCTCGGCGGTTTCCTGCTCGGCTTCCTGCTCGCCATGTTCGGCGGTTCCTTCGCCGTGGCCTGGGCTCCGCGCTCCGACTACACCGCGGACACCCGCAGGCAGCGGCGCAAGGCGGTCCGAACGACGCAGGCGGACGCGGCACCGGAGACCGGCCAGACGGTGGCGCTGAGCGTGGCGACCGAAGCCGAGGCCGAGGCCGAGCCGGCGAACGAGGCCGCCGCGGCCGAGACACAGAACGCTGAGTCCGTCGCCACGGACGAGGCCGAGCAGGCGCCGATCGAGGACGCCGAGTACACCGACAACACCCGGATCATCGAGCAGTACGCCCGCCCGGACGAGGCCGCCGAGGCCGCGCCCGAGCCCTCACCCGAGGAGGAGTGAGCATGGCTTCCACCGTGCGCTCCCGCCGTCGGGCCACGGCGATCGCGGTGCCCGGCACCGTCGCCGTGCTGCTGGCGGGAGCATACGTGGCCACCCCGGCGCTGGCCGCGACGAGCAGTACCAGCACCAGCCTGCCGTTCCCCAGCGTCTGCCCCACCGAGCAGAGCGCGTCGAGCGGCACCGGCACCGGCACCACGAGCACGACGTCGTCGAGCCCTTCGACGAGCAGCGGTTCCGCGAGTTCCTCGCCCTCCACCGAGTCCAGCAGCGCGTCCGCGTCGCCGACGCCCACCGCCACGGCCAGCGCGAATGCCTCGACCTCGGCCTCGGCCGCGGCCAACGTCGCGGTCGGCGGCGGCAGCCCGAGCGCCACCCCGAGCACGTCCGCGACGAACAGTGCCACGGCGTCCGCGAGTGCGAGCGCGAGTTCCAGCTCCGGATTCTGGGGCTGGCTCAACGGCGTGTGGACCTGGATCTTCAGCGACTCCGAGCAGTCCGACACCGCGCAGTCCTCGGCCCAGGACGCGGTGGCGCCGCTGAGCGCCGCGCACGTGGTCGAGGCCGCGGACGGGGTCGGCGCGCAGGCGGAGGCCACCGCGAGCGCCGCGGCGACCTGCATCCCCGCGGCCGAGGCCTCGTCCCTGGCCGCCGCGGCGTCCGCGAGCCCGTCCGAGGGCGTGACCGCGAGCACCATCCCGTGGGTCATGAAGACCCCCGAGCTGACCATGTGGAACCTGACCTACAACGGCGTGAAGTCGCTGCAGGTGTGGGATCCGACCTCGCAGAAGTACGTGGACGAGAACGTGCTGGACTTCACCGCCAGCGAGATCGACATCCAGTCGATGGTGACCTACTCGATCCAGAACGAGCAGACCGTGTTCAACGACGCGGGTTCCGGCACCACGACGAAGCTGACCAACGTGCATCTGATGGTGACGAAGATGACCGCGGACCTCTACGGCCTGATCGGTCAGACCTACGACCCGGACAACCAGCCTCCGCTGCCGGTCGGCTTCACCATCCCGCTGATCCCGGTCATCTTCACCAACGTGACCACGACCATCGCGTACCTGCACACCGACGGTATCGCGATCCCCGGCTTCAACGGCTTCGCCTCCACCGGCGTCGCCTCGCCGGAGTAACAGCACACGCAGACGCCGAGGGCGCCCGCGGTTCCGGCCGGACCGGACCGCGGGCGCCCTCGGCGTATCCGGCGCCGGGGCTCAGTCCAGGCCCAGATCGCGGCGCAGCTTGGCCACGTGGCCGGTGGCGCGCACGTTGTACTGGGCCAGCTCGATCTTGCCCGCTCCGTCGATGACGAAGGTGGAGCGGATCACGCCGGTGACGGTCTTGCCGTACATGGTCTTCTCGCCGAAGGCGCCGTAGGCCTTGAGCACCTCCTTGTCCGGGTCGGACAGCAGCGGGAAGGTCAGGCCGTCGCGCTCGCGGAACTTCGCCAGCTTCTCCGGCTTGTCCGGCGAGAGCCCGAGCACCGCGTAGCCGGCGGCGGCGAGGGACTGCAGGCTGTCGCGGAAGTCGCAGGCCTGCTTGGTGCAGCCGGGCGTCATCGCGGCCGGATAGACGTAGACGATCACCTTGCGGCCGGCGAAGTCGGCCAGCGAGACCGGCTTGCCGTCGGCGTCCGGCAGGGTGAAGGCGGGGGCGGGCTCGCCGGGGGCGAGACGGATCGGGTCGCTCATAGCGCCAATCTAACGCCGCCGGCCGACGCGGAGCGGCGCGACGCCGCCACGGGCCCGACGCTCCGACGTACCCGGCCGGCTGCCAGGGCCCTGCACCGAACCGCCCTCGATCGGCGCAATGGACGTTAGGACCATCACATCGCCGGGCACTCGGCCCAGCATGAGTACCAAAAAGCGCAGTTGGACCGAGCCCGGGCCGGTCGACTATCAGGTCCACGACTCCACCGAGACCCGCAAGGGCACCGCCGCGGCCAATCCGGTGCTCTCCCTGGCGCCGCGGCCGGCCCCCCCGGTGCGCCGGGGCACGGCGGGTGCGAACGGGTCGGGCGGGGGCGCGGACCACCGCAGTCCGGCCCAGATCGAGGCCGATATCGAGCGGACCAGGGCGCGGCTGGCCGGGACGCTGGACGAGCTGACCGACCGGCTGACCCCGCGGGCCGTGCTGCGCCAGGCCAACACCAAGGCGCGCGGGGCGTTCGTCGGGCCGGACGGCACGGTGCGCACGGACCGGGCCGCGATCGCCGCCGGGAGCGTGCTCTCGGTGGTCGGCGGCTGCGTCGCGGTGCGCCGGCTGCGCCGCCGCTGAGCCCTCGGGCCGCGCGGCCCGGGCGGGCGGAGCGGACGGCGGGCGGACGGCTGCGGGCGGGGTGAGCAGGCAGCGCCGGTGATGCGCTACCGTCGAGTCCGTGAGTCGCCCTAACCCCGACGAGAAGCTCCCCATCAAGATGCTGCACGACCGCGTGCTCGTGCGCTCGGACGACGCGGCCGGGGACCGCAAGTCCACCGGAGGCATCCTGATCCCGGCCACCGCGCAGGTGGGCCGGCGGCTGTCCTGGGCGCGCGTGGTCGCGGTGGGGCAGAACGTGCGGACGGTGGAGGTCGGCGACCGGGTGCTCTACGACCCGGAGGACCGGGCCGAGGTCGAGGTGCGCGCGACCGCGTACGTGCTGCTGCGCGAACGCGACATCCACGCGGTGGCGGCCGAACGGCTGGGCGAGTCCGGTGAGGCCACCGGGCTCTACCTCTAGCCGACCGGAGGGGGACGAGGCGTGAGCGAAGGCGGGGAGATCGCGGACCCGATACCGCTGGGTGCGGGCGGGCCGGCGAGCGGGTCCGGCGACGGACCGGCGCGGAGCGCGGACGCGGACGGCGCGGAGCCGAGCGCGGGCACCGGCGTCGTCGTCGCGGGCGCCGTGGCGCGGCCGGTCGAGCGCGAACGGCTGGTCAGCAGCTCCTACTTCACCTACGCCTTCGGCCTGGCCGCCGGAGCGCTCTCGGCCTACCTGCTGCTGCGGGTCGCCGCGCACGCGCAGTCGGTGCTGATCCTGGTCCTGCTCTCGCTCTTCTTCGCGCTCTCGCTCAACCCGATCGTCACCGCCCTCACCCGGCAGCGGCGGCTGCCGATGAAGCGCTCGGCCGCCGTGCTGATCGTCGGGCTCGGCGTGATGGCCCTGGTGGCCGGGTTCCTCGCGGTGATCGTGCCGCCGGTGGACCGCGAGGTGACCGCGCTGCTCGACCAGATCCCGCGGCTGCTCAACGAGGCGCAGGACCAGTCCACCTGGCTCGGCCGGATGGAGGCGCGCTACCACGTCTTCAGCAAGGTCGAGTCCTCACTCAGTTCGAAGAGCCTGAACCTGAGCACCCTGACGAACGTGGTCGGGGCCGGCCGGTACGTGCTCAACATGCTGACCTCCACGCTCGCGGTGGTGGCGCTCACGATCTACTTCCTGGCCGGGCTGCCGAACGTGGTGAACGCGGCCTACCGCACCGTGCCGGCCACCCGGCGCACCCGCGCCCGCGCGATCGGCGACGAGATCCTGACCCAGGTCGGCCGGTACATGCTCGGCTCGGCCCTGAACGCCTCCATCGCCGGGTTCGCCACCTTCGTGTGGACCGCCTCGACCGGGATCCCGTACCCGGCGGCGCTCGGGCTGCTGGTGGCGCTGCTGGACATGGTGCCGGTGATCGGCTCGACCATCGGCGGCGCGATCGTCACGCTGGTGGCGCTCTCGGTGTCGATGCCGGTGGCGCTCGCGACACTCGTGTTCTACATCGCCTTCCGGCTCACCGAGGACTATCTGCTGCTGCCCAAGGTGATGCGGCACGCGGTGAACGTGCCGCCGATCGTGACCGTGGTGGCGGTGCTCATCGGCGGCGCGCTGATGGGCATCATCGGGGCGCTGATAGCGATCCCGACCGCGGCGTCGCTGAAGTTGATCGCACAGGAAGTCCTGCTGCCGCGGCTCAATCGGCGCTGAGCGCCGAAAGCTTCGTTCGCGCGGGGATTTTACTCGCCGTTGAACCGTGCTTTGTGGGACGCTGGTGGCGCCGGAGTACGCCGTACGGCCGGCGCAATCGCGCGGTCCGTGGCTGATGGTCCCTTATGAGTGACGTCGCCCGGGGTCCGCGCGGCGTGGCGGTGACGCGTGATATCCAAGCGAGACAATGAGCACGGGCACGGTGCCACCGCACGATCGTAGACTGGGACGGTGGCTGCAATCTTCAGCCTTCTGAGCTTGGCACACATGATGGATGAGACTCTTCGTGGTTAATACTGACCTGGTCGTCCTCGGCGCCGGTCCGGCTGGCCTCTCGGCTGCCTGGCGGGCGGCCCGCCGCGGGCTGAACGTCGTCGTCCTCGATCGGGCCGAGGCAGTGGGCGGAATGGCCGCCTCGTTCGACATCGCCGGAGTCCGGGTGGACTACGGCAGCCATCGGCTGAATCCGGACATGCCGGGCTATGTGCTGGCCGACCTCCGGTTCCTGCTCGGTGCCGACCTGCAGACCAGGTACCGCGACGGCAGACTGCTGCTCGGCGACAAGTGGATCACCTATCCGTTCAAGCCGCGGGAACTGGCCCGGGCGCTGCCCGCGGTGCCCATGGCCCGCGCGGCCTTCGAGGCCATCGGCACCGCCTGGCGCAAACCCAAACAGGACGTCCAGGCCGAGAGCTACGCCGACCTGATGCGGGCCGGATTCGGCCCGACCCTCTACGACCAGGTCTACGCGCCCTACGCGCGCAAGCTGTGGGGCGTGGACGGCGACCTCATCGACCCGGAGCAGGCCCGGCGCAAGGCCGGGGCGCCCACCGCCCTGTCCGCGCTCGCCAAGGCCGTGCGCAACGCGCTCTCCGCCGAGTCGCTGGCCTACTTCTATCCGCGCCGCGGCTTCGGCCAGCTGTGCGAGACCATGGCCGACGCGGCGGTGCAGGCGGGCGCGCGGCTGCGGCTGGGCAGCGCGGCCGAGCGGATCGAGATCGGCCACGGCGACGTGTCGGTGAAGCTCGGCCGATCCGAGTTCCACTCCGCCGTGGCCGAGCGCAGCGGCTGGACTCAGGACCCGTACAGCGACGGGTCCTGGCTGCGCTCGCGCCACGTCTTCTCCACCCTGCCGCTGCCGCTGCTGGCCCGGATGACCAGTCCGGGCGCCCCGTACGAGGCGGTGGAGGCGAGCGGCGACCTGAAGTTCCGGGCCATCGTGCTGGTGTACGTGGTGCACCGGGGCGGGCGCTGGACCCGGCACGACGTGCACTACATCCCGGGCGGGCGCACGCCGGTGAGCCGGATCTCGGAGCCGATGAACCACCGGATCAACCCGGAGGACCCGGACGACCGCGACGTGGTCTGCTTCGAACTGCCCTGCGACATAGGCGACGAGATCTGGAACGCCTCGGACGACGAACTGGCCGAGGTGGTGCGCGAGTGCACTCGGGAGACCAAGCTGCCCGAGCTGAACATGGACTGGGTGCAGGTCAAGCGGGTGCGCAACGTCTACCCGGTCTACCACCGCGGCTACAAGGACCAGCTCGCGGTGCTCGAGGAGTGGGTCGAGGAACTGCCGCACGTGACCACCTTCGGGCGCCAGGGCCTGTTCACCCCGGACAACACCCACCACGCGATGCTGATGGGCTACGAGGCGGCGGACGCGCTGGGCAACGGCAAGTTCGACCGGGACCACTGGAACGCGGCCCGGGAGCGGTTCAGCCGGCACATCGTCGAAACCTGATACCACGACCGGCCTCGGCGCGGGCGGCACCCCTGGTGGGGCGCCGCCCGCGCCTGTTCAGCGTGGATAGAGCCCTGGTTCACCGTTCATTCGCCACGGTGTGACAGAAAGGGCGCCATGACGAGGTTCTACCAGCCTGACCGGATCGACTACGACATGGTCGTTTCCGCGGGCCAGGACGGGCGTCGCCGGTGGAGCACGGCCGGGGTGGAAGTGGTGGACCCGGCTTCGGTCCGCAACGATAACGGCGGACCGCTCGACGGCGACGGATTCCGGGCGTACGCGGCCGGGGTGGCGCCGCGGCTGCGCGACTTCGCGGAGCGCCTGGCCGGTGCGGAGGCGGGCTCGACCGCGCAGCGGTATCAGAGCTTTCAGCAGGTGCGCGGCATCGTCCGGGACGCCGAGGGGATGATGCTGGCGGAAGTGCGCTGCGACGGTTCGGTCACCGTGCTCGGCGAACTCGACCCGGCGCTGCGCCGCCAGTTCATCGGGATGCTCAACGGCTGGCTGCCGATGACGATCCGCGAGGTGGACCGGTACGCCTACGAGACCGCGGTGGCCTCGCTGGTCAAAGCCCGCCGCGTGCTCGACGCGATGCTGCGCGAGGTCATCGGCATCGCGGCCGGCGGCCCCGAGCCGGTGCCCTGGGACAAGGTGGCCGAGGCCGCGGGCACCACGCCCACGG
>FSXZ01002376.1_pt1 | contig 10742 bp, 6 predicted proteins | sample 1638121 | NCBI WGS metagenome assembly FSXZ01 (sample SAMEA3914788, study PRJEB12502) | metagenome | biome: forest; material: soil | place: Canada | collected 2011-07-03 | depth 0.1 m
CGGACTGGAACTCGGCAACGGGCGGAACCTGGGCAACGGGCGGCACCGCGGCAACGGGCGGAACCTGGGCAACGGGCGGCACCTGGGGACCCGGCCGGGAATGCGTGCCGGGCGAGACCGGAGCGCCGGGCGGGACCCCGGACTCGGCCGGGAACCTATCCGCCGGCGAGAGCTCCTCAGCGGCCGGGAAGTCTGCGCCCGACGGGAGTTCCCCGGGCCAGTCCAGGCTCCCGGCCGGGCCAGCAGGCTGCAGCAGGACCGCCAGGCTGCCGGGCTCGGCCCTGTTTTCCACCAGCTCACCGGCGCCCCAGGCGCGCTCATCCGCCTTCCGGTCGCGGCGCCGGGCCGTGGTCCGGCTGCCGATCCCGAAGCCGACCGCGATGATGCCCCAGTCGAGCAGGCCAACCAGCGCAGGCTGAGCCCCGAAGATCGGAGCGGCCACCACAACCAGCAGCACCCGCGCGCCGGGCGGCATCGCCAGCGCGGTGAGCAGCACCCGGCCCGCCAGCCCGCCGAGCCCGAGATGATCCGGTCCCGCCGCGTCGTCGCGCGGATCCGCGGCGCGGCCCGGCACGCCGCTCTCCGGGTCCAGGTCGCCCGGGCGGCCCGGACCAGAGAGCGGCCCGTCATAGGCCGGAATGCCCGCGGGAGCGCCGGGCGGCACCGAGCCGTCCGGCAGCACGGCGTCTGGCGCCGTGCCGTTCCAGGCCGGAACGTCCGGGATGGTGTCGTCCGCCCCGAGGCCAGGCGGGAGGCCACGGGCCGCGGAGCGGTGGCCGGGCGAGGCGGCGGACCGCCACGCCGGGCGGCTGCACTCCGTCATGGTGTCGCAGACCGCGGCCAGGCCCAGCACCGCGATGGTCAGCGGCCAGGTTCCGTGCCAGCCGCCGGCCGCGGCCCCGATGGCCAGCCCGACGTAGACGGCGTACTCCGCGAGCCGGCTGCCCAGCGTGCTCAGCCAGGCTGACCGCGAGGCGCTGGTGCCCGCGACCAGGCCGGCATCACGGCGGGCTGCGGCACCGTCCCGGGCGGATCCGGCGCCCGCGGATCCGGCCGGGGCCAGCCCGGCGGCCGAGTCCGCGGCGGGGTGCAGGAACTCCCGGGAGCCGAGCGCCACCAGGTACCCGGCGGCCAGCGCGACGGCGCCGTAGAGATTCCCGTTGCGGGTCCCGGCGGTGAACCATCCCGCGGCGCAGATCCCGAGGATCAGCGAGATGCCGGCCGCCGACGCCGGAGTCATCGGCTGGCCGTCGGCCCAGTCCGCGATCCGGTTGTAGACGCGGTCCAGGGCCGCGGCGAGGGCGTCCAGAGGGTCGGCGAGGGCCTCCGGGCCTGCGGGCATGCCGCCGATAACGCCATCGGCGGCATTCTCGGCCGATCCCTCGGCCGGCCCGTTCAGCCCAGCGCCGATCGGATCCTCCGTAAGATGTGCCGGGCGGCGTCGCCCGCAGCCCTAGAGCGCTCGTTCCCAGCTGCGCTCACGTCACTCATGAGCTCGCCCGTTTCATTGGTGACACCGGCATTCCCGGTGCGGGTTCCCGGTCCTGGCCGTCACCCGCGGAACTCCGGACGGCCGCCCCGGCCCGCCATTGACCGCGGCCCATGAGCAGCGCCGCCAGCACGCGGGCGGGCGATAACCCATATGGCATCAGCCAATTACTGAGCGTACCTCCGAACGGTCGATTACTCGCTGTACATACCCCGGCCGTGTCTGATCCCAACCCGCGGGCTCATGACCCGGGGCGTCGGGCGCCGTGCGGCCGGCCCGGTAAAGTCCGCTCATGCGGACGGTTGCGGTGGTGCTGGCCGGCGGCAGCGGCCGCCGATTTGGCGGAGAACTGCCCAAGCAGCTGCGGCTGCTCGCGGGCCGGACGCTCGTGGAGCACTGCGTGGCCGCCTTCGACCAGGCGCCGGGCGTGGATGACGTGCTGGTGGTCATCGGCGAGGAGTTCGTCGCGGAGACCGCGGCCCAGCTCGGCCCATACCGGAAGCTCATCGGCGTCATCCCCGGCGGGGCCGCGCGCTCCGATTCCACCCGCCAGGCCATCGCCGCCCTCCGCGACCGCTCGCCCGGCGCCGCGGACAGCCAGGTGCTGCTGCACGATGCGGCGCGGCCCCTGGTCGACCAGCGGATCATCGCGGCCTGCGTGGCCGCGCTGCGCCAGTGGCAGGCCATCGGGGTGGTGGTGCCGTCGACCGACACCATCGTCGAGGTGGCGGGCGGGGTCCTGGGCCAGGTCCTGCCGCGCGAGTCCCTGGCCCGGTGCCAGACCCCGCAGGGATTCCGGCTCTCGGTGATCGCCCGCGCCCACGAGCTGGCCGCCGCCGACCCGGGCTTCCGCAGTGCGACCGATGACTGCGGTGTCGTGCGCCGCTACCTCCCCGAGGTGCCGATCGGCGCGGTCGAGGGCAGCGAGCACAACATCAAGGTCACCTACCCCGGCGACCTCGAGCTGGCCGATCTTTTCCTGCGCCAGACGGCCGCCGGCCACGCATGATCGCGGCCGCTTGCCCGTCGTTTTGCCCCCGAAAGTCGTCACGATCATGATTTTTCCTTTTCGGGCACCCCGATAGTCCCCGTGTCCGCCGCAAAATAGCGGCGCAATTAGCGGTTCACATCGTGCCTCTTTCCGGGGGCAACCCGAACCGCTAGCCAGCCGCCCCGAGGTGCCCATTCACCGGTAACGCGCCCGTTTACCGTCAGTACCCGCGTTAATCAGGGAACGGCAGCTTCGCCCCGGTCACAGCACCCGCCGCCGGGCCGGCAGCGCAGGTCAGCGGCGCGGCCCAGATGGCCGGATTACGGCCGCTGAATGAACCAGCGCCAGCCGGGATAGGGTGCGCCGATTAACGCGGTAACCGGCCTCCGGCTGGCATAAGGTAACTCCGGGTCGCAGCAGTGGCATCGGAACGGGAGATCAGATCGTGCCTGACGGAAAGATGGCGTGAAAGGCATCCTGGCCGCCGCCGTGACGCTGGCCGCCGCGGTCGCCTGGCTGGCCGGCCCGAACGCGTCCGCCGCCACTCCGCCCGCCACCGCCACTCCGCCCGCCACCGCTATCCCGTCCGCCGCCGCCGGCGCCCGGCCGCTCCAGCCGGCCACGCCTATCACCGTCAATACCGGCGACGGCAGCCGGGTGTACGACGGCGTGGGCGCCATCCTCGGCGGCGGCGGGAACGCCCGGTACCTGATGGACTACCCGGCCACCCAGCGCGACCAGATCCTGGACTACCTGTTCAAGCCGGGTTACGGGGCGTCGCTGCAGATCCTGAAGCTGGAGATCGGCGGCGACGCCAACTCCAGCGACGGCTCCGAGCCGAGCATCGAGCACACCGCCGGGCACGTGAACTGCCATGCGGGCTACGAGCTGTCCATCGCCCAGCGGGCCGTCGCCCTGAACCCGCACCTCCGGCTGTACGGCCTGCAGTGGGCCGGGCCGGCCCTGGTCAAGACCAGCGCGGAGCCCAACTTCACTACGGCGGACATCAGGTACCTCCTCAACTGGCTGGGCTGCGCCCGCCGGCGCGGCCTGACCATCAGCTACCTCGGCGGCTGGAACGAGACCGACGACGGCACGCACGCCGCCTGGTTCCGCCAGCTCCGGTCGGCGCTGAACGCCCACGGCGATCGCGGCGTGCAGCTCGTCGCGGCCGACTCGGGGCCGGCGGCCGACTGGCCGTACGCCGGGGACCCGGTCATCCCGATCCTGGGCACGCACGACGTCTGCGGGTTCCCGACCGGCGTGGCTGGCCCCGCCACCCGGTGCACCTCGCCCTGGTCGGCGGGCCACCCGACCAGCCAGGCCATGTGGGCCAGCGAGCTCGGCGCCATGGACGCGGGCGCGCAGCCCGGTTGCACGCAACCGTGCGCCCCGGCCATGGACCGGGCCGTCATCCGGGGCTACGTGGACGCCCGGCTGACCGGCTTCCTGGAGTGGCCGGCCCTGGATGCCATGCCCGGCGGCCTGCCGTACGAGAACCGCGGCCTGGTCACGGCCGACCAGCCCTGGGCGGGCAGCTACCAGGTCAACGCGATGACCTGGGCCATCGCCCAGCTGACCCAGTTCGCCTGGCCGCCGCACGGCTCGGTCCGGTGGCGGTACATCAACCAGGGCAGCGGGTTCCTGCAGGGCCGCCGGGCCGATGGCTCCTACGTCAGCCTGGTGCGCGACTCCGGGCAGCGGCGCACGGCCTGGAGCACCATCATCGAGGCGACCACGGCCACGGCCGCGCAGCGGGCCGTGTTCCGCGTCACCGGCAGTGCCCGCCTGGCCGGCCAGACCGTGCACGTGTGGGCCAGTGACTTCGCCATCGGCGCCGGCAGCCAGCCGGCCCGGTGGTTCACCCGCCAGCGCAGCATCCGGCCGTCCCGGACCGGGCAGTTCAGCCTGACTATCCAGCCGGGCTGGGTGTACTCGCTGACGACCACGAGCGGGCAGGGTCACGGGCGGGCGCGCGGCCGGGCGGCCGCGCCCCTGGGCCTGCCCCTCACCGAGAGCCTGGCCAGCTCCGGGGCGGCCGGGTCGGCCGACGACGAGGCGCCTTACCTGGCCGCCCAGGACGGCGCCTTCGAGCTGGCCCGCTGCCGGGTCCCGGATCGCGGCGACCGGACCTGCACCAAGCAGGAGGCGGTGGCGACCCCGGCGTTCTGGCACGGCCGTAGCTCGCCCGCGGCCACGCATTACCCGTACGCGGTCATCGGTGACCTCGGCTGGCAGAACTACGCGGTCAGCGTCGACGTGCTGCTGCCCAGCAGCACCAGCTCAGCCGGGCTGATCGGGCGGTTCAGCTGCCAGCACGCGGTACCCGGCACCGGGCAGTTCGACGGCTACGTGCTCAGTGTCAGCGGCGCCGGCCGGTGGCGCCTGACCCGGAACGCCAATTCGGCCCAGAGCCAGGTGTCGGCGGGCTGCCCGTCCGCCCCGGCCCGCCCGGCAGCCCCGCAGGTGCTGGCGTCCGGCCAGCTGGCCCGGCCGCTCGGGACCAGGACCTGGCACCGGCTGACCCTGTCCATGTCCGGCCCCGCCATCACGGCCTCGGTCGGCGGGACGAGGGTCGCGACCGTGTCCGACCCGACCTGGAAATCCGGGCTGGCGGGCATCGCGGCCGGCCCGTTCGGGACCGGCTGGCCGCACGTCGAGTACAGCCACCTGTCAGTGACGCGGGCCTAGCAACCGGGCCGGGCCGGCCACCCGGCGGGCATAGCCACCCCGGGGCCGGCTACGGGGCGAGGCGCCCCGGAGGTCATCCAGGCCGGGCTCGCCGGCCGGGCCGCGGGGTTAGCCACCCCGGCCAGGCCCGCAGGTCAGCCGCGGCTGGCGGCCCGCGACCGCGGCCAGCGGGGCTGCGTCAGGCCGCTCTCAGCCTCCAGCCCGGCGGCCTCCAGCCCGGCGGCCTCCAGCCCGGCGGCTTCCAGCCCGACGTCGAGCCCGGGACCCTCCAGCCCGGCCTCGAACCCGGGGTCCTCCAGCCCGGCCGCCGGCCCCGGCTGCGCCAGCCCGGCGCCCAGCCGCCCGGCGCTTTCCAGCCGGCCCGCGGGCCCGGACCGGTGCCGGGCGCCGCCGTGGCCCGGGGCGCCGCCCCACCACGTGGCCGCCGCGCGCCAGCGCCCGCCCGCCCGGCTCGCCCGGCCGGCGCCCCGGCCGTGCCCGGCAAGCTCTCCGTGCGGAACCAGCCGCCGGGGGCTGGTCAGGAACCCGGCTCCCCAGGTCAGGTGCATGGTGACCAGTGCCGCCGGCAGGCGGGCGGCCACCGCCGGGCGCACCTGCCGGGCCGCGCTGGCCGTCACGGCCAGGACGCCCGCCCCGTAGACGGCCGGCGCCGCCAGCCCGGCCAGCGCGATCAGCGGCCACGGCCCGGCCGCCCCGGCCGCCAGGGCCGCGGCCCCGGCCAGCCCGGCCAGCGTCCCGGCCGCGATCAGCGCGGTCGCCGTGGGCGGGGCCAGGTAGCGCAGGTTGTTGGTCCCCGGGTGCTGCCGGCCGACCACCCGGCGCCATCGCCCGTAGTGGAAATACTGGCGGCCCAGGGCCGTCACGCGGTCCCGTGGCCGGTAAGTGACCCGCATGCCGGGCTGGAACCAGACCACCCCGCCTGCCTGCCGCATCCGGTGATTGAGCTCCCAGTCCTCGGCCCGCAGGTACTCCTCGTCATAGCCGCCCGCCTGCTCTATGGCCGACCGGCGGAATACGCCCAGGTACACCGTGTCCACCGGCCCGGGGCTCCCGCCCGTGTGAAACCGGGACGCGCCCACGCCGAACCGTGACGTCATGGCCCACGCCACGGCCTGCTGGAACGGGGTTACCCCCTCGGCCGCCATGATCCCGCCCACGTTGACCGCGCCGGTCTCCGACAGCGTCGCGGCCGCCAGCCTCAGGTAACCGGGCGGGAGGAGCGCGTGACCGTCGACCCGGGCGATGACCGGGTGCCGGGCCGCCTTGATCGCCGCGTTGATCCCCGCGGGGATCTTCCCGCCCGGGTTGTCCACCATGATGACCCGAGGGTCCGCGGCCGCGATCCGCTCAGCGATCCGGGTCGTCCCGTCCCGGGACGGCCCGAGCGCCAGGATCAACTCCAGCTCGGCCGGATAATCCTGGTCGAGAATGCGGCGTACCGACTCCGCCAGGTACCGCGCCTCATCCAGCACCGGCATTACCACGGAGATTGGCTCTATTGTAGTCGTTTGCTCACTCTGAGTAACCATAGCGAGAGAACAGTACCGCCCCGGGCTGCCCGCTGACAGCCCCAGGGCGGTACTGGATTCCCAGGTCAGGACCTATATCGGCAAACGTGTCAGAGGCTGGCGTCCTCCAGCATCTCGGTCACCAGGGCCGCAATCTGTGACCGCTCCGACCGGACCAGCGTCACGTGGGCGAACAGCGGGTGACCTTTCAGTTTCTCGATGACGGCCACCACGCCATCGTGCCGGCCGACCCGGAGATTGTCGCGCTGCGCGATGTCGTGGGTCAGCACGACCCGCGAGCCGGCCCCGATCCGCGACAGCACCGTCAGCAGCACGCCGCGCTCCAGCGACTGGGCCTCATCGACGATGACGAACGAGTCATGCAGGGACCGGCCCCGGATGTGGGTCAGCGGGAGGACCTCCAGCATGTCCCGGGCCAGCACCTCCTCGATTACGGACTGAGACGTCACGGCGCTCAGGGTGTCGTAGACGGCCTGCGCCCACGGGCCCATCTTGTCCGCCTCCGAGCCCGGCAGGTAGCCGAGCTCCTGCCCGCCCACCGCGTACAGCGGCCGGAAGACCACCAGCTTGCGGTGCTGCTTGCGCTCCATGACCGCTTCCAGGCCCGCGCACAGCGCCAGCGCCGACTTGCCGGTGCCGGCCCGGCCGCCCAGCGACACGATGCCGACCTCGGGGTCGAGCAGGAGGTCGAGAGCGACCCGCTGCTCGGCACTGCGGCCGCGGATCCCGAACGCCTCGCGGTCGCCGCGGACCAGCCGCACGGACTTATCGGGCTGCACCCGGCCGAGGGCGCTGCCGGAGCCCGACACCCCGGAGAACAGCACCAGCCCGGTGTGGCAGGGCAGGTCGCGCGCGGCCTCGCTGTCCAGCGTGCCCTTCTCGTACAGCTCGTCGATCTCGGCCGCCGTGGCGTCCAGCTCGGCCATCCCGGTCCAGCCGGAATCGGGCGGCAGCTCGGCCCGGTACTCCTGGGCCGTCAGCCCGACCGAGGCCGCCTTCACCCGCATCGGCAGGTCCTTGCTCACCAGCACGACGTCATCGCCCTCGCCCGCCAGGTTGCAGGCCACGGACAGGATCCGGGTGTCGCTGTCGCCCAGGCGGAACCCGGCCGGCAGTACCGACGGGTCCGAGTGGTTGAGCTCGACGCGGATGCTGCCGCCCTGGTCGCCGACGGGCACGTCGTCGTCCAGCCGGCCGTGCTCGATGCGCAGGTCATCGAGGTAGCGCAGGGCCTGGCGGGCGAAGTAGCCAAGCTCGGGGTGGTGGCGCTTGGCCTCCAGCTCCGTGATGACCACGATGGGCAGGACTACCCGGTGCTCAGCAAACCTGCTGGCGGCCGCCGGGTCGGCGAGCAGAACGCTGGTGTCGAGGACGTAGGTACGCCTCGGCTGGCCAGCCTGCTCGCCCGTGCTGGTGATGTCGCGCCGTGATGAGTCACGGCGGGCTGCGGAATTGGGCACTCGATCTCCCCTGGGCGCCTGGCACGGCGCCTCATCTGGACACAGATGTGTCGGCGGGACCGGGACCGGCCAGCGAGGACCGGACGCCGGCCCTTCGCTCATCTCGCCTGCGTGCCAGGACGCGAAGCTCGAGAATCTCGAGGGCCTTTCCGACAGGCGGCTAGGCACCGCTCGTCATCACCGAAACTACCTGGCGCCGGCCTGAGGGGGAAGTAGCGTAACGATCTGTTCACAACCGCGCCCGCGAGCCATCATTTCGCGCGAAACGTGGTGACGCAGCGTCAGTCAGGCCCCGAAGCGCCGGTGCCGCTCCCCGTAGGAACGCAGGGCGCGCAGGAAGTCCACCCGCCGGAAGGCCGGCCAGTAGGCGTCGCAGAAGTAGAACTCGGAGTGGGCGCTCTGCCACAGCAGGAAGCCGCCCAGGCGCTGCTCCCCCGAGGTCCGGATGACCAGGTCGGGGTCGGGCTGGCCCGCCGTGTACAGGTGCTCGGCGATGTGCTCGACGGTCAGGAAGCCGGCCAGCTCCTCGATGGTGGTGCCCCGGGTGGCATGGTCCTGGAGCAGCGCCCGGACGGCGTCGGCGATCTCGCGGCGGCCGCCGTAGCCGACGGCGACGTTCACGACCAGCCCGTCATGCCCGCGGGTCGCCTCGGCGGCGTCTTTCAGGACGCGCGCCGTTTCGTCCGGCAGCAGGTCCAGCGCGCCCACCGGGCGCACGTTCCAGTCCTGGCCCGCCAGCTCGCGGACCGTATCCTCGATGATCTTCAGCAGCGGGTCCAGCTCGGCCGCGGGCCGGGACAGGTTGTCCGTGGACAGCAGCCACAGGGTCACCACCTGGACGCCCGCGTCCTCGCACCACCCGAGGAGCTCGAAGATCTTGTCCGCGCCGGCCTGGTGACCGCTGCTCACGTCGGGGAACCCGGCCGAGCGCGCCCAGCGGCGGTTGCCGTCGCACATCACCCCGACGTGGGTGGGGACGGCCGCCGGTGACAGTGACGACTCCAGCCGGCGCTCGTAGATCCGGTAGACGAGATCCCGTACTCCCATCCGGACCCTCCTCGCTGCCCACGCCGGCTCCCTACGAACCTATCCAAGACTGGGACCAGTTCGGTGGCCGGGCGGCAAAAGGCACCCCCGCGCGGCGTGGTCAGCGCGGGGGTGCCGGGCGGGCGGGCGGCGGGCCGGACGGGCCGCGCCGGGCGGGAGCGGGGGCTAGGCGCCGGGACCCTCGGCCCGGACCTGCTCGACCTTCTGCAGGGCGGCCCGCAGGTCAGCGAGCCAGGAATCCTGGTGCTGGCCGACCAGGCGGACGCACCAGGCCAGCGCGTCGCTGCGGCTGCGGGCCACCCCGGCGTCCACCAGGGTGTCGAGGACGAGGCGCTCTGGCTGGCGCAGCCGGGTCATGACCGGAACCGAGAAGGTCGTGAACATCACCTTGCGGTCGCCGCACGTTACGCCCCAGGAAACCTTCCGGCCGAACCGGTGCTCCGCCTCGCGGGCGATCTCGATGCGCAGCTGACGGGTCTCCTCGCGGAACCGGCGGCTGCGCCCCTCGGCCGCCGCGGCCTGCTCGGCCGCGGAGGCCCCGTCCGCCACCGGCGGGCTTTCCAGCGCGCCGATCACGGTAATTTCCTCGCGGTCCACCTTGATCTCCGGGGCCGCGGTGAACCAGTCGGCCGGCATCCGCCCGCCGAACCAGCCCCGCAGCTTCTCGGCCGCCGATCCGCCCTGCTGCTCTTCTGTAGTCATGTAATGATGATTACACGTCGGTTCGGAGGCAGCAAGACTCGCACGGCCGGTCCGCTCTGGGCGGACGGCCGCGCCAGCCGGGGCGCGGCTGGGTGCGGTGCCGGCGGCGCGGTGCCAGCGGCGCGGCGCGGGCGGGGCTGGGAGTTCAGCTAGCCGGCCGGGTCGCCCGCCACGGCGGCGGCGATCGCCGGGGAGACCTGGATCGCGCCCGCGAAGCCCGCGCCGAAGTCGGCCGGCACGACCTGGACGTCCTCTCCCGGCTCCGGGGCCTGCTCCATCTGGCCGTTGCCGAGGTAGATGGCGACGTGCGAGATGTACGTGGGCGCGGTCACGTCGGTGTGGTAAAAAAGCAGGTCGCCCGGGCGCAGGTCACTGAGCGGGACGAGCGGGCCGGCCCGGGCCTGGTCGGCGGCCACGCGCGGCATGACCAGGCCCGCCTGGCGCATGGACCACTGCACCAGGCCGGAGCAGTCGAACGCGGCCGGCCCGGCCGCGCCCCACACGTAGGGCATCCCGACCCGGCTTTCCGCCGCGGTCAGGAACGCCTGGAGCTGGGCCGTGGTCATGGCCCCGTCGGCGCTGGTCACCGACGTCGCGCCCGCGGCCCCGGCCGCGGCCAGCTCGGCCGCGCCGGGCACGCCCGGCTCGGCCTGGCTGACCAGCTGGGCCACGCCGGCGCCGCGGGGCAGGATGGCCTTGATGCGGGCGGCCAGCACGGTCAGTGACGTATCGGGGGCGCTGACCACGACGGCGTTGCCGGCCGGGATGCCCAGGGAGCGGGCCACCGCGTCCGAGACAACGGCGTCCGCGCCCGCGATGCCGACCGTGCCGAA
>FSXZ01002377.1_pt1 | contig 10723 bp, 10 predicted proteins | sample 1638121 | NCBI WGS metagenome assembly FSXZ01 (sample SAMEA3914788, study PRJEB12502) | metagenome | biome: forest; material: soil | place: Canada | collected 2011-07-03 | depth 0.1 m
GCCCGGCGGACCATGGCGCAGAATTGGCACTCGAAGTATCAGAGTGCCAACCGGGAGCGTGAACGTGCCGACGTACCAGTACCAGTGCACCGAGTGCGGTGAGGCGCTCGAAGTCGTTCAGAAGTTCACCGACGACGCTTTGACCGTCTGCCCCAACTGTGAGGGGCGCCTGCGTAAGGTCTACTCGGCGGTCGGCATCGTGTTCAAGGGGTCTGGCTTCTACCGCACGGACAGCCGTGGGTCGGGCAGTTCCTCGTCCGCGCCTTCCACATCTTCGTCTCCGTCTTCTTCCCCGTCGACGAACTCGTCGTCTTCCTCGTCTTCGGGCGGCAAGTCGGAGGGCGGGTCGTCTTCGTCCTCATCCTCGTCTTCCTCGAAGTCGACGAACTCGGGCGGTTCTTCGAGCTCCTCGACCGCGGCTGCCTGAGGGCTCACGCTCGGCATCCCTGGCTCCGAGCACTTTCTCCGACCCCGGGCTCCGCTCTAGATCTGGAACCACACCGCCTTGCCGGTGTGGGTGTCGCGGGCGCCCCAGCGGCGGGAGAGCTGGTCGACCAGGAACAGGCCGCGGCCGCCTTCGTCGTTGGCGGTGGCGTTGCGGACCCGCGGCATGCGGACGTCCTGGTCGTAGACCTCCACCCACAGCGAGCCGCTGCCGCACCGGGCGACGATCTCCACCTCGCGGTCCGCGTGCGCCGCGGCGGTGTCGCCCGGGTTGAGGGCGTTGTCGAGCAGGGCGAGTTCCAGCGAGTCCAGGTCGATCTCCTCGGCCGCCTCCGGGTCGAAGCGGGGCGCGGGGGCGGGGCCGGCGGCGTGTCGGACGGCGTTGGTGACCAGTTCCGACAGCAGCAGTTCCACCGTCTCGACCTGCGCCTGCATGCCCCACTGCTCCAGCACCGGCCGGATCGCCGCGCGGGCGGCCGACGGCGAGGACGGGGTGGCGGGCAGGCTCAGCCGCCACAGCGGCAGCGGGCCCACGCTCGTGCGCATCGCCAGCACCGCGCGGTCGTCGTCCGCCGGTCCGGTGGCCGAGCGCAGCGCCGCCCGGCACAGCGCGGCGGGCGTCGCGTCCGTGCCGCCCGGGCCGTTTCCGTCCAGCACCTCCTCGAGCGCCGCGCACAGGTCGCGTACGCCCTCGTCCACCGACCTGTGGCGCTGCTCCACCACACCGTCGGTGTACAGGAAGATCGTGTCTCCCGGCGCCACCGTGAAGGCGTGGTCGGTGAACGTCACGCCGCCCACGCCCAGCGGGACGTCCGGGGGGACCTCCATCGGGTGGCAGCCGTGGGCGCCGGCCAGCAGGGGCGGCGGATGCCCGGCGTTGGCCAGGACGCACTCCCGGGTGAACGGGTCGAACACGGCGTACACGCAGGTCACCAGCAGCGCCTCGTTCAGGCCCTGCACCAGGTTGTCCAGGTGCCGCAGCACCTCGGCCGGTTCCTCGTCGAGCACCGCGTACGCCCGCAGCGCCGCCCGGAGCTGGCCCATCACGGCGGCCGCGTGGGCGCCGCGGCCCTGTACGTCGCCGATCACGATGCCGACGCGTCCGGCGGAGAGTTCCATGACGTCGTACAGGTCTCCGCCGACGTCCGACTCGTCGCCCGCGCTGTAGCCGACCTGCACCTCCACCCCGTCGATCGTGGGCAGGTGGGAGGGCAGCAGCGAGTGCTGCAACGCGAGGGCCAGCGAGCGCATGCTCTCGTAGAGCGAGGCGTTCTCCAGCGCGAATCCGGCGCGGGCCGCGACCTCCTCCACCAGTTCCACGTCCGCGGAGCTGAACTTCCTGGTCAGCCCGTCGGCGCCGACCGCGAGTACCCCCTTGATCCCGCGCGGGCCGAGCAGCGGGACCGCGATCACCATCGCCGCGTCGGCCAGCAGGCTGTGCGCGGCGCGCGAGGGGGCGCCCGGTTCGGCTCCCGCGCCGTGCTCGGCGTCCTGGTCGAACTCGGCCAGCACGGGGGCGCCGGTGCGCAGCGCGATCGCGCAGGGGTGCTCCGGCGGATAGACGACGCGGCGGTCGGCGGGCCCGGGCAGGCTGGCGCGTCGCGAGCGTTCCCGGTCCATCCGCACCGTCACGGCGCGCCGCAGTACGCCGGTGTCTTCCAGCAGGTCCACCACGCACTGGTCGGCGAAGGAGGGCACGACCAGCTCGGCGATGGCGGCGAGGGTGCGGCCGGTGTCGAGGGAGGTTCCGAGCAGGCGACCGGCCCGGGACAGGAGAGTGGCCCGGGCGGAGCCCGGTTCGGCGATCTCGGCCCGCCTGCGGCCGGGGACCACCGTACCGGTGGCTCCGACCAGGCTCGAGTCCTGGCGATCCGTCAACTGACCTGCCATCAGCCCACCTTTCGTGCGACCGCGCCGGAGGCGGCGCCGGTGCCGCGCGACCCGCCGTCCGGCTGATCCAGTGTGGCACTACCGGCGCGTCGAAAACAGCAAAGCCGAGGCTTTGTCCGGAGCGTGCGGGAGTGTTGGACAGAACGGACGGGTCGGGTCGCCCCAGAATAACAGTGCGCTGACAGGCAGGCCAGAGCCCGGCGAAGGGCCCTGGGGGGCGCGTACGGCCGTCGGCGTGCCCCCGGGGCGAATGATGTGACGATGTGTCAGATTCGCGGCGACGCGCTGTGAGGAGCCGGTCTTGGCGGCGAATACGGACCCCCGGGAGGAGACCGGCACGGTCGAACCCGCGGCACCCGCGGCGCCCCGGCGCCGCCGGCTGCTGTGGCGGCTGCTGTGCGCGCTCGCCGTCCTGCTCGGGTTCGGCCTGCTGGCCTCGGCCGGGGTCACCGGCTGGCGCCTGGAGACGGCGCTGCACGCCTCCTACCCGCAGGTTTCCGGCGAGATCGGCGTGGCCGGGCTCGGCGCGCTGGCCGACGTGCAGCGGGATTCGGCCGGTATTGCGCAGATCTACGCCGCCACGCCGCACGACCTCTTCCTGGCGCAGGGCTACGTCCAGGCACAGGATCGGTTCTGGCAGATGGACGTCTCCCGCCGCTACGCCGACGGGACCTTGGCCTCGGTTCTCGGGTCGAGCTGGGTCGCACACGACGAACTCGCCCGCGCCCTCGACTGGCAGGCCGTCGCGCAGCGGTCCTACGACCTGCTGCGACCCGAGTCGAAGGCGTACCTCCAGGCTTATGCACAGGGTGTGAACGACTATCTCGACGCGCACCCCGGCGGCGATGCCCTCTCGATCGAGTACTCGGTGCTCGGGCTGCCCTACACGGGCACGGCCCAGGGCTCGCGTCCGGCGTCGTGGACACCCGTCGACACGCTCAGCTGGCTCGAGGCCGTCGCCTGGGACCAGGACGGGGCCGTGGCCCAGGAGGCCACCCGTTCGCTGCTGACCGAGACTCTCACCCGAGCCCAGATCAACGAGCTCTATCCAGGCGACGGCGCGGACTCGACCCTCGACGCCTGGGCCGTGTCCGGCAAGCTGACCGCCACCGGGGCGCCGATGCTCGCGGCCGCGCCGGTCGCGCCGCCGTCGCTGCCCTCCACCTGGTATCAGGTGGGACTGCACTGCGAGCACCTCGACACGGCCTGCCCGTACGACGACTCGGGTTACACCGAGCCGGGCGTGCCGGGGGTACTGATCGGCCACAACCAGTCGATCGCGTGGAGCTGGACCGGTCGGCCGGTGCACAATTCCGACCTCTACCTGGAGAAGGTGGACGGCGGCCAGTACCTCTACGACGGGCACGAATACCCCGTGGCACGGCGTCAGGAGTCCATCGCGGTGGCCGGTTCCGTGCCGGTCGACATCACCGTGCGCTCCACCCGGCACGGGCCGCTGCTGTCCGACTTCTCCGCCGTCTTCCGGCGCGCGGGCGCCACCGCGCCCGCCGCCCGGGCCGGCGATCCGAACCGCGGCGCCCCGCCCGGCATCGGGTACGACGTGGCCGTCGATTCCACCTCGCTCGCACCCAATACGACCGGGGACGCCCTGTTCGCGCTGGACCGGGCCACCGGCTGGGGCCAGTTCACGGCCGCCGCGAAGGGACTGACCGCTCCGGCCGAGAGCATGGTCTACGCAGACGTGGCGGGAAACATCGGGTACCAGGGTCCGGGCGGCGCGCCGGTGCGGGCCGTCGGCGACGAGGGCACCTGGCCGATTCCGGGGTGGACCTCGGTGCACGACTGGACCGCGGTGCCCGCCACGACCCGGCCGCAGCAGGAGTACGACCCGTCCGACGGCTATATCGCCACCACTCCGGGCGCGGTCACCGGCGTGCGGGCCGAGCGCACGGTCAGCGATCTGACCGCGGGCCGGATCCAGGGCGGCCGGTTCGACGCGGTCGGCCTCGCCGAGGTCCAGGACGACGCCTACGATCCGGAGGCGGCGATCCTGGTGCCCTACCTGCTGCGGGCGCCCGTCGACGAGTTCACCGGTTCGGCCGCCGCCCTGCTGCGCACCTGGGATTACACCGAGCCGGCCGGATCGAGCGCCGCCGCCTACTACAACGCGGTCTGGGCCGAGTTGCTGCGCCTGGTGGTGGGGCGTCAGTTGCCGCAGGACGAGTCGGCCGGACAACTCGGGCTGGACGGCTCGGTCAACTGGGACTCCGTCATCAATGCCCTGCTCACCCAGCCGGACAATCCATGGTGGGGCGCGGCCGGGCCGGGCCGGGAGAGCGCCAGAGACGCGATGCTGGCCGAGGCGATGACCAAGGCCCGTCTCGACCTCACGGCCCTGATGGGCAAGGACGTGACCACCTGGACCTGGGGCCGGGTGCACACGCTCACCCCGGCGAACCAGACCCTCGGCGTGGGCGCGCGGCCCGCGCTGGTCAAGTGGCTGCTCGACGGCCAGAGCCTGCAGTTGTCCGGGGGCGGTTCGGACGTCGCCGCGGCGAGTTGGAACGTGGGTTCGGACGCGTTCACGGTCGGCGCGGCCCCGGCGCTGCGCATGGTGGTCGACCTGGCCGATCCGGACGCCTCGCGCTGGATCGGCCAAACCGGCGAGTCAGGCCACGTGGACGACGGCCACTACCTGGACCAGGCGCCGCTGTGGGCCGCGGGGCAGACCCGGCCGTGGCCGTTCACCCCCGCGGCCGCGCGCGCGACTACCCTCGACGACCTGGTGCTGCACCCTGACTCGGGGCAGTGAGGCCGAACTCGACCAGGCGCGTCGCCGTGCACGCCGCGTCCACCGGCTCGTCGTGCAGCTCCACCGCGGTCGGCGGCAGGGCGCCGAGTTCGTGCTCGTAAAGCAGAGCGCACGTCCACGGCCGCGGGCTCGGGGCCGTGTTGATCCGCGCGAGCACTCGGTCGTAGCTCCCGCCGCCCCGCCCGATGCGCACGCCTTGCGGCGTCACCGCGAGCGCCGGGACGAGCACGGCCTCGGCTGCGAGTACGGCATCAAGCCCGAGCAGCACGCCCGTCGGCCGGCTCGTGCCCGCGCCGCCCGGAAGCAGGGCGGTGGCCGAGCCCGCGTACAGCGCCCAGTCGAGATCGCGGTCCTCGAGCAGCACCGGCAGCAGCAGCCGGGTGCCGCCGCCGAGCAGGGCTTCGAGCAAGGGCCGCGTGTCCGGCTCAGTACCCAAGGGCCAGTAGGCGGCGACGGTGTTCGCACTGGTCAGCCTGGGTTCGGCGAGCAGTCGGGCGACGGCCAGGCGGGACTGCTCGGTTCGCTCTGCGTGATCGAGCGCTCGCCGATTGTTGACGAAACGTGATCGTGCCGTGGCCTTGTCGTCAGCCGGATCGGGCATTCTGGTTCCTGTACGATGCTGGGCCTTCGTGGCGCTATGGGGATGGGGCATCCTGCACGACCAAGCCTGACCTATTCGGCGCGTGAGAAGGGATCGGCACGCGAGGCGATGAGCGCGACCGACTGGTTCTCCTCCGGCGGCTGGGCCGTTGTGGCACTCAGCCTGGCCACCGTATGCCTGGCCCTCGGCCTGGCCCGGCTCGCCCTGGTGCTGCGCGAGCGCGATCGGCACAACGACGCCCAGCTCACCGCCCTGCGCCGGGAGCTGACCGGCCTGGAACAGGGGCGCAGCGACCTCGAACGCCTCAGCGCCACCGATCCGGTGACAGGCGTGTGGAACTACCGCTATCTGCAACACGCCCTGGCCGAGGAACTGGCCTGGGCCGTGCGGGACGAGCGGCCCTTCGCGCTGTTGCTGTGCGAGGTCGACGGCTTCGGCGAGTACACCACCGTGCACGGCCACCAGCGCTCCCTCGGCACTCTGCGGGAGCTGGCCCAGCGGCTGAGCGTGGAGATCCGCTCCCGCGACACCTTCGCGCGGTACGGCGGGGACGAGTTCGTCGCCCTGCTGCCGGGCGCCCGCGGGGACGGCGCGGCCAGCGTGGCCGAGCGGCTGTGTTACGCCGTGCGCCGGGGTCTGGCGGCGGGTGGCGGCCCGCAGGCCGCGGGCTCGGACGGGCTGAGCGGCCCGGTCGAGCCCAAGCTCACCCTGTCCATCGGCATCGCGTGCTTCCCCGAGTCCGGCGAGCACGCGGCCTCGCTGATCGCGGCGGCGGACAAGGCGCTGGCGGCGGCCAAGGCGGGCGGCGGGGACGGCTGGCGGCTGGCCGAGATCGACGCCGTGCTGTCGGAATGACCCGCGCGTATTTCTGCGAACTTCAGCTTGTCGCATTGACATAGGTCTACAGATCGGCTGGCGCGCAACAGAGAGCATCCGACCCGGTATCGTGCCCTCATGCCGATCCGTAAAGCCGTGATTCCCGCTGCTGGGCTGGGCACGCGGTTCCTGCCCGCCACCAAGGCGACGCCGAAGGAAATGCTTCCGGTCATCGACAAGCCGGCGATCCAGTACGTCGTGGAGGAGGCCGCCGCGGCCGGCCTCGACGACGTACTCATGATCACCGGACGCAACAAGCGGCCGGTCGAGGACCACTTCGACCGCGCCTACGAACTGGAGAGCGCGCTCGAGGCCAAGGGCGACCAGGCCAAACTCGACTCGGTGCGCGCCTCGGCCGAACTGGCCCAGGTCCACTACGTGCGCCAGGGCGACCCCAAGGGCCTCGGCCACGCCATCCTCTGCGCCGCCCCGCATGTCGGGCGCGAACCCTTCGCGGTCCTGCTCGGCGACGACCTGATCGACCCGCGCGACCCGCTGCTCAACCGGATGATCGAGGTGCGCGAACAGCACGGCGGCTCGGTGGTCGCGCTGATAGCGGTGGACCCGGCCCAGATCCACCTCTACGGCTGCGCCGCGGTCACCCCGGTGCCCGGCGAATCCGACCTGATGCTGATCAGCGACCTGGTGGAGAAGCCGGAGGCGAGCGCCGCGCCGTCCAACCTGGCCGTCATCGGGCGCTACGTGCTCGACCCGGCCGTGTTCGACGTCTTGCGCGAGACCGCCCCGGGTCGCGGCGGCGAGATCCAGCTGACCGACGCCCTGCGGGTGCTCGCGGCCGACCCCGCCATCGGCGGCCCGGTGCACGGCGTGCTGTTCACCGGCCGCCGCTACGACACCGGCGACCGGGCCGACTACCTGCGAACCATCGTCCGGCTGGCCTGCGAGCGTGACGACCTCGGCCCCGGCTTCCGGGAGTGGCTCGAGGCGTACGTCACCAAGGGTTTCTCCGATTGATCAAGCCCCGCGCGGCTACCCTGGCTCTATGAGGAGTGTCGAGCAGCACCTGTCCGTGATCCTGGCCCGGCTCAAACCCCTGCCACCGTTCGAGCAGCACCTGCTCGACGCGCACGGGCACTTCCTGGCCGAGGACGTCACGGCGGAGCGCGCCCTGCCCGCCTTCGACAACTCCGCGATGGACGGCTACGCCGTGCGCCTGGTCGACGTGCTGGGCGCGAGCGAGCAGAATCCGGCGATCCTCTCGGTCGATCAGGAACTGCCGGCCGGCGTCGCGCCGAGCCAGACCGAACTCGGGCCCGGCAGCTGTGCCCGGATCATGACCGGCGCCCCGGTGCCGCCCGGGGCCGACGCGATCGTGCCGGTGGAGTGGACCGACGCCGGGGCCGGCGCCGAGGGCTCGGTGCGGATCAGCCGCGCCCCCGGCCTCGGCCAGCACATCCGGACCGTGGGCGACGACGTGCGCTCCGGCCAGGTCGTGCTGACCGAGGGCACGCATCTGGGTGCGCGTCAGATCGGCCTGCTCGCCGCGATCGGCCGCGACCTGGTCTCGGTGCGTCCCGCCCCCCGCGTCGTCGTGCTCTCCACCGGCGCCGAACTGGTCGAGCCGGGCACCGCGGCCGCGCCGGGCCAGATCCACGACTCCAACAGCTACACCCTGGCCACCGCGGCCAAGGAAGCCGGCGCCGAGGTCTACCGGGTGGGCATGGTCCCGGACGACGGCAAGGCCCTGTTGGAGGCGATCGAGGACCAGCTGATCCGGGCCGACCTGGTGATCACCAGCGGCGGCGTGAGCATGGGTGCCTACGAGGTGGTCAAGGAGACGCTCGGGCGACTCGGCACGGTCGAGTTCGTCAAGGTGGCGATGCAGCCCGGCATGCCCCAGGGCTTCGGCGTGATCGGGCCGGATCAGACCCCGATCTTCACCCTGCCCGGCAACCCGGTCTCCGCCTACGTCTCGTTCGAGATCTTCGTCAAGCCCGCACTGCGCGCGCTGCAGGGCCTGGCCGTGCGCGAGGAGGAGACGCAGACGGCCGTGACCGCCGAGTCCTTCGACTCGCCCGCGGGCCGGCGCCAGTTCCTGCGCGGCCGGCTGGTGCGCACGGTCGAGACCGGGGAACACTCCGTCACCCGGGTCGGCCTGGCCTCCGGTTCCGGCTCGCACCTGATGGGCGGCCTGGCCCACGCCGACTGCCTGATAGTGGTGCCCGAGGACGTGACCCGGGTCGAGCAGGGCGAGCAGGTCAGCATCCTCAGATTGGAGTCGGCGTGAGCCGCGCGGAGCAGTTCACCCACCTCGACGCCCAGGGCTCGGCCCGCATGGTGGACGTCGGGGACAAGCCGGTGACCGCCCGCGCGGCGGAGGCCAGCGGACGGGTGACGGTGAACGGGCGGGTCGTGGAGCTGTTGCGCGGCGGCGCCCTGCCGAAGGGTGACGCGTTGGCCGTGGCCCGGATCGCCGGGATCCAGGGGGCCAAGCGCACCAGTGAGCTGATTCCGCTGTGCCACCCGATCGGGCTGGCCGGAGTGAGCGTGGACCTCACGGTGCAGGACGAGGCGGTGCTGATCCGGGCCCGGGTGCGCACCGCGGATCGCACCGGAGTGGAGATGGAAGCGTTGACGGCGGTCGCCGTGGCCGGACTCGCGTTGATCGACATGGTCAAGGCGGTGGACCCGGCGGCGGTGCTCGGCGAGATTCAAGTGGAGTCCAAGACCGGGGGGATGAGCGGAGACTGGCACCGATGAACGCACAGCACGGCCACGGCGCGCAGCACCAGGGCGAGCACGAGCACGGTGAACACGGCACCGGGACGGAGCGGGCGCAGCCCGCGGCCGGGCCGGATCCCGAGGACGAGGGTTACCCGGAGTACGAGGTCGGCGAGGACGCCCCCGTACCCTCCCGGCGCGGCGGCGCGCGGGTCGTGGTGGCCTCCAACCGGGCCGCGGCCGGGGTCTATCCGGACACCACCGGGCCGCTGATCGTCGATGCGCTCGCCGCCCAGGGCTTCGCCGACATCGTGTGCAGCGTGGTGCCGGACGGCGAGCCGGTGGAGCGGGCCCTGCGCGAGGCGGTGCGGGCCGGCTGCGCGCTCGTGGTCACCACCGGCGGCACCGGGATCTCCCCGACGGACCGGACTCCGGAGGCCACCCGAGCCGTACTGGATTTCGAGATCCCGGGCATCGCCGAGGCCATCAGGTCTCAGGGATACCGGGCCGTACCCACGGCGGCGCTGACCCGTGGGGTGGCGGGCGCGGCCGGGAGTACCCTGATTGTCAATCTGCCCGGATCGCCCGGCGGAGTGAAGGACGGACTGGCCGTACTGCTGCCGTTGCTCGGGCACGCCCTCGCACAGCTGGCCGGCGGCGACCATCCGCGAGGAGACGATTGACGGTGTCTGGTGTGCGCGGCTACCCCCGGGTGCTGGCCGAGGGAGCGGTGAGCCTGCGCCCGCCCCGGGTGCGCGACGCGGAGGCCTGGCGCGAGTTGCAGGCCCGCAACAGCGCGTGGCTCTCCCGCTGGGACCCCACGGTCCCGCCCAACGCCCCGTACTCGCGTCGGCTGAACTACCGTCAGCTCGTGCGCCGGGGCCGGCAGGAGGCCGCGCAGGGCAGGATGTTGCCGTTCAACGTCTGGTATGACGAATCGGCCGATCCGCGGTTCGAGGGCCGGGCACCGGAGCGTATGGTCGGCCAGTTGAACGTGGCCGGAATCGCCTGGGGCTCGCTGTGCTCCGCGCATATCGGCTACTGGGTGGACGAGCGCGTGGCCGGCCGCGGCGTGATTCCCACGGCGCTGGCGATGGCCATCGATTTCTGCTTCCAAACCGTCGGGCTGCACCGGATCGAGGTGAACGTCCGGCCGGAGAACGCCCCGAGCCGCAGGGTGGCGCAGAAGCTCGGCCTGCGCGAGGAGGGAGTGCGGGTCAGGTACCTGCACATCGACGGAAACTGGCGGGATCACTGCTCCTACGCGGTGACTCAGGACGAGGTTCCGGAGGGGATGCTGACGCGTTGGCGCGCCGCGCAGGCCTCCCCGATCGGGTGAGCACGGGAGTGGGACGGATCCCGCCGGGGTAAAAGAGGATGGGCGCGAATCCGGGTTATCGGATCACTCGAATTTTCCTATCGCGACACGCGGAAATCTGCCGCCTTAGGACGTCGTA
>FSXZ01002194.1_pt1 | contig 10715 bp, 6 predicted proteins | sample 1638121 | NCBI WGS metagenome assembly FSXZ01 (sample SAMEA3914788, study PRJEB12502) | metagenome | biome: forest; material: soil | place: Canada | collected 2011-07-03 | depth 0.1 m
CGCGAAGTGCCCGCCCTTGTCGGCCTCGCCGTAGTGGATCAGATTGCTGTAGGTGTCTTCGATCCAGCTTCGCGGCAGGCGCGGGATGTCCTTCGGGAACACGGTCACCGCGACCGGGAGTGTCAGCTTCGGGCCGGCGAAGGTGCCCGACTTGTTCTCCCAGTAGATGCGGCCGGACGACGCTGCGCTGTTGGTGAACCAGTAGAGGGAAATCGCGTCGAGCATGTCGTCCAGGCCGAGGGCCTCCTCGGCGAGCCCGTGGTTGTCGGTCTTGGACTGGAACTTCTCGTAGATCCAGGCTGCCTGGCCGGCGGGAGAATCCGCCAGGGCGAATCCGACGGTCTCCGGCTTCGTGCCCTGAAGGTGGCTCGACCCACCGAGATCGCCGTTGTAGAGGGCGAGGGTCTCCACGGCGTAGCGCTGTTCGGGCGACAGGGTGTCGGGAATCTGTGCGGGAAAGGCGAACTGGGTGTTCAGATGAATTCCGAGAAGCCCCTCGGGCTGCATGGCCCCGAGGGCGGTGGTGACGACGGCACCCCAATCCCCGCCTTGCGCAGCCCATTTCCGGTAGCCGAGACGCTTCATCAGCTCCGCCCACGCGCTCGCGATGCGCGATACGGTCCACCCGGTCTCCGTGGGCTTCTGGGAGAACCCGAACCCGGGCAGCGAGGGGACGACGACGTCGAACGCATCGGCGGCGTCTCCTCCGAACGAAACCGGATCGGTCAGCGGGCCGATCAGCTTCAGGAACTCGACGATCGAGCCCGGCCATCCGTGGGTGAGGATCAGCGGCATCGCGTGCGGATTCTTGGACCTGACATGGATGAAGTGGATGTCCAGCCCATCGATTTCGGTCAGGAATTGGGGGAAGCGATTGAGCTCGGACTCGAAGCGCCGCCAGTCGTAGCCGCGCTCCCAGTACTCGACCAGAGATCTGGCGTTCTCCACGCGAACCCCTTGCGACCAGTCGTCCACCGTTTCCGGATCCGGCCATCGAGTTCGGGCCAGTCGCTGCTTCACGTCGTCGATCTCCGCATCCGAGATCGAGACGGTGAACGGGCGCACGAGGGCTGAGGCCGGCGGCGTCGGTGCGGTCATTGCGTTCTCCTCCTGGGCTTTGCGGCACGGCGCGATTCTCCGTTGCACACTGCTGTGCAGCCTACGTCATTGCACACCGCTGTGCAATGATGGTGTCATGCCCACCGAGTCCTCCGAGTCCTCCCGCGTGCGCTCGATGAACGAGACGCGCGATCGCATCCTCGACGTCGCCCTCGAGGTGCTGGGAGAGAACCCCGACGCCGCAATGGGCGACATCGCCACCGCTGCCGGCGTCGTGCGTCGCACGGTCTACGGCCATTTCCCCTCGCGCCTCGACCTGGTTCGGACACTCACGGAACGGGCCGTCACCGAGATGACGGCCGTGCTCGCCGAAGTCGACGCCTCCGACGTGCCGGCGGACGCGGCGTGGGTCGAATTCATCGCCCGCGTCTGGCCGGTGGCGCACCGGTACCGGGTGCTGTTGGCGCTGCGCCGCGGCGAGTTCGGCGAGGCGATCCACGCCCTGCTCGGGCCGGTCGACGAGCTCCTCGCCGACCTTGTGAAACGGGGTCAGGACGCCGACGTGTTCGCACAGCACCTGCCGGCGGGCATTCTGAGCCAGGTTGCCTACGGCGTCGTGTTCGCCATCGCGGACAGCGACCTGTCGAACGGGACCCTCGGCGCCCGAGCGGCGACGATCACGAGCCTGCTGATGCTGGGAGTTCCCGAGACGCGCGCCGTCGCTCTCGTGGGCGACCAGCCCTGAACCGGCAACCTTGACCCACAACCCTGATTGGCAACCCTGACCCGCAGCATTCAAGCGGAGCCGCGGATCGTGGCGCTCCGGATTCTCCTCCGGAGCTGAGCTGCAAGACCGGGTTGCGAGTACGTGTCAGCCGGTGGGCATGCCGATCTGGTCGCGTTCCAGGACGGAACGCAGTCGCGAGAGGGTCTGTGCGGCGGCCGCGATGGGGGACGCTTCGAGCGCGTCCGTCATCAGCTCGGCCAACCGCTCGGTGAAGGTGCCTTCGGCCTCGTCGACCAGCCGTCGGCCGTCCTCGGTCAGGGTCAGCAGCGACGACCTGCGATCCGACGGGTTCGGCTGGCGGGCGGCCCAGCCCTGCCTCTCGAGGCGGTCGACGACCTTGCTGGTGGCCCCGATGCCGATGGCGAATTCGGCGGCCAGGTCCGCCACCCGGGATCCGGGGTGATCCCGGAGGTGGCGCAGGGCCTCGAACTGCGAGGTGACGATCCCGTGCCGCTCGCGGAGACGGTCGTTGAGGGCGTTGTACAGGCGCGTCTCGCAGCGGACCAGGTCGGAGAAGAAACCCGGGAGGTCGACCGTCTCACCGCTCGTTTTGCCTGCCATGGCATACAGTGTATCTTAGATGCCACGGCATATAGTGCGGCGGAACGCACTGACGACAGGAGCGCGCACATGAGCAGGGAACAGCGCACGAAGATCGACACGATGCTGCGCCGGCCCCACGGCGAGAGCCCGGCCTCGGTCGAGGAGTTCCGGGCCGGATTCAGGGCGATGATGGCCCAGAGGATCGTCCCGGACGGCCTGCGCACCACGCAGACGACGCTCGGTGACCGGCCCGCGCTGCAGATCGAGCCGGACGGCGGCCCGAGCGCGGGGACGATCCTGTACTTCCACGGCGGCGTGTGGGTGGTGGGCTCACCCGAGACCGCGCTGTCGCTGGCCGGGAACCTCGCGGTCAAGACCGGGTTCAGAGTGTTCTCGCTGGATTACCGGCTCGCCCCCGAGCACCCGTTCCCGGCCGCGATCGACGACACGCTCCGTGCCTACCGCGCCCTGCTCGACAGCGGGCAGGACTCCTCGAGCATCGTGTTCGCCGGGGACTCCGCCGGCGGCGGCCTCGCCGTCACCACCACCCTCGCCGCCCGCGACGCCGGTCTGCCGCTGCCCGCCGCGATCCTCGGGTTCTCCTCCATGTTCGACGTCACCTGGGCAGGCGAGAGCATGGACACCAAGAAGGGCATCGACCCGATCTTCACCCGGGAGAGCCTGGCCCAGACCACAGCCATGTACCTCGCCGAAGCGGACCCGAACCAGCCACTGCTCAGCCCGGCCATCCACGCCGACCTGACCGGCCTGCCGCCGATGCTTCTGCAGGCGGGCACCAACGAAGTGCTCCTGGACGACTCCACCCGCATGGCCGCCCGCGCGACGGCGGCCGGGGTGGACGTGATCCTCGACGTCACCGCCGACGTGCCGCACGGCTTCCAGGCATTCGTCGGAGTACTCGACGAAGCCGGCGAAGCGCTCGATCGCGCGGCCCTCTTCCTCACCCAGCACGTCCACATCCCCGACACCGCGGCCGCGTCAGCCCGGTAAAGGTATCGGGCAAACCGCATCCGCCCGGCACGCACGCTCTCGACGTGTGTTTCCCTCCCGGCTGTGAACGGCAGGTACGCTCGCCGAGGCTGCGACGGCGGACGCGCACCCGCCTTCGACAAAGGCGCCTACGCCCAACGCAACACCGTCGAACGCTGATCCAGAAGAGGCGGCCCAGGGCCCTGACACGGTGAACGCGCGGCGCGTTCTCAGGGCTCGGCTTCGCCCCACTCTTCCCCGGGAGCGGCGCCGGACCAGGCCGCCCGGTCCGGATTCCCCGGCCGCACGCCGCCGGTGACGTCGGCTCAGGTGCCCGGCCGCCGGTGACGCAGGGGCCTGGAACAGCGCGTATTTTATTTCTTGACAGTAGAAAGTAACTGCGCCACACTCGCTCCGACCCGCCCGCCGCCGGATGCCCCCGAGGCCGACGGCGGGCGGCTCCGCGCACACCGAGGTGCGCCGAGTGGACCGCTTTGGAGGCGTTGACTGTGAGCATCTCCCGTCGAGCACTGCTACGTGGATCGGGCGTCGCCGCCGCCGGATCCCTGACCGCGCTGGCGATCGGCGGCCGCGACCCGCGGGCCGCCGGCGCGCTGCCCCGATCCGGCGCCGAGGTGCCGCTGAAGGCGGCGCTCGCCGCCGCCACGTCCCCGGCGCTGCCGGTGACCAGCCGGGACAGCGTCTTCACCCGCTCCGGCCCGGGCCCGCGCTACTGGACGCCCTACAGCTGGAACTACACGAACAACGCCGCGCTGCCGGAGAGCGTGTGGCAGCAGAACATCACCTGGGTCTCGGAGAACCTCGCTCCGTACGGCTTCACCATGTGCTGCACCGACGGCTGGGTCGACTACACCCAGAACACGAACGCGAACGGCTACATCACCAGCTACAGCGACGCGTGGACCAACGACTGGGCCTACTACGTCGACTACCTCCAGGGCCTGGGTATGAAGCTCGGCGTCTACTACAACCCGATGTGGGTGGCCGCCAGTGCCGTCGCGGACACCTCGATCACCGTGGTGGGCACCGACATACCGGTGGCCGACATCGTGACCTCCGGCGACGTGCTCAACTCCGACAACGAGATCTACTGGGTGAACGTCGCCGCGACCGGCGCCAAGGAGTACGTCCAGGGTTATATAAACTACTTCAAGAACATGGGCGTCGCCTTCCTGCGCACCGACTTCTGGTCCTGGTACGAGTCCGGCTATGACGCGAACGTGGGCACCGTCGGCGTCGACCACGGCAGCACCGACTACGCCACCGCGCTCTCCTGGGTCGCCGAGGCGGCGGGCGACGGCATCGAGATCAGCGTCGTGATGCCGAACCTGTTCGACAACGCGGCCACCGAGATCCTCTACGGCGACTCGGTGCGCATCGACGCCGACATGACCACCGGCGGCTGGGGCTGGCTCAGCGGCGGGCGGCAGACCTGGCAGGACGACTGGAGCCAGTGGTACAACCCGTTCTGCGGATTCACCGGCTGGGCCCACCTGTCCGGCCGCACCGGGCTGATCCTGGACGGCGACTTCCTCGCGCTCAGCAGCTTCGCCTCCAGCGCCGAACAGCAGACCGCGATCAACCTGTTCACGATCGCCGGATCGCAGCTCGCGGTCACCGACCGGGTCGACACGATCGGCGGGGACCTGAGCCTGTGGCAGAACCTCCCGATCCTCGGCGTGCACCGCCAGGGCCTGGTCGGAAAGCCGTACTTCTACAACAGCGACTCCTACTCCACCGACTCCGGATCCCGCGACACCGAGCGGTGGGCCGGCCAACTGCCGGACGGCTCCTGGGTGGTGGCGCTGTTCAACCGCAACGACACCGACACTGTCACCAAGACCATCTCGTTCGGCTCGGACCTCGGTCTGAGCGGCACCGCGACCGTCTACGACCTGTGGACCTGCGCGACCTCCACCGGCCAGAGCCAGATCTCCACCGCGCTGGCCCCGCACGCCTCGCAGCTCGTGCACGTGGTGCCCCAGGGCCTGAGCTCCACCACGTACCAGGCCGCGTTCGCCAACTGGGGCGGCGGCGCGATGTTCAACAACGACCACACCGGCTACGCCGCGATGGGCTTCGTGGACAACCTCCAGGCCGCCAACGCCGGAGCCTCGGTCACCTTCGCCGTCGACGCGCCGACCGCCGGGACCTACACCGTCGGCTACCGCTACGCGAACGGTTCCGGCGCCACCAGCACCATGACCGTCGGCGTCGGCGACGAAGCCGGCAACGTCGTCATGTCCCCGATCACGGTGAACTTCGCCAGCCTCGACACGGCCTGGACCACCTGGGGCACCGTCACCGGCACGCTCACCCTGACCGGCGGCACGAACCTGATCACCGTCGCCCGCACCAGCGCCGACGCGAACGCGATCAATCTGAACTACCTCACCGTCGCCAACATCCCCTCGATCCCGGCCATCAGCTCAATCTCGGCGAGCTCGGCCTCGGCCGGCCAGCAGGTCACCCTCACCGGCACCCACTTCGGCGCCGCCCAGGCCGGGCGCTACCTGACCTTCACGAACAACGGCATCAACTGGGGCGGCCCGGTCGACCTGGCCCTGTTCACCGTCGACTCCTGGAGCGACACCTCCCTCACCTTCACCGTCCCCACCGCCTCCGGCACCGGCGGCGAATGGGCCGTCGCCCCCGGCACCACCGCCACCATCACGGTCACCACCACCGGCGGCACCTCCAACAGCGTCTCGCTGCAGATCTCCTGAGACGCCCTCGACCGCTGACGCGCCCGGTCCGGGGGCCGGGCGCATCAGCGGTCAGGGGCCTGTCCGCAGTGATCGGCGCCTTCCAGGTCGTGCGGCTCCCGGCGGATGAGCCCTGGATGGGCAGGGACCTTGGTCTACCCGGAGGCCTTCTGGCGGCACGACACCGTTGGGCTGCGCGATGCAGGTGTGGTCTCGAGCCCTTTTCGCCGGAGAAGGCACGACTCCGGCAAGACCGCGAGCCTTACGTCGACCGCGACGTCTGCGCATCGTGCGGCCCGGACGTGTCAGATCAGAGCAGCATTTGCGCGGCGAGGCCGGCTTTGCTGATTGCTTTGTCCACGGCCTTGCGCTCCCTGCCGGGGCGGTGAAGCCGCACAGCCGCCAGTATCTCCTTGGCGAATCCTGGCGCTCCGGTGTCGAGGATCTCAAGGATCACCATCGGCAGGGCGTCGACCTGACGCAGCGTCGCGATCGTGTACGCCAACTTTTCGGTCGCGTCCGGCCCATAGGTTGATACGGCGCCGTACAGTGCGGCTGCCTCTCTTCCAGACACGTGGAGGCCGACCGCGCGATATACCGCTAAGTCGGTCGCTTGTTCTTCCGGTGCGTAAGTGAACTTGTATAGATGTTCTGGCTCGGGCCCGAAGGCGCCTCGGAGCAGACTGACGAGCACGAACAGCGTCACGCTCAGGGGTAGTGGGGCCGGTCCGGCGAGGAGTGCGGCGAGCTGCGGTCCGGGTTCATAGCGTTGGATCTCCGGGTATCCGGCGCGATCCGCCGCCCCAGTCGAACGCCGAGTTGCCCGGCCCAAGCTGCCGACTGGCCGCTCGAACCAAGATTGTCCAGCCGGGGACTGCCAGCGCTGATCCCGGTGAAGAACTCGCCCGGCCAGCCAAGCCACCCCAGCCAGCGCGGCCGACCGGCCGAAGGCTTGCAGCACCAGCGCTTCCGCATCGCCGGTGAGGCCGTGGCTCAGCAGGAGGCATGTGCACTGCAGGCGCTCCGGCCCGGCCGGGAACAGCTGGCTGAGCAGTCTCGGTGTCTGTTGAGTGCTTGCGCGGCTCAGGTCGGCGGCGGCCAGGAACGCGGCTGCGGTCGTGGTCTCGCAGTGCCCGTCTACGCTCAAGTATCCCGGATCGGTCGAGGCCCGGTATGGCTGTGGTGCGGCCCGCGATTGCTCGCGTTGCTGCGCTTTCCGCTGCTCGATCATTTGCTCGGCGACCAGTCTGCCGAGGCCGGCAGCCGCGTGCTCGGGTACGTCCAGCCAGGCGCCGATGAAGGCACCCCAGGTGGCTGGGCTCGCAGTGGTGAGCAGGGCTTTGACTGCCTCGCCCAGAACGGCGGCGTCTTGTGTCCGCTCGGCACTGACGAGGCGGCGCAGATACGGGGCCAGTCGGTCGGCCTGGTCGCACAGCATGCGGGGCAGGGATCTCAGGAGGCGGGTCGCGGTGACCGGCTGGCCGAGGTAGCGCAGCCGGTCGACCAATGCGAACGCTCCGTCGACCGGCAGACGCGCCGCTGCCGACGCGCAGAACTCGTCGACCTCGTCGGTGTAGTCCGCCTCGACCAGTGCGTCCAGCAGAGGTACCAGGTGGAATTCCGGCAGCAGCCCGGCGGCTGTGCGCGCGGCGAGCAAGGCCGGTTCGGGCAGTGCGGCCTCGTGCAGGGCCCTTACCAATTCGAGTGCGGGCTTCACCGCAGAGCGATGTCGCATGGCCGCCTCGACGACGGTGGCAGCCTGGTCGCGCATGCCGGCCCCGGTCATGCCGTCGACCACGGACGTGATCTCCGCCGAGGTCCGGACCGCCAGTTCGTCGGCACTCTGGGCGTAGAGCGGGAAGGCGGCCTCCTCGCGGCCGGCCGAGCGCAGCGCCGCGGCCAGCGCGAGCCTGCCGACCGGGTCCAGTCCGGCAGCGACCGTATCGAGCAGACGACGCCCGGCGTCCGGCCTGCCCGACGCCCACAACATGCCGAACAGAGAGATCGTGCGTGGGATGTCCCCGGCACGCGCGGCGCGCACCAGCAGCGCCGCGTCGGCCTCGGGCCGGCGCGCCGCGTGCAGGGCCGCGGAGGTGGCGGCGACTTCCGACTCCGGCCGGAGCGCGGCGGCATCAAGCACCCGCTGTGCCACGTCGTCGTCGCCGAACTCGATCAGCAAGAGTGTCAGATCGACGATCTCCGTTGCGTCGCGCAGAGCAGCCGCGCGGACGGCGGTGGCGAGGACCGACCTTTCCGCCTCGCGTCTGAGCAGGTGCAGGATCGATGCGGCCTCTTGGACGGAGCGGCGGCGGATGCTGGCTTCCAGCAACTGCCGCGCTGTGTCCGCCGCGCCTAGCCCGTAAAGCCGGACCAGGTCCGCGAATAGTTCCGAAGGTGGGCGCCGCAGCGCCGCTGCATACGCCGGCGGAAACTCGGGTCGCTGTCCGGCGGCGGCCGGAGCAGGCCCCCGTGCGGCAGCACCGTGCGGGTCGTCGAGGCGGTTGCGTGCGATCGCTATGGAGCGCCCGTCGTTACGGGCCCGCTCCTCCGGGATCGGGCGGCCCTTGGCGTTGAGGGCTGAGCGCACGGCGAAATACAGCGTGCCCATGTCGAGCACGTCTCCCGCGTTCGGATCTCCGGCTTCGAGCGCTCCGATCAGCTCGCCGGTGAACGCCGTGTAGTCCTCGCCCGGGGGCGCGACCGCCAGGGCCTGCTTGCCGCAGGCCATCATCAGGTAGGTCTTCTCGATCGCGGCCTGGTCGGCCAGGCCGGACGGTTCGCCGGACAGGAAGCCCTCGCCGGCCCGGCCACTGAAACAGCAGTCGAGTACCACGACCTTGCGTGGCGCGCGGCAGTCGGGCGAGAGCACCTCCCGGCGCAGTTCGTCGTAGCGCAGGGCGGTGCGCAGCCGTGAGGCGGAGGTCTCGGGCATCGCGAGCAGCAGCGCCGAGCTGTCCGGATCGAGCAGGCCGTGCCCGGCGAAGTAGACCAGCAGCGTATCGGTGGCGGCGAGCGCGGCCGCCTCCAGCTCACCCAGTGCGGCGTCGCGGGTGGGATTGTGCAGAACCGCGATGTGGAGCTTGGGCAGACCCCAGACCGCGGTGTCGGTCAGCAACTCTTCGAGCCGGCCAAGGTTGCGCGCGACCGAGTCCAGCGGGTCCATCTGGCTGTAGGAGGACACGCCGATCAGGACCGCGCGCGACGTGAGCGGATCGGACAGCTGCATTACGCGACCGGCCTGAATCCGGAGTCGGGGTCAGGCGCCGTGGCAGCTCGCTGCGGCCCTCCGGCGGCAGGTGGGATTCCCGTGTCTGTCCCGGCCGGTGCGGACGTCGCGACTGCGACGAGGAGAGCGGCCGCCTCCTGCGGTGAGCCGGTGTGCAGGATGATCGTGGCCCCACTCTGCACGGTGATCGACAGCGGTGGTGCCGGGGTCCGCGCAGTCGCCCGGGCTTGCCTCCAGGCTGCGAAAGCGCCCACGAGCGCTGCGAAGGCGCCACCGACCTCGGTGCTCATCGTGATCACATCCCCCACCGACATCGCCCCCGCCGGGCCGCGTCGCTCCCGGCCCACCTGCGCGACCCGGCTCACTTCACGCGTCTGTATCAGCCATCCGTAGAACTCCTCAAGGTCCGCCGACGCCCCACCCTCGGCAGCCTCGATCCACACCTGCATGCGTGCCCCCTCGACGGCTTCCCACGCTCGCGGACGCCCATGGCAGCCCGCTGATTCCGTAGGCCACATGCTAGGGCCGATCGAGCCCGCTGACACCGGCTTCAGCCGAACTGCGGCGACCAGCAGTTACCCACCGCCCTCGGCAGACCGCGCACGCTCAGGTCCGCAGCGTGAAGAGTTCGATACCGGTGAACCAGCGCGTCCTGGGCCTCGGTCCCCCCGAGCGTTGCCACGCTGTACGGCAGCAACATTTCAGGACCCGTCAGTTCGCTGTCGTTCGACGTCGACGGATGGTATCCGGCGGCGACCGACGGGAGCTCGAATTCCGGCCCGGTTGCCTTCGCTCCGAACGGTGATCAGCTGTTCGTGGCCTCCGCGGGCGGCCGACAGGCGGGTTGGCGGTCTGGAGGCCGAGTGGCGGCTCCGGGACGCCGTGCCCAACCTGTGTGGTGACGCCTCGGACGCCTCCGACCGGAGGGGCGATCTGTATGGGCTTGGCGATCAGCCCGTCCGGGCGGCTCGGGGCCATGGCCGACAACACCGGCCTGCTCTGGATAGGGGACGTGGCATCCCGGCGGGTGGTCAAAGTCCTGAGTGAAGACACCGATTTCCCCACGGTGATCGCATTCGACCCGAGTGACCTCTTCGGCGGTTCGGGCATCACGGCGCTCGACAGCACGACGGGTAAGACGCTGCATGGATGGCGTCGTGGCCGACGTCCTCGTGTGCCTACAGTCCGCAGCGCACTCTCCTGGCCGTCGGCGCGAGCCAGGGGATCGTCTATCTCTGGGACTGCAAGGGATTCCTCTGAGCCGGCTCAGCCCTGCCGTGGAGACCAGCCCTGCCGTGGAGACCGGCCTGCCGTGGCGAGATCGACCGCGTCCGCTGCGAAAGCCCGGCCCGGTCGGCAGCCCACTGATAACTTCGGCTGGTGC
>FSXZ01000951.1_pt1 | contig 10714 bp, 10 predicted proteins | sample 1638121 | NCBI WGS metagenome assembly FSXZ01 (sample SAMEA3914788, study PRJEB12502) | metagenome | biome: forest; material: soil | place: Canada | collected 2011-07-03 | depth 0.1 m
CCATGCCTCGCCGGCCACCCCGGGCGCCCTCGCCACGCAGGCGCTCGTCGTCGACGAGGACCTGCTGCCGCTGCCCGACGGCGTCGACCCGGTGCTCGCGGCGGCCGTCGGCAACTCCGGCACGGCCGCGTTCATGCCACTGGTCGAGAACGCGGGCTTGCGCCCCGGAGAGACGGTGCTCGTGCTGGGAGCCACCGGCGCCGTCGGGCAGCTCGCGGTCCAGGTGGCGCACTGCCGGGGGGCGGGCAGGGTGATCGGCGTCGCCCGCGACCGCGCGGCGCTTGAGCGCCTGCTCGCCATCGGCGCGGACGCCGTTGTCGATCTGCGCGGGGACGAGGGGGAGGACGAGCTTGCGGCCCGGTTGCTCGCGGCGGCCGGGCCGGTGGACGTCGTCCTCGACGGCGTGTACGGGATGGCACTCCAGGCGGCGCTGCGGGTGTGCGCACCACGGGCACGGGTGGTGAACATCGGCAACCTGGCCGGCCCGACCGCGCAGATACCGGCCGGGCTGCTGCGCGGCAAGCAGCTCACCCTGTCCGGCTTCGCAGGCCTGCACACCCCGCTGCGCGACAAGCGGACAGCACTGACCTGGCTGTGGACCGCCCTTACCCGCGGCCAGTTGCACATCCAGGTCCGCACCTTCCCGCTGGAGGACCTCCCGTCAGCGTGGCGGGCACAGGCCTTCTCGCCGCACGCCAAGTGCGTCATCGCACCCGACAGCACCAGCCATTGGCGACCACCTCGCGACGACGGGAGCACACGACCGTGACCCACTCCCCCGCCCTGCCCGGCTCCGCGCCGGTCGACTGCGTAGTCGTCGGCGGCGGCCCGGTCGGCCTGCTCACCGCAGTCTTCCTCGGTCAGGCCGGCTTGCAGGTGTCCGTCGTAGAGCGCTGGCCGCGGCGGTACCCGGCGCCGCGGGCATGCACCATCGACCATGAGGCGCTCCGCATTCTCCAGGCGGCGGGGCTCATGGCCGACCACGCCGACCTGTTCGAACCGTCCCAGGGCGACCGGGGCGGGTACGAGTTCCGCAACGGCGAGGGCGAACTCCTCCAGGCCATCGACTGGAACCGGGCCGCCGAGTCGGGATGGGCGAACACCAACGGCTTCTACCAGCCCGACCTCGAGGCGACCCTCGAGGACCTGGCGCTAGCAACGCCGGGCGTGCTGATTCACCGCGGCTGGACCTTCCAGGCCCTGACCCAGCACGACCAGGGAGTGACCGCCGCGGTGGCGCCCACGGAGCAGCCGACCGAGATCGCGCAGATCCGGTCGCGGTGGCTCATCGGCGCCGATGGCGCCAACAGCTCCGTCCGCTCCCAGCTCGGCATCGACGTCGGGGATTCCGGGTTCGAGGCCGACTGGCTGGTGGTGGACTACCAGCCGCTGGTCGAGGAGAAGTGGAGCGCCTTCGTCACCCAGTACTGCGACCCGGCCCAGCCGGCCACGGCGGTCAACAGCGGCCCGGGACGACGGCGGTTCGAGTTCATGCGCCGCGCGGACATGGCAGTCGAGGAACTGGGCCGCGGCAGCACCGCCTGGCGGCTGATGGCGCCCTGGGGCGTGACACCGGAAACCGCCCGGTTGGAACGGCACGCCGTCTACACGTTCCGCGGGCGGTGGGCGCGCGCCTGGCGCCGGGGGAACGCTTTCCTCGCGGGTGACGCGGCCCACCTGATGCCGCCCTTCCTCGGGCAGGGGCTGTGCGCCGGCCTGCGCGACGCCCGGGCGCTGACCTGGCGGCTGGGCATGGTGCACGGCGGCTTGGCGACGCCGGCCGTGCTCGACACCTACGGGCCGGAACGCGCCGGGCACGTCCGCGAGATCATCGACGAGGCAGTCGCCGCCGGCCGCGTCATCTGCGAACTCGACGTCGACCGGGCGGCGGCCAGGGACGCCGAGATGAAGAGGCTCTTCCGCGATCCCGATGCCGCCACCCGGGAGCCTCCGCACCCCCGCCTGGGCGAGCCGTCGCTGACGATCGCGAGCAGCGGCGCCGACGGCCGGCTGGCGCCCCAGGGGCAGGTCCGGATGGCCGACCGGGCGGGTCTGTTCGACGACATCGTCGGCGGCGACTGGCAGCTGATCAGCCGGATCGGGGATCCGGCCGAGCTGCTGGGCGACGAGGACGCGTCCTGGTTCCGGCAGATCGGCGGCGTGGTCGCCGACGTGTCGGGGACAGGTCCGGTCGAGGATCTCGACCGCGCCTACGAGCGCTGGTTCTCCGCCCGCGGGTGCGAGGCGTTTCTCGCCCGGCCGGACTTTTACGTGTTCGCGGCCGGCCTGCACGCCGACATCCCGCGCTTCGTCTCGCGCCTGCGCCAGGCGCTCCAGCAGGACCTGGCCCATCCACAAGGGAACCTGGAGGAACGTCATGACGACAACGCAGCATCCGCATCCAAGCGGTGAGCTTCCGGAGGCGCACCGGCCGCGGCCGGGCGGCTCGTTCGACGCGACGGTGGTCACGTTCGCGGCGATGGGGCTCTTCGACGCGCTGACCGCCGATCAGCGCGCGCGGGTGCTGCTGCCCCACGCGGACCCGGGCCGGACGCACTGGAACTTCCTGCCCGAGTCCGGCCGGCCCGGCCTCCCGCTCGGAGAGCTCGACCGCCACCAGGAACTGCTGGCGCACCGGCTGATCGCCGAGTCGATGTCGATCCCGGCCTACGCCCGGGTGGTCCAGGTGATGGCCAACGAGCACGTGCTCCGTGAGCTCAACCTGCCCGTCTTCGGTCACGTCGCGTCCACCTTCCGCGACCCCCGCGGCTACTTCCTCACCTTCTTCGGCCAGCCGCAGCCGGACACCACCTGGGGCTGGCGGCTGGTCGGCCACCATCTGTCGGTCAACATCACCGTCGTCGACGGCGACCTGCTCAGCGCCACCCCGTTCCTGCTCGGCGCCGAGCCCGCCCGCTTCGGCCCCTTCCGGATCCTCGGCGAGGAGGAGGACGCCGCCTTCGTCCTGCTTGACAGCCTCACCGGCCCCCAGCAGCAGCAGGCGATCATCCACTCCAGGCCGCCGGCGGACTTCGTCACCCGGACCGTCGCGGCTGTCGGCGAGGTCGAGTACCCCGGCTACCACGGCGTCGGGCGCCGCGACGCGATGATCACCGACGAGGACCGCAAGGCCCTGGCCTACTTCCGCGACCATCCCCGTGGCATCCGGGCCGGCGACCTCTCCCCCGCCCAGCGCGGGCACTTCGACGACCTGCTCGCCCGGTTCGTCGAGCGCGCCCGCCCGGGCCTGGTCGGCTTCGAGATGGACCGCATCGCGGCCGCCGGCGGCGTCGAGGAGCTGCACTTCGCCTGGGCCGGCGGCACGTCCATCGACCAGCCGCACTATTTCCGGATCCAGGGCCCGGCCACCCTGGTCGAGTTCGACAACGCCGAGGACAACGCCAACCACGTGCACAGCGTCTGGCGCGATCCCGCCAACGACTTCGGCGCCGACCTGCTCATCCAGCACCACCTCGAGCACGACCATACCTAGGAGATCACAGTTGCTACTCGTGACGGCAGCACACGGCAATCAGGGCAAGCTGCTGATCCCGCGGCTCCTGGCGGCGGGAGTCGATTTCCGTGCCTGCGTTCGCTCCGACGAATCGGCCGGAGCCCTCCGTGCGGCCGGCGTGACCGACGTCGTCGTCGGAGACCTGTCCCATCCAGACGTGCTTGCCCAGGCCATGCACGGCGTGGAGAAGGTCTACTACATCGGGCCGGCCCTCCACCCCAAAGAGCGGGACATGGGCATGACCGCGGTTGACGCCGCCCGCGTAGCAGGCGTGCGGCATTTCGTGTTCAGCTCGGTGCTGCACGCGATCATCACTGATCTCGTGCAGCACGAGATCAAGCGCGACATCGAGGAGCATCTGATTTCATCAGGGCTGGAGTTCACCATTCTCCAGCCCGCCAACTACATGCTGCAGCACCGGCTCAAGCCCGCCTTCTCGAAGGGCGTTTTCCTGCTCTCCTGGGCGCTCGATCGCTATCAGTCAATGGTGGACTTGGGCGATGTGACCGAGGTGGCCGCGGCCGTCCTGGCCGAGAGCGACCGTCACGCCGGGGCCACGTATGAACTGACGGCGCCGGGACGCTACACGGCGCATGACATAGCGAAAATCATATCCGGGGTGGCAGGCCGCGAGGTCGTCGCCGAGCGAATCGAATCGGAGGTATTTCTCAAAGCGTCCCTCGGAGTCGACAGCCTAGCTCAGTTTCCGTATCAGGCCCGGGTGTCGGGCGCGATCAGCAAGCGGTACAGCAGTAATGATTTCATCGGAAACCCCAACGTGCTCACGTGGCTGCTTGGCCGAAAGCCAACGACGTTCGAGCAGTTCGTGCAAACTGCTTTCAACGCTTTTGGAGCCTCCTAGATATGAGTGCACTCGATTTTGGCCCCCTCGTTCTCGGCGGCAACGCGTTCGGGTGGACGTCCGACCGAGACGAGAGCTTCGCGGTACTCGACAAGTTCACGGCCGCGGGCGGCCGCGCGATCGATACGGCGGACAACTACGGCTCATGGGTGCCTGGTAACAGTGGTGGCGAATCCGAGGCGATCCTCGGCGAGTGGCTGAAGAGCCGAGGTTCCCGTGACCGTGTCGTCGTCGCGACGAAGGTGTTCGAGCTGGCGACCAGGCCGGGGCTGTCACCCGCGAACATCCGGGCGGCGGTCGAGGACTCGCTCACCCGCCTGCAGACCGACTATCTCGACCTCTACTTCGCCCACCACGATGATGACACCGTGCCGCAAGCCGAGTACGTCGCGGCGTTCGGCGAGCTCGTCAAGGCGGGAAAGGTGCGCGAGGTCGGCGCTTCCAATTTCTCGATTGCGCGTCTCACTAGCGCAATCACCATCGCGAAGGATGCCGGCGTCACGCCGTTCTCGGTCGCCGAGGATAGCTACAACCTCGTCGAACGTGAACTCGAGGCGGTCTTGCCGACGCTCGCGGGCCTCGGCGTCACCGAACTGCCGTACGCGTCCCTGGCCGGCGGATTCCTGACCGGCAAGTACCGCCCTGGCATCGCCGTCGACTCCGCCCGGGCGGGCCGGGCATCGGCGTACCTCGGCGACGCGAAGAACCTGGCGCTGCTGAGTGAGCTGGAGGCGATCGCCGCCTCGCATGGAGTGAGCGTGACGGCCGTCTCACTGGCGTGGCTGCGCCAGCAGACGGGGATCGGCGCGCCGATCGCGAGCGCGAGAAACGTCGACCAGCTCGACCAGCTGATCGAGTCCTTCGACCTCGAGTTGTCGCCTGCCGAACTGCAGGCCCTCACGGCGTTGCCAACCCAGTCGAGCTCGGCACGACCGTACTTCGGCGGCCACACCAAGTAAACGCGGGTCCCCGCCCCTTCGCAGGCCCCGCCCGGATCCGGATGAAGCTGGCGAGCAGCCCCGGGCTGGTCGCCGCTCCGCCCTTGATGCCAAGTTCCCGCGACAGGTCGAGCGGGATGATGCTCGTCGGCGCGTCCGCATACAGGTCCCGGCCGAACCGGGTCGCCGGCACCTTGCTCGTGTGACCGAAGGCAATGGGGTCCGCCGCGGTTGAGTACTCGAAGTACCGGGCGTCACCGGCCCAATCCTCGAAACGTCCCTCGAAACCGTGCTCCGCGACGTTGGTGACGGGCGCGGCGATCGTCGGGTCGAGCACGTCCAATTCTTCGAAGGCTGCTATGAGCGGCATGAGTGTTCCCTTCGTCAATAAACCTGACTCGCCCAGCGGACGATCACAGGTAACGCACTGGCCACCCTTGGCTAATCGCGCGAAGCTCCGCGTCGTCCACCACCGACTGCCTGGTTTGCCGGTACCGGACGGCCACGCCTCGCGCCTTCAAACCGGCGACCAGGTCGTCGGCGGCCGGGAGGGACACGATGCACAGCGGGCCGCCGCCCGCGGCGGCAGTGGTCAGGCAGCCGGCCAGCAGCCGCCTCCACAGCGGGCCCCACACTTCGACGACGGGAGCTACCCCCGCCTCGGCCGCCATGGCCCAGTCGCTGACCGCATCGAGGATTTCGCCCGCCAGGCGAGCATCGATCTCGGCGCCGCCGTGGATCACGGTGAACGTCTCGGCCAAGACGGTGCGCGGCGACGGGTTCAGCAGACCACTCGCTGCCGGTGGCCTCGGTCTGGCCCGACGGGCGCTCATTCCGGGGATTACTTCTTTGCCGCAGCCGGCGCGAAACGGTCCAGGGTGGTGATCCCCGCGAACTGATGCGGCTGCATTCCCGCCATCAGGCGTCCGTAGTTTTCCGAGAGCGCCTCAAGATTGAGCGCGCCGTGCAAAGTGATCACGCGCGCGTCGCGCCAGGCTCGCTGAATCGGCTCGCTCTCCATGATGGCGGTCGACCCGGAATTCCTCTGCAGGAGCTCGATCGCCTCCGCGCACCATTTGGCCGCGTAGGCGGTCTCCACGAGCACCCGGGCGCTGAACAGCTGCATGTAGGCCGGATCAGCCGGGGTGCCGGCGGCGGCGAGCGCGCCGAGTGCATCGGTTTCTTCGGCGTTCGCCTGGGCCATCAACGTGGCCGACCGGATCTTGGAGTGAACCTCGGCCAGCATCAGATGTGTGAGGGGAGCGCCCAGCTGATCCTTGTACGTGGTGCCGCGGATAGGCCGCCCGGCCGAGCGCTCAAGGAAGCGCTCGAGGGCGCCCTGGGCGATGCCGATCGACATCCCCGCCATGAGGCTGAACGCCCAGCCCAGCGATGGCGCCTTCCAGAGCGACCCCTTGAGGCCGTTGTCGAGCGATCCGCCGACAATGTCACGGAAGTCGATGCCGCGGTAATCCGGCACGAACAGTTCGTCTGCGGCGAGCTTGATGGAGACGCTGCCCGTGCCGCGCATGCCGGCGACCTCCCAGTCGTCGAGGAACCGAAGCTCGTCGCGGGGAACCTGAACGCCCACGAGATAGCGTTCCTCCCCTTCCTGGGCGATGCATCCGAGGTTGGTGAAGGGCGCCCACAGCGACCCGCTGCCAAAGGTCCAGGGACCACCGGAAATGATCCAGCCGCCCTCAACCCGCTTGGCGCGACCGCGGGAGGCGGGAAAGTGGCTGGAGCCCGCTACCCGGGGCCCGACCCATTCGGGTCCGTACACCTCGTCAACGACGCGAGCGCCCGAACCGGCCGGAATCCAGTTCGTTGAGGCTCCCACCCACACGGTCCACCCGCACGAGCCGTCCCACTTGGCAACTTCGGATACGACGTCCAGTTGCTGCCGAACCGATAGCTCGTCGCCGCCGAACTCAGCCGGACTGCCGATGTTGAAGGCGCCGGCGGCATCGAGATCGGCGATCGTCTCGTCGGAAAGACGGCTCGCGCGCTCGGCCGCGAGCGCGCGCTCCCGCAAGGCAGGCCCGAGCTTGGCGACCTTCTCAAGGATCGTCGCGAGCCTCTCGGACCCATCCTGGATCTCAACCGTCATCGATATCTCCTGTGTCATTGCGCCGAGCATGGCGAGGTCACGAGGGAAGCCCGCCCGCTGGCGGGAGGGGCCATCGCGTCATCGGGCGAAAGCTCACCGGGATCCGCGTTCCCTGAAACAGACCGAACCATTAGGTCTAACCTTGCATCGCGGCAGCAGACGTGTCAAGCAGATCTCGACTCTTCCGATCAAGTGCGCCGACGTCAATCGAGCGAAGTCGAGAGCGCGCGACGGAAAAACGCGGCGGCAGCCGCCGCGGCTTGGCTCACGTACGCCTGGTTGTCGTAGAGATCGGTGTGCAGGCCCGCGTCGAGCCAGAGGATCTCCTTCTCACCGCGCTTGCGATCGTAAAGGGCTTGCGCAAGCGCAGGTGAGCAGTAGGCGTCGCGCTCCCCGTGCACGATCAGCAGTGGGGTGTCGCCGAGCAGCTCGGCCGCGCCGAGCGCGTCGAACGTCATCAGCGAGTGCAGCGAGCCCCGAGTGACTTCGTTGCGCCAGTGCGGCGAGCGAGACCGGGACGTGCCGTAGTAGGCGTACGGTTCGTCGCCGCCCATCGCGGCCTCCCCGCCGTCGGGCGCCACCGCAGGCAGGTACGCGTCGTAGCGGTCAAGGAAAGCGCCGAGGGCTGCCTGGTACTCCCCGATGCCCATCGACGCCGCCATCTCGGCCGGGCTGTTGTAGCCGCCCGCGATCCCGGCCACCGCCCTCACCCGAGGGTCCTGCGCCGCCGCCCGGATGGCGTAGCCGCCGCCGAGGCAGATTCCGGCCAGCCCGATCCGGGCGCGATCCACCTCCGCCGCAGCGGCCAGCGCGCTCACCGCCGCTCGCAGGTCGGCCAGCTTCCCCTGGCTGTCCTCGTGCTGGCGACGACCGCCGCTCTCGCCGAAGCCGCGGTGATCAAAGGCGAGCGTGACGAACCCGGCCGCGCTCAGCAGCTCGGCGTAGGAACCGGTGACCTGCTCCTTGACCCCGGTGAAGGGCCCGGTCAGCACGACCCCGGGCCACCCGTCCCCGGTCTCGGCTTCAGCCTCGGCAACCGCGCCGGCACCAGGTCCCACACCGGGTAGCCGGAGGTCGCCCACGAGCTCGACCCCCTCGCTCATGAACGTGATCCGCCGGCGGGCCGTTGTCGCCGTGTCAGTATGAACATGGAGATCTGTCATACCGCCAGGCTAGGAACCGCGGTCCCGGCCTGCCAGAGGGCACTTGCAGGTGCCCTCCCGGCCGAAGAGCGAAGAACAAATAACAAAGAACGAAGAACCGGGAGAACCCGTGACGCTGGTGATACCCGACGTCCTCGAGGAAAGCTGCGCTACCCGGCAGGCGCTCGAGCGCCTCGCGGCCAAGTGGCGGGTACTGCTGATCTACGCGCTGCTGGCCGGCCCCCAGCGGCACGCCGAGCTGCGCCGCCGGGTGCCCGGCATCACCCAGAAGATGCTGACCGAGACCCTTCGCAGCATGGAGAGCGACGGCCTGGTCGAACGAAGGGTGCTCAAGGACACCGCCCCCCAGCACGTCGAGTACGCCCTCACCGCCCTCGGCGCGACCCTCCGGGAGCCGCTGGCCGCCATCTGCGCCTGGGCGGCCGAGCACGCCTAGCGCATCACGCGCCGCCGGTCGCCTTGAAGAACGTGTAACAGAAGACGCCATCGGGCTCAGCCGTGCGGAGCAGGTCGCGGATCCCCGCATCGAAGTGGTCGGCCGTGGTCAGCCCGCCGGCCACGGCCGGCTCGCGGATGCCCTCGATCATCGCGGTGAAGGTCTTGCGGATGAACCGGTCGGCCCGCTCCGGATCGCTCCCATCGACGTAGACCATCCGCGGCGAGACGGACACGTCGCGGAAGCCGCCCTCGGTCAGCAGCGGCTGCAGCCGCCGGCCGAGCAGGGCGTCACCGCCCGCGTTGCGCTGCAGGGTCACCTGGCAGGCGATCGCGTCGCGGGCGGCCGGACTGTCGGGGTGAAAGCAGATCAGCCCGTGATCGCCCTCGATCACGGTGATCGTCCCGCCCGGCTTCAGCATCGCGCGCAGCCGTCGCAGCGCTTCGACCGGCCGCGGCAGGTGCTCGAGGAGGAAGCAGACGAAGACGTGGTCAAACGTTCCGGCCGCGAGCGGGCCGTCAGCGCGGGGCAGCGTGTAGACGTCGGCCTGGGCGAACGCGATATCGGTGAGCCCGGCGTCGTCGGCGCGTTTGCGCGCGGCCGCGAGCGACTCGGCCGACAGGTCAATGGCGGTGAGGCTCGCTCCGGGACTGCGCTCGGCGACGGTCAGGGTCTGCGCGCCCACGCCGCAGCCGACCTCGAGCACCGCGCTGCCGGCCGGGAAGCCGGTGTCGGAGTGCAGCAGTTCCGCCAGGGTGTCGGCCTGATCGTGCAGCCGGGTGTTCTCGGCGGCGCGGTAGCCGTGGACGTACTGATCGAACATCGTCATGGTCTCAATCACCTTCATCAGCAGTTCGGCGTCGTCAACCGGCGCCCGGTCGAGCTGGCCGGGGTTAGCGTCCGCGTGATCCAGGGCGCCGAGGGCGGCCGCCAGCCGGTCCCGCAGCAGCCCGCGTCGGTGCAGGTCGGCCTCGAGCTCGGCCAGGTGCGCGCGCAGCGTCGGCGCCGCCGACTGCGGATCCCGCCCGTCAAGCAGCGTCTTGATCTGCCCCAGGCGCAGGCCGGCCTGGCGCAGCGCCAGGGCCTGGTACAGCCGGGTGATCTCGCTTGGCCCGTAGCGGCGGTGCCCGGCTGCGGTTCTGGCCGGGGTAACGAGCCCGAGCTCCTCCCAGTGCCGCAGCACCCGCTGCGACAGGCCCGTCGCCTTGGCCAGATCGCTGACCGTCCAGCCGACGGCGTCGGCGTCGCCCCGAGCAGTACCAGAACCCATGCCTGAACGGTAAGACCTCACACCGTGTGAGGTGCAAGCGCGCTACTCGGCCGTACCCGTAGCCGTGCCCGCCGCCGGGCTCGCGGGCTGGCTCGCGGGCGGACCCGCGGCCGGGCTGCCTGTCGCCGGCGGAACGGCCTGACCTGCTCGCGGCAGGACCGCCCGCACCAGCAGCCCGGCCACCAGCGCCCAGAAGGCGGCGCCGATGCCGAGGAAGGTCAGGCCGGACGCGGCGACGACGAAGGTGATCGCCGCCGCCTCGCGGCCGTCAACCGCCGACAGGGCGCCCGACAGCGACGCCGAGAGCGCGGCCAGCAGGGCGAGCCCGGCCACGGCGCCGGTGACGTCGGCCGGGGCGGCGCTGAGGAACGTGGTCAGCGCGGCCGAGATCAGCGCGAACACCAGGTAGGCCCAGCCGGCC
>FSXZ01002119.1_pt1 | contig 10711 bp, 12 predicted proteins | sample 1638121 | NCBI WGS metagenome assembly FSXZ01 (sample SAMEA3914788, study PRJEB12502) | metagenome | biome: forest; material: soil | place: Canada | collected 2011-07-03 | depth 0.1 m
GGCCTGGCCCAGCTGGACGGGCTGCTCGACCAGGTCCGGGCCACCGGCCTGGCCGCCGGGCTGACCGTCACCGGGACGCCCGCGGAGCTGCCGCCGGGCGCCGGGCTGACGGTGTACCGGATCGTGCAGGAAGCCCTGACCAACACCCTCAAGCACGCCGCCGGCCCCAGCCGGGTCAGCGTCGCCGTCGCCTGCGGGCCCGGCTGCGTCACGGTGGACATCCGCGACGACGGCGCCCGCCGCGGCCCCCGGCCGGCGGCGGGCACCGCCGGGCACGGACTGACCGGCATGCGCGAGCGAGCCGCCGTCTACGGGGGCACGGTCATGGCCGGCCCCGGCCCGGCCGGCGGCTGGCGGGTCCGGGCCCGCCTGCCGGTGCCCGCCGCCGGGCCGGCCGCGGCCGAGAGCGGGCGGGCCCGGTGAGCATCCGCCTGCTGCTGGCCGACGACCAGGCCCTCATCCGGGCCGGGTTCCGGATGATCCTGGAAGAGGCCGGTGACATCGACGTCGTGGGGGAGGCCCGGGACGGGGCCGAGGCGGTCCGGCTGGCCCGGGACCTGGGCCCCGACGTGATCCTGATGGACGTCCGGATGCCCGGCGTCGACGGCATCGAGGCCACCCGGCAGATCGTGGCCCGCGACCGGGCCGCGCGGGTCCTCATCCTGACCACGTTCGACCTGGACGAGTACGCCTTCGCCGCGCTGCGCGCCGGGGCCAGCGGGTTCGTGCTGAAAGACGTCCCCCTCGACGAGCTGGCCCGGGCCATCCGGTCGGTGGCCTGCGGCGACGCCGTGGTGTCGCCGCGGATCACCCGCCGGCTCCTGGAGATCTACGCGCCCCGGCTGCCGGGCCCGCCGGACGGGACCGCCGGCCCGGCGCCCGCCGCCCTGGACCAGCTCACGCCCCGCGAGCAGGAGGTCCTGCTGGAGGTGGCCGCGGGCCTGTCCAACACCGAGATCGCCGCGAAGCTGGTCGTGTCGGAGGCCACGGTGAAGACCCACGTGGGCAGCATCCTGGCCAAGCTCGGCCTGCGCAGCCGCGTGCAGGCCGTCATCTTCGCCTACGACGCGGGCCTGGTCCGGTAGCCGCCCGGCCGGGCTCCGGCCTGCGGGCGCCCCGGGTGACAGGCCGGGGCAGCCGGGCTAACCTGACTGAGTAGACCGTTCTACTCGCTATGGAGGCCAGCAATGACCGAGACCCGCCGCCGCCTCGAGCCCGGCCCCGACCACCCCATCACCATCGAGCCCCGCCCCGGCCACGTCACCGTCCGCCGCGGCGAGGCCGTCATCGCTGACACCCACCGCGCCCTCGAGCTGCGCGAGGCCAGCTACCCGCCCGTGTTCTACATCCCGCTCGGCGACGTCGACCAGAACCTGCTGAAGACCAGCGACGAGCACACCTACTGCCCGTTCAAGGGGGAGGCCTCGTACTACGACATCCTGCCCGGCAACGGCGATGCGCTGGCCGGGGCCGTGTGGTACTACCCCGAGCCCTACACCGCCGTCGAGGCCATCCGCGGTCACGTCGCCTTCTACGCCGACCGCGTCACCATCACCGCCGAGTCCTGACCGGGCGCGCCATGACGGTCCCCCCGACCGGCCCGTCCGCCCGCCGGACGCCGGCCCGGGACCGGCTGGCGGCCGCGGCCAATGAGCTGTTCTACGCCGAGGGGATTCACGCCGTCGGCGTGGACCGCATCATCGAGCACGCGGGCGTCTCCCGGGCGTCGTTCTACAACAACTTCGACAGCAAAGAGCAGCTCATCCACGCCTACCTGATGGCCCGCCACCAGGGCACGATCAGCCGGCTGAGCGACGCCGTCGGCCGGCACGACGACCCCCGGCAGAAGATCCTGGCCGTGTTCGACACCCAGGCCGCCCAGTTCCGCCAGCCCGACTTCAACGGATGCCCGTTTGCCGCCGCCAGCACCGGGGCCCCGCCCGGCGGGACCATCGAATCGGACGCGGCCGGGTTCCGCGCCTGGATCCGCGCCCTGTTCACGGCCCTGGCCGGCGAGGCCGGCGCGCCCGATCCCGGCCCGCTCGGCCGGCAGCTGCACGTCCTGTACGACGGAGCCGGGCTGACCGCCCGGATGGACCGTGACCCCGGCATCGCCAGCGCCACCCGCAGCGCCGTGCAGGCTCTCCTCGACGCCGCGATCCCCGGCCGCCCGCGGCGGGCCTGACGGCGGCCGCCCGCCTCGGTGTGCTCCGCGCAGCCGGATGACCGGGCGCCCGGAGGGCGGCCCGGTCACGGCCTGTGGTTACAGGCCGCCGAGCAGGTCGCGCAGCGCCTTGGTGTAGGCGGTGAGGGCGGCCCGGCCGTGGCCGGTGAGCGCGACCGTGGTGATGGACACGGTCCCGTTCCGGCTCTTCTCGCTGTTGATGTAGTCGGCTTCCTCGAGCTTGCGCAGGTGGATGATCAGGTTGCCGGGGGTGAGCCCGATCAGGTCCTGCAGCCGGGTGAAGGACAGCGTGTCGCCGTCGGGCAGCGCCGCCAGGGTCGCGACGATCTTCAGCCGGGTCGGGACGTGGATCAGGGGGTCGAGCGCGTCGTCAGCCATGACTGGCCGGCACCCGCCGCTGCCAGAGGATGACCGCGGCGCTGCCCAGGAGCACGGCGCACAGGCCCACGGCGGCGACGGCCCATGACCCGGTCGGCCCGGCGAACTCGCCGATCACGCCGACGACGGCGACCGCGAGGCCGTCACCGACGTTCCGCCAGTTGGCCCGCACCGCGCTGACGGCCGCCCAGGCCAGGCCGGGGGCGATCAGCAGGGTAGTGGGGTACCGGGCGTAGCTCAGCCCGGCGGCGGCCAGCCCGATCAGCACCCCGACCGCGACGACCCAGGAGAGGACCAGGACAGCGATCGCGGCCGGGCTCAGCTGGGTCCGGCCGCGGACCCCGGCGGTCGCGCGCCGGCGAACTGCGACGGTCGCGGTGAAGTTGATGATGATGAACGCGACCAGGACCGGGATGGCGGCGGCTGTCGGTCCCCGGTAGGGGTGCTGCCCGCGGACGGTGAGCCAGGCCGTGCCGCAGGCGAGCAGGACCATGACCGCCCTGGTCGCCAGCAGCCAGGGCGGGGAAGGCTCAAGCTGGCGGCGGGCCTGCTCGGTGGTCTGGCTCAGCAGGGCGGCGGCCTGCTGAGGGTCGAAGTTGCCGCCGTCGTCGGCGGTGGTGGTGGCGTCGGGCACGGGGTTCATGGTGTCTCCTTCGAACCAGCTCTATGTCATAAAGTAGACCGCGCTTTATGGCGCAAAGTCAAGGGGCCGGGGCGGAAACTTTATGACGCAAAGTCTAGCGCCGCGCGCCGGCCCGGGGCGGTGTCTAGGCTGGCGGCATGACCGAAGGCGAGCCGCTGGTCGGGGATGGCGTCACCCCGGGGATCGTGCGGATCGGGGACACCGTGCGCCGGCCGCTGCGGCCGTTCAGCCTGACCGTGCAGGCCTACCTGGCGCACCTGCGCGAGGCCGGCTTCACCGCCGCGCCGCTTCCGCTGGGCGTCGACGAGCAGGGGCGCGAGGTGCTGTCGTTCGTCCCCGGTGACGTGCCGCGCTACCCGCTGCCGCCCGAGACCACGGGCGACGACGTGCTCGCCGCCCTGGCCCGCCTGATCCGGGAGCTCCACGAGGCCTCGGCCGGGTGGGTGCCGCCGCCGGACGCGGTGTGGGGCGGGACCCCGGCCACCCTGGGGCGCGTCACCGGGCGCGCCGAGCTGGTCAGCCACCGCGATTACGCCCCGGGCAATGTGGTCTTCCGGGACGGGCGGCCCGCCGCGCTGATCGACTTCGACCTGGCCATGCCGACCACCCGGCTGTATGACATCGTGAACGCGCTGTGGTACTGGGCGCCGCTGCGCCATCCGCGGGACCGGCCACCCGCGCTCGCGGGCGCCGACATCCCGCACCGGGTCGCGGTGTTCGCCGACGCCTACGGCATGACCGCGCGGCAGCGCGCCGGGCTGGCCCCGCTGGCCGTCGACGTGGTGCGCCGCTATCACGAGGACTCGCGCGCCTCGGCCGAGCTGGACCCGGTGTTCCGCAGGCTATGGGAGGACGGCGCCCGGGTGTACCTGCCTCGGGCCGAGGTGTGGGTGCGCGAGATGGCCCCGGCGATCGCCGCTCGCCTGCACGCCTGAGCGCGCCGGCGTGGTCACCGGTCCGGCCGCCCTCCGCCCCGCGGACATCCAGCTGGGGGCCGGCCGGGGCGGCCCGGGTCGCGGGCGCGCTCCTGGCCGGGGAGCAGCCCCGGGCGGGGGCGCCCGGCGCCGGCGTGGTGGCTGCGAACGCCCGGATCAGCGCCTCGCGGTGCGCGGCTGTGCACATGGCTGCGACGCCCCGGTGGCTCAGGGCAGCTGCTGGATGCGGATCAGGTTGCCTGCCGGATCGCGGAAGGCGCAGTCGCGAATCCCGTACGGCTGGTCGGCGGGCTCCTGGACGACCTCGGCGTCGGCGGCCTGGACCCGCTCGAAGGTGGCATCGAGGTCCTTGGCGGCCAGCAGGATCCAGCCGTAGGTGCCCTTGGCCATCATCTCGGCAATGGTCCGGCGCTCGTCGTCGGTGACGCCGGGGTCGGCAGCGGGCGGAGCCAGGAGGATGGACGTGCCGGGCTGGCCGGGCGGCCCGACCGTGATCCAGCGCATCTTGCCCTGCCCGACATCGCTGCGGACCTCGAAGCCCAGGGCGTCGCGGTAGAAGGCCAGCGAGGTGTCCGGGTCGTCATGCGGGAGGGAGCACGCGTGAATGGTGATGTCCATGCAGGCCAGGGTAGCTGCGCCCGGGTGACCGGCACTTCTCGATTCGTGACCGGTCCGGTCAGGCCCGCCTCCCGCTCAGGGCTGGCGCAGGTCAGGGAACAGCCGCCGGGTGTTGGCGGCCAGGCGGCCGGCGACGGATCCGGCTGGGTCCCCGGCGGTATCCAGCGCCCGGCCGGCCCGCTGGACGACGACGTCGGGCGTGAAGGGGTAGTCGCTGCCGTAGTGCAGGTGCTCGAGCGTCGTGAGGGCGAGGAGGGCGTCAAGCTGGCGGGGCACCGGGAAGCCGGCGAGGTCGTAATGGAGGCGGGCCAGGTCCTTCAGGACGCGGGCCTCGCTGTCGACATCGGGCAGCACCCGGGCGAACGCGGCCACCCGGTCGGCGATGACCGGCAGGGCGGCGCCGGCGTGGGGGACGATGAACTCGATGCCGGGGTAGCGGGCGACGGTGCCGCTGAGCACCAGGTTCACCACGGCCCGGGTCGTGTCGAAGAGGAACTCGAGCATCGGGCGGGGCCGGCCGAGCGAGGTCTGCTCCCAGCACGGCGGCGACGTCGGGTGCAGGAACACGCGGGCGCGGCGGCGGTCCAGCTCGCGGAATACGGGCTCCAGCGCCGGGTCGCCAAGGTAGGTGCCGCCGACGTTGGTGAGCAGGGCGATCCCGGCCACGCCCAGGTGCTCGTAGCAGTAGCGGATCTCGGCGACTGACCCGTCGATGTCGGGGGCCGGGACGGACGCGAGCAGCCCGAGGCGGCCCGGATGCGCCTCCGTGAGGCGGTGGCCCTCCTCGTTGACCGCCCGGGCCAGGGCCCGGGCGGCGGCGTCGTCGCCGAAGTGGACGCCCGGGGACGAGATCGACAGCAGCGTGGTGGCGATGCCGAGGCGGTCCATGAGCTCGAGGTGGCCGGCCGCGGTCCAGGCGGGAAGCTCGTGGAACCCGTCGGGCTGGGCGTGCCCGGCCGCGGCCGCGGCCTCCCGGTAGGCGCCCGGCAGGAAGTGACCGTGGACATCGATGCGCCCGTCGCTCATGAGCGCGACCATACTGCCCGAAAATAGTCGTTGCAACAGATATCGTGCAGACATACAGTCCTGTCATGCGGAACGCGGAGATGGCGCCGGAACGGGGCGCGGCCCGGTGACGCCCGTATATGACGCCGACCTGTTCACCGACGATGCGCTGGCCGATCCGTACGAGCACTACGCGATCCTGCGGGACCTGGGCCCGGTCGTGTGGCTGAGCGCTCACGAGGTCTACGCCGTGGCCCGGTACGCGGACGTGCGGGCCGTCCTGCGCGACCCGGCGGTGTTCTGCTCGGGCCAGGGCGTCGGCCTCAACGACCAGATCAACCGGGTCGGGCCGGGCACGACCCTGATGAGCGACGGCGAGCAGCACCGCGGCCTCCGGGAGGTCATCGGCCGCCCGCTCACGCCCCGCGCCCTGGGGCGCCTGCGTCCCGAGGCGCAGTCCCTGGCGGCTGACCTCGCGGGCCGGCTCGTCGCGGCCGGCACCTTCGACGCGGTCGCGGACCTGGCCCAGGTCCTGCCCGCCACCTGGGTGCCCGACCTGCTCGGCTGGCCCGCCGACGGCCGGGACCGCCTCCTGGACTGGGGCGCCGCCACCTTCGACAGCCTCGGCCCGGCCAACGCGCGGGCCGCCGCGGCCGGGGCCGGCCTCGCCGAGATGATCCGGTACGCCCGGCAGCTGGCGGTCTCGGCGCTGCCCGCCGGCTCGATGGCCGCCGGGATCATCGACGCCGCGGCGCGCGGTGACATCACGGCCCGCCAGTGCCCGATGGCCATCATCGACTACCTGGGGCCGTCGCTGGACACCACCATCGCGGCCCTCGGCAGCGCCATCTGGCTCTTCGCCACCCACCCGGATCAGTGGGACCTGCTGCGCCGCGAGCCCGGCCGGATGGAGCAGGCGTTCAGCGAGGTGCTGCGCATCGAGAGCCCGATCAGCTGCTTTACCCGCGTGACGACCCAGCCCGCCCAGATCGGCGGGGCCGAGCTGCCCGCCGGGGCCAGGGTGCTGGTGAGCTTCGCCTCGGCCAACCGCGACGAGCGGCGCTGGGCCGACCCGGAAGCTTTCGACATCACCCGCGACAGCGCCGGCCAGCTCAGCTTCGGCTACGGCCCGCACGCGTGCGCCGGGATGGGGCTGGCCCGCCTGGAGGCCGCCGCCGTCCTGTCGGCCCTGGCCGGCCGGGTCGGGCGGTTCGACCTGGCCGGGCCGCCCGTCCGCCGGCTCAACAACCTCATCCGGTCGTTCGGGTCCCTTCCCGTCACCGTCCGCCCGGCCTGACCCAGCCGGCCCCGCCACCCCGGAGCGAGCACATGGAGCATCAGCTGACCGCGCCGTCCGCGGCCCCGGCGGACGGCCCGGGGACGGGGGGCGCCGACTGTGACGTGGCGGTCATCGGCGCCGGACCGGTGGGCCTCGCCCTGGCCATCCTGCTCGCCCAGTCCGGCTGCTCCGTCATCGTGCTCGAGCGCTGGCCGGCGCCCTACCCGCTCCCGCGCGCGGTGCACTTCGACCATGAGACCGGCCGCATCCTGCAGTCCTGCGGCATCGGGGCGGCGCTCCGCGAGATCAGCCAGCCCGCCGATCTCTACGAGTGGCGCAACGCGGCCGGCACCACGCTGCTGCGCTTCGGGCGCTCCGGCCCCGGCGCGTCCGGATGGCCCGACTCCTCCATGTTCGCCCAGCCCGACCTCGAGGCGCTCCTGGACCGGCGCGCCCGCCAGCTCGGCATCGACATCCGGCGCGGGACCGAGGTCACCGCGCTGGAGCAGGACGCCGGGGGCGTCACCATCGGCGATGCCGCCGGCGGCACCGTCCGGGCCCGCTACGCGGCGGGCTGCGACGGCGCCAACAGCCGCGTGCGGGACCTGTGCGGCATCGCCGTGCACGACCTCGGGTTCCGCTACGACTGGCTCATCGTCGACGTCGTCCTCGACCAGCCGAGGATCTTCGATCCGCTCAACCTGCAGATCTGCGACCCGGCCCGGCCGACCACCGCGGTGTCGGGCGGCCCCGGCCGGCGGCGCTGGGAGTTCATGCGGCTGCCCGGCGAGACACTCGACCAGCTCAGCCGCGAGACCCTCGCCTGGGAGCTCCTCGCCCCCTGGGACGTCACCCCCGGCCACGCCCGGCTCGAGCGGCACGCCGTCTACACGTTCAGCGCCCGGTACGCCGAGCAGTGGCGCTCCGGCCGGGTGCTCCTGGCCGGCGACGCCGCCCACCTGATGCCGCCCTTCGCTGGCCAGGGCCTGTGCGCCGGGCTCCGCGATGCCGCCAACCTGGCCTGGAAACTCGCTCTCGTCGCCGCCGGCCAGGCGCCCGGCGCCCTGCTCGACACGTATGCCGAGGAGCGGCTGCCCGGTGCCCGCCAGGCGATCGACTTCTCGGTCTCGCTCGGCAAGGTCATCTGCGTCGCCGACCCCGGGGCGGCCGCCGCCCGGGACGCGGCGATGGCCGCCGCGGTCACCGACCAGCCGGTCGAGGTAGCCGCCCCGCCCGCGCTCGACGCCGGCGTCATCCACCCCGGCGCCCCGCACGCCGGGCACCTGTTCGTGCAGGGCCCGGTCGGAGGCGAGCTATTCGACGACGTGCACGGCACCGGCTGGCGGCTCGTCACCATGGACATCTCCGCCGATGCGATCGAGCCCGCCGCCCGGGCCTGGTTCGAGTCGCTGGGCGGTCAGATCGTCACGCTGTCCCGGCCGCACGCGACGTACGCCCGGTGGTTCGCCGAGCACGAGACCGCCTGCGCCCTCCAGCGCCCCGACTTCCGCCTCTACGGGACGGCCACCACCCCGGCCGGGGCGGCCGCGCTGGTGCACGACCTCCGGCGGCACCTCGCCCGCGGATCCGCCGGCCACGAGCCCACCTGAGGCCCGCCGGCCGCCGGCTGATTACCTGTGGCAACGGATGCTGCGGCAACGAATACTGTTGCCGCCAGCTAAAGTTGGCCCCATGGCGATCGCCGAGACCAGCACCGGGCGCGAGCCGCGAGCCGTGAGACTCGGCCGCGACATTCACCTCAACGTCCTGCTCCTCGCGCGCAAGTCACTCGACCAGCTCGAGGAGATCTGCCGCACCGAGGCCCTGACCCACTCCCAGTACGTCGCGCTCTGGACGCTGTGCCTGGCCGACGACCCGGAGACCGGCATCCCGGCCAGCGCGATTGCCGACGGCCTGCTCAACCGGGCCTCCGACACCACCCGCCTGCTCGACCGCCTGGAGAAGGCCGGCCTCGCCGAGCGCCTCCCCAACCCCGCCGACCGCCGGGGCGTCCTGGTCCGGGCCACGCCGGAGGGCCACCGGCGCTTCGCCGCGCTCACCCCCCGGCTCCAGGCCTTCCACGCCACCCAGTGGTCCGCCCTCACCAGCGCCGAGGCCAGGGAGTTCAGCCATCTCCTGGCCAAGGCGCTGTGGGGCCCGGGGCAGCCCTGATGGCCGGGGGGAGGCCGAAGCGGCCGAACAGCGCGGGCTGGGCGAACAGCGAGATCCGGGTGAGGTGGGTCAGGGTCGTGGCCAGGACCACGATCGCGAACGGATGGTATGTGCCGCCATCGCGGTGGTAGGCGGCGGCGGCCAGCTGACCGTTGGCGGCCAGGGGCATCATCCGCCAGTCGCCGGGCTGGCCGATGGCCTGCGCGGCGATGAACGGCACGCATGTCGCCTTGCCCGAGAACCAGGTCGCGGTGCCGGTCATCTCGAGGACGGCGTCGTCGGCCAGGAGGCGCTCGATGGCCTGGATGTCCGACCGCTCGAACGCGTCCATGTAGCGGTCGAGGACGCGACGGGCGCGCGCGTCGGTGGGCTCGGCGAGCTGCTCGTCGGTCATGGTCTGCTGCGCCAGCCGGGCTCGCGCACGCTGGAGGAGGCTCTTGAGAGCGGCGACCGACACGCCCAGCGCCGTGGCCGCCTCAGCGCCTGGCCGGCTCAGGACATCACAGAGCAAGAAAGCGGCGCGCTGGCGGGGCGGCAGGATCTGCGCGGCGGCGACGAGCGCCAGGCGCACGCTCTGGCGCGCGGCGGCCACCTCGGCCGGGTCGCCGAGCCCGTCCAGGACCAGGCCGTCGGCCATCGGCTCCAGCCAGGCCGCATCACCGGGCGCCGGGTCGGCCGGCCCGTAAGGATCGGCCGATGCTGGTGCGAGCCCGGACGGCAGCAGGCGGCGCTGGCGGCCGTTCAGCGAGGTCAGGCACACGTTGGTGGCGATGCGGTACAGCCAGGTCCGCACCGAGGAGCGTCCCTCGAAACCGCCGAAACCCTGCCACGCCCGGACGTAGGTCTCCTGGACCAGGTCCTCCGCGTCATGGGCCGATCCGGTCATCCGGTAGCAGTGGGCGAGCAGCTCCCTCCGGTACGGGGCGGTCGCCGCCTCGAAGCGGTCAGGCGCTGCGCTGGTCATTGGCATCACCATGTTGACTTCCGCGATCCCGGAAAGGAATCGGCCGGCCGCGCGATTCTTCGGCGCCCCCGCGCGAGTCCACACTGGTATGACTCATCTCGCTCACCCGATCCTCAGCCCGGCCGTCCGCTACATCCTCGACGGCCCCCATCTCAGTGTCCTGGCCACCGCCGACGCTGACGGCAAGGCCCAGACGTCGGTGATCTTCGTCAGGCCAGCTGGCGACGACATCCTGTTCAGCACCATCAGAGGCCGCCGCAAGACGATCAACATGAGCCGCGACCCGCGGGTGAACCTGCTCATTCACGGCCTGCCCGTCGACCGCCCCAGCTACGCGGGCGACGGCCCGAACTACGCCACCATCGCAGGCACGGCAGAGCTCACCGACGACCCGGGCGGGGCGTTTCACCAGGAGATGTACGCCCTTCATATGGGCGGCGCCACCCCGCCCCCCGAGCCAGGCGCGCAACGTGTGATCGTGCGTATCGTCCCCCAGCGCATCTACGTCCCGTCGTTTCCGGCACTCACGGAC
>FSXZ01000088.1_pt1 | contig 10708 bp, 6 predicted proteins | sample 1638121 | NCBI WGS metagenome assembly FSXZ01 (sample SAMEA3914788, study PRJEB12502) | metagenome | biome: forest; material: soil | place: Canada | collected 2011-07-03 | depth 0.1 m
CCTGCCCGCCTGTGGGCCGATTCCACCTGTCCTTTTGGAGGCGCCGTGCCCGCGCAGCGGCAGACGAACACGCATCCGCATACAGCCCACCTGCCCGAAGCCCGCGATGAGGACGGCACCGTCTTCGCGGCCTGCGAGGTCGAGCCGGGCGCCGCGATCGAGTGGCCGCGCCGGCTGACCGGGTTCTCCGGCTGGACCGACCCGGAGCCCGAGCCCGCTGAGCCGGCCGAGCCTGAGCCGGCGCCGACCGCCCCAGCGCGGGCCGGCAAGTCCAAGTCCAACACCGGGGCCACCCCGGCTGACGTGCCGGAGGTGACCTCGTGACGCAGCTTTCTCGCCTCGCGACACTCGGATGGGCGAAGGAGTCCGTCGCGGGCACCTGGCTGGCCCCGACGTCGGCGATCCCGTTCACGAAGGCCGACTTCGAGGACGTGACGGACCCGATCGAGGACAAGTCGTACCGCGGCAACGACACCGACCTGCAGGGCCTGTACGCGGGCGTGCAGCAGGTGACGTGGGACATCGAACTGCTCGGCTACCCGGACATCTTGGGCAGCTTCCTTCGCGCCATGATCGGCCCGGACACGGTGACGGCGGGCGTGACGACGACCCTGTCGACGACGACGGTGGCGGGCGCGACGTCGATCAGCACCGCGGCGACGATCCCGATGGGTTCGGTCGTCTCGATCGGTACGGCGGGGACGTTGGAGTATTTCATCTCCGGCACCCCGAGCGGTTCGGGCCCGTACACGATCCCGGTGTCGGCGACGTCGAACCCGTCGGGCCTGCTGTATGGGCACACTTCGAGCGTGCAGGTGTCGACGCAGACGACGCACACGTTCAAGCAGTCGCCGACGAACTGGCCGCTGCCGACATATTCATTCACCGTGTTCGACACGAACACCACGCTCGGCTACTCGTACGCCCGGATCACGGACCTCGCCATCAAGATCGACCCGAAGGCGGGTGTCAGCCTCGACGGGAAGTTCCTGACGCAGGGCGCGTCGGCCCAGTCGACGACCTCGGAGACGTACAACACGATTCAGCCGATGCTGGGCTGGCAATGGGCGCAGACGAACTCGGGCGGGTCCAGCACGCGCGGCCTGTCGCTGGATCTGACGGTGAAGCGTGCGGGCGAGGCGATCCATGCGTCGACTGGCGTCCAAGGCCCGCGTGAGATCTTCACGGGCGTTCTGGATGCGGACGGCAGCTACAAGGCGATCTACGAGAACCAGACGGATTTCGCACTGTTCCAGAACTACCAGCAACTTCCCCTGACCGCGGCGCTGACGAAGCCGGCGTCGATCGGCGGCGAGTCGGTCGCCTTCACGATGAACAAGTCCGGGTGGAAGACGGCGAAGCGCGACCTGTCGCAGCCGTACACGCAGATGACGTTCGACATCTCTGGGATCTACAACTCCACTGACGGCGGTGCGATGTCCGCGGTGCTCATGAATTGGGTTGCCGCCCAGTACTGAATCAGCGCATTGGCACGCACGCTTCCACCACCCTCCCCAGGCGCCCGGCCTTCGACGCCGGGCGCTTTCGTGCACCGAAGGACTGATAACAATTCCCGGATACGCCAACCGGACCGTGCGTCTGGACTTCCCGGACCTCACGGCCCCCGACGAGCCCCTCGTCCACCTGGTCATCAAGAACCCGCGGATCGTTCCGCTGGACGAGATCCAGCCCGCCGACGTCCCGCTCGGCCCCGACGGCACCCCCGACGAGGGCCGGGCCCGCGCCGCCATGTACGACGTCATCGCGCACCTCGCGAAGGCCGGTGTGCTCTACGACGGGCGTGACGACAATGGCGAGGACGAGTTCGGCCAGGAACTCCCGCAGGAGCGCCTCGAGTTCCCGTTGACCGGCGAGGATGTCGCCCACCTGCCGTGGGAGATCACCGGCGAGGTGCTCAAGCTCATCCGGGCGGTCACAAACCCCAGCTAGGGCCGGGCGACCCGTACTGGGAGGACGTGCTCTCGGTCGCCGAGTCGGTGTACGAGGGCACATGGTCGTCCGGCCCGCCGCCGCAGGAGCTCGAGGACTACGAGCTGATGCGCGAAATGAAGTGGAGCTTCGCCGACCTGCAGGCGACGCCCCCGTACGTGCGCAGGTTCTGCTGGGACCTGATGATCGCGCGCAGGAACGCCGAGGCGGCCGGGGCAGAGAAGGCGCAGCGCGGCAAGAAGGGCTGAGGCGCATGGCGATCCAGATCCGGCCCGGCGTGTTCACGGACCTGTTCGCCGAGGTCGCCGACCTGGCGCAGGCGAAAACCCGGGCGGCGATGACCGCGGTCGCGGTGGTCGCCGAACGTCAAGCGAAGATCAACGTGTCGACCGGTTCGCATCCCTACGGCACGCCGACGGTCGCGCACCACGGCGCCGGCCCGTCGGTCGTCTCCGGGACACTGCGCCGCTCCATCACGCACCTGCCGACCGCGCCGACCGGCAGCGGGTTCTCGGCGATGGTCGGCGCCGCCCCCGGGTTCTACCCGCCCTATCCGCACCACAGTAGGGACGGCGGTCCGCCGAAACGCACCATGAGCAGCCACTACGGCTACTACCTGGAAACCGGGCTGCGCAACCACACCACCTACCCGTGGCTGCAGCCGGCCTGCAAGTGGGCGATGGGCACCCCGGCACAACGACTGTTCACGGACGCGTTCGCAGGCGGCTGGCCCTCCTACTGACGTCCCCCCGGCACTGCGCACATCCACAGGGGGGTGCGCATGGCCGCGTCGCAACTCGCCGAAATGTACGTGACCCTCTCCGCGGTCACGGACCCGCTCATGGAGGGCTTCGAAGCGGCGTCGGAGGCCGGTGAGGACTTCGCGACCCTCGTCGAAGGTCTGCAGGAGAAGGTCGACGCGCTCACTGAGACGTTCACGGCGGTCTCCGAGGCCTCGGCGTCACTGACTGAAGGCCTCTCGGGCGCAGGCGACAGCGCGTCCGAGATGGCCGGCGGCATCACGACGCTCGCCACCGCGGCCGACGACGGCGCCACGAACCTCGGCGCCCTGGCCACGTCGCTCACCGAACTCGGCACCGCGGGGACGGAGGCCGGGGACGGCGCCGAAGAGGCCGCGACCGGCGTCACGAACCTCGGCACCGAGGCTGCGGGCAGCACTGTCGACGTAGGCGCCCTGGTCGTGGCGATCGACGGCATGTCGACGTCCTTGACGGGGCTCGCGGGTACTGCGGACAAGACTGCGGCGTCGCTCGCCGCGGTGGGCGACAGCGCGGAGAAGACCGGGGCGAAGTCGGCGACGGCGGCCGACGGCGGCCTGCTGGAGCTCGGCGGCATGCTCGACAAGGTCCACGGCCTCGCCGGACTGGCGGCCGTAGCCTTGGCTGCCGCGTCGGTCCACATGGCCGCGGACTTCCAAACCAGCATGACCAAGCTGGTCACGAGCGCGGGCGAGACGCAGTCGGCGCTGAACATGGTGTCGAACGGCGTCCTGTCGATCGCCGTGTCGACGGGCACGTCCACGTCGCAGCTCGCAACGGGCCTGTATCAGATCGAGTCCGCAGGTTTCCATGGCGCTCAGGGTCTGACGGTCCTGACGGCCGCAGCGGAGGGTGCGCGCGCTGAGGGTGCGCAACTGTCGGACGTCGGCAATGCCCTGACGACGGTTCTGACGAACTACAAGCTGCCCGCCTCGGCCGCAGTGTCGGTCACCGACGAGATGGTGACCGCTGTCGGCCAAGGCAAGATGACTATGCAGGATTTCGCCAGTTCGCTGGCCGCCGTCCTGCCGACCGCAGCAAGTCTGCATATCCCGTTTGCGCAGATCGCCGGTGCCATGGCGGATCTGACGTCGAAGGGGGAGACCGCCCGCAACGCGGCGTTCATGGTCACCAATGCGATCAAGTCGCTGGGCCAGCCGAGCAATGTCGCACAGCAGGAAATGGCGAACCTCGGACTGTCCGCCTCGAATCTGCAGTCGGCTCTCGCCAACCCGTCCAAGGGTCTGGACTCAGCCCTGACGCAGGTCTACCAGGCGGTCATGCAGCACATGGGCCCGTCGGGCCAGGTGCTGCTCAACACATTCAACACGTCGCAGCAGGCCGCCTCTGATCTTAAGACGATGCTCGATTCGATGCCGAGTTCGTTGCAGGCGTTGACGAACAAGATGACCTCGGGCGGCATTTCCGCCTACGGGTACACGCAGGCTTTGAAGGCGTTGCCGTCGGCGCAGCAGGCGATGGGTGCGCAATACGACGCGCTCTACCAGAAGTCGCAAGGCTTCAACACGGCCCTGAAGGACGGCGGCCAGTCGGTCACGTTGTTCGAGGGCGCGCTCGGCAAGGTTATGGGCACGTCCGATGCGGCGCAGGCTGCGTTGATGTTGACCAGCGGCGGCATGGGCGATCTGGCGTCGGTGACCAACAAGGTTTCCACCAGTGCGAAGAACGCGGGCTCGAACGTCGAGGGCTGGAGCCTGATCCAGTCGACGTTCAACTTCAAGCTGTCGCAGTGGAAGGAGGGGATCGAGGCCGCCGGCATCAAGATCGGCGAAGCTCTGATTCCCAAGCTCGAGCAGATCATGACGGTCGTGCAGACTGACGTGCTGCCGCCGTTGGAGAAGTTCGGCGCCTTCCTCGACAAACACAAGACGGTCATCGAGGATTTCGCGAAGGTCGCGCTCGCGCTGCTGGCCGGCAAACTCGCTCTCATCGGGACGGCGAAGGCCGCGACGGGGATCCTCAATCTCGCCAACTCGATCGTCTCGTTCCCGCTCAAGCAGGCCTCTGCGATCGGCGACGCGTTCGGCGACATCAAGACGGCGGCCTCGAGTCTGGGTTCCAATGCCAGCAGCCTGTTCTCCGGCGTGAAGTCCGCGCTGAGCACCATGGGCGGGTGGGGCGCGTCGGCCGGCAAGGCGATCGCCTCCGGGTTCCAGAGCACCGCCGGGATGATCGGCGGCGCGTTCAAGAAGATCATGCCGACGAAGCTCGACTTCAAGCTGATGCTTCAGTCGGTGAAGGACGCCGGCTCGAGCGTGATCTCTGCAGTGTCCGGCTGGGGCAAGTCGATCGGTTCCGCGATCAGCAGTGGGCTCTCGTCTGCGGCGGGTGCCGTGAAGTCGGGGGCGTCGGCGGCCCTGTCAGGGATCGGTTCGGCCGCTTCGTCGCTCGCGTCTACCGCGAAGGCGTGGGGTTCGTCCATTGCCTCGGCGATCGGCGATGGCCTGTCGTCGGCCGCGTCCGGGCTCTCGACGTTCGCGTCGAATGTGGGTTCTGCGGCGGCGTCCATGGCGTCTTCGGCCTGGTCGGGCGCGGTGGACATGCTTTCGTCGATCGGTGGGGCGATTACGTCTGCGGCTGCCGCGACGTGGGACTGGGTGACGTCGGCTTCCGCGGCGACGATGACGGCGGCGCGCGAGGCGTTGGCCTGGACCGCCGACAAGATCGCGCTGATTGCGTCGACTGTGGCCGAGGGCGCGATGACGGCGGCGCAGTGGCTGCTGGACGCTGCGATGGACGCGAACCCGATCGGGTTGATCGTCATGGCGATCGCGGCGCTCGTGGGCGCGTTCGTGCTGCTGTGGACGAAGTGCTCGGCGTTCCGCGATTTCTGGATGTCTCTGTGGTCTGATATCAAGAAGCTGTTCGCGGATGCGGTTTCGTTCATCAAGACCCACGTCGACCTGCTCGTCGGGATCATCGCCCTACCCCTGCTGCCGCTCGTGCTGCTCTACCAGCACTGGAATCAGGTCTGGTCCGACATCAAGTCCGTCACGGCCGACGTGTGGCACTGGATCGACGACAACGTCGTCCACCCGATCGAGGACGTGTTCACCGAAGACATCCCCGTCGCCCTGCACCTGGCGGGCAACATCTGGTCCACCGTGTGGGGCGGGATCAAGTCGACGGCCGCCGCGGCATGGAACTGGGTGTGGGGCAACGTCCTCAGCCCGCTGGTCACCTTCAACAGGGTGACGATCGTCGGCGCCCTCAACGCGGCCAAGTCCGTATGGGACACGGTGTGGGGCGGGATCCGCTCCACGGTCCAAACGGTGTGGAACATCATCAAGCCGATCTTCGATGCGATCGGCAGCGCCATCAGCGGCATCACCGGCGCCCTCGGCAAGGTCACAGGCCTGGTCGGTTCGGTCGGCGGGGACCTGTCCAAGGTCGGACACTTGTTTGGCTTCGAGGACGGCGGGTTCGTGCCGGGCGGCAAGGGCCAGGCGCAGGTCGCGGTCGTCCACGGCGGCGAATACGTCCTGTCGAACGCGATGCTTTCCGGCAGCGCCCCGATCGACGACCGGGTGATGACGGGCGTGCTCGCCGCCACGGGCGGAGGCGGCGGAGGCGGGTCGTACGCGGGGCTGGCAGCCGGCACGGGCGGCGGGGGCGGCAACACCACCATCAACACGTACGTGTTCAGCCCGACGGTCCAGGGCAACGTGACGACCTCGCAGAACCTGTTCAACGACTTCCGCGAGTGGGTTCTGCAGTACGAGCAGCGCAACAGCTCGAACGGGCTTTCCTTCTCCGGTGCGTGACGGGTCGGGGGTGGGCCCATGTCGATGATCGCCACTTGGCCTGCGCAGTTGTCATGGCAGGCCGCGTTCAATTCGTGCCCCGGCCAAGCGTCGCCGCCGCCGTACTGGACGGACATCTCCACCCGCACGATCTATGCGTCGAACTCGCAGCGCGGCCGCCAGTACGAGCTCGACATCAATCCGGTCGGGCAGGCCAACATCCCGCTCGACAACCGCGACGGCCAACTGGACCCCAGCAACACCGGGTCGGCGTTCTGGCCGGACGTGATCCCGTACCGGTCGGCGCGGATCCGCGCCATGGTCGGGGTCAACGTGCTGTCCATGGATCAGGCGACGTGCGGGCAGGGGACGCCGTACCCGGCCGGGACGTCGCCGACCGCGTTCGGGGTGACCAACGACTACGGGTACAGCGTTACCACCGCGACGTCGGCGAGCGCGTACTACGGCACGCAGGTGTACCTGGCGACGCTGCCGTCGGGCGCCGCCCAGTACTCGACGGTGATCCTCGTGCCGACCGTGCCGGTGGTGCCCGGCCAGTGGTACACGGCGACCGCCCTGGTGCGCATCCCCTCCGGCAACAGCGTGTCGATGCTCGGGTCGTTGACGTGGCTGACGTCCGGCGGCACGACCCTGAGCACGGTCGGCGGGAGCGCGCAGGCGGTCACCTCCGGGTCGAGCACGTGGACGACGGTCACCGTGACCGGGCAGGCCCCGACGGGCAGCACCCCGGGGATCTGCGCCGCATTCCGGATCCAGATCAACGCTGCGTTGACGGCGCAGACCCTGGTCCAGGTCGGCGCGCTGCAGGTCGAGCAGTCCGCCACGGCGACACCGCTCCAGGTACCGCAGACCGTGCCCGCGAACCTCCTGCCCCAGGTGATCGCGACCGGGTCGGCGTCGCTGAACCCCGCGAGCGACAGTGTCGCGAACTATTTCTACGCCCAGGCCGGGACGCTGACGCAGGGTACGTTCCTGACGCCAGCACCCACCGGGCAGACTACTGCGGTCGGCTGGCAGAGCCCCGCGGGCACGACGAGCAGCCCGAATTTCTGGTTCGGCAACACCGTCGCGGGCTCCGTGCTCGCGCAGCCGGACTGCTGCCAGGTCACGGCCGGGCAGGCGTACACCGGTTCGTGGTATTCGATGCGGCTCGCGTCCGCGGACGCGACGCTTCAGATCACGCCCGGGATCTTCTGGTTCACCGCCGCCAACGCGTTCATTTCGGAATCGGTCGGCACGGCCGTCACGATTCCGGCCGGGTCGTGGGTGCGCGTGACCGCGTCCGGGACGGCGCCTGCGGGCGCCGCGTGGGCCCGGCTCACCTACTGGATCTCGAGCCCGAACCCGACGACCGCACAGAACACGATCTACCTGACGGGGGCGCAGTTCGAGCAGGCGGGCGCGGCGTCCGCTTGGATGGACCCGGGCCCGACCCGGTACATTTTTACCGGCGCGACTGAGCGTTGGCCGCAAACCTGGCTGATGTCCGGGGTCATGGGCCAGTCCGGCACGGTCGCCGTGGACGCCGGGGCGATGCTCGGGCAAGGGCTGCTCGGCGACCCGTTCGCCAACGAGGTCCTGACGTACAACCCCAACTTCTTCTACACGCTCGGCGACCCCGTTGGAGCCGCGTCGGTCGTAGACACGGCCGCCCGGCGGTCGCCCGCCCCGATCGAGAACTCCCCGTTCGGCCCCGGATCGCTGATTCTCGGCTCGAGCGTGAGCGGCGCAACCACGACCGGCGGCGTCCTCGGGTCCTCGGCCACCTGCGCGCTGTTCGCGAACAACCCGTCTGGCGCGACCCCTTTCCAGTACGCCGAAACGTTCATCAACCTCGCGAAGACGACAGTGGCGCCCGGCCCGCCGGCTAGCAACCCGTGGACGCGCATGGTCTCGTTCAACGCGGGCACAACGGTGCCCGGTACTGGAAACGACTACAACCTGTGGACGTCGTACCCGCCCAGCTTCGAGTCCACGTCGAACCTGTCCACGTTCTACATGGGCGTGAACGCCACCGGCGGCCTGACGCTGGGCTGCTGGAACGCCAACAACCGCGGCATGATCTACGCGGGTACCGCGAATGTATGCGACGGCAACTGGCACCAGGTCGCCATCGTTATCGTGCCTGGAACGTTCACGGGCACTTTCTACATGGACGGCGTGCAGCTGTACACGCACGTCGACACGCAGAGCCCGACGCCTACCGGCTGTTTCACCGACGCCTTGGGCTGCTCGATCAACTACGGGTCGAACCAGTATTCGCAGGGCTTCGCAGGCTCGCTCGCGCACGCCATCGAGATCCCGGCCGCCCTGACACAGGCGCAGATCACCAACCTGTACCAGTCGTGGCGCAACGCCTCGGCCGGAGACTCGAGCGGCGGCCGTGTCCAGCGCGTCCTGAACTGGGTCGGCTACCAAGGCCCGACGTCGATCGAGACCGGCAGCACCACGAACATGGGCCCGGCCACCGACATCACCGGCTCCTCGGCACTCTCGGCCATCAACACTGTGGCGCAGACCGAGAACGGCAACGCGTACGTGAGCGCCAGCGGCGCGATCACGTTCAAGGCCAGGTCGGACCGCTACAACCAGGCCACGCCCATGTACGTGTTCGGCGAGCAGGCCCAGTACGGCGAATGGCCGTACGAGTCGATCGGGTTCGATTTCGACCCGTCGCACCTGTACGACAACATCCAGGTCACCCAATACTCGACATCGCAGATCGCGACTGCCGTAAGCGCGTCCTCACAGACGCTCTACGGCCAGCGCGTGCTCCAAGTCACCATGAACCAGGGCAACTTCAGCGAGTCGCAGGACGCCGCGAACTACATGCTCTCCCGGTACGGGACCGCAAGCATGCGGGTCTCCAGCCTCACCCTGCACCCGGCCGCCGTGTTCGGCATGTTCCAGGCCTGCCTTGCCATGGAGATCGGCACCCGCATCAGGATCATGAGGCGGCCGCCGTCCCCCGCCGCGCCGATCCAAGTCGACGCGTTCATCGAAGCCATCGCATGGAGCATCGACCCGACCAGCGGCGACGCCACCGTCAAACTGCAGTGCTCCCCCGCGGACCTCGCCTCCTATTGGACGATGGCCGCACTGCACACCACGCTCAACACGTCCGTCACGGCCGGTACGAGCAGCGCCACGATCAACGCGCTGCCCGACGCGGCGTACAACGCACTGGCGAGCAGCCTGCCGTCCGGCTACCAATTGACTTTCGACCCTGGGACGTCGATCCAGGAGACCCTGACGATCTCCCCGCCGCTGCCCAGCACCGGCATCGGCTACACCAGCGCGACGATCAACTTCACCACGAGCTTCGTCAACAATCACAGCAGCGGCGCGGTCGTCTGCGAACCGCTGCCCGCCGGCTACACGAACCCCGCTGCGTGGGATCAGGGCTCAATCCTCGGCTGCGCGTACACCACGTTTGCAGCCGCAGCATCCAGCGGCGCGAGCACGATCACCGTCGGACAGTTGCCGGACTGGAAAACCAACGCGCTCACCTCCAATTGGAACATCGGCGACCTGCTCTCCCTCTCGCCCGGCACGGCGAACTGGGAGGGTTACAACCTCCTGACCCCAAATCAGAGCACGGCAGGCGGCGGGATGCTGCCGCTCGCCGCCGGCACCTCCGGCAACAGCGTCGGTGTCATGTCCGCGCTCGGCACGTTCAGCGTGCTCGCCTCCGCCACCGCATGGCAGGGCGGCAGCGTGTGGCAGGCCACGATCGGCGCCAGCGCCACATCCGGGTTCCGGCTCCTGCGCATCGCACTGCCCGCCATCCCGGGCCAGGTCTACAGCGCCAGCTACTACGTCCGCTCCGTCACCTCCGGCGCCAACCCGCAGGTTGCCGCGCAGCTCGGCTTCACCACCGCCGCGAACGCGACGATCACATCCACGACCGGCACCTCCGTCACCCTCACCGGATCCGCGACCGCGGCCTGGACGCGCGTCACCGTCACCGCCACCGCGCCCGCGGGCGCCGTGTGGGTCCAAGCGGGCATCCCCCTCGCCGCAACCGGCCCCGGCTCCTCATGGGCTTTTCAGGCTGACGGGCTGCAGGTCGAACCCAACGCGAGCCCGTCCACGTACCAGACGTGCCCGCAGATCCAGTCCGTATCCACGTCGGTGCCCGGCTACACCACGGCCACGATCACGCTCGCGACCCCGCTCGCCAGCAACCACGCC
>FSXZ01001377.1_pt1 | contig 10697 bp, 10 predicted proteins | sample 1638121 | NCBI WGS metagenome assembly FSXZ01 (sample SAMEA3914788, study PRJEB12502) | metagenome | biome: forest; material: soil | place: Canada | collected 2011-07-03 | depth 0.1 m
AGGCGGTGCTGCGCGGCGCGGGCTGGCGGGTGGTGTCGGTCGATGCGGCCACGCCGCTGGCCGCAGCCTGGGGCGCGCTGCCGCGGCGGGCTGATCAGGTGACGCCGGCCGGAGGCGGCTACGGCACCGGGGCCGGCGGCGCTCCGGGGGCGGCGCCATGAGGTACCGGCTGACGATCACCGCGGCGGTGGCCGTGCTCGCGGCGTCGTTCTCGCTGTTCACGGTCATCAGCGGGGCGGGCTGGCTGTATGCGTCGGCCGGGGCGGTCATCGTGGCCGCGGGAGCCGGCCTGGTCACGCGGCTCGGCGGGATCGCCGCGGCCGCGGCCGCGGCCGGCCTGGTGCTGGTCGCGGCGCTCCCGCTGCTGGCCGGGGGCAGCTGGCCGGCGCGGATCGGCGGGGTGGCGCTGGTCCTCGCGGTGGCGGGCAGCGCGGTGACCCGGCGCGCGCTGCCGGTGCTGGCGGGCGCCGGGACCTACCTGGCGGCGCTGTTCCTCTACCTCAACCTGGTGTTCGCGAGCCGGCCGTCGTGGGCGTGGGTCATCCCGACGGCGCGGTCGGTGCGCCAGCTGGGGCGGCTGGCCTCGGCCGGCTACGGCGAGCACATCTACGCGCCGCCGGTGCCGGGCATCCGCGGGCTGGAACTGATCGCCGCGGCGGGCGTAGGGGTCATCGCCATCCTCACCGACCTGATCGCGGTCCGGCTGCGCAGCCCGGCGGTGGCCGGGCTGCCGCTGCTGGTCCTGTTCAGCGTGCCGGTGGCGACCAACGTCAAGAACCCGGGCATCGGGCTGACGCTGGCCTTCTGCCTGGGCATCAGCGGGTACCTGGCCCTGCTCAGCGCCGACGGCCGGGAGCGGCTGCGGCTGTGGGGCCGCCTGGTCACCGTCTGGCGGGAGACACCGGAAGACGAGGACGCGCGCGGGCCGGACACCCGGGCCGTCGCGGCCTCGGGGCGCCGGATCGGGCTGGCCGCCGTGGTGCTGGCCGTGATCGTGCCGCTGGTGCTGCCGAGCGTGAAGACCCACGGCCTGTTCGGCACCAACCCGGCGCCGGGCAGCTCCGGCGGCGGCCTGCAGGTGGCTGGCCCCCAGCCGCTGGTCCTGATGCACAACCAGCTGCTCGCGCGGTCGCCGGAGCCCGTCCTGACCTACCGCACCGACGCGGCCCACCCGCCGCAGCAGTACCTGCAGATGTACGTCCTGAACTACGACGGGAAGTCGGCCTGGACGCTGCAGGGCCGCAGCCCCAGCGTGAGCGTCGTCGGCCAGGCCCTGCCGCCGGCGCCGGGCCTGGCGCCGGCCACCAGCTTCGTGCAGACGCACACCACGATCACCCTGGGCCCCAGCACCGGCGGCCGGGAGCTGAGCTACCTGCCGGCCCCCTACGCGCCCGAGTTCGTCACCGGCGAGGGCGCGGGCTGGGAGGACACCGACTCGACGCTGATGCTGTACGGGTTCCGGTCCGACGCCGGCCTGCGCTACGCGGTGACCAGCAAGACGGCCGATCCCACCCCGGCCCAGGAGCAGGCGGGCGGGAAGCTCCCGGCCAGCATCAGGAAGTCCTACCTGAGCTACCCCGGGCCGGACCGGGCCCGGCTGGCGAGGTTCGCGGCCAGCATCACCAGGGGCGCCCGCACCCCGTTCGCCCGGGCGCTGGCCCTGCAGGGCTACTTCACCAAGGCCGGCCGGTTCACCTACGCGCTGAAGGGCAACCTGCCGAGCACGGTGCTGCAGTTCCTGACCACCGACCGGCGCGGCTTCTGCCAGCAGTTCGCGTTCTCGATGGCCGTGCTGGCCCGGCTGGCCGGCATCCCGTCCCGGGTGGCGGTCGGGTACACGGCCGGCACCGAGCAGTCCGGGACGTGGCACGTCACTACCGGCGACGCGCACGCGTGGCCGGAGCTGTACTTCGCCGGCACGGGCTGGCTGCGCTTCGAGCCGACGCCGAACGGGCCGGCCGGCCAGGGCACGGCCACCTCGCCGTCCTACACGGTCCCGGTGATCGGCCCGGGCCACGGGCGGTCACCGGTGGGCGGGATCAGTTCCGCGCCCACGTCAGCCGGCACCGGGCCGGGCAAGGGCAAGGGCGGCCTGGGCCCCAGCCGCAAGCTCATCCCGGAGGACGGCGGGGCCGGCCCGGCCGGGCACGGCGGTGCCAGGGGCGGCGGATTCCCGGTCGCCCCGGTCGTGCTGCTGATCATCGTGGTCCTGCTGGCCGCTCCGGGCCTGGCCCGGCTGCTGATCCGGCAGCGGCGCTGGCGGCGCGCTGGTGATGACGCGGGCCGGGCGCACGCCGCCTGGCGCGAGCTCACCAGCGATCTCACCGACCTGGGCCTGGTCGGGCCGCCGAGCGAGTCACCGCGGGCGCTGGCCCGCCGGGTCGGCGCCACCGCGGGCCTGAGCGAGCCCGCGCGGCAGGCGCTGGACCGGATCGCGGCGGCCGAGGAGCGGGCCCGGTATGCCCGCACGCCTGCCGCCGGGGACTCCCTCCAGGCCGACGTGCGCCTGGTCCGGCAGGCCGTGGCCGGGCAGATGACCGGGCGGCAGCGCTGGCGGGCGCGGCTGATGCCGGCCTCGACGGTCGGCCCGGTGGCGGCGGGGCTGCGCGAGGCGGCCGACGTCTTCGGCTGGCTGGACGCGGCCGGCCTGCGGGTCCGCCGGGCGGTGCGCGGCGGGCCGGGGCGCCCGCGGCGGGCCGACTAGCGGTCGGGCGGGGCCGGGCGGCCTAGCGGTCGCCGCGCTCCTGGCGGCGGCGCCAGCGCTCCTCGAGCCGCTCCATCATGGGCTGCTTGGCCGCCCGGGGGGCGCCTCTGGGCGGCCGCGGGCCGCCCCTGGGGGCGCTGCTCCTGGGGTCCCTGGCGGCCTTGCCGGACCGGCGCTCCTTGGCCAGGCCGCGCCCGGAGGCGATGCCGGCCATGTGCCGGTAGCTGGTCAGCGCCCACATACTGCAGGCCAGCATGACCACGAAGCCGGCCACGCCCATCCAGGGCTCCTTGGTGGCCACGCCGGCCACCAGCAGCCCGACACCGATCAGGAAGCCGATCGCCGCAAAGACGACCCGTCGCCGGTAGTGCACGCGCGGGTCGCTGGCGCGCACCGCGCGGGCGAACCGCGGGTGCTCGGCATAGAGCGCCTGCTCGATCTGCTCGAGCTGGCGCTGCTCGTGCTCAGACAGCGGCACGTTGCCTCCCCTGGACTCACGCCGGGACCGGCCGGATGGCCCTCGCCACACGGCCTTACGCCCAGAATACGAGCGCTGGTGCGTCATGGGGAAGGGTACACGGCGCCTGAGGGTAGACCGGCAGCCGCGCGGCGTCACCGCCGCCCGCCCGAGGCCCGCCGGCCGGCCGGTAAACCCGGGGTGTCACGGGCGGGGATTAGGGGGCGGGTCGGTGCGTTTGTCCTGTTCACCATGGACCAGGGCGGCCGGGCGGACCGCCCCGGCGCCGAACCGGCTCGCGATGCGGTCCACGGCCCGCTCGGCCTCGCTCCAGGACTGCGGCTCCGCGCCGAGCGTGAGCTGCGTCACGGCCGAGGCGGCGGGCACCAGCCCGGTGGCCCGGACCCCGACCAGCCGCAGCCGGGCGCGGCGGCTCAGCCCGGAGCCCTCGTGCAGGGCGCAGGCGGTGGCGTAGATCTGGTTGGCGAGGTCGGTCGGGTCGGGCAGCGTGCGGGACCGGGTGATCGTGGTGAAGTCGGCCAGCCGCAGCTTGACCGTGATCGTCCGGGCGGCGTACCCGCCGGCCCGCAGCGCCTGCGCGGTCCGGCCGGACAGCCGGAGCAGCTCCCGGCGGATGAGCGCGGGGTCGCCGATGTCATCGGCGAAGGTCTCCTCGGCGCCGATGCTCTTCTCCTGGACGCTGCTCTCGACCCGGCGGCTGTCGCGGCCGGCCGCCAGGGCGGACAGGTGCGCGGCCGCGGCCTTGCCCACGGCCGCCTCGAGCACCCCGACGGGCGTGGCGGCCAGGTCGCCGACGGTCCGCAGGCTGAGCCGGGCCAGCGCCTTGCCGGTCTGCTCCCCCACGCCCCACAGGGCCGCGACCGGCAGCGGGTGCAGGAATTCGAGGATGCCGTCGGCCGGGACGACCAGCAGGCCGTCGGGCTTGCAGTGCACGGACGCCAGCTTGGCCACGAACTTGTTCACGGCGATGCCGACCGAGCAGGTAATGCCCTGCTCGGCCGCGACCTGCCGCCGGATCTGCGCGCCGATGACCGCGGGCGGGCCCAGGCGCCGCCGGGCGCCGGACACGTCGAGGAACGCCTCGTCCAGGGACAGCGGCTCGATCTCGGGGGTCACCGCCTGGAAGATGGCCATGACCTGCCGGGAGACCGCCCCGTACAGGCCGTGCCGGGGCGCGATGATGACGGCCTGCGGGCACAGCGCGCGGGCCCGGCCGATCGGCATGGCCGACCGGACGCCGAACACCCGGGCCTCGTAGGTGGCCGACAGCACCACGCTCCGGCCCGACGCGTGCGCGACGATGACGGGCCGGCCGCGCAGCTCGGGCCGGTCCCGGAGCTCGACGCTGGCGTAGAAGGCGTCCATGTCGACGTGCAGGATGTGGCAGCCGGTGTCGTCGGCCGGCGGCCGGGGGGCCGCGGGCGGGCCGGAGCCCGGGCGGCCGGGGCGGCCGCGGTCAGCGGGCGGCGGAATCGAGCCGCGCACGTGTCACCAGCATCCGAGCTCCTCCGCCTGATCCCCTGGGCCGCCCTCTGACGACTGTAACCGCCGGGTCTGACAGGCGGACGCGCTGCGGTGCGGTGGCTCCTGCCACTGACTGGCAGGAGCGCCGGGGTTGCTGTCGTCGAGGTGCTGCAATCGAGGTCAGCGGTCATCCTGGAGCGTATGAGCGAGCACGCGGCGGGGCACGAGCACCAGCACGGGGCCGGGCACGAGCACGAGCACCAGGATGGCCGGCCCGGCCCGGCCCCCCGGGCCCGGCACCTGGCCCGGCCGCATTCTCACGCCCCGGCCGACCAGGTTGACCAGGCCCTGGCGGACAGCACGGCCGGCCTGCGGGTGCTGTGGATCTCGCTGGCCATGCTCGGGGTCACGGCGCTGGCCCAGGCGGTGATCACCGTCGCCTCCGGGTCGGTGGCGCTGCTGGGCGACACCCTGCACAATGCGGCCGATGCGCTGACGGCCGTGCCGCTGGCCATCGCCTTCGTGGCCGGCCGGCGCCCCGCCAGCCGCCGGTACACCTACGGCTACGGGCGGGCCGAGGACCTGGCCGGGGTGCTGATCGTCGTGATCATCACCGCGTCCTGCGCGCTGGCCGCCGTCGCGGCCGTCTCCCGGCTGGCTCACCCGCGGCCGGTGTCCGGCCTCGCCGCGGTGGCCGGCGCCGCGCTCCTGGGCTTCGCCAGCAACGAGGCCGTGGCCCGGTACCGGATCCGGACCGGCCGGGCCATCGGGTCGGCGGCCCTGGTCGCCGACGGGCTGCACGCCCGCGCCGACGGGTTCACCTCGCTGGCCGTGCTGGTGGCGGCGGGCGGCTCCGCGCTGCACTGGACCTGGGCCGACCCCGTCGTGGGCCTGCTCATCACCGTCACCATGCTGGCCGTCCTGCGCCAGGCCGGCCGGGAGATCTACCGCCGCCTGATGGATGCCGTCGACCCGGCCCTGGTCGACCAGGCCGAGGCCGCCCTGCTCGGCACGCCCGGCGTGCTCGGCACCGGCGCCGTGCGGCTGCGCTGGATCGGCCACCGGCTGCGGGCTGAGTGCGAGGTCGTCGTGGACGCCGAGGCCAGCGCGCGGGCGGCCCACCAGGTCGCGGCCAGCGCCGAGCAGCACCTCCGGGACGCCCTCCCGCACCTGTCCGGCGTCACCGTCCACGCCGACCCCTGGCTCGCCCCCGGCCCCGATCACCACGCGCTCCTCGCGTCGCCCTGAGCCCGCGCGATGGTCCCGCGGCGGGCGGTCTTACAGGGCCAGGCCGGGCTTGAGCTCCAGGAGGCGGGCCAGCAGGCCGTTGACGAAGGACGGCGAGCCGTCGGTGGACAGGTCCCGGGCGAGCTGGACCGCCTCGCTGATGGCTACGGCGTCCGGCACGCCGTCCTGCCAGAGCAGCTCGAACGCGCCGATCCGCAGGATATTGCGGTCCACGGCCGGCATCCGGTCCAGCGTCCAGCCCGTTGCGTGGGCGGCCAGCAGCTCGTCGATCTGATCGCGGTGCGCGTTGACGCCCTCGACCAGGTCGGCGGCGTAGGGCGCCACGGGCGGGTCGGCCGCGCTCGCGCGCTCATCGAGCAGGGCCAGCACCGGCACCGACCTGATCTCGGCCTCGAACAGGATGTCCAGGGCCCGCTTGCGGGCCTTACTGCGCGCGGGCATGACGATCCCCGCAGGGGCGGCTGGCGCGCGGGCTCACGCTCGGCCGAGGTAATCGCCGGTGCGGGTGTCGACCTTGATCTTCTCGCCGGTGGTGACGAACAGCGGCACCTGGATCTGCGCGCCCGTCTCCAGGGTGGCGGGCTTGGTCCCGCCGGTGGAGCGGTCGCCCTGCAGGCCAGGGTCGGTCTGGCTGATGGTCAGCACGACCGAGGCCGGCAGCTCGACGTACAGCGGCACGCCGTCGTTGAACGCGACCGTGGCCGTCTGCTCCTCGAGCAGGTAGTCGGCCGCGCCGCCGACGGTGGCCGCCGGGATACGGGGCTGGTCGTAGTCCTGGGTGTCCATGAAGACGAAGTCCTCGCCCTCGCGGTACAGGTACTGCATCTCCCGCTTGTCCACGGTGGCGACCTCCACCCGGACGCCGGCGTTGAAGGTGCGGTCCACCACCTTGCCGGACATCACGTTCTTCAGCTTGGTGCGCACGAAGGCGCCGCCCTTGCCCGGCTTGACGTGCTGGAAGTCGACGACGTTCCACAGCTGGCCGTCGATGCTCAGGGTCATGCCGTTCTTCAGGTCGTTCGTGGTGGCCACGTCTGTCTGTCTCCTGCACGCATCCGGGACTGCTCCTCCAGTAACACTGTCGCGGATGACACTGTCACAGGACGAGCAGTTCCTTGGTGGTCAAAGTAAGGATCTCGGCGCAAGCCGCCGTCCCGGTGCCCGCGCCAGCGTCGCCGGCCCGGACCACCAGGGTGTCCTCGATCCTGACACCGCCCGTGCCCGGCAGGTAGACGCCGGGCTCGACGGTGACGGGGACCCGGTCTTGAAGTGTACCTGTCCGGCCATACCCGATGATCGGCGCTTCGTGGACCTCCAGGCCGACGCCGTGGCCCAGCCCGTGGCCGAAGCAGCCGCCGTACCCGGCCGCGTCGATCAGGTCCCGGGCGGCCGCGTCGAGCGCGCCGACCTCGGTGCCCGGCCGGGCCGCGGCCAGGCCGGCCCGCTGCGCGGCGGCGACCAGGTCGTAGATCTCGCGCTGCCAGCCGGCGGGCTCGCCCAGCGCCACCGTGCGGGTCATGTCGGCGTGGTAGCCGCCCAGCCGGGCACCGCAGTCGATGGTGACCAGGTCCCCGGCCTCCAGCGGCCGGCCGCCCGGCGCGTGGTGCGGGATGGCGCCGTTGCGCCCGCTGGCCACGATCGTGTCGAAGGCCAGGCCGTCGGCGCCGAGGTCGGTCATCGCGCGCTCCAGGGCAATGGCCACCTCCCGCTCGGTGCGGCCGGGCGAGATGAACGGCAGCAGGGCGGCGAAGGCGGCGTCGGTGATGGCGCAGGCCCGGCGCAGCAGCGCCAGCTCCGCATCGTCCTTCACCGTCCGCAGTTCCTCCACCAGCCGGCCCGCCGGGACCAGGAACAGCACGTCGCCGAGCGCGGCCAGCTCGGCGTGCCGCTCGACCGTCAGGTCGTGGGCCTCGAAGGCCAGGGTGGTGACGCCGCGGCGGCCCGCCAGCCCGGCCAGCGCCGGCTCGACCAGGCGGTCGGTAATCAGCTCCAGGTCACCGCACTCGCGCTGCGCCGTCTCGGCGTAGCGGGCGTCGGTGGCCAGCACCGCGGCCCCGGCCGCGGGGACCAGGACCGCCGCGTTGGAGCTGGCCAGCCCGGTCAGGTAGCGGACGTTGGGCGGGCTGGTGATCAGCGCGGCATCGGCGCCCAGGGCGGCGATCAGCTCCTGGGCCCGGGCCCGGCGGGCGGCGTGCGTCTCCGGCATGACACTGACTGTACGGGCCGCCCGCCTGGCCAAATAATATGCGCGCATATAGTATGCGGGCATGACACCTTCGCAGCCCGCCTTCCGCTACACCCACACCGTCGAGACCGACGTCCCCGCCGCGGCCATCTGGGCTCTCTACGAGGACGTGCGCACCTGGCCGCTGTGGGACGAGCAGGCGCAGGCCGTGACCCGGGACGGCCCGTTCGCCGCGGGAATCACCGGGACGATGACGTTCGCCGGCCAGGAGCCGCTGTCCTACCGGCTGATCACGGTGGAGCGCGAGCACGAGTTCACCGACGAGACCCCGGTCGGTGACCTCGTCGTCCGCGTCTCGCACCGGCTGGACTCCGGCGGCCCGCGGCTGCGGGTCACCTACGCCGCGGAGGTGGACGGCCCCGCCGACCAGGCGCGCGAGGCCGGCCCGATGATCACGGCCGACTTCCCGCAGACCATGGCGGCCCTGATCGCGCTGGCCGCGCAGCGCAGCGCCGCCGGCGTCCCCGGCGCCCCGGCCGCGCGCCGGGCCTGACCCGGGTGACCGGCTCCCGGTTCGGCGCGCCGGAGCAGAGCCCCGGGTTCCTGCTCTGGCGCGTCACCCTGTCCTGGCAGCGCCAGATGCGCGCCGCCCTGGCCCCGCACGACCTCACCCACGTGCAGTTCGTGCTGCTCGCCTCGCTGTGGTGGCTGCAGGAACACGGCACCGCCCCGCCCACCCAGGCCCAGCTGGCCGAGCAGGCCGGCACCGACCTGATGATGACCAGCCAGGTCATCCGCAGGCTGGAAGGCCGCGCCCTGGTCGGCCGGGACCGGGATCCCGCGGACAGCCGCGCGTGGCGGCTGGCCCTGACCGCCGCGGGCGGGAGCCTGCTGGCCGGCGCGCTGGCCGGCGTCGAGGCGGCCGACCAGGCCTACTTCGCGGCCCTGGGCGCGGACGGGGACGCGTTCCGCCGGGGCCTGGCCGCCCTCGACGCCGGGACGCGCTGATCTCCCGGCCCGGCCCGGCTCAGCCGGGAGCGTCGGCCGGGTCGGTGGCCGGGTCGTCGCCGACGATCATCCCGCCGCCCCGCCGCCAGGTCAGGTAGCGCCAGGTCAGGTTGATCAGGGTGGTGAGGCGCTGCCGGTTGCCGAGCAGCGTGAACAGGTGCAGGCCCAGCCAGGCCAGCCAGGCCAGCGTGCCGCGCAGCCGGATGCCCACGGGCAGCTCGACCACGGCCGAGCGGCTGCCGATCGTGGCCATGGTGCCCTTGTCGTGGTACCGGAACCCCGTCGTCTCCTGGCCCGCCATCAGCAGCCGGACCTGCCGGGCGGCATGGCGGCCCTCCTGGATGGCGGGCTGGGCGAGCTGCGCGACCGGGTCCTTGGCGCTGACCGAGACGTCCCCGGCGGCGAAGACCCGGTCCTCGCCCTGGATCCGCAGGTCAGGCCCGACCAGGAACCGGCCCGCGTGGCCGCGGGCCAGGCCCAGGCGGCCGAGCGAGTCGGGCGCCGCGACCCCGGCCGCCCACACGACGATGTCGCTGGGCAGCGACGTCCCGTCGGCCAGCCTGACCTCGCCGGGCGTCAGCTCCTTGATGGTCGCCTTCAGCCGCACCTCGACACCCCGTCGCAGGAGCTGCCGCCGCGCGTATTCACGCTCTCGGGGCCGGAACGCGGCCAGCAGCGCGGGCGACTGCTCGACCAGGGTCACGCTGATGGTCGCCGGGTCGATGCCGGGAAACGCCGCCGGCAGGGCGATGTTGCGCAGCTCGGCGAGCGTGCCGGCCAGCTCCACCCCGGTGGCGCCGCCGCCCGCGATGGTGATGTTCAGCCCGGCCTTCTCCCCGCCCCAGCTGCGCGACTCCAGCTCGGCCTCCAGCCGCTCGCGGAGGGCCACGGCGTCGCGCCGGGTGTACAGGCTCATGCTCTGCCGGTCAGCGCCGGGGATGCCGAAGAAGTTCGCGCTGACCCCGGTGGCCAGGATCAGGTAGTCGTAGGGCAGCTCGGTGCCGTCGTCCAGCTGGACCGTCCGGTGCGCCGTGTCCACCCCCTGCAGCAGGCCACGGTGGAACCGCGCCCCGGTCTTGCGGGTCACCGACCAGAGCGGGTAGGCGACGTCGGAGGAGGTCAGCCCGGCCGTGGCCACCTGGTACAGGAGCGGCTGGAAGGTGCTGTAGACATTGCGGTCGACCAGCGTGACCGCGGCCCCGCTACCGCGCAGCTCATGCAGGGCCGACAGCCCGGCGAACCCGCCGCCGATCACGACCACCCGCGGCCCGGGGGCCCGGTCAGCGGCGGAGCGCCGGGCCGCCGCGCGCTCGGCCGCGGCATCCTGCGCGGCCACGCCGCGGGCCGCCGACCGCTGCCCGGCGGCATCCGTTCCGGCTGTTCCCTGCGGTGCTGATCCCATCGCGCTCCGTTCCGAGTGTTCGCTGGCTCCATCATCCCCGTGCCCGCAGCCCGGTGACCCGCCTACCCGGGCCGGGGCGGGCTGACACCGGCGGCCGGGCGCGGCGGGAAAGCCGATGTTTAGTTCCTGAGGGACGGGCAAACCGTCGCTGTCCACTTCGTCAGCGACCTGGAGGCACCCCGTGACGACAATGTCACTCCCAGACGCC
>FSXZ01001904.1_pt1 | contig 10690 bp, 9 predicted proteins | sample 1638121 | NCBI WGS metagenome assembly FSXZ01 (sample SAMEA3914788, study PRJEB12502) | metagenome | biome: forest; material: soil | place: Canada | collected 2011-07-03 | depth 0.1 m
ATCCCGAGGAGCGTGCATGACTGCCGAAGCTGTTCCGTTCAAGGTCGCCGACCTGTCCCTGGCGGACTTCGGCCGCCGGGAGATCCGGCTGGCCGAGCATGAGATGCCCGGCCTGATGTCCGTCCGGGCCGAGTGGGCGCGGGAGCAGCCGCTGGCCGGGGCCCGGATCACCGGCTCCCTGCACATGACCATCCAGACGGCCGTCCTGATCGAGACCCTGGCCGCCCTCGGCGCCGACGTCCGGTGGGCCTCCTGCAACATCTTCTCCACCCAGGACCACGCCGCGGCGGCCATCGCGGTCGGCCCGGACGGGACCCCGGACGACCCGCGCGGCATCCCGGTCTTCGCCTGGAAGGGCGAGACGCTGGAGGAGTACTGGTGGTGCACTGAGCAGGCGCTGACCTGGCCGGGCCAGCCGGGGCCGAACATGATCCTGGACGACGGCGGCGACGCCACCATGCTGGTCCACAAGGGCGCCGAGTTCGAGGCGGCCGGGGTCGTGCCGCCCGCGGCCGACGACGCGTCCGAGGAGTGGCAGGTCTTCCTGGGCGTCCTGGCCGCGTCGCTGAAGGCCACGCCGGGCAAGTGGACCGCGGCCGCGGCTGAGGTCAAGGGCGTGACCGAGGAGACGACCACGGGCGTGCACCGGCTGTACGAGATGGAGCGGGACGGCTCCCTGCGCTTCCCGGCCATCAACGTCAACGACTCGGTGACCAAGTCCAAGTTCGACAACAAGTACGGCTGCCGTCACTCGCTCATCGACGGGATCAACCGGGCCACCGACGTCCTCATCGGCGGCAAGGTGGCGGTCGTCTGCGGGTACGGCGACGTGGGCAAGGGCTGTGCCGAGTCGCTGCGCGGCCAGGGCGCGCGGGTCATCGTGACCGAGATCGACCCGATCTGCGCGCTCCAGGCGGCCATGGACGGCTTCCAGGTGGCCCAGCTCGAGGACGTCGTCGACATCGCCGACATCTTCGTCAGCGCGACCGGCAACTTCCACATCATCACGGCCGAGCACATGAGCCAGATGAAGCACCAGGCCATCGTCGGCAACATCGGGCACTTCGATAACGAGATCGACATGGCCGGCCTGACCCGGCTGGCCGGCATCAAGCGGATCAACATCAAGCCGCAGGTCGATGAGTGGAGCTTCCCCGACGGCCACTCCGTGATCGTGCTGTCCGAGGGCCGGCTGCTGAACCTCGGCAACGCCACGGGCCACCCGAGCTTCGTGATGTCGAACAGCTTCACCAACCAGGTCATGGCCCAGGTCGAGCTGTTCACCAAGGGCGAGGACTACCCGCTCGGCGTGCACGTGCTGCCCAAGTACCTGGACGAGAAGGTGGCCCGGCTGCACCTGGACGCGCTCGGCGTCCGCCTCACCACCCTGAGCAAGGAGCAGGCCGCCTACATCGGCGTCCCGGTCGATGGCCCGTACAAGCCCGATCACTACCGCTACTGAGGATGGCGCTACTGAGGATGGCGCTGCTGAGCGTGGCGCTGCTGAGTCCGGCACCCGCGTGACGTCGGACGTCGCCGACCCGGGGCTGGCCGCCGCCGGCCTGCCCCGGATCGGCTGGGCGCAGCGGACCATGCCGGTGCTGTCCCTGCTGACGGCCGCGTTCGCCGACCGGCAGCCGTTCGCGGGGCTGACCGTGGCGGCGTGCCTGCACGTCACCCCGGAGACGGCCGGCCTGGTCCGGCTGGTGACCGCGGGGGGCGGCCGCGTTCATCTGGCTGCCTCTAATCCGCTGTCCACGCAGGATGACATCGCGGCGGCCCTGGCCGCCGGCCCGGGGGTCAGTGTCTACGCGCGGTCCGGCGTGGATCGCGACGGCTACTACGAGCACCTGCACCGTGCCCTGGACGAGCCGCCCGACCTGGTCATCGACGACGGCGGCGACCTCATGAACACGCTGCACGAGCAGCGGCCCGACCTGCTGGCCGGGGTCCGCGGCGGCTGCGAGTCCACCTCGTCCGGGGTGGCCCGGCTGCGGCGGATGGCCGCCGCGGGCTCGCTGGCCTTCCCGGTCGTGGCCGCTGACGCCTCGGCCACCCGGCGGCTGGTCGACCACCAGTACGGGACCGGGCAGTCGGTCATCGACGGGGTCATCCGCGCCACCAACATGCTGCTGGCGGGCAAGACCGTGGTGGTTGCCGGGTTCGGCCCGGCCGGCAGCGGGATCGCCGAGCGCGCCCGCGGCCTGGGCGCGCAGGTCATCGTCACGGAAATCGACCCGGTCCGGGCGCTCGCGGCGGTCATGGCCGGCTACCGGGTGCTGCCGATGGCGGCCGCCGCGCCGGCCGGCGAGCTGTTCATCACGGCCACCGGCTCGCGGGACGTCATCGGGCCGCAGCACCTGGACGTGATGCGCGACGGGGCCATCCTGGCCAACGCCGGTCACTTCGACGTGGAGATCGACGTGCGGGCGCTGGCCGGCCTGGCCGTCGAGGCCAACCTGGCCGTCCGCCCGCAGGCCGACGAGTACGTGCTGCCCGACGGCCGGCGGCTGATCCTGCTGGCCGAGGGCCGGGTCGTCAACCTGGTCGCGGCCGAGGGCAGCCCGCCCGCGGTCATGGACGTGTCGTTCAGCGTGCAGGCCCTGGCCCTGGCCTGGCTGGCCAGCGGCGAGGCGAGCCCGGCGCCCGGCGTGCACGAGGTCCCGGCCGCGATCGACGCCCAGGTGGCCAGCCTGACCCTGGCCGCGCTCGGCGCCGAGGTCGACACGCTCACCGCGGCCCAGCAGCAGTACCTGGATTCCTGGCGCCAGGGCAGCTGAACGCGCGCTGACTCGCAACTCCGGGCCGGTATGGCAACCTGGGCGCATGACACCCGAGAACGCGGCGGCGCCGATGCTGCCGGGGCTGCGGGATCCGAGCCACCGGGTGAGCCGGCGGGCGGTCGCCTACTGGACGGTGCGGGCCGCGGCGGACGGGCTGATCCTGCTGGCCGCCGAGGGTGCCGTGGCGGCCGGCACCGGGCTGAACGCGGCCTGGGTGATAGCGCTCACGCTGACGGCGGTGGCGGCGGCGGGCTATGTCCTGATCATGCCGCGGTGGCGGTACCGGGTGCACCGCTGGGAGGTGACCGGCGACGCCGTCTACACCCGCACCGGGTGGCTGTCGGTGACCTGGCGGATCGCGCCGATCAGCCGGATCCAGACCATCGACAGCCATCGCTGGTTCGGGGAGCGGCTGTTCGGCCTGGCCAACGTGACCGCCTCGACGGCGTCGGCGGCGGGCCCGGTGCACATCCGCGGGCTGGACGTGGCCACCGCTGACCGGCTGCTGGAGGAGCTGACCGCCGCCACCGGGGCGCTGTCCGGTGACGCGACGTGACCTCGGGGGCGGTCGCCGGGCCGGGCGCCGAGCTGCCGTGGCAGTGGCTCAGCCCGCGCAGCCTCGTCGTCCGGCCGGTGACCGACCTGATCCGGCTGCTGCCCGTGCTCGTCGGCATCTTCTTCTTCGGGTCGAGTCACGCGTCCTACTGGGGCCTCGGCTTCGCCGGGGTCGCGATCGCGACCAGCTTCGTGCGCTACTGCACCACCCGGTACGCAATCACCGGCGAGCGCGTCTACCTGCGGCACGGCCTGCTCAGCCAGAAGGTGCTGTCGGTGCGGCGAGACCGGATCCGCAGCGTGGACCTGTCCGCGCACGTCGTCTACCGCCTGCTCGGGCTGCGCAAGGTGGCCGTCGGGACCGGCCGCAACGATCACCGTGACGGCGGCAGCCTGCACCTGGACGCGCTCACCCTGGCCGACGCGGAAACGCTGCGCGCCGTGCTGCTGGCCGGGGCGCGCCCGGCCGGGCCCGGTGACGCCGCGGACGACACGCCGGACGATGCCGGGCCGGGCGAGCGCGAGCTGGCCCGGCTGGCGCCGGGGTGGATCCGCTACGCGCCGCTGACGCTCACCGGGCTGGTCATCGTCGGCGTCGTCGTCGGCACCGGGTTCCAGTTCGTGGACGTCACGCGGGTCGACGTCACCGAGATCGGCCCGGTGCACCAGCTGACCGTCAGCCTCAGCCACATCTCGGTCATCCAGCGGGCCCTGGAGGTCGCGCTGGCCATCCTGGTCCTGCTGGTCCTGCTGTCCGTCGCGGGCTACGTGGCCCTGTTCTGGAACTTCCGCCTGGTCAGCCAGAGCACGGGCATACTGCGCGTGTCCCGGGGACTGCTGTCCACGCGGACCACCACCATCGACACGCGGCGGCTGCGCGGGGTCGAGCTCAGCGAGCCGCTGCTGCTCCGGGGGGCCGGGGGCGCCCGCTGCCTGGCCATCACCACCGGCCTGCGGGTCGGCCACGGCGCCGAGCGCGGCGGCTCGCTGCTCCTGCCGCCCGCCCCGCGCGACGTGGCCAGCGCCGTCGCCACCGCGGTGCTGGAGACGGCGGTCCGGGATCCCGAGGTCCGGGCGGCGGCCGCGGCCGGGACGCCAGCCCCGGCGCCGGCCCGTCCGGTGCCGGCGGTCCTGGTGCCGGCGGCCCCGGCGCCGTCCCGCGCTGACCTGGCTGACCTGCTGACCGGGGAGCTGGTCCGGCACGGCCCGGCGGCCCGGCGGCGCCGGTACGCCCGCGCGCTGGGCAGCGCCGTGGTGCTGGCCGCGGCGGCCATCGTGGCCTGGGCGGGCGGCAGCGTCCCGGCCTGGGTCGGGCTGGGCTCGCTGGTGCTGCTGCCGCTGAGCGCGATCCTGGCCGCCGACCGGTACGACAGCCTGGGCCACCGGCTGTCGGACGGCTGGATGGTCACGCGGACCGGCAGCCTGATCCGGCGGCGCAGCGTGCTGTCCACCGACGGCATCATCGGCTGGCGGATTCACCAGAGCTGGTTCCAGCGCCGCCAGGGCCTGGTGTCGCTGGCCGCGACCACGGCCGCGGGCCGCCAGCATTACGTGGCCCACGACATCCCGGCCGCGGCCGCCCTGGACCTGGCCACTTCCGCGACCACCCTGCTCGGCCCGTTCCGCACCCCGGCCGGAAGCGGCCGCCCGGCCGGCTGAGGACGCCGGGCTCAACCGGCGCTAGGCGGGCGGCGTGAACCCGTAGCCCGGCTGCTCCGCTACGCGCGGCGCGGTTTCGGCGGCGGGCGGGGCCGCCGGGGCGGGGGGCGGGGCCGGGTACGACGCGGGGAATGAGACCGGCGGGGGAGCGGCCGGGGCGGCCCAGCCGCGGCCGTCCGGGCCGGGGCCGGGCCCGCCATGGCCGGCCGGGCCGGGGGCAGAGGGGTAGCCATCCGGGTAGCTGGCCTCGCGGGCCAGGCGCTGCTGGCCGGCCAGCCGGGCGTGCTCGCGGTCCCGGCGGATGGCCAGCACGGCGGCCAGGTAGGCCGCAGGCGGGGTGCCCGGCGGGGGCGGCGGGCTGACCTGGGCCAGCACCGCGGTGGCCAGCCGCTGGCCGAGGTCGGCGCGGGCGGCGTCGGTCAGCTCGTAGAACCGGCGCAGGTAGCTGCCCGCCGCCTCGGCCGTCTGGTCGGACAGCCGGGACGTCTGGGCCACCTGCGCCCAGCCCAGCAGCGGCGGCGGCACGGTCGCGAACGCGGGCATCAGGCCGGCCCGGCGCGGCGACCGCTCCTGGATGACGTAGGTGCCCGCGAACATGTCGCCCAGCCGCTTGCCCCGCGCCGAGACCATGGAGGTGAACAGGCCGATCGGAGCGCCCACGATGCTCCAGATCTCGATCATCCCGGTGAGGGCGCGGACCAGCGCCTGGCGGAACCGCTCCGGCCCGCCGTCGTCGCTCACCACGCGCAGCCCGAACGCCATCTTGCCCAGCGTCAGGCCCCGGCTCAGGGTCTCGAACACCGTCGAGTAGCCGATCACGATGAGCGCGTACGCCGTGACCGAGATCCCGGCGGCCACGGCCCCGTCCGGGGTGATGAGCAGGAAGGTGCCGACCAGCACCAGGGCCAGGACGCTGAGCTGGACGATCATGTCCAGCAGGACGGCCGCCATCCGGCTGGGGAACCGGGCGATCGGGACGTCGAGGACGACCGCCTCGCCGGTCACGACCTCCGTCACGGCCTGCCTCCCGCCCGGGCGCCATCCTTGGCTCGGTACCGGGCCAAGGGTACCTATCCGCGGGCGCGGCCTCCGGCGGCGGGCGAGCAGCCGCGCCCGCCGCCAGAATTCGGCGCCACATTGACGGCAATCCGCCGGGCCGCCGGCTGCGAATGCGCCGTGGGGATGCAGGATGAGCGCCAGAGGGGTGTGCTCGCCCTGCATCCCTTTCCCCGGCCTGATCCGCAGGTCACCAGCGATAGTGTCCTGGCGTGGACGTAGACGCGTTCGTCGCCGCGCACCAGGCTGAGTGGAACCGCCTGGACTACCTGGTGCGGCGCGGGCGGAAGCTGTCCGGCGCCGAGGTCGACGAGCTGGTCAGCACCTACCAGCGGGTCACCACCCAGCTGTCGGAGCTGCGCAGCGCCGGGCATGACCAGGCGCTGACGGCCCAGCTGTCGTCCCGGCTGGCCCGCGCGCGGGCCATGATCGGCGGCGCCCACGTGCCGGCCTGGCGCAGCGTTGGCGCGTTCGCCGTGGTCGGGTTCCCGGCGATGGCCTACCGCGCCCGGTGGTGGTGGCTGGGCACGGCGGTCATCTCGCTGGCCGTCGCCTTCATCTCCGGCTGGTGGATCGCCCGGACGCCGGCCGTCCAGGCCAGCCTGGTCTCCCGGTCCCAGGTGGCCAGCCTGGTCAATCACCAGTTCCGCGACTACTACTCCCAGTACGCCGCTCCGGCGTTCGCCTTCAAGGTATGGAGCAACAACGTCCTGGTCGCCGCTGAGGCGCTCATCTTCGGGGTGCTGCTGGGCATCCCGACGCTGTGGGTCCTGCTGAACAACTCGCTCAACGTGGGGATCGACGGCGGCCTGATGATCGGGCACGGCAAGACAGCCGAGTTCTTCGGCCTCATCCTGCCGCACGGGATGCTGGAGCTGTCCGCCGTGTTCCTCGCGGCCGCGGCCGGCCTCCGGCTGGGCTGGACCATCATCGACCCGGGCGCGCGGCCCCGGGCCCGGGCACTGGCCGAGGAGGGCCGGGCCACCATCACGATCGCCCTCGGCCTGATCGTGGTGCTGCTCGTCTCCGGGGTGATCGAGGCGTTCGTCACGCCGTCCCCCCTGCCGACCTGGTCCCGCATCCTTCTCGGCGCCGTCGCGGAGACCGCGTTCCTGGCCTACGTGCTGATCCTCGGGCGCCGGGCCGTGCGGGCAGGACTGTCCTCGGACATGGCGGAAGCTCCGGATTACCTCCCAGTCGCCGGCTAGCCGCCCGGTCCCGCCTGAAACGCCCCCCGTCCGCTGGCATGATGGGCGGATGCCACCTGTCCCTGAGGCGTATCTGCACGGCCATCACGAGAGCGTGCTGCGATCACACCGCTGGCGGACCGCGGAGAACTCCGCCGGCTACCTGCTGGCCCAGCTCGGTCCCGGTGACCGGGTCCTCGATGTCGGCTGCGGTCCGGGCACGATCACGACCGGCCTGGCCGCCCTGGTGCCCGGCGGCGAGGTCGTCGGCATCGACCTGGCCGGAGACGTGCTGGCCCTGGCCCGGCAGGAAGCCGACGCGGCGGGCCAGCGCAACGTCCGGTTCGAGGCGGGCGACGTCTACCACCTGGGCTACGACGACGGTGCCTTTGACGTCGTGCACGCCCATCAGGTCCTCCAGCACCTGTCCGACCCGGTCGCCGCGCTGCGCGAGATGCGCCGGGTCTGCCGGCCGGGCGGCCTGGTCGCCGCCCGCGACGGCGATTACGGCGGGATGCTGTGGTATCCCATCGACGCTGAGCTGGAGGAATGGCGCGCGCTGTACCAGCGCGTGGCCCGCGCCTCCGGCGGCGAGCCGGACGCCGGCCGGCGCATGCTGGCCTGGGCGCACGCGGCCGGCTTCGCCGACGTCACCGCGAGCGCCAGCACCTGGTGCTACGCCTCGCCCGAGGACCGGGCCTGGTGGGGCGCCAGCTGGGCCGAGCGGATCACCCGGTCCAACTTCGCGGAGCGGGCCCAGGAGCACGGCCTGGCCACGCACTCGGACCTGGAGCGGCTGAGCGAGGCCTGGCTGCGCTTCGCCGCCAGCGACGACGGCTGGTTCGTCATCCCCAGCGGCGAGATCCTGGCCCGGGTGCCGGCGGGCTAGCCGCCTGCCGCGGCCGCCCGCCGCGCCGGTATGGTGCGGTCGTCGCCCCGCTGAGCTGGAAGGGATGCTGCATGCCGTCACCCGATGTCGCGCTGGACCGGCTCGGCTTCCTCACCATCGGGTTGTTCGACGGTGCCGACCCCGGGCCGGGGCACCGCACCACGCTGGAGATCATCGAGCTCGGCGAGCGCCTCGGCTTCGACAGCGCCTGGGTCCGCGACCGGCACCTCCAGTACGGCATCTCCTCGCCGGTGGCCGTCCTGGCCGCCGCCTCGCAGCGGACCAGCCGCATCGAGATGGGGACCGCGGTCATCCCGCTCGGGTGGGAGAACCCGCTGCGGCTGGCCGAGGACCTCAGCACCGTCGATGTCCTGTCGGGCGGCCGGCTCAACCCGGGGGTCAGCGTCGGGCCGCCGACGCACTTCGATGACGTCGCGGCCGCGCTGTACCCCGGCACCGCGGACGCGGAGGACTTCAGCTACGAACGGGTGTCCCGGCTGCTGGCCCTGATCGGCGGCGAGCGCGCCAGCACGTTCGGCGGCACCGAGGGCTTCGAGCAGTACTCCGACCGGGTGCAGCCGCACTCGCCGGGACTGCGGAGCCGGATGTGGTACGGCGGGGCCAGCCTGGCCTCGGCCCGCTGGGCCGGCGAGCACCGGATGAACTTCCTGACCAGCAGCGTGATCCGGGCCGAGGAATCCGAGGACTTCGCCGCGGTCCAGCAGGCCCAGATCCGGCTGTTCCGGTCGGTGCACCCGGACGGGCCGGCCGCGCGGGTCTCCCAGGGCCTGGTCGTCATCCCTACCGACAGCGCCACGGCGGCGCAGCGGGCCAAGTACGCGGCGTACGTCGAGGCCCGCACGCCGCGCACGGCCCGGCCGCAGGGGCCGGCCCGGATGATGTTCGCCCGGGACCTGCTGGGCTCGTCGGGCCAGATCGCCGAGGCCCTCTACGCCCACGCTGGCTTCCGCGAGGTCACGGAGGTCGCCTTCGCGCTGCCGTTCAGCTTCGACCACGAAGACTACGTCCAGATCCTGTCCGACATGGCGAACAAGCTCGGCCCGGCCCTCGGCTGGCGCCCGTCCGCTCGCCGCTAGCACCGCCCCGCCGGCCCGGGCCTAGAGCTGGCCGGCCGCCTTCAGGCGCAGGTAGGCGTCGGCCAGGGCGGACGGCAGCCGGTCCGGCGGGGCGTCGACGATCTCGACCCCGCGGCGGCGCAGCAGCGCGCTGATCCGGGCCCGGTCGGCCAGCGCGCGCGCCGCCGCCCCGGCCCCGTACACCGCCTCCGCGTCGCCGCGGGCGGCGGCCATCTCGGCCAGCCGCGGGTCGGTGACGGCCCCGATCAGCAGCCGGTACCGCGAGGACAGCAGCCTGATCCGGGGCAGCAGGCCCGCCGTCAGCGCCGCCGGGCTCAGGTCGGTGAGCAGCACGACCAGGCAGCGCTGCCGCGCGGTGGCCAGCAGCGCGCTGGCCATCACCCCGTAGTCCGACTCGGTGAGCTCGGCTTCCAGCCCGGCCATCGCGCTGGTCAGCGCGGCCAGCAGCTCGCCGCGGCCGGCGCCGATCACCCGGGCCCGCACCAGGCGGTCGATCGCCAGCAGGTCCACCCGGTCGCCCGCGCGGACGGCCAGCGCTGCTAGCAGCAGCGCGGCGTCCATGGAGGTGTCCAGGCGGGGCAGGCCCGCCACCCGGCCCGCCGAGGTCCGCCCGGTGTCCAGCACGATGATGATGCGGCGGTCGCGCTCGGGGCGCCACGTCCGCACCATGACCTCCGTGCGGCGGGCCGACGAGCGCCAGTCAATGGACCGGACGTCGTCGCCCGGCACGTACTCGCGCAGCGAGTCGAACTCGGTGCCCGCCCCGCGCACCATGCTGCGGTGCTGGCCGTCGAGCTGCCGCAGCTGGGCCAGCTTCTCCGGCAGATGCCGGCGGCTCAGGAAGGGCGGCAGCACCCGGACGGTCCACGGCGCCGGCTGGCTGGCCTGCCGGCCGGCCAGGCCCAGCGGGCCCAGGGACCGCACGGTGACCAGGCCGCCCGGCCGGTCCCCGCGGCGCTGCGGCACCAGGGTGGTCGTGATCGTGGCCTGGCCGCCGGCCGGGATGAACACCGCCGCCCGCCCGGGCACGGCCCCGGCACTGGGCGGCCAGGCGTCGCGCACGACTCCGCGCAGCGCCCGGCGGCCCGGGTTGCCGATGGCCAGGGTCACCGAGCCCGGCTGCCCCAGCAGGATCCGCGTGTCGCCGGACCGCGCCAGGCGCAGTTGCGCGACCCCGGCGGCCAGAACGCAGTCGGCCACGATCCCGGCTGCGATCAGCCCGTCCACGGCCAGGACGGTCCACCCGCTGCGGAACGCCAGCGCCGCGAGCGTGCCGATCAGCGCCACGATGGCGGCGCGCCCGGTGAGCGCCATCGGCGCGGTTACCGGGGCACCGGGACGGTGGCCAGCACGCCGTCCAGCACCCCGTCGGCCGTGACCCCCTCCAGCTCGGCCTCGGGCCGCAGCTGCAGCCGGTGCCGGAAGGTCGGCCGGGCCAGGGCCTTGACGTCGTCGGGCGTGACG
>FSXZ01000746.1_pt1 | contig 10684 bp, 10 predicted proteins | sample 1638121 | NCBI WGS metagenome assembly FSXZ01 (sample SAMEA3914788, study PRJEB12502) | metagenome | biome: forest; material: soil | place: Canada | collected 2011-07-03 | depth 0.1 m
AGCCCATCCTGGCCGCGCATGGGCTGCCCATGTGGGGTTATTCCGTGTTGCTGGCCCTGCGTAACCGCCCGGCTCGCAGCCAGGCCACGCTGGCCGCCCACATCGGCGCGGACAAGACCCGGCTCATCCCGATCCTCGATGACCTGCAGGCCAAGGGCCTGATCGAACGCCACCCCGACCCGGCCGACCGCCGGGCCCGGCTGCTGGCCATCACGCCGGCCGGCACCACCACCGCCACCCAGATCCAGACCGAGATCCAGCGCCAGGAAGACGAACTCCTAGCTCAGCTGGACCCGCCCGACCGGGCCGCCCTCCTCCGTGCCCTAGCCCTGCTATCCAAAAACCCAGCACCGTAAAACACCATTAAAACCGCAATCCACCAGCCAAAACGAAGAGAAGAAGGCCAACGGCGACCAGCGGAGGCGGGACGGGAGGCGCCCCGCCACGGCGAGAAGAAGGCCATCAGCGAGCAACCAGGCCAGGCAGGGAGCACCCCAGCCACGGCGAGAACAAGGCCGTCGGCGAGGACCGGATCAAGAGGCAGGGCCGCGCGGGGGGTTCCGGGGGGTCGCCCCCGGGCCAGCATCGCGCGCGGACGAAAACGAAAAGTGGCCGAAGGTCAATGACCAACGACCACCAGTCTCGTGGGCGAGGAGGGATTTGAACCCTCACGTCCTTTCGGACACACGGACCTGAACCGTGCGCGTCTGCCGTTCCGCCACCCGCCCTGGGCAACAGAGAGGTTAGCACGTCCGCAAGCGCACCCATGTCGCCTATACGATCGGATGCTAGTAGCGAGAGGAGGTACCGACGGTGGGAGTCCTGCAGCGGTTTGAACATCGCCTGGAAGGGATGGTCGAAGGTGCCTTCGCGCGGGCCTTCAAATCTGAGTTGCAGCCGGTCGAAGTGGCCAGCGCCGTGCAGCGGGAGATGGATGACCGGGCGGCCATCGTCGCGCAGGGCCGGACGCTGGTACCCAACGACTTCGTGGTCGAGCTGGCGCAGACCGACTACGAGCGGCTGGAGGTCTACGCCGACAGCCTCGGGATCGAGCTGTCCACGCTGGCCCGTGAGTACGCCCGCGAGCAGGGGTACTCGTTCGTCGGCCCGGTGCAGATGCGGTTCGAGGGCGTGCCGGAGCTGACGACGGGCACGTTCCGGATCCGGTCCGGCGTGATCCGGGGCACGACCATCGAGGACGGCGAGATCCGCCGGCCGGCCAGCGACCTGCCCCGGCCGTCGGGAAACCTGAACGGCAAGCCCCGGCTGCTGGTGTCGGGCCCGGATCACGGCGCGGACGGCAGCACCCGGACCTACGACCTGACCGCTCCGATCACCATCCTGGGCCGCGGCACGGATTGTGACCTGCGGCTGGTGGATCCGGGCGTTTCCCGGCACCACGCCGAGCTGCGGGTTGAGGATGGCGAGGTGGTCCTGGTGGATCTCGGCTCGACCAACGGCACCTTTGTCAACGGGCAGCCGGTGCGGCGCGTCGTCATGACTGACGGCACTCAGGTCACCCTCGGCCGGACCACGCTGGTGTTCCGCCGGGACAGCAGTTACTGACCAAGGACTCATGACCCGCGATGAACGCGCTCACGCTCACCCTCATCAGGCTTGCCTTCCTGGCTGTCCTGTGGCTGTTCGTCATCGCTGCCGTCGGGGTCGTCCGGACTGACCTGTTCGGGGCGCAGCGGCGCCGGCGCCCGCCGCGCAAGGCCCGCACCCGGGCGGCGCCGCCGCCCCCGGCCCCCCGGCGGTCCGGCCGGGCCAGCCGCAGCACCCCCCAGCAGATGGTGGTGACCGCCGGGCCGCTGGCCGGTCAGAACTTCCCGCTCACTGACGCGCAGATCACTATCGGTCGCGCTGATGACGCCACGCTGGTCCTCACCGATGACTACGCTTCCACCCGTCATGCCCGGATCTTCCCGCAGGATGGTCAGTGGATCGTGGAGGACCTGGGCTCGACCAACGGCACGTATCTCGACCGGCAGAAGGTGACCCAGCCCACCCCGGTGCCGGTCGGCGTGCCGATACGAATCGGTAAAACCGTCCTGGAGCTGCGCAGATGACTCTCGCACTGCATTACGCGCTCCGCTCAGACGTCGGACTGCTCCGCGAGGGCAATGAAGACTCCGCTTACGCGGGCCCGAATCTTCTCGTGATCGCCGACGGCATGGGCGGCCACGCCGCCGGGGAGGTGGCCAGCGCGGTCGCGGTGGCCGCGATCGCCCCGCTTGACCACCAGAACCTGCACGACAGCGAGGAGATGCTCAGCGCGCTGGCCAATGCCGTCGCCTCGGCCAGCAACACGCTGCACGACATGACCCTGGCCGACCCGTCCACCGAGGGCATGGGCACGACGCTCACGGCCATGCTGTGGTCCGGCTCGCAGATCGCCATGTGCCACATCGGCGACTCCCGGGCCTACATGCTGCGGGACGGCGACTTCTTCCAGATCACCCGCGACCACACGCTGGTCCAGTCGCTGGTGGACGAGGGCCGGCTGACGCCCGCGGCCGCGGCCACCCACCCGCAGCGGTCCCTGGTCATGCGCGCCCTGCAGAGCAGCACCGACGCCGACCCGGACCTGGGCATGCGCGAGGCCCTCATCGGCGACCGGTACCTGCTGTGCTCAGACGGCCTGTCCGACGTGGTCACCGAGCAGACCCTGCACAAGACCCTGATCTCCTACCCCGACCCCGAGCAGGCCGTTCTCCAGCTGATCGACCTGGCCATCCGCAGCGGCGGCCCGGACAACATCACCTGCATCATCGCTGACGTGGTGGACACCGTGACCGGCCCGGTGGCCCCCAGCGAGGCGACGGTGCTGGCCGGCGCGGCGGCCAACGGCGACGGCCGGCCGCGGCCGCTCAGCGACAGCCCGGCCACCCGCGCCCACCAGCTGACCATGACCGCCGAGGCACCCAAGCTGACCGATACCGCCGAGCTGGAGCCGGTCCGGGAGCCCGAGGGCCGGGCCGGGCACCGGGCGGCCGCCCGGCCGTCTCCGGTCCGCCGCCGGGCCGATCCCGACGACGACCTCATCGGCGCGGCCGGCGGCCGCCACCGCTGGCCGATCGTCAGCTCGATCCTGGTCCTGCTGATCATCCTCGTCGGCGGGGGCGGCTACGTGGCCTGGCGCATCACCCAGAGCCAGTACTACGTGGGCACCTCGGGCCGCGAGGTGGTCATCTTCCGCGGCGTCAACGAGAGCGTGGCCGGGCTGAACCTGTCCAGCGCCTACCGGCACACCGGCATCCCGGTCGCGCACGTGCAGAGCAGCCTGCTCAGCCTGCCGACGGCCTCGGGCACCCTGGCCGAGGCGCAGCGCACGGTGCTGAACATCCGGCACGGCTGGGACTGCAAGATCGCGCTGGCCGCCGTGACCCAGTGGACCGCCCACAAGCCCGTGGCGCCGGTCATCGCCAAGGGCAAGAAGCCCACGGCGGCCCAGACCAAGGCCATCAACGCGGCCAAGGACTACAAGCCGAAGCCGCCCGTCCCCTCGTTCTGCCCGCCGCAGGGGGCCGGGTGACCGATCTCCCAGCGTCGCTCGCCGCAACGTCGCGGTCCGCGGAGCCGGTGCCGATGCCCCGGGGCCGGCGGCGAAGCGAGCTGCTGATGCTGGCCTTCGCGGTGGCCGTCGTGGCCTTCGCGGACGCCGCCGTCGGCTTCGGGCTGAATGGCTCGGTCCCGGCCAGCCTGCCGGCTTACATCGGCGGCTTCGCCCTCATCATGCTCGCCGCGCACGCCGCCGTCCGCTGGCTGGCCCCGTGGGCCGACCCGCTGATGCTGCCCGTGGCCGCGCTGCTGAACGGCCTCGGCGTGGTCATGATCTACCGGCTCCAGGAGTCGGGCCGGGGCGGCAACCCGGGCAACGAGATCAGCACGCTGACCTCGAGCGCGGCCGTGACCCAGCTGGTGTGGACGCTCGTCGGGGTGGCGGCCTTCGTGCTGGTCCTGTTCGTGATCCGCGAGCCCCGGGTGCTGCAGCGCTACACCTACACGCTCGGCGCGGTCGGCCTGATCCTGCTGGCCATCCCGGCCGTGCTGCCCGACAGCATGAGCTCCGTCCAGGGCGCCAAGGTCTGGATCATCCTCGGCGGCTTCGAGATCCAGCCCGGCGAGTTCGCCAAGCTCGCCGTGGCCGTGTTCTTCGCCGGCTACCTGGTCAACAAGCGGGACGCGCTGACCCTGACCGGCCGCCGGATCCTCGGCATTGACCTGCCGCGGGCCAAGGACCTGGGACCGGTCCTCATCGCCTGGGCGGCCAGCCTGCTGATCCTGATCTTCGAGACCGACATCGGCACGTCGGCGGTCTTCTTCGGGCTGTTCGTGGCCATGATCTACATCGCCACCCAGCGGACCTCCTGGCTGCTGATCGGCTTCCTGCTGTTCCTGGCGGGCGCCTGGCTGGCCAGCACCCTGTTCAGCCACGTCGGCGCGCGGTTCACCGCCTGGCTGCACACGTTCTCGTCCGCCAACATCAACTGCGGCCCGCTGACGGCGCACTGCGTGTCGTCCTACCAGCTCGCGCAGGGCCTGTACGGGATGGGCTTCGGCGGCATCTTCGGCTCCGGCCTCGGCCACGGCGAGCCCTACCTGACGCCGCTGGCCCAGAGCGACTTCATCATCACCGCGTTCGGCGAGGAACTCGGCCTGACCGGCCTGATGGCGCTGCTGCTCATCTTCGGGCTGCTGGTGCAGCGCGGCCTGCGGGCGGCCATCCAGGTCAAGGACCCGTTCGCCAAGCTGCTGGCCGGCGGCCTGTCGTTCGTGCTGGCCCTGCAGGTCTTCGTGATCGTGGGCGGCGTGACCGACCTGATCCCGCTGACCGGCATCACCACCCCGTTCCTGTCGCAGGGCGGCTCCTCGCTGGTGGCGAGCTGGGCGCTGGTCGCGGTGCTGATGCGGGTCAGCGATACGGCCCGCAAGCCGGCGCCGCAGCCGATCCAGGACGAGGGCATGACCCAGGTGGTGCGGGCCGGATGAACCGCGCGCTGCTCCGCCTGTCGGTCGCCTGCCTGATCATGTTCGGGCTGCTGCTCATCAACGTGAACTACGTGCAGGCCTTCAAGGCCTCCAGCCTGGCCAGCGACCCCGACAACACCCGGACCTTCAACGAGCAGTTCCAGTACCAGCGCGGGTCCATCCTGGCCACCGGCGACGGCGGCGACACCAAGATCGCCGAGTCCAGGCTGACCACGGGCGACATCTACCAGCGCTCCTACCCCGGCGGCGCGGTGTACGCGCCGGTCACCGGCTATGACTCCATCTACGGGGCCACCGGGATAGAGGCCGCGGAGAACAACGAGCTGTCCGGCACGGCGCCGTCGCTGGAGGTGCACAACTTCATCAGCCTGATCACCGGGAAGCCCAAGACGGGCGCGACGGTCTCACTCACGATCAGCCCGCTGGCCCAGCAGGCCGCCTACCAGGCGCTCGCCCAGACCGGCCGCTCGGGCGCCCTGGTCGCGATCGACCCCCGGACCGGGGCCATCCTGGCCATGGCGTCGTACCCGACATTCAACCCGAACCAGTACGCCACCCTGAACGGCACCAAGCTCAACCAGGTCGACGCCGCGAACCGGGCCAACCCGAGCCAGCCGCTGCTGAACCGGGCCACCCAGGTGACCTACCCGCCGGGCTCGACGTTCAAGATCATCACGAGCGCGGCGGCCTTCTCCACCGGCCGCGTCGCGGGCACGAACGCCACGGTGCCCGCCCCGCCGAGCCTGCCGCTGGGCAACGGCCACACCCTGATCAACGACGACGGCGAGACCTGCGGCGACGGCAACCCGCCGATCATCCAGGCGTTCCTGCTGTCCTGCAACACCGCCTTCGGCAGCCTCGGGCAGAAGCTCGGGGGCGCGACGCTGGTCAAGTACGCCAACCTGTTCGGGGTGAACAACCCCAACCTCAAGGTCCCGCTGCCGGTGGCGGCCAGCGTGGTCCCGGTCGAGACTGACCCCGCGTTCGAGGCCTTCACCGCCATCGGCCAGTTCGACGACCAGTTCACCCCGCTGCAGGAGGCGATGCTGGCCGCGACCATCGCCAACCACGGCACGCTCATGACGCCGTACCTGGTCAAGCAGGTCACGGCGCCGGACGGGACCGCGGTCCAGACCACCACGCCGTCCGTGCTCAGCCAGGCGGTGAGCGCGTCGGTGGCCAGCGAGATCCAGCAGATGATGATCCAGGTCACCCAGAACCCGGCCGGCACCGCGTACGCGACCGCCAACCAGAGCGTCGCGGGCGTGGAGATCGCCGGGAAGACCGGTACCGCCCAGAACGGCATCAATAACACCGGGCTTAATGACGCCGTCTTCACATGCTTCGCCCCGGCCGGCAACCCGCAGATCGCTGTCGGCGTCATCGTGAAGGGCGGCGGTTACGGCGCGGACGCGGCGGCCCCGGCCGCGGTCAAGGTCATCCAGGCCTTCCTGAAGCTGCACTGAGTTCCCTCAACCACGCAGGACGGTAATGTAAGTGCGAGACATGACCCAGCCCAGGCTTCTCGGCGGCCGCTACGAGCTCGACGGGATCGTCGGGCGCGGCGGCATGGCCGAGGTCTTCCGGGCGCGTGACATCCGCCTGGATCGCATCGTCGGCGTGAAGACCCTGCGCGACGACCTGGCCCGCGACCAGACCTTCCAGGCGCGGTTCCGCCGGGAGGCCCAGTCGGCCGCGTCCCTGAACCACCCGTCCATCGTCGCGGTCTACGACACCGGCGAGGACATGGTCGGCAATACGCCCGTCCCCTACATCGTCATGGAGTTCGTGGACGGCCGGACCCTGCGGGACCTGCTGCGCGACGACCGGCGGCTGCTGCCCGAGCGGGCCGCCGAGATCACCGACGGGGTGCTGCGGGCACTGGACTACAGCCACCGCAACGGCATCGTGCACCGCGACATCAAGCCCGGCAACGTGATGCTGACCCGGTCCGGCGACGTCAAGGTCATGGACTTCGGCATCGCCCGCGCGGTCAGCGACGCCCAGGCCACCATGACCCAGACGGCCCAGGTCATCGGCACTGCCCAGTACCTGTCGCCCGAGCAGGCCCGGGGCGAGCGGGTGGATGCCCGCAGCGACCTGTACTCGGCCGGCTGCCTGCTGTACGAGCTGCTGACCGGGCGCCCGCCGTTCACCGGGGACTCGCCGGTGGCCATCGCCTACCAGCACGTCCGCGAGGCGCCGGTCCCGCCGTCCCGGATCGACCCCGAGCTGCCGGCCTGGTGCGACGCGATCGTGCTCAAGGCCATGGAGAAGGACCCCGCCGACCGCTACCAGTCGGCCGGCGAGATGCGCAACGACATCCAGCGCGCGCTGTCCGGCGCGCCGGTGGCCGCGTCGATGCACCACACCGAGATGTACAACACCGGGACCCGGCGGCAGAACACCCAGGCCACCCAGGTGGCCGGCGCGACCAGCGCCATCCCGCCCTACGCCTACGGCCCGGACACCGCCGCCGGGCGCGGCGGCGACTACGGCGAGCCGCCCCGGCGCCGGGCCTGGCCGTGGATCCTGGTCGGCGCGATCATCCTGCTCCTGATCGGGGGCGGCATCTTCGCCTACAAGTTCGTCTCGGGCAGCGGCGGCAGCATCTCCGTGCCGGCCGTGGACGGCCTGAGCCTGGCCCAGGCCAGGGCCAAGATCGTGCAGAGCAACCTGGTGGTCGGGACGGTCACCGACCGCGCCTCCTCCACCGTGGCGTCGGGCGACGTGATCTCGACCGACCCGTCCAACGGCACGAACGTGAAGGCCCACTCGGCGGTCGACCTGTTCGTGTCGGCCGGGGCGGCCAAGAAGACCGTGCCTGATCTCACCGGCAAGCAGGAGGCGGCGGCGGTGTCCGCGCTGGCCAGTGCCGGGCTCAGCTCCAACGTGAAGGAAGTGCAGAGCACCGAGCCCGCCGGCCAGGTGGTCTCGCAGAGCCCGCCGGGCGGCACCCAGGTGGCGCCGGGCACCCAGGTCACCCTGTCGGTGTCCGAGGGCGGCTCGAGCGTGCCCAACGTGATCGGCAAGACGGTGGCTGAGGCCACGCAGCTGCTGGAGAGCAAGGGCTTCCAGGTCAACCAGGTCACCGGCAACGCGCCGGCCGGCACCACCCCGGGCACGGTGTACAGCATGAGCCCGAGCCCCGGCTCCAGCGCCCAGGCCGGGGCGACGATCACCATCGACGTCGCCGCGGCGGCGACGACCAGCCCGCCCGTCACCACCAGCCCGCCGGACACGACCAGCCCCCCGACCGGGTTCACGAGCTCGCCGCCGGTCATCGGCTGACCGGGCTAACCGGGCTGACCCGGCCGGCGGCCGGGTCAGCCGATCCCGGCCGGGTCAACGTCCAGGTGCAGTGACGCCCAGGGGAACACGACCAGCCACAGCAGCGCGGCCACGGCCACCAGGACCAGGGTCAGCTCTACGGTCCGCACCCGCGGGCCGCCGGGCAGCCGCAGCCAGATCCACCGGTACATAGCTCAGCTCCCGTCCGCGGCGGCCGGGGGGATCCGCTTGATCAGCACCCCGGTGACGATCACCCGGCTGGTCCCCGACCAGGCCGGGTCACAGGTGATCAGGGTGATCCACGCCCGCCGGGGCTGCTGGCCGGGGAAGTCCGGCGCCGGGGCCAGCACGGCGGTCGCCCCGGGCCCGACCCGGACCGGGCGGGCATTGACCTGGTACTCATACGTTCCGGCCATGGTGTCGATGAGCACCTTGGTGCCGGGCCGGAGGCCGGGCAGGCCCCAGAACGGGTTCCCGGCCGTCACCCGGTGGCCGGCGACCACGAAATTGCCGACCTGGCCGGGGCGCTGCGTGCCGGGGACGTGCCCGGGGCCCACGGCCAGCTGGGCGGGGCCGGTGCCCTGGACGATGGCGTAGCGCCAGGCCGGGCCGAAGGCCGGAATGCGGATGATGGCGAACGGCCGGCCCACGGCCAGCGGCCCGGAATCCCCGGCCTGGGCCAGGCTCGGGGCCGCGGCCCACTGGCGTCGGAGTTCGCCGGCGAAGCGATGCTGGGCCTCGCTCGCCCGCAGCCCGGTGCCCCAGAACAGGTAGGCCGTGAACAGCGCCACGACGACGCCGCAGGTGACCAGGAGCTCGCCGATGCCCCGCAGAAATGACCGCACAGTGCGCCTGAGCCCTCACTGTAAGTTACGGAATGTAGCCGAAGACTAGCGCTTAGCCGGCCCGGGCGGCGGCGGGCGCGCGAGCGTGGCGCGCCCGCGGCCGGGAGCAACTACGCTTACCGCGGAAGGCCGCGCGCAGCGTGGCCCCCGCCGCGCGCCCCGGCGGCCGAGTACAAGCAGGAGAGCAGCGTGCCCAAGTCCCGCACCCGCACCAAGGCGGTCTACACGCCGCCGGCCCGGTCCTCGAAGTCCAAGGTCAGCCCGCGGTGGCTCGCCCCCGCCATGGTGAGCTGCCTGCTGATCGGCCTGGCCTGGATCGCGACGTTCTACGTCAGCAACGGGTCGCTGCCGATCAGCGCGATCTCGAGCTGGAATCTGGTGGTCGGGTTCGGCTTCCTGGTCAGCGGCGTGGTGCTGTCCACCAAGTGGCACTAGGCGTCCGGCGGCGGGCCGGCCTCACAGCCGGACGGCGCCCACCAGCTGCTGGTCCCGGATGACCACGGCGATGACCAGGATGACCAGGATGGCGACCGTTGCGGCGGCCTGGATCACGGCGCGGTTGGGACGCGGGGCGTAGGCGTAGGCGGCGGTCAGCGCCGCGCCGGCGATGAGCCCGCCCACGTGGGCCTGCCAGGCGATGCCCGGCACGGCGAACGAGATGCCCAGGTTGATCACGATGAGGATGATGATCTGCCGGGGGTCGAGGCGGAGCCGCCGGGCCAGCACGAACCAGGCGCCGAACAGCCCGAAGATGGCCCCGGACGCACCCAGCGCCGACGCCTCGGGCGCGGCGACGAGGTAGAACAGCACCGAGCCGGCCAGCGCGCTGACCAGGTAGACGGTCAGGTACCGGACCCGGCCGAGCAGGCGCTCCAGGGACGGCCCGACGACGATCAGCGCCCACATGTTGAACACGATGTGCAGCAGGCCGAGCCCCGAGCCGATGGGCTCGTGCAGGAACGCGTTGGACAGCAGCCGGTAGACCTGGCCGTTGGCCACGCCGAGCGTCGGGCCGAGCCGCCCGAACAGGACCCCGTCGTTGAGGACCGGGTTCTCGAAGAAGATCTCGGCCAGGTAGCACACCACGTTGATGCCGACCAGGGTCCAGGTGACCGTCGCCCCGGAAGTGAGCGGGCCGCCGAAGGCGCCGCCAGGCCGCCGGGTGGTCTGGCTGGCCTGGCGGACGCAGTCGACGCACTGCTGGCCCACGGCCGCCGAGCGCAGGCAGTCCGGGCAGGCCGGACGGTCGCAGCGGCTGCAGGACACGTAGGTCTCGCGGCCGGGATGGCGGTAGCACGTAGGCACTGCGGTGCCCTCCGGGGCACCGGGCCCCGGCTGGGGCGGGGTAGTCACCTGCTATTCCGGGGCCTGCCCGTCGGCCCCGTCGCTGATCTCGACGCTCTCGATCACCACGTCGGACTGCGGTCGGTCATTGCGGCCGGTCTGGACCCGGCTGATGGCGTCGACCACGTCGGTGCCGGAGATGACCTCGCCGAAGATGGTGTGCTTGCCCGTCAGCCAGGTCGTCGGCGCGGTGGTGATGAAGAACTGGG